>TBL_comb47_HYPODRAFT_10000468_pt1 | contig 53933 bp, 47 predicted proteins | sample TroBogypolimnion_40_FD_10682 | JGI IMG/M metagenome (IMG submission 10682)
TTTTGCGAGTATCGCATCCGCCCCCCCAGAATGTTATGTCCTTGCCGAATTCTTGTTTTAATCTTGCGGGGTCCATATCGTGTGCGGTTGTCTGTACGGGATTAATGATTTCAAATCCTGCTTCAATTAAATCAGGGAGTAATGCATAGATAGATCCGCATGAATGAAGGAATGTATGCATGCTGCTATGTGCTTTAACATAATCGCACAAGATTTTGTGACGCGGCTTAAATAATGTTCTATAAATTTCCGGCTCCATAAACGGGCCTGTATCAAAACCGAGATCATCACCGAATCTAATTATGTCCACAACATCACCGACTGCATTGCACACTTTCTCCAATGTTGCAAGATGGACATCAATAAGCGCATCGAGAAGTTTTTCAACTTCTTCGGGATCTGTAAGCAAGTCCATTAAAAAATTATCTATACGCCTTAAGAAAGTTCCCCATTCAAACAGATTGCATCCGCATACAATCATTAATGCACTGTTGCTTTCTTTTCTTAATTCAACTGCCGCGTTACGAAGTTCCTGCCAGAAATTTTCTTTTCCTGCATTATCCCAGGGACTATGCACCAATGCCGACCAATGAACTTTATTCATAGCACTGCTTAAGTTTTTATAATCCGCAGGATAGCCATCAATATATGGAAAGCATGTCTGATCGAAAAAGGGCATTCCGGGGAGCATAATTGCTACGTTATCGCCGGTGCTGTTTTGCGCAATAAAATTCCCTTCGTTGTTTCTCGCAGGCTTAAACCATGCAGGATATTGCGCTGTTAACCCGTTTGCAAGTTTAATATCATACCAGTCGCTGTCTGCAGTATTAAATTTCCTGCCGATGTCTATTACATCAATTTTAAATTTATTAAGCAGATCATCTTCGGGCTGCGCAAGCTGCTGAACTACATCATAAATTCTTGTGTGTCCGGCAGTAATACCAAGATATTTTTTAAGATTAGCATACCCAATTGCAGATATTCCCGAACTTGGCGTAGAACCTAAATCCACAGGAACCCTGTCGGGTTCCTTATGGTTAATGCTAAGTAATACTCTTTCTCTTGAAGTCATATATTTTAGAAGTTTTAGTCAATCATTATTTCATCAATAAAAATCCATGCCTTGCCTCCGGCGCCTTTATGCCAATCGGGACAGGTTTTAACTCCTTCTGCTTTAATTTTAATATAACGCACATCCATCGTTTTGAATTTCACTTCTAAATCCTTAACGCTTGCGCCGTTATTTCCCTTCGGCTCGCCGAGTGTAACCTTACCTGCGGATTTATAATCCTTATCATCATTTGAAACAAATACTTCAAATGTTTTTGGGAAAAAGATCCACGAGTTCTGGTCATCAAGAAATCCTGCTTTTACTTTACTTATTGGTTTTTGAGTTTTAAGATCTATTGTTGCTTCAAAATCTTCCCCTTCAAAACCGAGCCAGCCACCGTCGCTGAAAGAATCGGAGCCTCGCTCTTTATCAATTAGGGTTTTAACACCATCTCCGGCGTATTTAGGACTTGGATTGCTTTTCAATTTTATGCTTTCACTATCAACATCCAGTATTAAATTTTGTGGAATATCCATCGCCTGAATGCCTTTTACCGGTTTATCAAGCTCAATTACAATTACCATGCAGTTTTCATCAGCCATTTTTAACGGCATATCTATTAAGAGCCTGCTTTCTTCTGTTTTCCAGGTAAGTTTATCTCCTTTAAGAATCTGAATGTTCTTAATTAATCTATCGGGTAAGTTATTCAATACAAGAACATTCCTTGGCAATGTAGTAAGATGAATATAAATACGGTTATCTTTATTAGTTGAAGAGAACCATTCGTTAGGTTTATATGGGCCCCCCTGTGTACCGTAAATACTTTCTCCATATTTTTTAAGCCATGCCCCCATTTCTTTAAGCCTGTCAATCTGTCTTTGTTCTATTCTTCCGTCAAGCATCGGGCCTACGTTAAAAAGCAGATTGCCTCCGCCGCCTGATGTTCTTACAAGAGTTTTAATACATTCTTTAAGCGATTTCATTTTATCATTCGGCTTCCATGCCCATTGATTGCAAATGGTTATACACGATTCCCACGGGACGTTAGGATTAAATTCCCCTATTTCTTGTTCGGGTGTATCAAAATCCCCGGCGTAAACTGAGGCCTTATCTTTATAATATATATTTCCTTTATCAACTCTGTTATTAATTAATATTTTGTCATTAAGTTTTTTTGCGTAGGCATATAAATCCATTCCATTTTCGTGAGTCCAAGAATTTTCCCACTCTCCGTCGAACCAGAGAAGGTTAGTTTTATATTTTGTGATTAATTCATTAATCTGATTTTTCAAATACTCAACATATCGGAACATATCGCCGCTGAAAACGGGGCGCGGATCCGCTCCATGCCTTGTAGTATAGAAAGGCTGGTACCAGTCAAGAATTGAATAATATGTACAGAACATAATTCCCTGCTTCCTGCATTCATCCGATAATTCTTTCAGTACATCTCTTTTAAATGGGGTGTTGGTTATTTTATGATCTGTATATTTACTGTCGAACATGCAGAATCCGTCATGATGTTTAGAAACAATTACAATGTATTTCATTCCTGCAGCTTTTGCAGTAGCCACCCATTCCTTTGCATTAAACAAAGCAGGGTTAAACTCCTTATATAGATTATCATATTCGTTCATTGGAACTTCCGTTGCGCGCGACCAGCCGATTTCGGTTCCGCGCAGAGAAACAGGTCCCCAATGAATAAACATTCCAAAACGCATATCCTGCCAATTTTTTAATGATTGGGCGTTTGTTTTCAGAATAGGATTACCCTCTCCGCCGCCCCCCACTGCTTGTGCATTTGTGCTGCTGTATAATGATAAAGCAATTAGAATCAGAACAGTAATAATTTTAATATTTCCAAATGTTCTCATCGATAACTCCATTTAAAATAAAAATACCGGAGTAATATTAAACACAAATGATACTCCGGCATTAAAAATTATTTAAAGATAAAATAAAGGACGACAAAAGTAACGAGAACTAAACCTGAAAGAACGCGGTAATCCGCAAGTCCTCTCCCGCCGGTATAATTTTTCAAAGGTTCTTTCCAGTTTTCCCATACAAGCAATTTTGCTTCTTCTTTCAACGGCTCCGGTTTTAAGTGTGAATATACAATCATTAATATAATGCACAATATTAAAAGAAAGAATGTTGTCATCATAAAGTTATAAGTGTAGATGTGGTTCCAATCAAGGAAAAATAAAATCAATCCTATCGCTGCACCGAAAACTAGCGTAACGTACGCGGCTTTGCCTGTAGCACCCTTCCAGAAAACGCCTAATAAAAAGACAGCGGTTATGGGCGGGGCAATATAAGAGATCAATTTATTCAAACCTTCTATAATAGTACCGTAATGGCCAAAAATAGGGGAAAATATTATAGCGCAGATTGTAGCTACTACCGTTGCAATTTTTCCTATTAAAACCAATTTATGGTCTGTAGTTGCGGGTTTCCATCTTTTAAAAATATCATATGCAAACAAAGTAGCAGTTGAATTTAATGCAGCCGAGCAGGTTTGCATTGCCGCAGCAAGCATTGCCGCAACAATAAGCCCTTTCAATCCGATAGGAAGCATATGCGTAATCATAAAAGTATAAGTGTCTTTTGCAAGTATAGGGGCTTCACCATTAAAATAATTATTCTGTACTAGTGCAACGCAAATAACTCCCGGCAATACAAAGAAAAATACAGGCAATATTTTTAGGAAAGCACAGAATAAGGGGCCAAGCCTTGCTTGTTTTTCATCTTTTGCAGCCAGCACTCTTTGTACAATAGTCTGATCGCAGCACCAATACCAAATTCCAATTACGGGATAACCAAGAAATATGGAATACCATGGAAGCCCTGACGGATCATTATTAGGCCTCAGCATAGTTAAAAAATTTCCCGTACCCCAGGTAACCTCCGGATTAGGCCCTCCTGACATTGGATGCGGGTGAGTAGCTAATGTATTAACAAGTATTTCCCACCCTCCTAATTTGATAAAACCAACAACAGTAATACACACTGCACCAACTAATAGTAAAACAGTTTGAACGCTTTCGGTCATAACGACTGCAAGAAGCCCTCCAAACATTGTATAAATACCGGTTAATACCCCGAGTACAATAATGAAAAACATTAAAGCATCAATACCCATTATTGTTGCATCAGGCGGAATGCCCATAATGCCGCGTAATACCCACGCCGCGGTGTACAATGCAACACCAATGTGAATTACAACTGCTGAAATGATAGAGATAACTGCAAGCCAGTCTCTGCAATTTCTGTTGAACCTTCTTTCAAGATAATCGGGTAAAGTTGGCACTTTAGACCGTAAATAAAGGGGTGCAAAAAACAAGGAAAGAAGAATTAATGTGAAACCTGCCATCCACTCATAGTTACCATAAATTAATCCATGCTTGTATGCATTTTCAGCAAGGCTTACAAGATGTACGGTAGAAATATTTGCAGCAAACATTGCAAGGCCTATTACAGGCCACCTTAAAGTATTACCTGCCAGAAAATAGTGGCTTCCTTCTCCGCCGCGGCGCCTTGCTAATCCCGCCCAGACACCAAGCCCTACAATACCGGCAAGATATACTATAATAATTGCATAATCAATTCCGGAAATATTCATAATCTTTTCCCTATAATTTTAAGATAAAATTGATTTTCTTCTGATCTTTATTTTGATAGCTGCCTGAACCGGCTTATCCGAAACAAGAATTAAATAACCGCCGCCGCCTGCACCTGATAATTTCCATCCTAAAGCTGAACTTTTATATTTTTCTATTGTATTAAGAATAGTTTGGTCTGCCATATTTGGAAACATCTTAATTTGTGCTTCAAAAGATTCCCTGAAAGCCATACCGAAATTTTTAATGTCGCAATTAAGTATTGAATTCCAGCATTTATCGGCAGCATCAGCAAGCGCTTTAGCATTTTCAAGGTTTATGTTTGTGTTATCAAGTACGTTGTACTTCATTTCGCGTGGTTCAAGCGTTACAAGGTATAAATTATTTTCCAGCCAGGATAATACAGGTTCTTCATTAATCGGGATTATTTCACTCGGCCAGTATTCCTTGTTAGGATAATATAATTTATTAAGCCCCGGAAATACAATTCCAATTGCATCCTGCGAACCGGAAACATATTTTGTTCCGGGTGGATTTTCATAGCTGAATAATACCTTTGCAAGTTCCTGTTTATTCCCGGCGGGTATGTCGGTCTGCCAAAGCTTAATAGCATTCCGGCGCGTACTCGTTGCCATGCCACTTCTTTCGTTAAATTCTATAGTTGGTTCAATTGATATTGTAATTACTGAACCGGGAAAGTACTCATTAACGTAAGGCTGATCAAGCCAGCCTCCGGCTAAATCAATCCGGTATGGAATATTACATTCTTTTCTTAATGATGTTGTTGAACGCCTAGGAAGGTTAGCATGAGGAATTCTTTCAAGCACTATATATTCAATGCTAAGCTTTTTCATCAGTTCTTCTTTAGCCGGCGAACTTCCGTCTTCATTTACAACAAACACATCCGGCTTTATCATTTCAAGTTCGTAAGTAAAATCAAGAAGCCCGCTTCCTTTATTAACAATGCATTTGGTAACACATTTAAGGGCTTCAATCATATATTTTCTTTCGTCCTGATTATTAATTGGATACCGGCCTTTAAGGTTAAAAACGGTATCATCGCTTCCTATTCCCACATAAAGGTCGCCGAACTGAGAAGCCGCTTCAAGAAAAGCAACATGTCCGCTATGAAGCATATCGAAACAGCCCGATACAAAAACTTTTTTATTCATGATGAATTCCCGGGATTAATTAGTATGGAATACTTCTTTCATTTTCTGCCACGGCCCGGTCATATATTTGCTGAATTCAGCATTGAACTTTTTATACTCGGGTGAAGCAGTAAATTGATTTCCGTCCTGTTCGCTGTTTTTACCTACATATTCCGAATAAACATATACTTTATTGTCTTTCATATAAGCGGTAAAGTTTTGAATGTTGGCATTTGCCATTGCTGCAAATAAATTATTATCAATATTTTTAAAGATATTCCTTATTTCATCTTCGCAGCCGGGTTTAATAGGAACTACAATACCTGTTCTTTGTGCTTCCGTATAAGATTTAATTTTTTCTCCGCCATTAACAAGAAGTTCCATTTCCGCCCACCACTCTCCCGGTTTTCTTGTAGGAAGAGGTTCCTGCATAGGATCGGTTAGTTTCCACCATTTTTTTGTTTTTTCATCTCCAATTGCTTTCATATCACCGTCATAATCCGAACCGACATATTCCATGTTTGAGAAAAGGATGCCGTCAAGTAGAAAGATTGAGTAATTCCTGATATTCGATTTTCTTATTCTTTCAAGTACACTGGGAAATGTGTTTTCATGAAGTATGATATAACGTTCTTCAAATTCGGGGCGTACTTTAATAAGCTGCCCGAGCCTCTTAGTAACTTTTTCAACTTTCTCTGTGTTGTCTTTTGTTTCATTGTGCTTAATACAGCCGCTGAGAAAAACCGTAACAAGAAAGATTAAGAGCAGCGCGTATGTATGTTTCATAATTTCTCCTATGCAATTATTGATTTATTTTTTTCAAAAATTTCATCCCATTTTTCTTTTTGCTTTGGGTTATAAACTTTTATATCAAAAGAATTTTTTACAATCTGCCTTGCATGTTCAATTGAACGGACTTTCCCTTTTGCAATTGCCTGTACAAGAATATTTCCGAGTGCTGTGGCTTCAATTGGGCCGGCTAAAACTTGAATTCCGGTTGCATCAGCGGTTAACTGGTTTAGGAATTCATTCTGAGCGCCCCCGCCAACTACATGCAGTTTATCTATTTTCTTTTTTGCAACGTCTTCTATCATTTTTATAATCAATTTATATTTTAATGCAAGGCTTTCATATACAACCCTTGCATATTCTCCCCTACCCGAAGGTTTCAGCTGATTAGTTCTCCTGCAAAATTCATCTATTGCTTCTTCCATATTATAAGGATTCATAAATATCTTTGCATCGGGATTAATGAAAGCCTTAAATTGCGGGCACTGTGCCGCCATTTTTGAAATTTCACCGTAGGTTAAATTCCTTCCCCCCTTTTCCCATATTTTACGGAGCTTTTGAATAAGCCACATACCCATTGTGTTTCTTAAAAAGCAGATTTTATTATCAACTCCCCCCTCATTTGTAAAATCATTTTTGTAGGATTGATTGATAATAGGTTTATCCGATTCTATTCCGATTAAAGACCAGGTTCCCGAACTTAAGTAAGCCCAGTTCGTTCCTTCCCCCGGTACTGCCGCAACTGCACTTGCTGTATCATGCGAGGCTACTGAAATTACTTCCGCATTAAGTATTCCAGTTTCATCAGCTATATCCTGAAGCAATTTACCTAATATTACCCCCGGTTCAATTATTTCAGGAAGTATATTTTCCGGTATTCCAAGTTTTGCAAATATTTCTTTATCAAATTGCTTTTGATTTACATTTAAAAACTGCGATGTGGAAGAGATTGTATATTCAGCTTTAGCCTGTCCGGTTAAAAAATAATTTAATATATCCGGAATGAATAAAAGTTTTTTTGCATTTTTAAGGAGTTTATCATTTGTCCTTTTCATTGAATAGAGCTGATAAAGGGAATTTATCTGCATGAATTGAATTCCTGTGCGGGAATAAATTTCATCGCGGTGAATAATTTCAAAAAGTTTTTCCATCATACCGTCGGTTCTTGAATCACGGTATGAGTGAGGCAGTTCAAGCAGCTGACCGTTTTCACCGATAAGGCCGAAATCAACTCCCCATGTATCAAGGCCGATTGAAAGAATATCAGCATGTCCCTGAGCTGAAGCAGCTTTTAATCCGTTTTTTAATTCTTCAAAAAGATCGAATATATTCCAGTATAAATTATGAAATATTTTAATCTGCCTGTTCCTGAACCTGTGAATTTCATTAATTGAAATTTTATCATCTTCCAGAATGCCTACAATTGCCCTTCCGCTTTCGGCGCCGAAATCAAATGCAAGATATTTAGATAAAGCCATTTTAGTCCTGTTGAAAAAATTATTTATCTATACACACTACTATTAAACGCCTTGGGCCGTGAGCGCCAAGAACAAGTACTTTTTCAATATCAGCCGTTCTGCTGGGCCCGGTTACAAAAAACATGTTTTTTGCTTTTTCGGGATCAAGAACTTCAAATAATTCAAATTGATTTGCCGTAATTTGATCTTTCTTAATTAATGCAATTGTATTATCGCAAAGGAAATGGGGATAGGTTGTTCCAGTATCATCAGTAAGAAAAACAAGGCTTCCAATATCTGCTACTGCATACGAGGGAGAAACTATTGCAGCATTTATTTGAGAAAGAATTTTTTTCTTTTCCTCAGCAGACTTATCTTTATACTCTGCCAGCTTTATTCCCCTTTTTTCAAGCTTCTTCAGCATTGAATTTGCGGCATTAGTGCCGTCTGCACAAACTTGCGGAATTTTCAGTTCTTTCAGTAAGCCCGATATGAATTCTTCTGCTTTTGTTTGAGTTGGGAATGAATAATATTCCCCCGATATTTTTTTCAATTCATTTTCAAACTGCTGCCATAATCCTTTTCTATCGCGTGGAGTAATGCTCTTAATTGACGCTTTTATATTCTCATCTACGCCGGAAGCAGAAGTTCTCAAATTAGAACGTATACTTATTGAATTGTGAAGACTATTTAGAATTGTTTCTCTTGTTTCCATATTTTTTTATTACCCTTAGCTGATATTGCTTTTAGGTATTTTGGTTTTTCATATCATTAAATTTATTTCTAAATCCTTTTGGATCAAATTTAGCAAATTCTCTTTTGCCTGTATATCCCGGCACAGGGAACGGCCTGCCCCCCGGAATTAGTTTTTGTAAAGATGAAGGAAGCTTTGTTAATATACGATACAATGAAGGTTTAACCAAAAGCCGTGAATATATTTTAAATATTATTTTTTCTGAAAATTTATTTTTCCCCGATTCAACTACTTTGTTCCGCAATGTGAGAAGATGTTTAGGCAAATCTATTTTTACAGGACAAACTTCTGCACAGGCGCAGCATAAGCTGGATAAGAAGGGGGAATATCTCCCTTCCGATGTCCCGAGGTATTGCGGTATTAGAGTGCTTCCTATCGGCCCCATGTAAACCCATCCGTATGCATGGCCCCCTATTTGCCTGTAAACGGGACAAATATTCAAGCATGCACCGCATCTGATACAGAATAATGTTTCTCTTAATTGCGGATCACTTAATATTTTGCTACGCCCATTATCTAATAATATTACATGAACTTCTTCCGGGCCTTCGCCATACTTTTTGCGGGAGGGTCCGCCTATAAAATTTACATAGGTAGATGATTTTTGTCCCGTTGCACTTGGAGGAAGTAATTTTAGAAAACAGGGCAATTGTTTTACATCGGGAATTATTTTTTCAATTCCAATTAGAGCAATATGAATACGGGGCATGCTTAATGTTAAATGAGCATTTGCTTCATTTTCCACCACACAGAAGGAACCGTTTGAAGCAAATGCAAAATTAGCGCCGGTAATTCCTATGTCCGCTTTCAAAAATTTCTCTCTCAAAAATTTCCGTGCAATGTTTAAGAGTTCAACAGGTTCTTCTGTGTATTGGCATCCTAATTTTTCCTCAAATAATTTACCAATATCTTTCCTGCTTAGGTGCATTGCAGGAATTATTAGATGAGACGGAATCTGCCTGTTTAACTGGACTATATATTCTCCCAGATCGGTTTCAAGCACTTCAATGTTTTTATCGGTAAGAAAATTGTTTAGAGCTATTTCTTCTGTTGTAAGTGATTTTGATTTAACAATTTTAGTTGAGTTCGTCTTCTCTGCAATGTTAAGAATAATCTGCCTTGCTTCGGCAGCATCCAAAGCCCAATGAACCTTAATATCATTTTTCCAGCAATTGCGTTCAAATTGCAAAAGATAGGAATCAAGATTTTCAATTGTTTCTTTTTTAATTGAATATGCTTTTTCGCGCAAATCTTCCCAGCAAGGAATTTGATCTATAATTGCTTTTCTTGAATCTACAGTAGAAACGGTAGCTTTATTTACGGCACTCCGCAGATTTTCATCCTTCAGAGCTTTTTGTATCAGCTTCTTTGTATTTAAGGGCGTTTCTTTCATTCTTATGCCTTAAAATTTAGCTAAATACCGGCTTAAGCCGCTAATTTAATTTAATCACAATTTCAAACTTTGGGCAAGCAGTTCCGTAATGTGCATCGTTTTCGCATTCATATTATTTTTACGAAGATAGCCTTCTATATTCATCAGGCAGCTTGAATCTGCACCAATGCAGAATTCCGCGCCTGTTGCTTCTATGTTTTTACATTTCTGTTCAACCATTGATATGGAGATACCTTTAAACTTATAAGAGAATGTTCCGCCGAATCCGCAGCAGGTATCCGATTCATTCATTTCAACAAAGTCTATTCCCGATATTGCATTAATTAATTTTCTCGGCTGTTCTTTAATTCCTAATTCTCTTAACAAATGACATGAATCATGATAAGTTACCTTATGGTTGAATTCGCCTCCTAAATTTTCAACACCCAAAACATCAACCAGAAATTCTGTGAATTCAAAAATTTTTCCGCACAACTCTTTAAGAGCCGGTTTTAAATCATCTCTAATCTTTAATTCATTATAGAAACATTTTACAAAACTTACACAAGACCCTGAAGGAGCAATAATGTACTCCTTGCCACGGAAAAGTTCTATAAATCTTTCGGCAACCGGAACTATCTCTTTGTGATAACCTGAATTAAAAGCCGGTTGTCCGCAGCAGGTCTGATCATCCACATAGTCTACATCAACACCAAGATGGCGGAATATTTTAACCATTGCTATTCCGCTTTCAGGGAATAGATGTTCAGTCATGCATGGTATGAAAAGAGAAACTGTCATTATATTTCCTTATCAAACATTCTGGGCTGTAGGGCCTGTCCGCTGTGGCGGATTTGCAACCTGACAGCAGGTATCTAATTCCATCGGGTTATGAACCCGATGGCCGGGTTTTGATTATTTTTTCCGCCTGTTTTAGAATCCGACGGAATTTACTATCTATTATATAGTCCGCCATAATTCTTGCATGCTCTGAAATCTGCACCTTCAAGATCCGATGTACCAAACGCACTCCATGCACTTGGGCGGAATATCCTGCTTTCATCAACATTATGCATACTAACCGGTATTCTAAGCATTGATGCAAGAGTAATCAATTTAGCACCTATGTGTCCATAACTAATTGCACCATGATTTGCTCCCCAATTACCCATAACGGAATAAACATCCTTGAACGCTCCCTTATCAGTTAAGATTGGTGCGAACCAGGTTGTAGGCCATGTTGGACTTGTTCTTTTATTTAAAATGTTGTGTACATCTTTCGGCAATTCTACAGTATAACCTTCTGCTATTTGAATAACAGGGCCTAATCCTTTTACAATATTTAACCTGCTCATTGTAACAGGCATGCCCCCCTCGGTAAGGAATTGAGAAGAATAGCCGCCCCCTCTGAAATATTCTTTTTCTGCCTGAGGCCAGCTGGTTGCTTTAAGGCAATCGCAGGCTTCTTTATCTGAAATTTCCCAAAACGGTTTCATTGCAGGCTTGCCTTTAATTTTTTGTCTGCCTGTTCCGTCAAGTGTTGTTGATCCGGAATTAATAAGATGAATTATTCCTTGCGAACCTGCTCCTTTAAGTGATTTACCAGTTGCATTCTTTATTGCATTCGGGCTCCAATAAGTTCTTACGTCGGAAAATATTTGTGCTGTATTGGTTAGCAAATGCCCGAACAACATTGAAATTCCATTTAAACTATCGTTCTCAGTAGCAACTACAAATGGTTCGCGCAGGCCGTTCCAGTCAAATGAGGAATTTAATATTGTTTCCATAAAATCGCCGTTGGGCATATGGTCGGTCCATTGCCTTTGTCCCTGGAAACCGGAAGCAATAGCATTATATCCCATAGCTTCTTCGGCATAACCAAGTTCTGCAAGTTTCGGATTGCCAATCATCAGGTCGCGGGCAATTAAAGTCATTTTTACAACGGTTTCCCATTCATAATTTTTTCTGTCTGCAGAAGATCTGATTTTATTTATATCTTCCCCTTCTTTGCAAAAATGCTTTGTCCAGATAAATGCATCATAAAATTCAGCTTCATCATAAATCTTTTCATTTATTCTTCTTGTAAACTCACTCATGTCTACCGATTCATTTCTCATCCCGAGGTAATCATAAAAAAAGTTAGGATCTACCATTGAACCGGCTATACCCATTGAAACAGAACCCATAGCAAGATATGATTTCCCTTTCATAAAGGCTGCTGCTAAACCTGCTTTAGCAAATTTTAATATTTTTTCTTTAACGTCTGCAGGGATGGCGGCATCATTTTTATCCTGAACATCCTTGCCGTAAATTCCAAATGCCGGAAGCCCTTTCTGATTATATCCTGCAAGTGCGGCAGCAAGATAAACAGCACCCGGACGCTCTGTTCCGTTAAATCCCCAAACGGCTTTTGGCATAAGAGGATCAGAATCCATTACTTCTGTTCCATAGCACCAGCATGGAGTAACGGTTAAAGAAACACCTACTCCTTCACGTGCAAATTTTTCGGCAGCCATTGCAGCTTCCGCAGTTCCGCCAATGCAGGTATCTGCAATTACACATTCAACCGGTAATCCGTTTGGATGCCTTAAGCCCGAATTGATCAAATCGGCAGCGGCCTTGGCCATATGCATAGTCTGGTTCTCTAAAGATTCCCTAACCCCTTTTCTCCTGCCATCTATAACCGGCCTTATTCCAATCTTAGGCATTGAACCGTGCAGCCTGTTAACGGGCGTATTCAATTCAAATTTCAACATGGCAAATTCCCTTAAACTTTTTTTGAATAATTTTGTAAGCTGAGTAAATTGTCATTAATTAATTTATTCATGTTCAATTATTTTTTTTGTTTCTCTTGCAACAACAATTTCTTCGTTGGCCGCAATAACCAAAGCTTTCATTCTTGAAAGAGGGGATGATATTAGTGTTTCATTGGCTTTATTTTTTGTACGCTCAATAATCACACCCATAAATGAAAGAGCATTTAAAACTTCTTCGCGCAGTTCCGAATCTCTTTCACCTATTCCTCCCGAAAAAGCAATAGCATCGGCACCTTCCATAATTACAAGAAATTCGCCTATATACCGTTTTATATCATATATAAATTTATCTCTTGCAAGCTTAGCCTTTTTATTGCCGTTTAAAATTGCTTCTTTAATTTCGCGCATATCGGCAGAGATACCTGAAAGCCCCGCGAGGCCTCCGTTTTTTGAACATTCTTTTAATGCTTCCTCAAGAGTAATATTTTTCTTCTTCATTATATAAGGAAAAACAAACGGATCGATATCACCAACACGGGTTCCCTGTATTAAACCGGATTGGGGAGTAAACCCCATTGAGGTATCCACAGCCACACCATCTTTTACTGCACATACCGACGACGAACCGCCAAGGTGGCATGTAATTATTTTGTGATGATCAATAGGCAAATTTAAAATACGGACTGCCTCCCCGGATACGAATCTGTGGGATGCTCCATGATAACCGTATTTAATTACATTATATTTTTCGTACCATTCATATGGAGTACCGTAAACTTTTGCATAAGCGGGGGCATTTATATGAAAACCCGGTTCAAAAACACCGACAAGCTTAACTTTGGGAAGAAGCTTTTTAAACATATAAATAGCCTCAAGATATGGGGGGTTATGCGCCGGGGCTAAATCGCGGAATTCTTCCATTGCTTCAAGAACATCATCGGTAATAAGCACGGATCCGTTTTTATTTCCCGCTTGAATTGTTTTAAACCCTATACCCGAAATTTCATCAAGGTTAGTTAACAGCCCGTTCTTTTTATCGGTAAGAAAATTAAGCGTATGCTGTACCGCTTCTTTTTGCGAAGGTATTTCCTCTTCCGCTGAGTAAACATTCTTTCCGTCAATAGTATAATTTATAATTGCATTTTTTGTACCGACTCTTTCTGTATATCCTTTTGCTAAAAGTTTTTCTTGTTCCATTTGAAGAAGCTGGAACTTAAAACTTGTAGAGCCGATATTACATACAATAATTTTCATTGCTATTTTCTTATCTGCCTTATTACTTCATCGGTTATTTTTTTAATAAGTAATTCATCGGGAGTATTGTTTTCTGTATCTGCGGAACAACTTCCTGCGGAGGTATCTTCGCACGATACGCATCCTACGGTTGTCCGTATTCCGAATTTTTCGCGCTGATCTTTTAATTTCTGAACTTGTTCTTTATTTAGTGTATTGACATAGCCAACCTGCTGGGCAACAAAAGCTATATGTGCAAAATGCTCTAATGTTTCCATCTTGTGGTATGCATTGATTACATCCTTGCCCACTGTAAGTGCGCCGTGGTTGGCAAGAAGGAATGCATCATAATCATTCAATAATTTCAGTACCGGTTTGTAGAATTCTTCCGTTCCGGGTGTGCCGTATTCAATTAGCGGGATAGAGCCGAGTGCAATTACAACTTCCGGAAGCACACATTTATCCAATGGAATGCCTGCAACTGCATATCCTGTTGCATAAGGCGGGTGCGAATGACAAACACTGTTTACATCCGGGCGCTGTTTATAAACCTGAAGATGCATAAACATTTCGGATGAAGGTTTTCTGCTGCCCGAAATTACTTTGCCTTCGTAATCTACAATCATGAGATCGTCAGGTTTCATAAATCCTTTGCTTACTCCTGTTGGAGTAATAAGGACTCTTTCAGAATCAATACGCGCGCTTATGTTGCCGTCATTGGAGGCCACATAGCCCCTGTCATACATTCTTTTACCTGCCGTAATGATGTCGGTCTTTAATGAAAAAATACTAGCGTTCAATTTTTACTGCTCCTTTACATAAAATTATTTTTGAGTTGTAGGAAGAATAAATTCTACATCGCCGTGAGGACGAGGAATTACATGAACAGAAACAAGTTCACCTACTCTTTGTGCTGCAGCAGCACCTGCATCTGTTGCGGCTTTTACAGCGCCTACATCTCCGCGCACCATTACTGTAACATATCCGCCGCCGATTGTTTCTTTCCCGATTAATTTTACGTTAGCAGCTTTAACCATTGCATCTGCTGCTTCAATTGAGCCTACCAGCCCTTTTGTTTCTACCATTCCTAATGCTTCAAGAGCCATTTTTTTCTCCTTATATTTTAAAATTATGTTATTTGCAATGAATTTGTAATTGCAAGCCTGCGTACACGTGCAAAATTACGCGGTGTACAAATACCTTCACCGGTTGGGCTTGCAATAGTATGGGAAAAGTAACCTTCTCCCGAATTACCCCCCAAACCTGCAAGGCTTGAACCGTTTACTACTACTATATCTACATCTAATGCTTTTGTAAACTTTGTTATGTTATCAATATTCTTTGAATGAATTACAGCAGTATGCCCGTAGCCCCTTTCGAATTTTACAGAAAGTTCAAGCGCTTCTTCAAACGAATTAGCTTTTACAACAGGCAGGAAAGGCATCATCTGCTCTTCGCTTACCCATTTGCAGGTGGTTTCACATTCACCGAATATAAGCCGGGTACTATCCGGTATGTTTAAGCCTATAGCTTTTGCCAGCACACTTGCATTCTTGCCTATAAAATCGCGGCTTATTGTAATTTCATTTTTTTCATTAACTGAAAAAACCTGTGCGCCAAGTTCTTTTATCTGCGGCATTTGAATTCTTAGCGCTCCCGCTCTTTCCATTTCATGCATAAATTTGTCTAATACCGAACTTACCACAAACACTTCTTTTTCGGCTATGCATAAAATGTTATTATCAAAAGAAGCTCCGTCTATAATGCATTTTACAGCATTTGGAATGTCGGCAGTTTCATCTACAAGTACGGGGGGATTACCCGGTCCTGCGGCTATTACTTTTTTCCCCGCTTTAAATGCTGCTTTAACCAATGAAGGTCCGCCGGTTGCAACAATTATTTTTACATCGGGGTGTTCAAATAAAAGTTTTGCCCCTTCAATTGCAGGCTCACGCAGCATACAGGCTAAATTTTTAGGGCCGCCGTTTTTATATATTACTTCATTAAAAATTTCAATTGCATAAGCGGATAATTTTTTGGCTGCCGGATGAACATTGAAAACAACTGAATTACCTGCAGCCATAATCATTACCATACTGTTAAACAAAACGGGAATTGGATGTGTTGAAGGAGTAACCGCCGCAACAACTCCATAAGGTGCATATCCTTCATAAGTGAAACCTTTATCACCGCTCCATGAGCGTGTTTCAAGGTCTTCAAGGCCGGGTGTATTATCGGCAGCATTATGATGTTTAATAATTTTATCTTCTACTCTGCCCATTCCTGTTTCTGCAACCGCCCTGCGTGAAAAATCCTCGGCATAGGCATGCATGCTTTTACGCAGTTCGGCAATAATTTTTTCTTTTAATGATTTAGAAATGTCGTTCCATATCTTTTGCGCTTTTTTTGCCGAGGCAACGGCACTGTTTACATCATCAAATACAGGGCCGGAAGAAGAATAGGAAGAACTAATACTGTTAGCCGGATTTTTACTTATTTCCTCTACAACTTTTCTTACAACTTCCGAAATATATTTTTCATCAACAACCAAAATAGCATCCGTAATTAATTTGTATTACCGTTCTTAAAATCAATTCTATCTACAACTCCTACAATAACACTTCTCAATGGTTCCCTTTTAGAGAAACCTAAAAGTTCCATTGCACTTCTTCCTTCCGAAGCTACAAGTACAATATCCCCTTCGCCGGCACATACGGTATCTATAGCAATCATTGCCCCCGGTTTTAAGGTGCCGTCCGGTTCAATAGGTTTTACCACCATGATTTTTTGATTTTTAAAACAATCATGCTTAATAGTTGAAACAACGCTTCCTATTACTTTACATAGTATCATCGGTTTACATCCAGCCTGTCTATTAAACCTACAATTGTAACATCGCTTGGAATCTGCCTGTCGGGGAAAGGAAAAGTTGCCTCAGCTCCGCCAACCCAATATACAAGGTCCCCTTCGCGTGAGCTTACGGTATCAACGGCAACCAGAGGGAAACCGGATGGGTTTTCATTTTCATCAACCGGCTGAAGTATATAAAAGGTACAGTTTTTCAGTTTATCATCTTTAACTGTAGCCCATACTTTGCCTTGAACTTTTCCAAGTCTCATAATTACTTCTTACTTTTTTGAAATACAGTTTCACCTTTGAATTCAACAGTATCAACTATTCCAATAATGGAAGCATCGGTAGGTACTGTGGTTAATTTTTCTGCCTGGCGGGCCGAACTTCCTCTTACAACAATAACAACTTCTCCCTCGCCTGCACCTACGGCATCAACAGCAACCACATAATTGTTGGAGGGCTTCATATCGGGTTGGATTAAATTAAGCAGAAGAAGTTTATACCCCTGAAGCTTTTCTGCCTTGGCGGTTGATACTATTGTACCTTCAACTTTTGCAAGTTCCATTTATTATTCCTTTTATATTCTCTTACAGGAATTGCCAATAACAAGTTTGGGTTTTAAATAAATTTTCTTTTGTTTAGGCGATTCCGGATTCTTAATCCTGTCTATTAATAATTTAGCGGCATCGTGCCCTAATGGTTCTACGGGCTGAATGACGCATGTAATCTTCGGCTGAAAGATATTATATCCGGGAATTTCATCAAAGGATAAAAGAGAAATTTGTTCCGGTATTTCCAAATGCAGATTCTGTATTGCCCTAATTGCGCCAACCATCATAAGGCTGTTAAAAGAGAATATTGCGCTAGGGTGGTTTTCTTTTTTAAGCAATGACGTTACTGCTGAATACGATTTAAGGTCATCAAAGCCACAATCGCAAATAAATTCCTTTTCAATCTTAATGGAATGTTTTTTCATAGCATCTTCAAAGCCGTGGTATCTTTCAACATCGGGGTACAATTCACCGTCACCTTTAAGCAATGCAATTTTTTTATGTCCTAATTTAATCAGATATTCCGTTGCTTCAAATGCGCCCGTATAATGGTCGGTTACAATAAATTCGGTTTTTAATCCTTCAAAAGACCTGTCAACCAAAATAAAACGCAAGTTCGATTTTACAAGATATTCAACCGATTTCCTGCTGCATGGTACTATAATTACCCCGTCAACTCTTTGTGCCTGAAACAATTTAATATATTTTAATTCTTTGGCGGGTTCTTCATCCGTATTGCATAAAAGTAAATTATATTGATGAGCCGATGCAAAATCTTCTACATGTCTGAACCAATTATTAAAAAATGTATTTTTAATATCCGGCATAATAACACCAATAGTATTTGTTTTCTTTTTAACAAGGGAACGGGCAATCTGGCTGGGCTGATAATTTAACTCATCCATAACTTTGAATATCTTCTCTGAAGTAGCTGAACTAACAATATCAGGATTATTCAGAAGCCGTGAAACGGTAATTACAGACACATTTGCTTTTACAGCAACATCAAGAATTGTAGCCATATCCTTAATACTAAATGTTAAACGATTAACATTACATAAATAACTGCTAATTTTGTAATTATCAAGGGGTTTACGCTTATTTTATTTAAAATAAGCCTGTTTTTCGACTTCCATCCTCTAAAATCGAACAATTTCAACTCATAATATTTATACATCGCGAACTTATGCTTAATAGAAAGATTTTTCATATGTGATATGCATCAAAAAAATAGAAATACCCGTTATTTTTATTAAATATTAATGTTATCTTTAATATATAATGCATGAGGGATAGGAACATTACATAGTTTCTACAAATGAATTAGGATGTTTAGTGTCATTTGTTTTGTTTTTATCTCTGCTATCATTTATGCTTCAAGGTGTTGAATAAAAATCCACAGTTTTAGCTTTTTAAAATATGGTGTTTTTAAAAATTAAATTTCATTATCAAGATAACATAAAATGAAAAAAATATTAATTATTGAAGATGATCCATTAATAAGGGAAAATATTTTCGAAGTACTTGAGTTAAATAATTATAAAACCTTTATAGCTGCAAATGGCAAAGAGGGGGTTGATCTGGCTTTGCAAATTCTACCCGATTTGATTATTTGCGATATAATGATGCCGTTAATGGATGGTTTCGAGGTTAAAGAAGAATTAAGCAAGGACCCAAGAACAAAATTCACTCCTTTTATTTTTCTGACTGCCAAGGCCGAAACGAAAGAAATAAGGCACGGCATGGCTTTAGGTGCAGATGATTATATAACTAAGCCTTTTGAAATTGCCGACCTTCTTAATTCAATTCAAATCAGATTTAATAAAATTGAAGGTATTAGAGAACTTTATAAACTGGAAATGCATGAAAGCGGGAATAAACAACCTCCTAAAAATAAAATTTTGATAACAAGTCACTATAAAACCCATCTTGTTTCATTGGATGAGATCGTATATATACATTCGGAAGGTAATTACTCTGAGATATTTTTGACTGAAAATAAGAACTACTTAATAAGACAAAATCTTAAATACTGGGAAGAACATTTAACGGGAAATAATTTTCTTAGAATACATCAGTCATACATTATAAATACCGGGTATTTGGAAAAAATTGAAAAAATATCATCCCGCGAATGTTCCGTGAAAATAAAACATTATAACGGGCTTCTGCCTGTAAGCCAAAGGCAAATTCCCAACCTGAAAAAATTCTTTTCCTGACCTAATTATTGCGCGCTTACTTTTATAAATGTGCGCTCATTATCCATTTTACGCGCTTGTCACATTTTCTTTCCATTATTAATACTTATTATCGATAATTGCATTAGTTATTAATGAAGGTTATGAATAAAATATTAGTAATTGAAAATGATAATATTTTAAGAGCCAACTTGAAAGAGCTTCTGGAGTTGAATAATTATATTGTAATTGAAGCCGACAAGGGGGAAACCGCATTAAAGAAAATAAGGCATTCTTCGCCCGATCTTGTTATTTCTAATCTATTCCTTCCGGGAATGAGCGGAGTTAAAATTCAAAAGAATTTTTTACAGCTCGAAGAAAACTGTACTACACCATTTTTATTTTTATCCAGCATTAATCCTAACGATTTTTCACACCATCTTAATTCTAAGGTAGAATCTCTTTTAATAAAACCTTTTGAAAACAAGGTATTGCTTGACAGAATAAATTCCATCTTAAAAAGAAAACAGAATATAACGCAAGACATAGAAGAAAAAAATGAATACGATTCTGCTTCCGACAATTCTATTAGAGAAAATCTATTCAAAATAATTTCAATTACAGATTCCATTTCGATGAAATATGATGAATACACAAAAGAAGAATTGGTTGGCCTATTATCCACAATAAAATTTTCGGGCATAAGAATAAAAGACAGCATAAATGAATATTTGATGAATTCGGATATTGAATGTTTTATCAAATGTTCTAAGAAAGAAGCCTTTGACATCAACACTATTCGTATGGAAGAACTGCTTTATGAAGTCAGCAGCAACTACGGAAGAAACAAGGACCTTATAATTAATATTGGCGAATGTAAATCAAACATTCCATTAAGTTTTTTGGAAAATACTTTACGCGAACTTACTAAAACTGCATTCCGCTTTACTAAACGGGGTACGCCAATTGAAGTTTTTACCAAGAGCCTTAAAAACAAATTTATCTTCGGAATAAAGGAAGGTAAAGAATGTTTTATGGAAAAATTAAAAGAAAGAAATTTTTTAGAGATGCAGCCTTTTTCATCAATTTGTAAAATGACGAAAAATTTGAACGGCGAATTTCTTGTTAAAGGCAATAAAATGTATTGTTCTTTTATTATTGAGGGATAATTAAATATTTTTTTTAATGAACTTTTTTAATTGTCCTTTTGTTTGTTAATATGAATAGAAAAAGTTTGAAAAAACACTCCTCCCCAGCATATTAACCCCTCAATGAGGACCGGATGGGTTCCCAGCGCCCGCCGGTTCTCCCTTTTTAAACCTGATTTTCAATATTTTATTTAAGTTTTACCCCATTTATAATAGGATATCGTGTAAAATTTAAAACGACTATTCGATTTTTAAATTATTTAAACATTTTTTTACTATTTCCGATAATAACATTAAAACAACAATTTTAGAAGAGTATCAATATGAAACAATATTATTTCGTTTTTGTGTTATTAATGTTTTGTGCGTTTTTCTTTTCCCCTAAGAAAACATATGCACAAGACGAATACGCCGCCGTTACAGACGTGGCACCCGTAATTGCAGGCGGTGAAGAAAGTTTATATAAACATATTAACTACCCGGACCTGGCAAAAAAGAACAGGATTGAAGGGAAAGTGTATATAATAGTATTAATTAATGAAAAGGGAGATGTGGATGAAGCTAATGTAATAAAAGGCATCGGCTTCGGATGCGATGAAGCGGCAGTGGCGGCGCTTAAAAAATCGAAATTTTCTCCCGGGAAAAATGGGGGAACTGCTGTTAAATCCAAACTTACTATGGCTATTAATTTTAAGGTGAAATAATATAGCCTTTTATTCAAGTGGAGAGTGTAATGAAAAAATTATTATTGCGACTTGACTTCAAGAATATGAAGTTTGTCCAAAAACTTAGATACAGTTTTATTCTTATTGGAATTATTGCCGGGGCTGTTATTCTTAATAATTATATACAAATTAAAAATATGGAAAGTGCTAAAGATTCCATATTCAACGAGTACGTAAAACCTAGTGAGAATATACAATCTATAAGCGACAATTTTTCCAAGATTCAATTTATAATGTTAAAGTTTTCTATAGCTGCTTTCTCGGATCAGTTTCAGGCCGAATTAAAAGATTACCAGACATTAAAAGGAAAAATTGATTCACAGCTAAGTGAGTTGTTTAAATCGCTTACTGTCGGAATTAGTAATGATACTACCCAATTAGCTCAGGTAAAAAAAGATTCTGTGGAAATTGTTAAAATCTGGAAAGACTATAAAGGTGTTGTTGCAGATGGTATTATAAGTGCTTCAAATACTAAAAGCTATGATATGGCTGCTATTATTGCAACTACTTCGGGACAAGAAGTGGGTACCAAGCTGTCTAAAAAATTCGAAGGCACTATACAAAAACTTGAAGCTAAAGCTGATATGTTAAATAAGCAGGTAGCATCTAATGTAAGTTCTTCCATATTATGGATAATTATTGGAATAATACTTGAAATAGTGGCTTTGGTTTTTGTTATGGTATATCTTGTACCTGCAATAACAAAACCTTTATTAAAGGCAAAAGACATAATGGGTGAACTTGCAAAAGGACAGGTTTCAACCAAAATGGAAATTGATTCCAAAGACGAAATTGGTGAACTTGCCGGCAACATAGATAAATTTACTCAGCATTTAAAATCCAATATTATTTATACAATTGACAGGCTTTCTGAAGGGGATTTTAATGTAGAGCTTGTTAAAGCAGATGAAAATGATGAAATCACCCCGCCATTAATCAGAATTGTAGATACACTTAAAAACATTGAAAAAGATGTAAAAGAGCTTGTACAAAGTGCAGTGGAAGGTAACCTTAACCATAGAGGCGATACAACAAAATATCTGGGAGGTTTTAAGGAAATTGTTTCCGGCTTCAATTTAACTCTCGATGCTACGGTTGCACCTATACTTGAAGGTTCAAAAGTTCTTGAAGTTATGGCCGGTGGCGATCTAACTACTCAAATGATTGGTGACTATAAAGGAGATCATCAATTAATTAAAGACAGTATTAATAAATTAGGCGAGGCATTAAATCATGTTATAGGAGATGTTACAGATGCAATTGAAGCTACGGCAAGTTCAAGTGCAGAGATTTCTGCAAGTGCCGAAGAGATGGCTTCCGGTGCTATGGAACAAAACGCACAGACAACAGAGATAGCTTCTGCCATTGAAGAAGTAACATCCACAATTCTTGAAACAACTAAGAATGCAAACATTGCTGCAGATTCTTCACGAACAGCAGGTTCAATTGCTAAAGACGGCGGAAACATTGTTGACGATACCGTTAAAGGAATCAATAAAATTGCTGAAGTTGTTTCGGTTGCAGCAGATACTGTTTCGAAACTTGGCAATAGCAGCGATCAGATTGGTGAAATTGTTCAGGTAATTAATGATATAGCCGATCAGACTAACCTGCTTGCTCTTAATGCAGCTATTGAAGCTGCCCGCGCAGGTGAACAGGGACGCGGTTTTGCTGTTGTTGCAGATGAAGTTAGAAAGCTTGCCGAAAGAACAAGCAAAGCAACACTTGAAATCCGCCAGATGATCCAGCAAATACAAAAAGAAACATTCGGCGCTGTTGAATCTATTAAACTTGGAACCGAACAAGTTAATGCAGGAAGAGAAAAAGCAAACCAGGCAGGCAATGCGTTAAAAGAAATTATCACTGCATCAAACAATGTTGTTGATCTTGTAAATCAGGTTGCAACAGCAAGTGAACATCAGGCAAGAGGATCGGAACAAATAAGCAGAAATATTGAAATGATAAGCAATATTACGCAGCAATCAACTACCGGAATTCAGCAAATTGCACGTGCTGCAGAAGACCTAAACAGGCTTACTGATAACCTTCAAAATTTAATTAATCAATTTAAAATAGACAGAAAAAAAAGCTTGCATTATAAAAAAAATGATATTACATTTGCATCAAGAAAACAGATAAGGTAAAAATTTTAATATAAAAAAAACACCTCCTCCCCAGCATATTAACCCCTCAATGAAAGCCGGATGGGTTCCCAGCGCCCGCCGGCTTTCCCATTTTAAATCCTATTTTGCTTCGGTTTTAAGCCTTCTTTAAGAAATAATTGCCTTTTAACAGACGGCTATATCCGTTTTGATATTATTTATTATAAACGATTTCCTTTTGTTTTTGTTTATAGCAGGCTTGTTTTGAACGCAGAAACATTGATTGAATTTTGAATCATTGTTGTATTCTGCCTGATGATCAATTAATTAAAATTTTTGTTTCAACCAATTATTTTTCAGGCAGAATAAACTATAATATTTTATCTAATTCCTGTACAGCAAACTTTATAAATTTAGGACACACTTGCCGCGTAACATTATTATTATGTACATATTCAAATTCTTCCGGCTTGCTAAAATCATAACCTAAAATTTGTTTACAATCGACCGAACCGAATTGGCCGGCAAAACTTTTCATAAAGTCTTTTGCCAATTCCCTTACATGTTTTTTTGCTTCTGTATCTTCCGAATTAACGGACGAATATTTTAGGCCGATTGCTATTATTCCTCCCGTAACGGCTCCGCACATATTTCCTGAAGATCCGATACCTCCGCCGAATCCGCCGGCTGCTTTTATAATTGTTTCCTTATCTATATTAAGTTTCTCTGCGAATACTGACGATACCGACTGCGAGCAATTGAATCCTTTCGCAAACAAATTAAGAGCTTCTTCATCTCTTGTTTTTTTGTTTTCCATAAAAGTTCTGCCGAATAATTTATCAATAACAGTTAACCGGATTTATTTAATCCGGTGTATATAATTTTTTTAATTACGCAAAACAATTATTTTTTTAACTGTTTTTCTATTTCATTCACAAGTTTATCGAACTCATCCGTATTGTAGCCTATACCCTGCATAACAATAACACCGTTCTTATCAATAAGGTAATTGCGGGGAATTAATTCTTTTGCAAATTTGCTATACACTTCTCTCTTTATATCTGGAGCAATATAAAAAGTAAATCCTTTTTCTTTATTAAACTTTTCAAGTTCTTCTTTAGAATGTTCGCGCCCTAATGCAAGCACAACAAAGTTATCACCTTTATATTTTTGCCATATTTCCTTTTCAACTCTGGGCATTTCTGTCATGCAGGGCCCGCACCAGGTAGCAAAGAAATTTAATAATACTACTTTCCCTTTAAGATCTGATATATTTATTGTTTTTCCGTCCAAAGTGGTAACTGTAAACGAAGGCACGGTTTGCCCCGCTTTCGTATATGTAGATTTATCTTCTGTTTGAGCAAGTAAAATAAAAGGGACAAGAACAATAAAGAGAAAAAGCTTTTTCATAAAATCCTCTTAGTTTGATGAAAAAATAGTGGAAAAATAAGTCAGCATGAATTTTTCAATGCGTTCACGCAAAGCATCCTGATGTTTACCTTCGAAAGTTACAAATTTAATTGGAATATTTTCGGCAGTAAATAGTTTATTAAGATATTTACAGCCGTCTATTATCCATTTTACATCTTCTTTGAGGCCGCATTCTATATAGATACCTTTAAGTTTTAAAAAATTATCTTTGAATGATTTTACTTTTTCATCCCAATTACCGAACCCGTCTTCCCACTTTTTCCATATGTCTTTATTAAGATTTGCCTTGGCGGAAGATTTTGCATAAGGGAAATCTATGTATGGAGCATTTTTTTGTGTATTTGGAGCAAAAGCTTCGCCGTAAGCAAGCAGGTACAGAAAATCTTCATCACTGGAATTATCACAAAAATTAGTAAACTTTGTATGTGCCTGGTCTTTGGCTAATTCAGAAGCTTCTTTTTCGCATCTTAAAAATTTTTCAATTCTTAAATTTTCCGAAAACATCTGTGAGTTTGCAAGTCCGTTTTTATCGAACAGATTAGGGCTTAATGCATAAACTGAACCAAAAACATCCGGATGCTTCATGGCAATATTCAAAGCTCCGAATCCTCCCGCTGTTATGCCGGCAATACCGCGTGATTTGCTTTCCGTAATTGTGCGGAATTTATTATCAATATATTTCACTACATCATTAATTATAAAATCTTCCCAATTACCCCCTGTGGCAGAGTTAACATAAAATCCGCTTCCTAAAAAATTATTCCCGCTTATTATGACAATTATCATGGGATTAATTGTTTTATTTGTAACCATATCTTTTAAGGAAGTTTGTATTTTTAATGATTGGAACATACCGCCCGTATAAACAAAAGGCTCTTCTGAATAATCAGTTAAGAAATAAAGTACCGGATAACGGATTTCTGTAATGCTGTAAAATGGAGGGACACAAACTGAAATTTTCTGCTCTGCCGGGATACTGAATATATTGTTGGATAATGACGGGGCCGGAATAACAATTTCTCTCAATATGTCTTTATCGCTTGAAAATTCCTGGCAATAGGTCTGGGTGCTTAACCCGGTGATTACTATACATATGAACCAAAGAAAATATTTACCTCTGGACTTCATAGTAAACACTCCTATTTATTTATTTTTTTTGCAACTCCTTTTATTAAGAATAATTGAATTAACTGTATGTTTAGAAAATATCCCACATTTTGGTAATCCGCAAGTGAAAAATTGATTTCTTTACTCTTTTTTATCCCTTATTTCGATGTAAATTTACATCAAAATAATGCTTTTTTTTGGTTAGGGTACAATTTTTGCATTGATACATTAATTAAAAGCCTTATTTTTAAAAAGATTTTTCATTTTTTTTGAGGGATGTATGAGAACAATCAAGTACTTTTTAATCTTTACAATGTTTTTTGCATTTGTAAGCATATCAGCTCAGTCTGTACGCCCTATAAAAGATACAGTAGGGTTTGCATGGTCTTCGGTTGATATGGACCGTCTTGTAAGCTATTTGAAAAATAAGGGACAGGTACAGGAATACCCATCAAGCGGGCTTGTCGGGGGTTTGTCCCCTCATGATGATTATTTATATGCAGCCAGAGTTTACTATCCTCTTTACAAAAATATTACGGCAAAGGAAATAGTAATTATAGGCGTTACACACGGAACAGTAAGAAAAGCAATAGGAGACCCTCAGAATGTTATAATTATAGATAATTTTGACATTTGGAAAGGGCCTTATCAATCGGTAAAGATCTCGCCTCTGCGTGAAAAAATAAGGAATAAACTGGATCCCAATTGGTATCTGGCAAGCAATGATGCACATACTCAGGAACATTCCATTGAAGCACTGCTACCATTTCTGCAATTTTATAACAGGGAAATTAAAATCACTCCTATTATGATTACTGCAATGAGCTTTGAACAAATGGATAAAATTACTGATGTACTTTCACAGATTATAGCGGAATATATAGACCAGAAAAATCTGCGCCTTGGTTCCGATATTTTCTTCTTAATTTCATCCGATGCTGACCATTACGGCAAAGACTTTAACAATATTCCTTACGGCGAAGATGAAGCTGCTCATAAGAAGGCTACCGATAATGATAAAAGAATTGCTAAATCCTTTATTAATTGCGATATAAATTCCGGAAACATTAAAAAGTTAACCGAAGAATTGTGGACGAACAAACCTACTCCTGTCTGGTGCGGTAAATATTCAGTTCCATTTGGGATGCTTACAATCTCTAAGGTTGTAAAGCTTGTTAAAGATGATGACGTTGTAGGTAAAATTTTCGAGTATTCCGATTCTGTTTCAGAAGGCGTACTTCCAATCAAAAACACCAAAATGGGTTTAACTGCACCCGCTTCTTTTCAGCATTGGTGCGGCTGGCTTTCCGCCGGATTTTATATTAAATAAGTTAATTTCCAATATTCCATACATTTTAGCCGGGGTAATTACCCGGCTTTTTTATTCGTTAGTAAGTTTCCTCTTTTTCATTTTTGAACTCCCCTATAAAATGATTAAATTATAATAAAATGACATAATTCCATTTTAACTGTGCTTATTTTAAATTGATTTTTCAAAATAAGGGGGCTTAAATGAATTTGCGAAATATCCTTTCAGCCGTTCTTTTCATCTCTATATTTATTATCAGTGAAAATGTGTTTGCACAGGACGATGCTGCTGCAAAAGCAATGATGGAGTATATTACCCCCGGGTCTATGCATACTTTACTTGCCAAAGGGGTTGGTGAGTGGAGGACAAAAATAACTATGTGGCTTTCCCCAGGTGCCGAACCAATTGTTACCGAAGGAACAGCTGAATCAGAAATGCTCCTTGGCGGACGATACCTGCAGACAAAGCATACTGCTGTTTTTAACGGTATGCCGCTAAACGGAGTTGGAATAGACGGCTATGATAACGGTAAGAAGGTTTTCATTTCTATATGGATTGATAACTTCAGCACGGGCGTAATGGTGCTTGAAGGGAAATACAATGAAGAGCTTAATACAATTAATTTTACAGGTAAAACTTATGACCCTATTGTTGGGAAAGAAATAAATATACGTCAGGTTGTTAAGTTAATGCCCGACGGCTCACAAAAATCCGAGATGTACAATTCCTATGATGGAAAGGAATTTAAATCAATGGAAATTGAAATGATACGCGTAAGATGAGGTTTACCTGCAAATAAATTGTAGATCGGAACCGATTTATACAGGGAAACATATACTACCGGTTCCTATTGATATTTTTTGTTGATATTTTACCATATGTAAAAAATAAAGATACGGATATGGAAAAAAAAGTTAAAAAAGATGAACTTCTTAAACAGCATGCAAGAGCTGTTTCTGCAAATAAAAAGCTAAAAGAAAAATTAAAAAATATTTCAATTGAATTGAAGGACACTAAGCAGCTTTATCATTCTCTTGTTGATCTTTCTCCCGAACCGATTATTTTGCACAATGACGGTATTATTACCTATGCTAATGCTGCTACCGTTAAATTGTTCGGCTTAAAATCCAACAAAAAGCTTATAGGAAATCACCTGCTGAATCAAATACCCGAAGAATACCATGAAATGATTTTAAATAGAATTAAAGAAAAAGAAAAATACAACACTACCGAACCATTCTGTATAAAGGCAAAAAGATTTGACGGAGAAGAATTTTATCTAGAGGCTGTTGGATCTTCGGTTAAAACAAAAAAAGGGGAAAGCGTTCAGGCTATTATAAGAGATGTTACAAAACAGAAGAAAGCAGAACTTGAACTGCTTAAAGCTAACCGTTCGCTTGAAGCATTAAGTGCTATAAACCAAACTCTTATTAGAGCAATAAACGAAACATCATTTCTTGAAGAATCATGCCGTATTATATGCGAAATCGGCGGATACAGAATGACCTGGATCGGTTATCTTCAGGATGATGAATGCAAAACAGTAAAACCTATTATATGGAAAGGAAGTGAAAACGGCTATCTCAGCCTCATAAAAGTAACAGCAGATAACGGGCGCTACTCTAAAGGCCCTGTTGGTAATGCCGTAAAGACCGGGAAGACAAGTGTAGTACAAAACTTAAAACTTGAATGGAAAAATCAGGCATGGAAAATTGCTGCAGAAATAAATGGTTACCGCTCTATAATAGCTCTGCCTCTTAAAGTTGATAATGAAATTATTGGTGCCGTTGCTATCTATTCCGAAATTGAAAATTCCTTTGACAAGGAGGAAACTGTTCTTCTGGAAAGACTCTCGGATGATATTTCTTTCGGTATAAAAACCTTGCGTGCTAAAGTTGAAAAGGAGAAGGCAGAACAGTTTTTAATAGAAAGCGAAGACAGGTACCGCTCTTTGGTTGAACTTTCTCCCGAAGCAATTATTGTTCATTCGGAAGGAAAGGTAGTCTATGCAAACAATTCAACATTAAAATACCTTTGCGCTGCTAATAAAGAAGAGCTGCTCGGCAAAAATATGTCTGAATTTGTTCCGGTTGAATATAAAGAAGAAATTCATGCACGTTTAAGAAATACGAAAGAACCGGGAACCGGGCTTGCTGATTCACTCGAAATGAAATTTAAGACAAGTGACGGCAATCATATATTTTTTGAAGCAGTTGGCGCTCCGGTTAAATACCAGGGATTACCTGCCGGACAAATAATAATAAGGGATATAACCCACCGCAAAATATATGAAGAAGAATTAAAATCATCCCGTGAACAACTTAGAAATCTTGCTGCACATCTTCAGGATGCAAGGGAAGCGGAAAGAACTCATGTTGCGCGTGAAATTCATGATGAACTGGGGCAATATCTTACCGGTTTAAAAATGGATATATCATTTCTACAAGATTTAGTAGAAGAGAAAATCAGTTCGGGGGATAAGGAACTGCTTCTTGAAAAAATTCATTCGGTTTCCGGCCTTCTCAATACGACCGTTCAATCGGTTAGAAAACTTTCTACCGATCTCCGTCCTGCCGTGCTTGATAACCTTGGACTGCTTGCCGCTATTGAGTGGCAGACTGAAGAATTTCAGAATAGAATGGGCATAAATTGCGATTGCTTTATTACTATTGATGAAATAAACCTCCCTGCGGAACAAGTAACAGCTATTTTCAGAATATTACAGGAATCTCTCACTAATATTGCCAAACATGCCGAGGCTTCTAAAGTTTCTATTGAATTCAGACAGGAAGAAGATTATTTTATACTTGAAATTAAAGATAACGGTAAAGGAATTTCGGAAGAAGATAAATTAAAAGAAAATTCTTTCGGGCTTCTTGGTATTTCTGAAAGGGTTAAAGTATTAAACGGTTCAGCCGTAATAACAGGCGTGCCCGGAAAAGGCACAACAGTAAGCGTTAAAATTCCGGTAATTAAATAATAATATATGATAAAAATATTAATAGCAGATGATCATCCGGTAGTGCGGGAAGGTTTTAAGCAGATTATCTCCAAAGCTTCCGATATGAAAGTGACAGGAGAAGCATTAAGCGGTTTTGAAGTGCTTCAAAAAATAAATGAGCAGGAATTTGATGTTCTTGTTCTTGATTTAAGCATGCCGGGTAAAAGCGGCCTTGAAGTTTTAAAGGATCTAAAAAACATTAAACCGCAGCTTCCCGTATTAATTTTAAGCATGCACCCTGAAGAACAGGTTGCTTTGCGTACTTTCAAATCGGGTGCGAATGGTTACCTTAACAAAGAAAGCGCTCCGGGGGAACTGGTAAATGCAATAAGGAAAATCTATTCGGGGGGAAAGTATGTAAGCTCTGCCTTTGCCGAAAAAATATTAGACAGCTTAGATAATCCCGATAAAGCTCCGCATGAACTTCTTTCCGACCGTGAATTTCAGGTTCTGCTGCTTATTGCCTCCGGTAAAGATGTTGATGAAATTGCGGAAGAATTGTTTATCTCCGTTAAAACAGTTAGGACCTACCGTGACAGGATTCTTGAAAAATTAAAATTAAAGAACAATGTTGAAATTGCACATTATGCAATAAAATATAAATTAGTATAACAGGAAATTTAAAACAATGGAAACTTATAAAGCAATTCTTACAAGGCGCAGCATAAGAAAGTTTAGATATGCCCCGATTAAAACAAGCACACTTGAGAAACTTTTAAAAGCAGGAATGTATGCACCTTCGGCACGCAATACGCAGTCATGGCAATTTGTTGTTATTACTTCACGCAAAATATTAAAAGACATCCCAAAAGTTCACCCTTATTCCAAGATGTGCAGAACTGCCGGTGCCGCAATTATTGTCTGTGCCGATTTAAGAATTGAATCAAGTTTAAAATACAATTCCCTTAATTGTGCTAATGCTTCGATGAATATACTCCTTGCCGCACATGAAATGGGGCTTGGTTCTGTTTGGATGGGGGTTTATCCCCGCCCTGCAAGGATAAAAGACGTAACAAAGTTATTAAATTTACCGTCTAATATTGTACCTATTTCCATTATTGCATTAGGAAAACCGGATGAAAAGAAAGAAATTCCGGATAGATTTAATAAAGACAGGATTCACATAAATAAATGGTAATAAATTACTTAAAAATAATAGGTTAGGAGGCAGCATGTTTAAGAAAATATTTTTTGCTCTTTTTATTTTTGGAATGTTTTCATTCGCATTTGCTCAAAATAATGACAATAAGAAATTCGTAGGCACCTGGAAAGGGACTATGGATGTTGGACAGGTTATCAATGTTATTTTCATCATTCAGGAAAAAGATGGAAAACTTGAAGGCACCGGAGAAAGCCCGGAACAGGGTTCCCAGGCAGCCCCTTTAGATAACATTGTAATTACAGGAAACAAAATCCAGTTTGATATTCAGGCGGTGAGTGCAAGTTATGAGGGAAACCTTAAGGCCGATAACAAATCTATTGAAGGTGTACTTGTAATGAGAGACCAGACTTATCCTCTTAACCTTACAAAAGACGCACCTGCTTCTGTCCCGGCAACAAAAATTGAAATTAATTATGACAGTTATTGGGAAACTTCCATTCAGGCAGGCGAAAAGAACCTCCGTTTAATCATTAAGTTTTTCACCAAAGAAGATAAAACAACCGGTGCATTTATGGACAGCCCTGATCAGGGTGCAAGTAATATTCCTTTAAGTTCTGCTTCAATTACTGAAGATTCGCTTAAGTTTGGAATGGCTCAGCTGCATATTTCATTTGAAGGTAAAATTGATAAGGCTACAATGACGGCTTCCGGTACATTTACACAAGGCACTGCTACATTGCCTTTGGTGTTTAAGAAAACAGAGAAACCTTCAAACACAAAGTAATAAGCTAAATAGTATTTATTCTAAGGAGAAAATATTTTGAAAAAGGTTTTTTGGTTATTCGTTTTATTTTTTGGATTATGTTTTGCAACCCACGCACAGGATATTAAAAATTTTGCAGGCGTTTGGAAAGGCACAATTGAAAACAACAACAGCAAGATCACTTTGATTTTTTCAATTCTTGAGGATAACGGTAAATTAACCGGAACTGTTGAAAGCCCCGAAAGAGGATCTAAGCCGGTTGCATTAGATAACATAAAAGTTACTGGAAATAAAATAAGGTTTAATATTCATGCCGATGGCGGAAGCTACGACGGCAATATTAATAATGATAAGAATAGTATTGACGGCCTTATTACATTAAATTCAGGAAATTATCCTCTTGTAATTAACAAAACCGATGCACCTCTTCCGGAAGTGAAAAAAGAAACTCCCTTAATTAAGAGTTTTTGGGAAGGTGCATTAAATGTTAACACAATTAAACTAAGGCTTATTATTAAAGCCTATATAAAAGATGACGGCACAATGGAAGGCGTTCTCCTTAGCCCCGATCAAAGTACACAGGAAATGCCTCTTAGTTCTATTTCAGTCACCGATGACTCCCTTAAGTTTGCAATTGCTAAAAAGGGACTTACATATTCAGGCAAACTTGATAAGTCAAAAATGACTGCCAAAGGTACATTTAAACAAAACGGAATGGCTTTTCAGGTTGAATTCAAAAAATCGGATAAAGAACCTGTAACAGAACTTAAACGACCGCAGACTCCTAAAAAACCTTATCCTTACAATGAAGAAGAAATAACATTTGAGAATAAGTTATCTAATATAACTCTCGCGGGAACTCTTACTTTTCCTAAATCGGGTTCTACTTTTACAGTTGTTATACTTGTCCCCGGTTCCGGCGCACATGACAGAGATGAAACCGTACTCGGGCATAAACCGTTTTTAGTAATTGCTGATTATCTTACCCGCAACGGGATTGCTGTTTTCCGTTATGATGACCGGGGTATTGGAAAATCAAAAGGTACAATGAAAGGAGTTACAACAGAAATTCTTTCAACTGACGTTCTTGCCGCTGTTGAGTATCTTAAGACAAGAAAAGAATTTACTAAAATAGGAATTATGGGGCACAGCGAAGGGGGCGATATTGCTCCAATGTGCGCGGATAAATCTAAAGATGTTTCCTTCATTGTGTTACTCGGCGGGCCAGGTGTTTCAGGCAAAGAAATTCTTATGCGCCAGATTGAATTAATTGCACGGGCGTCAGGTGCAAATGAACAGGCCATTAAAATAAGCCTTGCAACCGAAAAGAAATTACTTGATGTGCTTACATCGGTAAAAGACAGTGTTGAGATGGATAAGCAGGTACGCGGCATAATGTATGGCTATGATCCTGCCAAACAGGATAAACCTTCTGTAAAGAACTCTGCACTGGAAAATTCCATTATGCAGGTTGAAGACCCCTGGTTTAGATATTTTGTAAAGTATGATCCTCGTCCGGTGCTTTCTAAAATAAAGATTCCGGTGCTTGCACTTACCGGAAGCAAAGATTTGCAGGTAGAAGCAAAACAAAATCTGCCTGAAATTGAAAAAGCTTTAAAGAAAGCAGGCAATAAGAATTATAAGCTTGTAACCATGCCCGGATTAAACCATCTTTTCCAGACTGCTAAAACCGGTGCTCCTTCAGAATACTCGGATATTGAAGAAACTTTTTCCATTGATGCACTTAAAATAATTTCAAATTGGATTTTTAGCCTTAAATAAAAATATTTTACGGCACCGGAAGTTATCTTCCTGGTGCCGTTATAATAAGTTGCAAAATTATGTCATTCCTTCTTTCGCAGGAATGATACATTAAGGTTTTTAATTTATAATTTTTTAAATGATGTGCTTATGAAAATAATTGCAATAGAAAAAGAAGTACCCGGCGTTAATGATAATGCCTTTGCTCCTTTTCTTAAAGATGAAGCCTCTGTTTTATGGGAGCTTTTCAGGAAAGGAATTGTAAGAGAATCATATTTTACCAAAGATACACACGAGGCTGTGTTAATCCTGGAATGTAATGATGAAACGGAAGCCAAAAATATTCTTGATACTCTGCCTTTAGTGCGTGAAAGGCTTATAAAGTTTAAGATACATGCCCTTCTCCCTTATGACGGTTACGAACGTTTGTTTAAGCAATAGGCAAAATGCATATGGAAGATTTATTCTGGCAGAAGCTTGAGGCATTATTTAATAATTCTAAAATTATCATTGACCGTCCCAAGGGGTCATTTCATCCCCGGTACACTGAAGTACAATATCCATTGGATTACGGCTATCTTGAAGGCACCTCCGGCGGCGATGGCGGCGGCATTGATGTGTGGCTCGGCACAAAGAAAGATAAACAAATTGATTTTATTTTGTGCACTATAGATATGCTGAAAAAAGATACGGAAATAAAACTCCTATGCGGCTGTACTATTGAAGATAAAGATATTATTATGAATTTTTATGACAGCAATTACATGTCCGCAATCTGCATACCGAATCCAAAAGCTTGAAATTAAATTCCATACAGCCCACGATCTTAATCCTGTGTAGAATACTAATGCAATAATTACAGAACTTGTGATTGAGCCATGGTACACCATGTCTCGCTGAAATATCTTTAGCCTCTTCTCTTCGTAAGAGAAGAGGTTGGTGATGAGTTCGCCCGCCTTTTTTGGGCGGGCTCCCTTGTTCCCGTCGCGTCAGCCAGCCGCGGCTGACGAAAACCAAAAGAATACTATTTTTTATTATTTATTAATTGCTCTTTCAATTTATAAATAAATTTCAGTAATTCATGAACTTCATTGCGATTAGTATCACCAATATCTTCACTACTCATATAACAATACTTATCTTTAAAACTGCCTTCTAAAACAAAACTGCCAATTGAAATTTCATTATCAGGTGCTTTGTAATATTCCCAAAATTTTGAATTGTTTATCAAGTTTGTTAATGTATCCCAATAAGTCATATTGCATTCGTATTTGTTTATATTCTTTATTATATATTGGGGATGCTCTTCATATCCGCAACCAAAACACTGACCGTTTTTTATTATTACTTCCATCACATTATCTTTTTTAATAAAACGAATACACTCATCATTTTGTGGGAAAAATATTCGATACATATCATTATGGAAATATTTAACCCACATAATAGGTTCTTCCATTCCATATAAGCAATCTGAATAAACATTAAATTTGTCTATAACGGTATCTTCTCTTAAATATTTTCTATCAGGGAAATAAATAATCGAATCATTAACCGGTCTTTCTAATGAATCTAATTTAATTATATCTTTATAGACGTAGTTCTTCCATCCATTAAAGTTTTTATCGACACTATTGTCTTTGCAAGATATACTTACAAAGATAATTATTATAATAAGTATGTTTTTATTAAACATAACCGCCTCACAAATATTAACATTATTATATCGTGACCCGAAATTCTTTTGCCTTAGATGTACTGAAAATAAAATAAATACTGCAATTACAGAACTTGTGATTGAGCCATGGTGCACCATGGCTCGCTGAATAAAATCATATTCCCGTCGCGTCAGGACTTTTGTCCTTGACGCTCTTAATTAATAATCTTCCATGCATGTGTAATAGGAATTATTCCTTCTTTCCCGGTAAGATAAAAACTAGAGCTTGAATACTTCCAGTCTTTTTCTCTTTCCACCAATCCTTTTTTAACCGGATTATTATGAATATATTTCATTTTAGTGACTAATACATTTTTATTCCTTATTACTACTGCATCAAATCTATCTTTCCATATTTTAAACATTTGTCCATATCGGATATAACGCAGCTCTTCCAATTCCTTTTCTCTTCCTTCTTTAAATAATTGCTGCCTTATTTTTGATGAAGTATATTTCTTAAAATCGCGCATAAATCCCGATAAATCTATTTTATCAGTATAAAACAATACGAGATGTATATGGTTGGGCATGAGAACATAGGCAATTATTTCAGCTTTATATTTGTTTAGACAGAATTTAAGTGAATCTATTACTAATAAATAATAATTATCATTAATGAAAAGAGGCATCCAATCATTGAATGTCGTGGTTACGAAAAAACAATTGAACTGATCAACAAAATCTCTTAACCGTGTGCTCATATATAAAATATAAATGCATATTATTTCTAATAATATAACTCTAAACCTTTTCTGCGTCAAGGACAAAAGTCCTGACGCAACGGAAATTGTTTTTTTGTTTTATTTTCCCCACGAATAACTTCGTGGGCTTTATTAACCTAAAACATTTTATCGAATGCAGCAAGGGCATCATCTGCTTTGCTTATATCTTTCCCTCCGGCAGTTGCAATCTGGGGCCTTCCGCCGCCGCCGCCCCCTACAATTTTTGCAGTCTCTCCCGCAATCTTTCCTGCGGATAATTTTTTATCCTTTATAAGGTCATCGCTTATTGTCACGGCAATGAGGACTTTATCTTCAACAACGGAAATTAATAATCCGGCACCGCTTTTTATTTTTGTGCGCAGGCTGCCTGCCATTGCTAATATTTCATCCATGTTAGAAGCGTTTACTTTCCCTTTATATATGTTAACACCATTAACTGCTTTAACACTTTCCATTATAGAATCAAGCACACCGAGTTTTTCCTTCAGTTTAAACTCCGCAAGTTCTTTTTCAAGTTTTTTCTTTTCTTCTATATACTCGTTTATCTTATCATCCTGCTGTTTAAGCTTTAACTCCTGTGCTTCAATAAATTTCTCTACTCCGGCACCCGTAACGGCTTCAATTCTTCTTACCCCGCTTGCAATGGAAGCCTCGCTTACAATTTTAAATAATCCTATCTGTGACGTATTCTTAACATGAACTCCACCGCAGAATTCCATTGAGTAATCGCCGAACTTAACTACGTTCACTTTATCGCCGTATTTATCGCCGAAGAACATTAATGCGCCCATTTTTTTCGCTTCTTCAAAAGGAGTATTGCGGAAATGGTTAAGATCAACATTCTGCCGTATTTTATTATTTACAATTGATTCAATTTCTTTTAATTCTTCTTCCGTAACTTTCTGGAAATGGGTAAAATCGAAACGGAGCCTGTCATGCGCCACATAAGAACCCGATTGCTGCACATGCTTGCCGAGTACATTTCTTAATGCAGCATGGAGCAAGTGTGTGGCGGAGTGATTCCGCATTGTATCCATTCTGCGGACTTCATCAACTACCGGTCTTACCATCATTCCTGTTTTAAATTCAAACTTGTCCGGATTTTCAACAATATGAATTACCATGTTGTTTACTTTTGCAAGGTCAATAACATTAAACATAATTCCGTTGTGGGCAATCGTGCCGCCGTCGCTGCATTGCCCGCCTGATTCAGCATAGAAAGGAGTTTTATCCAGAATTAAAAATGACTGCACCTCTTCATTTTTCACGCCTGTAATTTTTGCTTCGGTGGTTAATTCGTCATAACCGGTAAATATTGTAGGGTTATCATTTAATAATTCATAGGCATCAAGATTATCAGCCACTGCATGAGCAGAAGAAATTTTTTCTTTTGTTGATTTGCGTGCGCGGTCTTTTTGTTCATTCATAAGCGTGTTAAATCCGGCTTCATCAATTTCAAAACCGGCTTCGCGCGCCATTACGGCTGTAAGGTCAACCGGGAATCCGTAAGTGTCATAAAGTTTAAATACATCTTCCCCTGCAATAACTTTTTTCTTCTGTTCTTTAAGTTTCTTAACAACCCCTTCAAAAAGATCAATGCCCCTATCCAAAGTTGCATTAAAGCTTTCTTCTTCCCCTTTAATAATTTTTTCAATATTGGCGCGGTTGGCTTTAACTTCCGGGAAAACATATCCCATATTCTCAACAACTACTTCAACCAATTTATATAAGAAGGGCTCTTTCATATTAAGTTTTCTTCCGTAACGTGCTGCGCGCCTCAGAATACGGCGCAGTACATAACCGCGTCCTTCATTTCCGGGCGCGGCGCCATCGCCAATGGCAAATGTTAATGTGCGTATATGATCTGCAATTACACGCATTGCAATCATATTTTCTTCTTTCTCATATTTAATATTGGAAAATTTTGCAATTGCATCTATTATAGGGGAGAAAACATCAGTATCATAATTAGATTTTTTTTGCTGGAGCACCGCACAAATTCTTTCGAATCCCATTCCAGTATCAACATGCTTTGCGGGAAGTTCATGCAATGTGCCTTCAGTATCCCTGTTATATTGTATAAATACAAGATTCCAAATTTCAATGCACTTTGGAGAACCCGCATTAACAAGGCTTGCATCATCGGGATCAGCGCTAAGATTTATATGGATTTCTGAACAAGGACCGCACGGCCCTGTTTCCCCCATTTCCCAAAAATTATCTTTTTCAGCAAAACGGAGTATGTGAGCTAGATTTATATCGGTATTATTTTTCCATAGGTTGTATGCTTCGTCATCATTTTTATATACGGTTGCAAATAATCTTTCCTTGGGCAATTTCCAGATAACGGTAAGTAATTCCCACGCCCATTCAATTGCTTCTTTTTTATAATAATCGCCAAAAGACCAATTGCCTAACATTTCAAAAAAAGTATGGTGGTAAGTATCATAACCTACTTCTTCAAGGTCATTATGTTTTCCTGAAACACGGATACATTTTTGGGTATCGGCAGCTCTTTTATAGTCACGCGTTCCGGCTCCCAGGAATACATCTTTGAACTGGTTCATTCCCGCATTGGTAAACAGAAGTGTCGGGTCGTCATAAGGAACTACAGGCGCGCTGGTTACTATACGGTGGTTCTTGCTTTTGAAAAAATCTAAAAATTGCTGGCGTATTTCTTTGGATGTCATAAATAACCTTAAAATATATTTAAGTGCAAATATAAGGATTTTATACTTTACGGGCATCCCGGGAGGTTTAAAATGCCTGGATATACCCTATTTTTACATTGTAATTCTTTCTATTAATTCATAAAATTGCTTTACACAATCAATAAATAATGCTATTATGAAAAAACTGCTTGTTTTGATAATTATTCTCTTAGTTAGTTCCACTTTACAAGCCCAGACCGGCCTGGTTAAGATTGGAAAAGATTACTGTGTCGCCAACACGGTTATAATAAAACTGAAACAATCCCCCGTGGCGGATTTAAATGGCAATGTTGTTTTTTCAGATGATATGAAAACCGCCCTTGCTCCTTATAATATAAAGAAGGCAGTACAGAAATTTCCTGTTACTTCAAACAGGCTTTATAAAACAAATCAGGAGCTGGATAAAATAATAGCTGTATTATATTCCTCGAATGATGACCCATTGGTAATTTCCAAAAAGATTTCAAAGATAAGCGGTGTTGAATGGGCGGAACCTAAGTATGTAAGAATAGCAGTACAATCAACCCCCGGTGCCGTACTTGATTCCGTTACCCAATACTATTTAACTACCATTAAAGCCTCACAGGCGTGGTTAATAAATAAAGGGGACCCAAGCATAATCATTGCCATTATAGACAGCGGAGTTTATTGGGAACATCCCGAGTTAGTAAACAATATTCATCAAAACCTGGGGGAAGATGCCAATAATAATGGAAAGACTATTGTGCAAAGCGGTTCAACTTATATTTTTGATCCGGGGGATATCAACAACATTGATAATGATTCAAATGGTTTTATTGATGACCTGATCGGATGGGATTTTGGCGGAACTGCCGGCATTCAGGATAATAATCCCGAAGAAGATTCCCCAACGCATGGCACCCTGGTTGCCGGAGTTGCACTTTCTATAGGAAATAAATGTACTATTATGCCTGTTAAATGTTCAAGGCAGGATATAGGCAACACTTATATTCTTTATGGTTTTGAAGGAATTAAATATGCCGTAGATAACGGTGCAAAAATTATTAATTGCAGTTTTGCAGGTTACGGATATTCAAACGCGGAGCAGGAAGTAATAAATTATGCAGTTAAAAACGGTGCTCTTGTAGTTGCTGCCGCAGGAAATGACGATATAGAATTACCTGCATACCCCGCAGGTTATGACGGTGTGTTCAGCGTAGGCGGATCTACCAGTGCCGATTTAAAATGGGTAGATTCAAATTACGGTTATACAATTGATGTTGTTGCCCCGGCTTTAAATATATATTCAACGTGGGGTACGGATGGGCATATGGTTGCCAGCGGAACTTCTCTCTCATCACCTATGGTGGCGGGGCTTGCTGCATTAGTAAAAAATCAATTCCCTTCGTATACTCCGTTACAGGTTGCAGAGCAAATAAGAGCCACATGCGATAATATTTACAGTTTAAATGCCGATTCGCTTAAGTATAAGTTTGGCACGGGGAGAATAAATGCATATAGAGCTTTAAGCACCACAAATGCTGTTTCAATACGCGCAAAAAATGTTGTCTTTACAAATGAAACTGATAATACATACATTTATTCTGCAGGATCAACCGTTTCAATTAAAATGACATTTACAAATTATCTTTCGCCCGTATCAAATGCGCAGGCATTTATTTCAACTTCAAGCCCTTATGTTACATTAGTAAATTCTTCCTTTACTATCGGTTCTCTCGGGACCCTTGATACTCTTTCAAACAGTGCGGGCAAATTCCTTTTCACAGTTAATAATAATGCGCCGACAAATCAAAAGATAGAATTCCTAATTACATATACCGCAAACGGATTTAGCGGCTTCCAATGGGTAACCGTTAATGTGCGCCAGACATACGGTATTATGGCAGGTAATAATATTTCTCTTACGGTTACAAGCAAAGGGAATCTGGGCTTCGATGATTTCCCTAATAACACTCTCGGAACCGGAATGCATTATCTGACCGGTGAAAATATCCTGTTCGAAGGTTCTTTTATGTATGGAACTTCAGACGGCAGGCTATGCGATGCCGCAAGGTCTACTTCGGGCACTCAAAGCAATGACTTCCATACATTGAATCCATTCATTAAGAAAAGTACAAGCCTATATGCCGATCTGGAAGGCTATACTTTTTTTAATGACAGCAATGCATCTATATATAAAGTGGGTATTGAGACCCGTCTTCACGCCTACACATATAAAACTTCCCCTTATAATGATTTTATAATTTTGCGCACAACTCTGGTTAATAAATCAACAGCAGATATACACGGGCTATATGCCGGCTGGTTTTTTGATTTTGATCTGGATGAAAATGACCCTTACAACAACATGGTTAATTATGATTCTGTCAATAAAATTATCTATGCATATAATCCTAATTCGGCTAAATATAAATATTTCGTTGGTGCGGCGCTGTTATCAAATCAAAACATTGGAGTTTATGCCCTTAATAATAACGCGAACAACAACGGTGTTAATCTTTCAACACAATTTACCAAAACTGCAAAATGGACTACTTTAACGAGCGGTACAACAAATACAACCGCAGGTCCGGCAGATATTTCGTTTGTTATTTCCTCCGGCCCTGTTGATATTGCCAAAGACAGTTCAGCAAATATTACTTTCGTACTTGCCATAGGCGAATCCCTTTCCGCATTAAAAACAGTTATAGACAACAGCAAAACAAAATATATTACGCTTCCTAAAGACAACGGTGCAGAAACCAGAATCGCTGCTTCCAGTTATAACATCAGCCAGAATTTCCCTAATCCTTTTTCCACAATAACAAAGATACTGTATGACCTTCCTAAAGATGATTTCGTAAAAATAAAAGTATTTGATATCCTCGGAAGGCAGATTGCAGTTCTGGTTAATGAATACAAAACTGCGGGCAAGAATTATGTAACCTTTTTCAACGGTGCAAGGTACCCAAGCGGAATTTATTTCTACCAGATTGAAACATCAAAATATGTAAAAGCAAAAAAGATGGTGCTGGTAAAATAATATGTCAAACTATTTAATATTAATTTAAATGGGGTATTATTTTTTGCACTATTTCCCTTTTTCAATAATTTGTTAACAGATTATATTGTCGTTATATTAATCATATATTTTTGATTCAATTTCTCATTTTGTCTCAATATGCACAATTTGTTATGCTTGCTGGATGTTTTGCTAAGCATAAGATTATTTAAGAGGCGATTAAGTACTTTGTTTTGAATAAAGTCGAAAAAATAAATTGGGGTAGCAATATGAAAAAATTATTGTTGTTATTTTTTCTCTCTTCAGTTGCGGCTGCGCAGAACTCAAATTGGATTCATTATGACACTTCAAATTTAGGCCTTCCGTTAGATAGAGTTTCTGCAATAACCATAGACAATACCGGCGTTGAATGGATGGGAACGGAACGCGGGCTTGTAAAATTCGACGGCCTTTCCTGGATTGTTTATAAAAAATCTAACTCAAACCTGCCAAGCGATACTATAAACACAATTTGTGTTGATGGCAGCGGAAATAAATGGGTTGGAACAGAAGGAGGGATGGCAAAATTTAGCGGTTCTTCATGGACGGTTTATAAAAAATCTAATTCATTCCTGCCCTCCGATTCTGTCTTTTCATTAGCATGTGAAACAAATGGCAGTCTCTGGATTGGTACAAGTAAAGGATTAGCAAAATTTGACGGCTCTTCCTGGACTGTTTACAAAAAATCTAATTCAAATCTGCCAAGCGATACTATTAATGTAATTACTATTGATGGGAACGGTAATAAATGGTTAGGAACAGCTCAGGGACTTGCAAAATTTGACGGTACCACATGGACAGTTTATAATTCTTCAAATTCAGGCTTGCCTACTAATTATATTACTGCAATTACCATTGATTCCGGCGGAACTAAATGGATTGGCACCTTTGGCGGCAGCAACGGCGGCATCGTAAAATTTGACGGTTCTACCTGGACGGTTTATAATACTTCAAATTCCGGTTTGCTCTGTCCTGATATAATTAAAATATGCATTGATAATAACAACACTAAATGGATTGGTACTTTTGGCGGAGGACTGACAAAATTTGACGGCTCTACATGGACGGTTTATAATTTCACCAATAATTTTCTCCCTTTTGATTTTGTTCTTTCTCTTGCTATTGATGCTAATGGATATAAATGGGTAGGGACTTTGTTCGGGTTATGGAAATATGACGGTCCCGCAGAGGCTCTTTATACTATGTCAACTACAGGTGTAAATACAAACGATTTCAGGGCTATTAAAATAGAATCCAATGGAACTAAATGGATTGGAACCAACGGCAGCGGTGTTGTAAGCTATGACGATAAAAATTGGATAGTTTATAATTCATATAATTCCAGTTTGACGAATAATAAAGTTTACTCAATTGCCATTGATGGAAAAAACAGCAAATGGATTGGTACTCCAAGCGGTTTAGTGAAAATTGCAGGAGAGGCTTCGGCTGTTTATAGAAAATCGAATTGCAATCTGCCCAGCGATTCTATATATACAATTGCTATTGATGCGAATGGCGATAAATGGATTGGAACTGACAATGGATTGGCAAAGTTCGACGGTTCTACCTGGACAATTTATAGTAAATCAAATTCCGGTTTGCCGAATAATTTTATTAATTCAATTGCTATTGACGGCAGCGGCAATAAATGGATAGGCACTCAAGGCGGTTTGGCAAAATATGACGGTTCTGTCTGGACTGTTTATAAAAAATCGAATTCAAATATACCCAGCGATTCTATTTATTCTATAACCCTGGACGGCGCTAATAATAAGTGGGTAGGAACACAAAACGGCCTGGCGGTATTTGACGGCGCTGCCTGGACAGTTTATAAAAAGTCTAATTCATATTTACCCGGCGATACTATAAATACAGTTGTTGTAGACGGAAGCGGAAATAAATGGATTGGAACTGCCCGCGGACTTGCAAAATTTGACGGATCTTTGTGGACAATATATAATTCAACTAATTCAGGTTTACCCGATAACTCCGTTTATGCAATTGCAATTGACGGAAGCAATAATAAATGGATCTGTACCGGCAATGGCGGGCTTTCAGAATTTAATGAAAGCGGCGTTGTTTCCATTTCGGATAAACAGGATAATAAACTGCCTGCCGAATTTAAACTTTCTCAAAATTATCCTAATCCCTTTAATCCAAGTACTATTATAAGTTATAAAATTTCTAAAACAAGTAATGTACTGATTAAAGTTTATGACCTTCTTGGCAGAGAAGTTGCAACTTTGGTTAATGAGGAAAAATCCCCAGGAGAATATAAAGTTAACTTCAATGCACGCAATCTTACAAGCGGAGTTTATATTTACCGAATTGTTGCCGGAAGCTATATTGAAACAAAAAAGATGGTGTATTTAAAATAAGGACATTTTACACTTCCTTTAAATAATTAAGCCGCATAACTTAATTTGTTTTGCGGCTTTTTTGTGATTTTGCTCTCATCTAAACAATAGACTTTTGAAAATATTATTACTACATTTATTCAGAAGTTCTGTGATTATGATGTTTTTTTATGCTTGCTGGATGGTTTACTAAGCACAAAAAATAAATGAATTATTGAATATATTTTCGCATACGAAGAATATAAATTAATTCATTATTGAGGGAGGTTTAATAATGAAAAAACTTTTCCCTTTTTTAGTTTTATCTATTATTCTATTCCCTGCTGCGCGTATTACGATGGCGCAGTGGGTGCAAACAAACGGGCCTATCGGAGAAGAAGTACAAGCATTTGCTTTTAATAAAAGCGGACATATTTTCGCAGGAACCGAAGGGGGAATATTCAGATCGACTGATAACGGCATTAGCTGGAAGTCTGTAAATAACGGCCTGATAAATATGGACGTCAATGCATTAACAGTAGATTCAAGCGGTTATGTTTTTGCAGGGTTTCACGGCGGCGGAGTTTACCGCTCGACAGATAACGGCGATAGCTGGCAAGCAATGAATAACGGTGTATCTAAATGGGTGACGGCTTTAGCTATTAATTCGAAAGGTAGTATTTTCGCAGGAACATATGAAGGAGCATATTATTCGACAAATGCCGGTGCCAGCTGGAAAGAGGCAAATAACGGATTAACAAATACTATAATTATGTCTTTAGGTGTAAATTCAAAAGGAGATATTTTTGCCGGAACACACGCCGGTGGAATATTCCGCTCTACCGACACATGCGGAACCTGGACTGCTTTGAATATTGGAATACACAATATAACAGTTACTCAGATAGCTTTTAATGCCGGCGATACTATCTTTATAGAGACAATGGCAGGAGCCTGCCGTTCTACTGATAATGGAGAAAATTGGACGCATTTGAATAATGCTCCTGCTTTTGGATCTTTGGCTATAAATTCCAAGGGGGATATTTTTATAGGTGCCGGACTAATATTTTTATCATCAGATAATGGAGAAACCTTTACAAGCCTGAATACCATTTTTACAAATACATTTTTTAATGTTTTATCAATTAATCCTAAGGATTATCTTTTTGCCGGTGCTTCTGGAGCCGGCGTTTATCGTTCCATTGATAACGGCGGAAATTGGACCAAGCTTAATTTCGAATTTATTATTACTCATATAAAGGATTTAGCAATTAATTCTAGCGGCCATATATTTGCTGTTGCTCTTCGCGGCGGCGGTTTTTATCGATCAACTGACAGTGGCGGTAGTTGGGCCCATATATATAATTCAGGCGGCGGTGTCTTTGCTATTAGTTCAGACGGGGTTATTTATACTTTGGGGAATGGCGGTGTCTCCCGTTCTACCGATAATGGTGATAGTTGGACAACCTTTAGCGCTGATTTTGTGAAACAAATTGTTAGAACAATGGTTGTTGATAAAAGCGGTTATATATTTGCCGGGTGTGATACAATTGGGCTTTATCGTTCAATGGATAATGGTGAAAACTGGACTGCTGTGAATAATGGTTTGAAAAATAAGTTTATCTATGCATTAGCCATTGATAATAGCGGTAATATTCTAGTAGAAACTTCAGGAACAGATATTTATCGTTCGACAGATAAAGGGGATAACTGGTCATGCCTTACATCCGGAATGTGGGATAGCGGCGGAGGCGCTTTAACAATTAATTCTAAAGGTGATATTTTTGCGGCAAGCGGCCATATTTACCGCTCAACGAATAGCGGCGTTAGCTGGACTTTAGTAAATGCAAGTACATATAATACTTTAGCTGTAAATTCAAAAGATTATATATATGCCGGGGATTACGGTAATGGAGTTTTTTATTCTACCGATAATGGAGATAATTGGAGTGCTTTCAATAGCCGTTTGATAAATCCATATGTAGAAACACTGGCCATCGATTCTAAAGATTATATTTATGCCGGCACCGGCGGCAGCGGAGTGTTCAGGAGTGCGGAATCAACGGTTGGCATTCATAATGCCGATAACAATTTACCTTCTGCATTTGCGCTTGAACAAAACTACCCTAATCCCTTTAATCCAAGTACTACTATAAGTTATAATATTTCTAAAACAAGTAATGTACTGATTAAAGTTTATGACCTTCTTGGCAGAGAAGTTGCAACTTTGGTTAATGAGGAAAAATCCGCAGGAGAATATAAAGTTAACTTCAATGCACGCAACCTTACAAGCGGAGTTTATATTTACCGCATTGTTGCAGGAAACTATATTGAAACAAAAAAGATGGTGTATTTAAAATAGTGACATTTGTTCCACGGTTTAATTTTTAATCCGCATAACAATAATTTATTATGCGGATTTTATTTAAGTCGGTTTATGGGGGTTTACCTCGATACACCCGGCAAATGCCGGGCACTCGGCAACCCCCTTCTTCATTTCCATATGCACATTAATAAAATTATATAAGATTTTATATTTAAGATTTATTGATCTTTCTTTTTTAGGGCAATACAACTTTTCCTCTCCCGTGGGAGAGGAAAAAAGGCGAGGGGTTTTTGCACCCAATTTTTTACCTTGCCTAAAAAGATTAATTTACTAATTTTGTTAAAGCAAATATGCAGGTAATAAATTATTTCCGTCATGGTGCGGAACATGGCAGGCATTAAATAGCAAAAGGAAGAAATATAAATGAAGATTATAACATTGATAATTATAACTTTTCTGATTATTTCTGATTATTCATCTGTTACAAAAATAAATTATTTACCGGAAAATTATTTTCCAAAATCTAGACTCTGCCAAAACGATAATCCCATAGTGTCTTATTTCCCACTATCCTCATTTTATTTAAATAAAAAAAACAACAAGGTTGCTGATGAATATATTGAAACGCTTGTTTTTGAAGCATCAAAAATGCTATTTAAAGCAAACGAACCCATCATATGTACTCACCATATAAATAATGATGTTTATAGATATGTTGGTATTACAGAAGGTGGCCAGAAAATCATTAGGCTTATTAAAAAGAAGAATAATATTGAAGTAATTATTAAATATATAAAAAAGAATAATAATTTTAATTATTTTAAGGAAAAGGAAAAGAATTATTTTATAAGTACTTTGTATATTGATACATTAAAATCAATAATAAATAAATACGACTTAAGAAAAATGAATTTATTTACAGCTTGGTCATCTGGTAATCATGAACAATATTTTTTAGAAGGTTATGATAAGGCAGGTTATTTTGTGATAGAAAACAGTGGATTTAGCAACCCGGAATATGCGAAGATTAATAGAATAATTAGAGAATATTTTCATAAAATTGAAATGCTTTTACAAAAATAAAGTTGATTTCAGCCAAGCATGGCCATATAACACCCCTTTCTCTCTTCCAAATAATTATTGCCCCTGTAATGGCCTGAATGTTTTAGGTGGGAGAAAAACGAACTTTTCCTCTCCCTTGGGAGAGGAAAAAAAGGTGAGGGGTTTTTGCACCCAATTTTTTACCTTGCCTTAAAATAATATTTTACCAATTTTGGTAAAGCAAATATGCAGGTAATAAATTATTTCCGTCATGGTGCGGAACATGACAGTCTTGATAAATATAAGAAGAATTAAATCGTTTTATTTAGATGGTAAAATAAAAAAATATTATAACAAATTATTTAAATAATAATTTATATGAGAGGTAGCCATGAGTCCAGATGATGTTTGTGTTAAATATTCTGATCAAAAAGTAAAATTTGATATTTCAATTGAGGGTGATTATGTTTATTTAACTGGGAATAAAAAAACACTATTGTTTTTATCGGAATTAATTAAAGCGCAAGCAGAATTTGAATTAGATGATAACTTCTTTATTTCTAAAAATAGGAGAAAGTTTAATAAAGACTCTAAATTTGGCTTGATGATTATTAGAACTAATAATAAATAATTTGTATTTTTCAACTGGCATACAACACCCCTTTCTCTCTTCCAAATAATTATTGCTCTATAGAGACTTAATCGTAGTAATTTCTTACAGCAATACTAATCATATTTTCAAATATGGTTGCATTGCTGAATGACCCAGCTTGCCTGAAGTTACACCGGGCAGGAAAAAGGTGCATTTAAAGTAGTAATGCCCTTTTTTACATCCCTGAAAATTAAATCAGTCTAAATCAGGGCGGATTTTTCCTTCGTTTTTATGCGTTAAATAAAACATTTATTTTGCCGATAATAGTATTTTGTATATTTTAACGGACATTTATTAATATATTGCCTCATTTTACTAAGGAAACTATTGAAAGTAAAAACAATAATTCCTAAGTCGGAAGCCAGAAAAATTGTGTTGCAGCGCAGCGGCGAGTTTAGCCATGAGGATGCCAGAAGAAAGACACAGGCCATTATAGAGCGGCTCTCTACATTGGATGATTTTATACATGCAAAAATTGTGCATACGCATATTTCACGTAATAATTGGGAAATTGATACAAGGCGGCTGATAGATTATATTATGGGGCAGGGAAAATCGGTTGTTATTCCTAAAATAAATTTGATAAGCGGTACATTACAAAGATTTTATTTTACCGGCTGGGATAATCTGGTTAAAAATGCAGACGGCTACCTTGAACCCAAGATAGGTTTGAATGAAGACAACAGCGATGTAGACCTTTTCATTGTTCCTGCACTTGCCATTTCTTCATTAGGCCAGAGGGTCGGCCACGGGAAAGGGCTGTATAATAATGTAATCAGGAACGTTTATGCTACTAAAATTGTATTAGCATATGAATTTCAGGTTTTCGATGCAATTGAAAGCAACCCGGGGGATGTATTAATTGATAAAATTGTTACCGAAAGGCGCGTAATAAATACCAGAGATATAAAATAAACATTAATGGATGAATTAGAAGAGAAAGAACTTTTTGACCGTCCGGATAATCCCGAACACAATGAAAACCCGGAAAGCGGTTTTAATAACTATGGAAGAAAATTATATCTATCCGATGACAACCGTATTGCGCTTGGGCTTTGCGGCGGGCTTAGCGACTATTTTTTAATTGAACCTGTAATTTTCAGAATAATATTTTTATTCGGGGTTTTTCTTGCAGGCGCCGGCATTATTGTTTATTTCGTAATGGGATTGATAATACAACGCCAACCGGAAAAAAAGCCTGTTGATCCGGCAAAGGCAGTTCAACTCATTTATTCCAATAATATATCTATTTTTTCAGGAATAATTTTCCTTTTGGGAATATATGTAATATTCAATTACGCGGGCTATTTTGCACTTCTTGAATACCGCGGTTTTCCTGCAAGGATAATTGTTTTTCTTGTTGAGGGTACTATACTGTTTTTATTATTTTCTTTTTCTTCGGTACCGAAAAGTGAAACATCTTATAAGGAATCGTTCCACCGTTCCCGTTCAGGAGCATTAATTGGAGGAGTTTGTTCCGGTTTTGCTGATTATATCGGTTCATCTGTAATAACCGTCCGTATTGTTTGGTGTGTACTTTCTATTGCTGCTTTCGGCATACCGGCATTAATCTATCTTCTTTTTCTTATAAGAATACCGGTAGAGGAAGCAACTTGAAACTGATGCATAATAAATTTCTTGCTTCGGCATTCCTTTTAGTAATAATCCTTGTGGGCTTAAATACCTTCAGAATAATTTCTATTAATATAACCGCTGTATTCGGGCTTGCATGTACGGTTTATTCTGTCTATTCGGTTTATGAAGCAATGGGGAATAAAAAGAGATCCAAAATAATTGTTTCTACATTTGTATTCTTTTTGGGTGCATTAATTCTTCTAAGCCGCTGGTTTGAAATCCTTAATCCCGAAAAAATTATTTTTCCTTCGCTTGTATTTATTATTGGGATGGTTTTACTTCTGTTGTTTATGGAAAATACAAATGAGAAATATTTTTTATTTATAGGAATTGCAATGATTATACTTGCAATATTTTTCATATTGCTCCATAATGAACTGCAATTTTTATATTACGCGGAATTTCTATCGGGGGTAATATTCAGTTACTGGCCAATTATTGTTATAGCCGGAATAATAATCTATATAGTCAGCCGGAATAAAAGCTGATCAGTACTTCTTCATTGTTTTATTGCCGGAACTTTTAGCCAATCCTACCGCATAAATCTGTCCCGAAGGTACAACAGAACCATCTCTCGGCTCTTCAGTAATTTTGAATTGTAATATTTGTTCTTTAGGAATTCCCGGAATATTTGTAAGCTTTACATATTTGCTGCCGGGTTCAATGAAAAACTTACCCATTGAATAAGTCTGATTCTTTGAAACAATCCAAACCTGAAAAGTCTTGTCGGGAGTAATATTCGGAAGGTTATCTACCTGAATAAGAGCTTCTTTTTCGGTAAGGGCAACATATAATTTACCGGAAACCTTTGAAGATGGATCGGTACCAGAAAGAGGCACAACCCAAACATTATCATAGTTAAAAAATTCAATTAAAGCAGCATTCTTAGTAATGAACTCATTTGTACTGCGTAATTCGGTTTTAGTAGATGTGAGGCTGTTATCGAGTTTTCCAATTTCCTCTTTTAATTCATAATAACGGTTATAGCCGTAATAGGCTAATCCTAAAACCATTAATATCAGAATTATTACAACAATCCATAATACTGATAGAGTCGACGATTCAGAATGATGTGCCATAGTTTCCGATGTAATTTTATTTTCATTGAATGTTAATTTTTCCACGTGAAGTTCGCGCGGTGCGGCTGCGGGGGTTTCATTTGCGGCTGCCAATTGAGCAAAGCTGTCATTTGTGGCGGACGTTTTTGTTTTTGTAAGTCTTTTTTGATTTGTATCTATAATAAGTGTTTTTCCGGACTTTAATTTTTCTTTCATTTCATCCTGAATGGCCATCAGGCGGCGTCCCACATGATTTTTCAGATGAGCCGGAGGCTGTTCCTGCTCAAGAACAAAAGGGAGCATAGTTACAATTGCCTGTAAACGCCCCAATTCTCCATAGGGAAGATCACTTTTGCTTTCTATATGCTTTTTAAAATTGGTATAATTCTCCTTATCCATGCAGCCGACTGCAAAAGCACTCATCATTTCATTTACTGCCTGATCACTCATGCTCAAGAACCTTCATAAAAATTATCACATAATCTGTTTAATGCGGTATTAATTTTGGCTCGTACGGTTTCCTTTGGAATGCCAAGCCTTTCAACTATTTCATTTATATTATACCCTTCATAGAAGGCAAGATGAATAACGTATTTCTGAATATCAGTTAATCCGTTCAATGCATTTTCAATTTTTTCTTTATCCTTACTAACTTGTTTTATATCCAGATGTTCGGCTTCTTCCGAGAGAACAGGAATAATAAAATTATCTTCATATAGGTCATCATAATAATCCAGAGTAGCTTCTGCCGAACGGCTTCTTTTAAGCATGTCTATTGCTTTATTTCTTGTAAGTGTTATTATCCAGGTATAAACACAAAGGTTTGAAAGGTTTAGTTCTTTAGCCTTTTTCCAGATAAGAGAAAATACATCAACCACAATATTTTCAGCCGATTTTTCATCGGGAGCTATTTTCTTTGCCAGAGTATAAATTACAGGAGAGTACCTGTCATATAATTCTTCAAGGGCTCTTGATTTATTTCTCGTTATTTCGGCAACTAATTCATTATCCGATAATTCGCTTAATTCGGCCAATTTAAAGCACCTGCTTAATTAAATGTAAAATTCAATTATAAAAATCTTTCTCGTTATAATTTAATGAAAATATTTATTCCGTTAAACGTAAAAATTAAGAAATAATAAAAATTTATTTCTCATTTGTACTATTTTACAGCCAAAAGTGAATTTAATTTTTTAATATTGACTGAATTTTCGAAAAAATCCCCCAACCACCTTATACACCTGTTGGCATCCAGAGGAATTCCCACAACGGGAAGTCCCTTTTTATGAACATGTCTTATTCCGTTAATCAGTTCGGGAAGGCAGGCAATCCCCAGTACGCCGGTGCTTTCTCCACTCTTTTTCCTGAACAATTTTCCCTTTCCCGCTTCCCGCCATATGTATGGTGTAATGTCTGCCGATTTTAAAATCCTGCTTACTTTGTTTATATAACATTCAGCAGAGCAATTGCGGCATTTATAGTCAAGCCCGTCCGGAGCCGATTCGCATTTTTTATTCAAATCATGAAGACAATGAGGCAGCAGTGCAATTTTGTTTTTTGCGTTAAGGAAATTAATACGGTTAATCCTGTTGGAAATTTCAAATTCAATCATATATGTTAAATATTGAATTCTTCCGGTAGCAATTGTGCCCGGCCATAATTTTTGCCTGAAAGACAGGCTGCTTAAATGCCCTTCAACATCCAGAAGGTATTTGGAAAGAATAGGTTCAATTTTCCGTAAGATGATATTTCTTTTTTCTTCCTTTTCAGCCGTGAATCTGTTGTGCGTACTTATATACACAGTCATTTCATAAAGTTCTTCGGGGGAATTAAAATTTTCCAGAAGCCGGGTAACACAATACTCTACATCCATATAAAAATTATCGGATGTGAGACCGCCTCCGTAAAGAGAATATGTTTTGCCCATTATTTCAGATTTTTCTTCAAACATTTTAAAATCCGTATATAAACTTTTCCGGTTAATCTGTATAATTTCTGTGTAGAATAATAAGAAAAAGCTTTAATAAAACGATATGTTTTGTTATAATTATTACCCCCTGTTTGAACTTTCGGCTTCCAAATAACAAGACATTAAGGGGTATTTTACAAAAAAAAATGCTTCCTTTTGTGGTTTTGAATTTCCATACCGGCAATTTGCAATACAGGTGCCTAGAACAGAAAAAAGCGGAAAACCATATATTACCTGCTGCGTCTTAAAGGTAGAATACAGCTAACCGACAATCCGGTTCTTTAAATTATTATGAAAAGTAGACAGATTTTTACCCCGGATTGATGAACGATTTGAATGCTTTTTTAAAATAATTAAATTAAATTGCATCTGTATCTATAACGCGGGGGCGCTATGAAAGTGAAAAATACCATATTTGCTATCTGCTTTGCAGCAGGGAGCATCATGTTTACGGCTTGCGGATCTTCAGGGGTATTTAACACTGTTTATCCAACTCTTTCAGACGGACGTTATGACAGTGAATTTCCCTAC
>TBL_comb47_HYPODRAFT_10000469_pt1 | contig 53918 bp, 59 predicted proteins | sample TroBogypolimnion_40_FD_10682 | JGI IMG/M metagenome (IMG submission 10682)
CAAATTCGATGACGGCGTTGGAGTTGACGCAGGCCGAGCTCAAGGCCGCTTTCGATTCGATCCCCGCCGCCCAGCGTGAGGCCTTGCAGGCGGCGGCCAGCCGGGTGCGCAGCTACCACGAGGCGCAGAAGAAGGCCGGTGGCGAGAGTTGGAGCTACCGCGATGAAGAGGGCACGCTGCTCGGCCAGAAGGTCACGCCGCTGGACCGCGTTGGCATCTATGTGCCCGGCGGCAAGGCGACCTACCCGTCGAGCGTGCTGATGAACGCCATTCCGGCGCACGTCGCTGGTGTGGCCGAGATCATCATGGTCGTGCCCACGCCCCGGGGTGAGAAAAACGCGATGGTGCTGGCCGCGGCCTTTGTTGCCGGTGTCAGCCGGGCCTTCACCATCGGCGGCGCGCAGGCAGTGGCGGCACTGGCCTACGGCACGGCCACCATCCCCAAGGTGGACAAGGTCACAGGCCCAGGTAATGCCTATGTGGCGGCGGCCAAGCGCCGTGTCTTCGGCACGGTCGGCATCGACATGATTGCCGGCCCAAGTGAAATCCTGGTGCTGGCCGACGGCACGACGCCGCCCGACTGGGTTGCGATGGACCTGTTCAGCCAGGCCGAGCACGACGAACTGGCGCAGAGCATTCTGCTGTGCCCGGATGCGGCCTATATCGAGCAGGTGCAGTTGTCGATCGACCGTCTACTGCCGGCCATGCCAAGGCGCGAGATCATCGCCACCTCGCTAACTGACCGCGGCGCGCTGATCCTCACGCGCAGCATGGAAGAGGCCTGCGCCATCAGCAACCGGGTCGCGCCGGAACATCTGGAGGTCAGCAGCCGCGCGCCGCAGCGCTGGGAGCCCTTGCTCAAGCACGCCGGCGCCATCTTCCTGGGTGCTTACACCAGCGAGTCGCTCGGTGACTACTGCGCCGGCCCGAACCACGTGCTGCCGACCAGCGGCACGGCGCGCTTTTCCTCGCCGCTCGGCGTTTACGATTTCCAGAAGCGCTCCAGCCTGATTGAAGTCAGCCAGGTCGGTGCCCAGACCCTGGGCTTGATCGCCGCCGAACTGGCCTATGGCGAAGGCCTGCAGGCGCATGCACGGGCGGCGGAGTTGCGCTTGGACGTGGTGCCGCCGATGCGAGATTCCAAATGAAACCTGTCAATCCCCAAACCCTGCAGCGTATTCGCCAGGACATCCAGTCCATGCACGCCTATGCCGTGCAGGAGTCAGCCGGCATGATCAAGCTCGACGCCATGGAGAATCCGCACCGCCTGTCGCTGCCGCTGCAGACGGCCCTTGGCATGCGCCTGGGTGCGCTGGCCTTGAACCGCTACCCGGGCGAGCGCGTCAACGTGTTGCGCCGCGCATTGGCGGTTTACGCCAAAATGCCGGCGGGTTTTGACATCATGCTGGGCAACGGCTCGGATGAGTTGATCAGCCTCCTGGCGCTGGCCTGCGACGTGCCGGGTGCCAGCGTGCTGGCACCCGTGCCGGGGTTTGTGATGTACGCGATGAGCGCGCAATTGCAGGGCCTGGCCTTTCATGGCGTGCCGCTGACGGCAGATTTCCAGCTTGACGGCGCCGCCATGCTGGCCGCCATTGCCGAGCACAAACCGGCCATCACCTACCTCGCTTATCCGAACAACCCGACCGCCAACCTGTGGGATGACGCGACGATCGAGGCCGTCATCCTGGCCGTTGGCGCGCAGGGCGGACTGGTCGTGCTCGATGAAGCGTACCAGCCGTTTTCCAGCAAGAGCTACATCGACCGGCTGGCGCAGCACAGCCATGTGCTGCTGCTGCGCACCCTCTCCAAGTTCGGGCTGGCCGGTGTGCGCATCGGTTACCTGATGGGGCCGGCCGCGCTGATCGCCGAGATCGACAAGGTGCGCCCCCCCTACAACATCAGCGTGCTCAATTGCGAGTGCGCGCTGTTTGCGCTCGAGCACAAGAATGTCTTTGCCGCACAGGCGCTTGAGTTGTGCGCTCAGCGCGCGCTGCTGCTCGAAGCGCTGGCGGGGCTGCCCGGCGTGCGCGTCTATCCGAGCGACGCCAACATGATTCTGCTGCGCGTACCCGATGCGCAAAAGGCATTCGACGCTCTGAAAATGCGCCGGGTGCTGGTCAAGAACGTCTCCAAAATGCATGCGCTGCTGGACAATTGCCTGCGCCTGACCGTTGGCACGGCCGATGAAAACCAGAAGCTGCTAGCGGCCCTGAAGGACAGTCTGTAGACTGACGGCCGTGCCAGCGACAATATCACCATGAACCAACGAACCGCCGAAGTCAATCGCAACACCGCCGAGACCCGGATCACCGTCAAGCTCAATCTGGACGGCACCGGGCAAGCCCGGCTGCACACGGGCATCGGGTTTTTTGACCACATGCTCGACCAGATCGCACGCCACGGCATGCTCGACCTCGATGTGCAGGCCGAGGGCGATTTGCATATCGACGGCCATCACACTGTCGAAGACGTGGGCATTGCCTTCGGCCAGGCCGTGCATCAGGCGGTCGGCGACAAGAAGGGCATTCGCCGCTACGGCCATGCCTATGTGCCGCTGGACGAGGCGCTCTCGCGCGTCGTCATCGACCTGTCGGGTCGCCCCGGCCTGGTCATGAACGTGCCGTTCAAGAGTGGCATGATCGGCAGCTTCGACAGCCAGTTGGCGCACGAGTTCTTTCAGGGCTTTGTGAACCACGCCTTTGTCACGCTGCACATCGACAACCTGCGCGGCGAGAACGCCCATCACCAGGCCGAGACCGTGTTCAAGGCTTTCGCCCGTGCCCTGCGCAGTGCGCTGGAACTCGATCCGCGTGCCGCCGGCACCATTCCCTCGACCAAGGGTTCGCTCTAAGACCATGTTGGGCAGCAAGACCGTTGCGGTGGTCGATTACGGCATGGGCAATCTGCGCTCGGTGTCACAGGCCGTGCGCGCCGCCGCGACCGGCACAGGCTTTGAGGTTCTGATCACGGCCAATCCCGACATCGTGCGCGCCTGCGCGCGCGTAGTGCTGCCGGGGCAGGGCGCAATGCCGGACTGCATGCGCGAGCTGCGCGAGTCCGGCCTGCAGGAGTCGGTGTTGGAGGCAGCCACCAGCAAGCCGCTGTTCGGCGTCTGCGTGGGCATGCAGATGCTGCTCGATCACAGCGCCGAGGGCGATACGCCGGGGCTGGGGCTGATCCACGGCGAGGTGATCAAGTTCGAGCTGGCTGGGCAGTTACAGCCCGATGGCAGCCGCTACAAGGTGCCGCAGATGGGCTGGAATCAGGTCTACCGCAACAGCCATGGCGCTGCTCCGCACCCGGTGTGGGGCGATGTGCCCGACGGCAGCTACTTCTATTTCGTTCACAGCTTTTACGCCCGACCGTCTGATGCGCGCCACAGCGTGGGCGAGACCGACTACGGTCAGCGTTTCAGTTCGGCGATTGCGCGCGATAATATTTTCGCAACCCAGTTCCACCCGGAAAAAAGTGCCGATCACGGTTTGTCCCTTTATCGAAACTTCCTTCACTGGAATCCTTGAGCCGGTTCCCGCCCCGAACTGCTCGCAGCCCTCTGTTCCTCATCAACCCTGAAGCATCATGCTTTTAATCCCTGCAATCGACCTCAAAGACGGTCACTGTGTGCGTCTCAAACAAGGCGACATGGACCAATCCACGACCTTTGGTGAAGACCCGGTCGTGATGGCCGGCAAATGGATCGATCAGGGTGCACGACGCCTGCATCTGGTGGATTTGAACGGCGCGTTCGCGGGCCATCCACAAAACGAAAAGGCGATCCGCAGGATACTCAAGGAGGTGGGTAGCGCGGTCGATGTCCAACTTGGCGGTGGCATCCGCGATCTCGACACCATCGAGCGCTACCTTGACGCAGGCCTGCGCTACGTCATCATTGGCACGGCCGCCATCCGCAACCCCGGCTTCCTTCAGGACGCGTGCACTGCTTTTGGCGGCCACATCATCGTCGGCCTTGATGCCCGTGACGGCAAGGTCGCTACTGACGGCTGGAGCAAGCTCACGCGCCACGATGTGGTGGACTTGGGCAAGAAGTTCGAGGACTTCGGCGTCGAATCGATTATTTACACCGACATCGGCCGCGACGGCATGCTCACGGGCATCAATGTCGAGGCTACCGTCAAGTTAGCGCAGGCGCTGACCATTCCGGTGATCGCCTCCGGCGGCCTGTCCAGCATGGACGATATCGAAGCCCTGTGCGCGGTGGAAGACGAAGGCATCGAAGGCGTCATCTGCGGTCGTGCCATCTACAGCGGCGATCTTGACTTCGCTGCGGCGCAAGAACGCGCCGATGAATTGAACGGCTGATCTCAGTGCTCGCCAAACGCATAATCCCCTGCCTGGACGTGACCGGCGGGCGGGTCGTCAAGGGTGTCAATTTTGTCGAACTGCGCGATGCTGGCGATCCGGTCGAGATCGCGGCGCGCTACAACGAACAAGGGGCCGACGAGCTTACCTTTCTTGACATCACCGCCACCAGCGACGGACGCGATCTGATCCTGCACATCATCGAGGCGGTGGCGTCGCAGGTCTTCATTCCGTTGACGGTCGGCGGCGGCGTGCGCACGGTCGACGATGTGCGCCGCCTGCTCAACGCCGGCGCCGACAAGACCAGTTTCAACTCGGCTGCGATTGCCGATCCGCAGGTGATCCGCGACGCGTCGCGCAAGTACGGCGCTCAGTGCATTGTGGTGGCCATCGATGCCAAGCGCCGCAGCGCAGCCGACGAGCAGCGGCTGGCCGCCGGCGGCGCCGTGATGGGCCCGGGTTGGGATGTCTACAGCCATGGCGGGCGCAAGAACACCGGGCTCGACGCCGTGATCTGGGCGCGCCAGATGGCTGAGTTCGGGGCTGGCGAGATCCTGCTCACCAGCATGGACCGCGACGGCACCAAGGCCGGATTCGACCTGGCGCTCACGCGCGCCGTGAGCGACGCCATCAGCGTGCCCGTGATCGCCTCTGGCGGCGTTGGCACACTCGACCATCTGGCCGACGGCATTCAGATTGGCGGCGCCGATGCGGTGCTGGCGGCCAGCATCTTCCACTACGGCGAATTCACCGTGGCCCAGGCCAAGGCCAGGATGGCCGAGCGCGGCATTCCGGTGCGACTATGACCTGGCTTGATGAAATCAGGTGGGACGCGCAGGGCCTGGTGCCCGTGATCGCGCAGGAGGCTGCTTCCGGCGATGTGCTGATGTTTGCCTGGATGAACCGCGAGGCGCTGCAGAAAACCGCCGAACTTGGGCGCGCCGTCTATTTCAGCCGTTCGCGTGGCAAGCTCTGGTTCAAGGGCGAGGAGTCCGGTCACGTGCAGACGGTGCACGAGATTCGGATCGACTGCGATCAGGACGTGATCCTGCTCAAGGTCAGCCAGCTCGGGCATGAACCCGGCATTGCCTGCCATACCGGACGCCACAGCTGTTTCTTCAGCGTCTACCGCGATGGCGGGTGGCAAGTCACCGAGCCGGTCTTGAAAGACCCGCAAACGATCTACAGATAGGCGCCTATGTCTTCCAAACTTTCCGCTCCAGATTCACTCGCCGCCCTGGCGCGGGTGATCGAAAGCCGCCTGCCGCATAAGGGCGGCGATCCGGACGCCAGTTACGTCGCGCGCCTGCTGCACAAGGGGCCGGACGCCTTCCTGAAGAAGATCGGCGAAGAGGCGACCGAGGTCGTGATGGCGGCCAAGGACGCCGACTTCGGCGGCGACAAAGCCAAGATCGTCCACGAAGTCGCCGACCTGTGGTTCCACTGCATGATTGCGCTGGCCCACTATGGCCTGACGCCGGCCGATGTGCTGGCTGAACTGGAGCGCCGCGCCGGCACCAGCGGAATTGAGGAAAAGGCCTTGCGCAAGGCGGTAGCGCGCGAGGATGAAAACAAGTGATTCAGCCCAGCACCGTGTGACAGGGAGCATTGCGCATGACCAAGACGATTGTTGATAGCGACCCGAACTGCCTGTTCTGCAAGATCGTGGCGGGCCGGATTCCCTCGCGCAAGGTATACGAGGATGCGGAACTTCTGGCCTTCCACGATGTCTATCCATGGGCGCCAGTGCATTTCCTGATGATCCCCAAGCTTCATATTCCCTCGCTGGCGCTGGTCGGCGACGAGCACGCGGCGCTGCTGGGGCGCATGATGGTGCTGGCGCCGAAACTGGCCTTGCAGGAAGGCTGCAATCCCTATCCGGAAGGGGGCTTCCGCCTTTTGAGCAATACCGGCGCCGAGGGTCGCCAGGAGGTGCATCATCTGCATATCCACGTCATGGGTGGGCCGCGGCCCTGGCTGCGAGGTTAATTTTCGGGATATTCCGCCCTGTAACTGTTGCGCCGACTAAAATTGACGCCATTCGCTAGGAGAGACACATGGGACTTTCGACAACGCACCTGATTATTTTCCTGATCATCATCGTCGTGATCTTCGGCACCAAGAAACTGCGCAACATTGGCGCCGACCTCGGCGGCGCCGTCAAGGGCTTCAAAGACGGCATGCGCGACGGCAATGAAAAACCAGCAGAGACCCCGGCGGCACCGGCGCAGCAGGTTGCTTCCAGCGCTAGCGCGGCCAAGGAAACCATCGACGTCGAAGCCAAGAACAAGGTCTGATGGATTTTCCTAAGTGATTGATATCGGGGTTACCAAGCTCGCCATCATTGGTGCCATCGCACTGCTGGTCATCGGTCCGGAAAAGCTGCCCAGCGTGGCCAAGACCGCCGGCACCCTGCTCGGCCGGGCGCGTCGCTACGTGGCGGACGTGAAGGCCGAGGTCAATCGCTCGATGGAGCTCGATGAGCTCAAGAAGGTCAAGGAAACGGTGGAAAACGCGGCGCGTGAGGTCGAGCAGTCGATCCAGACCAGTGCGGCAGATTTCGAGAAGAGCTGGGCCCAGAGCACTGACATCGCAACCCAGGCCTCGGCGACGCAGGCTTGGGACCGTGTTCCCGAGTACAAGCACCCGCACAAGAAATGGCGCATCAAGCAGGGCGCCACACCACGCTGGTACAAGGTCCGCAGCGGCATACGCACCAACGCCCTGTCGGGAGCGGCCCGGGTGGCGCGCTTTCGGCCACCCCGATCGAACTGATGACAGATCCCATCAACAAAGAAGACGAACTGGCCGGCACCGAGCAGCCTTTTGTGCAGCACCTGATCGAACTGAGGGATCGGCTGCTGCGCTCGATCTATGGCATCGCTGCCGTGTTCGCGGTGATCGTGTTCTACCCCGGTCCGTCCAAACTTTACGACCTGCTGGCGATGCCACTGGTCAAGACACTGCCCGAAGGTTCGCGCATGATCGCCGTTGGCGTCGTCTCGCCGTTTCTGGTGCCGATCAAGGTCTCTGTGATGGCCGCGATTGCGCTGTCCCTGCCCTGGATTCTTTACCAGGTCTGGGCCTTCATTGCGCCGGGACTCTACAAGCATGAGAAACGGCTGGTGCTACCGCTGGTGGCGGCCAGCACGGTGCTGTTCTACTTAGGCGCGGCCTTTTGCTACTTCTTCGTCTTTGGCCAGGCCTTTCCGGCGATCCAGCGCATGGCGCCGACCTCAGTCGCCGTCAGCCCCGACATCGAGGCCTATCTGGACTTTGTCATCACCATGTTCATTGCCTTTGGCGTGGCCTTCGAGGTGCCGATCGCAGTCGTGATCTTGGCGCGCCTGGGCGTGGTGACGATTGCGCAGCTCAAGTCGTTTCGCACCTATTTCGTGGTCGGGGCTGCTGCGGTTGCCGGTCTCGTGACGCCGCCCGATCCGGTTTCCATGATCGCGCTGCTGCTGCCGATGTGCCTGCTCTACGAATGCGGCATCCTGGCGGCGCAGGTCTTCATCAAGCACACCGCTGCGCCTGATGATGCGGCTGATGCCGCCAAGCCCTGAACCCAAGCTTATGTCGCTACCTGCTGGCGTCACGGTCTTCGAGCGCGGCTGGCTCTCGTCCAATAACATCCTGCTTCAGGGTCGTGACGCTACGGCGTTGATCGACACCGGCTACGTCACGCATGCGACGCAAACGCTGGCGCTGGTCGAAGCGGCCTTGCATGGGCGCACGCTCGATCTGGTGGTCAACACCCATTTGCACAGCGACCACTGCGGTGGCAATGCCGCGCTGCAGGCGCGCTACCCGGCGCTGCACACGCTGATTCCGCCCGGCGCCTCGCAGCACGTGCGCGACTGGGACCCGCAGGCGCTGACCTATACCCCGACTGGCCAGAACTGCCCTCAGTTCCGTTTCGACGCGGTGCTCGTGCCTGGCAGCGAAATCCGGCTCGGCGATATGCGGTGGCAGGTGCACGCGGCACCCGGCCACGACCCGCACTCGGTGATCCTGTTCGAACCGGCCGCACGCCTGCTGGTGTCGGCTGACGCGCTGTGGGAGCGCGGCTTTGGCGTGGTCTTTCCGGAGCTAGAAGGGCTCGATGCCTTCGACGCCGTCGCGCAAACCATCGACCTGATCGAGGCGCTCGCGCCCTTGCAGGTGATTCCGGGCCACGGTCCGGCGTTCTCCGGTGTGAGCGCGGCGATTGCCCGTGCCCGCGAACGCCTGGCCGGTTTTGTCGCCAGCCCTGAAAAACATATCCGGCACGCGGCCAAGGTGCTGCTCAAGTTCAAGCTGCTGGAAATGCAGACGCTGGAGTTTGCGAGTTTCGTCGCCTGGGCGCAGAACACGCCCTATTTCGCGCTGATCGCGCAGCGGCATTTTTCCGGCGCCGATTCCTCGCAGTGGATCAATGCGTTGATCGACGACCTGATCCGCGCCGGCGCCGCCGCGCGCGAGGGATCGCTGATCCGAAACGTCGGCTGAGTGCATGCCCCAGCCGGAGGCGGGTTTCAGGCCGCCGCTTTGGCAGCAGCCTTCACTTTCAACCGCCAGGCGTGCAGCAGCGGCTCTGTGTAGCCGCTCGGCTGCGTCAAGCCCTTGAACACGAGATCGCACGCGGCCTGATACGCCATCGAGGTGTCGAAGTGGCCCGCCATGTTCTTGTAGAGCGGGTCGCCCGCGTTTTGCTGGTCGACGACCGCGGCCATGCGCTCGAAGGTCTCGCGCACCTGGGCTTCGGTGACGACACCGTGGTGCAGCCAGTTCGCCATGTGCTGGCTGCTGATGCGCAGCGTGGCGCGGTCTTCCATCAGCGCGACGTTGTGGATGTCGGGCACCTTCGAGCAGCCCACGCCCTGATCGACCCAGCGCACCACATACCCAAGGATGCCTTGCGCGTTGTTGTCGAGTTCCTGCTGGCGCTCGGCCGCTCTCCAGTTCGGCGTGGCGCTGACCGGGACGTGCAGCAGGCCGCTGAGCAGTGCGTCGTGTTCGATCTGCGGGTCGCGCGTGGCGTGCAGCGCTTCGAGTTCCTTTTGCACATCGCTGACCAGCACCTGGTGGTAGTGCAGGGCGTGCAGCGTGGCGCCGGTCGGGCTCGGCACCCAGGCCGTGTTGGCGCCGGCCTTCGGGTGCGCGATCTTCTGCTCCAGCATGGCCTTCATCAGGTCCGGCATGGCCCACATGCCCTTGCCGATCTGCGCCTTGCCGCGCAGGCCGCAGGCCAGGCCGACCAGCACGTTGTTGCGCTCGTAGGCGTGGATCCAGACGCTGCTCTTCATGTCGCCCTTACGGATCATGGGCCCGGCCTGCATGGCGCTGTGCATTTCGTCGCCGGTGCGATCCAGAAAGCCGGTGTTGATGAAGGCGACACGAGTGCTGGCGGCGGCGATGCAGGCCTTGAGGTTGACGCTAGTGCGGCGCTCTTCGTCCATGATGCCGAGCTTGACCGTGCTGTCGGCCAAGCCCAGCATCTTCTCGACGCGGCCGAACAGTTCGCTGGCAAACGCGACTTCCGCCGGGCCGTGCATCTTGGGCTTGACGATGTAGACCGAGCCCTTGCGCGAGTTGCGGATCGCATCCTTGGCCGTGCGCTGGAGGTCGTGCATGGCGATCGTGGTGGTGACGATGGCGTCCAGAATGCCTTCCGGAATTTCGCGGGTCTGGCCCTGCTTGTCGCTGTAAAGGATGGCCGGGTTCGTCATCAGGTGGCCGACGTTGCGTACGAACATCAGCGAGCGGCCGTGTAGCGCGATCTTCTTGCCCTTGCCAGCGGGCGGCGTGTAGATTCGGTCGCCATTGAGACCGCGCGTGAAGGTCTGGCCGCCCTTGCTCACCTCTTCGGTCAGCGTGCCCTGCAGGATGCCGAGCCAGTTGCTGTAGGCCAGCACCTTGTCTTCGGCGTCCACCGCGGCGACTGAGTCTTCGAGGTCAAGGATGGTCGAGAGCGCCGCTTCCACGATCAGGTCGCAGACGCCCGCCGGGTCGGTTGCGCCGATCGGCGTGCTGCGGTCGATCAGGATGTCGAGGTGCAGGCCGTTGTGCTGCAGCAGCACGCTGCTGGGCGCTTTGGCATCGCCCTGGTAGCCGATCAGCTGCGCCTGGTTCTGCAGGCTGGTGTTGCCGCCGTCGGCGAGCTTCACGGCGAGCTTGCCGTCCTTGATGCGGTAGCCGACGGAGTCCAGGTGCGAGCCCTTGCGCAGCGGCGCCGTGCGGTCCAGCACGTGGCGTGCATATTCAATCACCTTGTCGCCGCGCTTCGGGTTGTAGCCCTTGCCCTTTTCGCAGCCGTCGGCTTCGCTGATCGCATCCGTACCATAAAGCGCATCGTACAGGCTACCCCAGCGTGAATTGGCGGCGTTCAGGGCGTAGCGCGCGTTCAGGATCGGCACCACGAGTTGCGGACCGGCTTGCACCGCGAGCTCGGCGTCCACTTTCGCTGTGCTGATGCGGACCTTTTTCGGCACCGGCACCAGGTAGCCGATTCTTTCAAGAAAGGCGCGGTAAGCCGACATGTCGGCAATCGGCCCCGGATGTGCGCTGTGCCAGGCGTCGAGCTCGCTCTGCAGGCGGTCGCGCTCGGCCAGCAGGGCGATGTTCTTCGGCGCCAGATCGCCGACGATGGCATCAAAGCCTTTCCAGAACTTGGCGCTGCTCACGCCCGTGCCCGGTAGCACGCGGCTCTCGATGAACTGATGCAGGACGTCGGCGACTTGCAGTCGGTGGATGGCGGTGCGTGTGGTCATGGTGTGGGACTCTTTGAAAGGGAAGGGGATGAAAAAAAAGTAAGGACATCGCGCAGGCTCGTGCCGCTGCGCGTGGGTTGCGTGCCGAGCTCTTCGAACGGCAACTGGTAGCGGTTTACCCACAAGGTCTGGTAGCCGTACCAGGTTGCGGCCAGCGCGTCCCAGGCGTTGCTGCTGACGAACACGATCTGCCCGGCGGCTAGGCCCGTCGCCTGCTCGCCCAGCGCGTAGGCCTCGGGGTGCGTCTTGTACTTGCGGATCGGATCGACGCTGATGACGTGGTCGAGCAGGCCGTCGAGGCCGGCCGACTTGACGGCCAGATTCAGCATGGCGGCATCGCCATTGCTCAGGATGCCGGTCGGGATGCCCTGCGCCTTGAGCGCGCCGAGCACGGACTTGATCTCGGGGAAGGCGCTCAGGTGCCGGTACTGGTTCATCAGCCGCTCGATCTGCGGCTCGAAGTCCGCGCCGGCTCGCTGTGTCGGAGCAACGATGCGCTTGAGGGCATAAACCAGCGCGGCGCGCGTCAGCGCCCAGAACGGCTGGTAGTGCGCGCCGTGGTTGCTGGTGGTGACCAGCCGCGTGTATTCGATCTGCTTGTCGCGCCAGAGCAAACTTAAGCCTTGGCCGTTCCCCGGAAACAGTTGCTCGGCGAGCAGGCCCACGCTGTAGACGTCGAATAGCGTGCCGTAGGCGTCGAACAGCACTGCGCGCGCCGCATCGGCCGGGTTGGCTCTGGATTTTTCGGCGGCCGTGGGCCTTGCTTTGGACATGACCCTACTTTATTCGATACATTCAAGATCATTAACCATCAATTGATGAATTTGTTTGTGACAAAAACAGATGTAATAAATCGATGGAAACCGCTCGAACTGCGCTGGGCCACGCGCAAGACACTTCGAAATCAATAGCATCAAGTGCTGACCGAAAGCGCGTCGATGCGGGATTCGGGTCAGGTGCTTGGCGCGCGCGGCGGCTCCGGTGTCCTAAAATGGGCGACCATGACACTGCCCAGCCCTCATGCGCTGTCGGCCTTGCCCGCGCACGCCATCATCCGTGAGGTAGGCCTGCGCGACGGTCTGCAAAGCATTTCCCGCGTGCTGCCGACGGCGCACAAGATCGAGTGGATGGCGGCCGCCTATGAGGCCGGCCAGCGCGAGATCGAAGTCGGCTCCTTCGTGCCGGCGCGGCTGCTGCCGCAACTGGCCGACACGGCCGAACTGCTGGCCTTTGCCAGGACGCTGCCTGGCCTGAGCGCATCGGTGCTGGTGCCCAATCTGAAGGGCGCCGAGCGCGCCATGGAATGCGGGGCCGATCTGATGCTGCTGCCGCTGTCGGCCAGCCACGCCCATAGCCTGGCCAACCTGCGCAAGACACCCGATGAGGTGCTGGCCGAGATTGCGCGCATCGTCGCCGCGCGCGATGCCAGCGGCTCGCGCACGCTGATCGAAGTCGGTATCAGCACAGCGTTTGGCTGTACGCTGCAGGGCGCAGTGGCGCCCGCCGAAGTGTTACGCCTGCTGCGCGCCGTGCTCGACGCCGGTGTCGACCGCGTCGGTCTGGCCGATACCGTCGGTTACGCCGACCCGGCGATGGTGAGTCGATTGTTCGAGCAGGCCCTGCCGCTGGCCGGCGGGCGCCTGAACTGCGCGCATTTTCACGACACGCGCGGCCTCGGCATGGCCAATGCCTACGCCGCGCTGCAATGCGGTATCACGCGTTTTGACGCTTGCCTGGGCGGCATCGGCGGCTGCCCGCATGCGCCGGGCGCCAGCGGCAACGTCGCGACCGAAGACCTGGCCTATATGCTGCTGAGCATGGGTGTGGCGACCGGGCAGGATTTCAACCGGTTGCTGGACTTGCGCGGCCAGTTGGCGCAATGGCTGGCCGGTGAGACGCTGCACGGCAGCATCTGGCGCGCCGGGCTGCCGCGCACACTCGGCGCCGCGCCGGCCAGCGCCCACCACTCCTGAAACGATAAAACAACATGAACAAAGCAACCGAAACGGCACCCGCCGCGGCACTGCCGCTGGCCGGTTTGCGAGTGGTCGAATTCACGCACATGGTGATGGGACCGACCTGCGGCATGGTGTTGGCCGACATGGGCGCCGAGGTGATCAAGGTCGAGCCGATCGAGGGCGACCGCACGCGCCACCTGCTCGGCGCTGGTGCCGGTTTCTTTCCGCTGTTCAACCGCAACAAGAAGAGCATCGCGCTCAACCTGCACACCGCCGAGGGGGCCGCCGCCGCGCGCGCGCTCGCCGCCAGCGCCGACGTGGTGCTGGAGAACTTCAAGCCTGGCACCATGGCCAAGTACGGGCTCGATTACGCCGCGCTCTCAAACGTCAACGCGCGCCTGATCTACGTCAGCCACAAGGGCTTTCTTCCCGGCCCTTATGAGCACCGAACGGCGCTCGACGAAGTTGTGCAGATGATGGGCGGGCTGGCCTACATGACCGGGCGCCCGGGTGATCCGCTGCGCGCAGGCACCAGCGTCAACGACATCATGGGCGGCATGTTCGGCGCCATCGGCGCGCTCGGTGCGCTGATCCAGCGCGGCATCACCGGCAAGGGGCAGGAAGTGCAGAGCGCGCTCTACGAGAACAATGTGTTTCTGGTCGGCCAGCATATGCTGCAGTACGCCATCACCGGCAAGCCGGCGGCGCCGATGCCAGATCGTATCTCGGCCTGGGGCGTGTACGACGTCTTCACGGTGAAGAACGGCGAGCAGATCTTCCTGGCTGCGGTCAGCGATGCCCAGTGGACGACGTTTTGCGACGCGCTGGGTTTTGCCGATCTGAAAGCCGATCCGCAGTACGCCAACAACAATTTGCGCGTGCAGGCGCGCGCCAGCCTGTTGCCGGTGCTGCGCGAGCGTATGGTCGACTACAGCGCGGCCGAGCTGACGGCGTTGTTCGAACGCGTCGGTCTGCCGTTCGCACCGATCCGCAGGCCCGAAGAGCTTTACGACGACGAACATCTGCTGGCCACCGGCGGTCTGGCCGACATCACGCTGCCCGATGGCGAGCGCGCCGGCCAGACGGCCAAGACCACACTGTTTCCGTTCACCATGGACGGCCATCGCCTGGGCGTGCGCCTGCAGCCACCAACCAAAGGTGAGCACACGAGCGCGCTGCTGTCGGCGCTCGGTTACGACGACGCGGCGATCGCGGCGCTGCGTCGTGCCGGCGCAGTGGCATGATGCGTTTGCAGCGGCTTCAGACAGAAACTGGAAAGACTTTGATGACAGTACCCTCTTGCATGACCTCCCGGCGCCGGGCCCTTGGTGGCCTGGGTGCCCTGGTCCTGGGCAGCGGCTGGGCCAAGGGCGCGCTGGCGCAGGCTGTGGATCGGCCGGTCCGCTTCATCCTGCCGTTTAGCGCCGGCTCCGGCGTCGACACCATCACGCGCGCGGCCAGCATGTCGCTCGCGCGTGCGCTCGGGCAGCCGGTCCTGATCGACAACCAGCCTGGCGCCGGCGGCGTGCTCGGCACGGCCAGCATGATCAAGTCGGCGCCGGACGGCCTGACGCTGAGCATGGTGTCGAACAACCACGTGATCTACCCGAGCGTGCTCAAGTCGCTGCCGTTCGATCCGGTCAACGACATCACGCCGATTGCCATGCTCGGCTCGACGCCGATGGTGCTGGTCGTCAACCCCAAGGTGCCGGCGAAGAACATGCGCGAGCTGGTGGCCTTGTTCAAGGCCAATCCGGGCAAGTACAACTACGGCTCGTCGGGCAACGGCACCATCCTGCAACTGGCGGCCGAGATGTTCAAGGATGTGAGCGGCACTTATGTGACGCACATTCCCTATCGTGGCGTGGCGCCCTTCCTGCAGGACTTGATGGGCGGCCAGATCGACATGGGTGTGCTCTCCTTGCCCTCGGTGCAGGCCCAGATCAGGAGCGGCGCGCTGCGCGCGATCTGTGTCTCGGCGCCGCAGCGCATTGCGGCGGCGCCTGATATTCCCACTGCCGTTGAGCAGGGCTATCCCAATTATCTCGTGGAAGGCTGGTTTGCCGTGATTGGGCCGAAGAACCTGCCTGCAACGCAGGTCAGCCGTATTCACGATGCTTTTGTCAGCGCCTTTGCCGCGCCCGATGTGCGCGAGGCCATGGGCAAACAGGGCAACAGCATCAACATTTCGACGCCCGAGTTCGCTGCGGCGTATTTCAGGTCGGAACTGCTCAAGTACGCGGCCCTGGTCAAGAAGGCGGGCGTGGTGCCGCAGTAGATCGCGCACCGACGATGGCCAAGCTCAAGCAGATTGAAACCTTTGTTGCGGTCGCCACGCGCGGCAGCCTGACGGCGGCGGCGCGCGCGGAAGACGTGGCGCCGGCCATCATCGGGCGCCGGCTCGATGCGCTCGAGCAGCGTCTCGGTGTCAAGCTGCTGCTGCGCACGACACGACGCGTCACGCTGACGCACGAGGGAAGCGCCTTTCTCGAAGACTGTCAGCGCCTGCTGGCGGATTTTGCGGCGGCCGAGGCCAGCGTCTCGGCCGGTGGCGTCAAGGCCAGCGGCCACTTGCGCGTGACGGCGCCGGCCGGTTTCGGGCGCCGCCACGTAGCGCCGCTGGTGCCGCGTTTTCGCGAGCAGCACATGGACGTGAGTATCTCGCTGAACCTGAGCGACCGTGTCGTCGATCTGGCGGGGGAGGGTTTCGACTGCGCGGTGCGTGTCGGCGACATGCCCGACTCGAGCCTGGTCAGCGTGCGTCTGGCCGACAACCGGCGCCTGTGCGTGGCGACACCGGCCTACCTCAAGCGCCACGGCACACCGCAACACCCTAATGATCTGGTGCGCTTCGACTGCCTGGCGCTCTCAAGCGACGCCTCGCAAACGCGCGGCTGGGCCTTCACAGTGCCCAAGGGCGCCGGCAGCGAACTCATCTATCTAAAACCCAGCGGGCCACTCGATTGTTCGGATGGCCAGGTGCTGCATGACTGGTGCCTGGCCGGTTACGGCATCGCCTGGCGCAGCACCTGGGAGGTGGAGGCCGAGATTGCCGCGGGCCAACTGGTTGCGCTGCTGGAAGATTTTGCGGCGCCAGCCAACGGCATCTACGCGCTCTTCCCGCATGCCAAGCACATGCCCTTGCGTCTGCGCCTGTGGATCGATTTCCTCAAGCACCATTACGGCCAGGCCGGTTTCTGGCGGGCACAATGAAGCCGCTGGTCCTGTGCGCCGATGATTTCGCGGTTCATGGCGAAGCCTCGCGCGGTATTGCCGAACTTGCGCAGCAGGGGCGTTTGAGCGCCACCAGTGCCATGGTGCTCTCAAAGCGTTGGACCCAGGATGCGCCGCTGCTGCAGGACCTGCGCGGACGCATTGATGTCGGCCTGCATCTCGACTGGACCAGCGAGTTTGCGCTGGCCGCCGGCCACGGCCTGTCGCTGTCGGCTGCCATGCTCAAGGCGGCGCTCGGCGGCTTTGGCAGCGGTGCGGCGATGGCGCGCACACGTGACGTGATCGAGCGCCAGCTCGATGCTTTCGAGGCGCGCTGGAAGGCGCCGCCCGATCATGTCGATGGTCACCAGCACGTGCAGCAGTTTGCCGGCATCCGTGAAGCCCTGGTGCAGGCGTTGGCGCGCCGCTATGCCTCATCCGGCGTCAAGCCCTATCTGCGGATTTCGCGTGCGCCAAGCGGTGCCGCCGATGCCAAGAGCCGGATCATCGCCGCCATGGGCGCGCGCGCGCTCGAAACATTGGCGCAGCGCGCGGGTTTGCCCTGCGCGCCGGCGCTTCTTGGCGTCTACGATTTTTCCGGCAATGCACAGCGCTATGCGCGCCTGATGGAGGGCTGGCTGGCGCAGGCGCCGGCGCACAGCATCATCATGTGCCATGCAGCCCAGGCGGCTGCCAGCGCCGATGCGATCGGCGCAGCCCGCGCGCGCGAGTTCGCCTACCTGGGCAGCGCGGCGTTCGCCGCTGCGCTGGCGCGCGCCGGTGTGCAACTGGCCCGCGGCGCGGCGCTCGCCACTCGCTAGAATCGCGCCGTGCCCAACACCCTGACCGAACGACAAAAATCCTGGCTGACCCTGGCCGGTCTGTGGCTCTTGCTGCTGGTGTTGGCGGCGTTGCGGCCGCTGGCCGTGCCGGACGAAGGCCGCTATGGTGAGGTGGGCCGCTGGATGCTCCAAAGCGGCGACTGGCTGACACCGCGCCTGAACGGCATCCCGTTCTTCCACAAGCCGCCTTATCTCTACTGGCTGGAGGCGATCTCCCTGGCTACCTTCGGCGTCAACGAACTGGCGCTGCGCCTGGTGCCGGCCCTGCATGTGGGCCTGATGCTGGTTGCGCTCTACCTGTCGGCGCGCGCCGTCAGCAGCGAGCAGGTGGCGCGCCGCGCCGCCGTCATGCTCGGCACCAGCCTGGCTTTTTTGCTCGGTGGCCAGTACATCAACCACGACATGCTGGTGGCGACCTGGATCGGTGTCGCGATCTGGTGCTTTGCCTTTGCCTTCATGGCCGGCGAGAAACCCGATGCCGCGCTGGCGCGTTTCGGCTTTGCCGCCTGTGCCTTGGGCATGTTGAGCAAGGGGCTGATCGGCATCGCGTTGCCGGGCATGGTGCTGCTGGTCTGGCTGCTCTGGACGCGCCAGTTGCGCAAGGTCTTGTACCTTCCCTGGATTAGCGGCCTGGCCCTGTTTGCGGCCATTGCCCTGCCCTGGTTCGTCATGGCGCAGCAGAAGTACCCGCAGTTCTTCAACTACATGTTCATCGGGCAGCAGTTCAACCGCTACACGGCCGCCTCGTACAACAACCCGCAGCCGTGGTGGTTCTATCTAGCCTCGGTGCTCCTGCTGCTGTTTCCTTGGATCTTCTTCTCTCTGGTCCCGTCGCGCCAACCGGACAAGGCAGTAGGTCAGACGCCGTTGGCCAAAGCATGGTGGAGCCTGTGCTGGATCTGGGCTGGCGTCATCATCGTCTTCTTCTCGATCCCGCATTCCAAGCTGATCGGCTATGTGCTGCCGGTGATGCCGGCGCTGGCGCTGCTCTCGGCGTTGGGCTGGCAGCGCAGCATGGCGCAGCGTCGCCACGCGGAGCGGATCTTTGCGGCGCTGTGCGCGCTCAATGTCGGCATTGCGCTGCTGATCGTGACGCAGGTCGGCCCGGTCACGCGCGACAGTCGCACGCAGGACGTGGCGCCGGTTCTTGCGTGCGAGGCCGGCCCTGCCGACACGGTCTATGTATCGGACGCCTACCCCTACGACCTGCCGTTCTACGCGCAACTGCGCCAGCCGATGCGGGTGCTCGGGGACTGGCCAATGCTGCGGCAACAGGCTGGCGACGGCTGGCAGCGCGAGCTCTTCGAAGGTGCTGACTTCGACGTGCAGGCGGCCCTGGTATTGCAGTCGCCGGCTGAACTGGCCGGTGCGGGCGCAAAGCCCGGCAACTGGTTTGTTGCGCGCAACGGCAGCAAGACCGCGCAGGAGCTCGGCGACTGGAAGCGCTTCTACCAGGGTGAGGGCTGGACGCTGTACCGTTCTGGTGGCGCGTCAGCGCCGGAAAGCCCAGAAGCGGCTCAGCACAAAGGTCTGCCCGGCTGCAAAGATCATCGCGGCGATCAAGGCCAATAAAGCCGGCCAGTGCAGGGCGCGCAGCAGCAGCACAAAGACCAGTTCGTTGCTGGCAAAACCGGCCACAGCGGTGATGGCGAAGCGGCCCAGGCTGGTGGCGACGCTGGTCGTTGCATCGCGAAAGCTCAGCAAGCGGTGACCGGCGAAGCTGACGATGAAAGCGATGCAGAACCCCAGCGCATTGGCCAGTTCCGGCCACATCAGGTGCTGCACCAGCGTGAACACGATCAGGTGCGTCAGCGCCGCTGCGCCGCCGACCGCGAGAAACCAGAAGGTCGAAGTGCTCAAAGCAGTGAGTCTGCCTTGCCCGACGGCAGGGTCCATGCGTCCCTTGCCACGTCCGAGCTCAACAGCCCGTCGCCCTGGCGCTGGCTGATCAGGTAGGCTGGACGCTGTTTTACCTCTTCGTAGATGCGGCCCACATATTCGGACAGCACGCCGATCGAAAGCAACTGGATTCCGCTGAAGAACATCATGCCGACGACGATGGTGGCGTAGCCGGGGACAGCTATGCCCGTGATGAAATACTCGCCGACCACCCAGGCGCCGTAGCCGAGCGCCAGCGCCGAAAGCACCAGTCCGACCAGGGTCAGGGCGCGCAAGGGGGCGATCGAGAATGCCAAGATGCCGGTCAGCGCCAGCGCGAGCGAGCCGCGCAGGCCGAAATTGCTCTTGCCGTCGGTGCGCGGCAGCGGCTGGTAATCGATCGCCGTGCTGTTGAAGCCGACCCAGGCGTACAGCCCCTTCATGAAACGGTTTCGCTCGGGCAGGCTTTTCAAGGCCTCCACGACCTTGCGGTCCATGAGACGGAAGTCACCGGCGTTGGCCGGGATCTTGACTCGGTTGCCCAGGTTCACCAGCTTGTAGAAAAGACCGGTCAGGCTGACCTGCAAGCCGGACTGGTCGTCGCGTGTCTTGCGCACCGCGTACACCACGTCAGCGCCCTGTTGCCACTTCTCGAGCATGGTCGGCAGCAACTCCACCGGGTGCTGGCCGTCGGCGTCCATCAGCAGCACGACCTCGCCGCGCGTGGCGTCAATGCCGGCGGTGAGCGCCGGCTCCTTGCCGAAGTTGCGCGACAGCCGCAGGTAGACCAGCGCCGGGTGAGCCGCGCACAGGTCTTGCATGACCTCGGGGGTGTCGTCGCGGCTGCCGTCGTCGACCACGATCAGTTCGACCCGGTCGCTCATCGACTGCAGGGTGCTCAGAACGCGTGGCAACACGCTGCCTAGATTGCGCGCCTCGTTGAAGGCAGGAATAACGCAAGAGATCGAGGGAGGCAGGTGGGAACGAAGGCTCATGGCTGCATCATGCCAAAAGAAAGCCCGGCCAGCGCAAACCGGCAGGGCTTTTTTTGCATCGCTGAAGCTCGAACTTGCCTCCTAGGCGTTGGGGAGGATCAATTTTCCGCCGGGCCGCCCCAAGAAAAATCAGACTCCTCGGGGCAGCGCAGCACACGAAGTGGCAAGCGTGGGAGTTACATCTACTTGCTCAGGCAGTCCTTCATGAAGGCCTTGCGTTCGTCGCCTTTGAGCTTCTTGTCGCCGGCTTCCTTGTTGCAGCTCTTCATCTTGTCCTGCTGTGTCGGCTTCTTAGCGGTGGCCGGTGCGGCAGCCGGTGCCGCTGATGCGGGCGCGCTCGCGGCCGCAGCGGGTTTGGAGCTCAGGCAGTCTTTCATGAAGGCCTTGCGTTCGTCGCCTTTGAGCTTCTTGTCGCCGGCTTCCTTGTTGCAGGTGATCATCTTGTTTTGTTGCGCTGTCTTGGCAGCGGGTGCATCAGCGGCATGGGCAGCGCCCAGGGACAGGGCCAATGCCGTAGCGAGCAGGGTCAAATACGTCTTCATGGTGCTTCCTTGTTGAGAGGGTAATGGGTGAATCCCGAGCCGGATTCCAGCACATAACGCCGGACTTTTCAAACCCGACGACAGGAAGTGGCGGGTTTGCGACGCTTGTGCCGGTTCGGCTGCATGCGCGCACGCCCGTAAAATCAAAGCATGCTGTCTGTAAAAATTGAATTGCTCGATGCCCTGGCGCAAACTCTGGAACACATGTCACCGGGTGCTGGCGGGCGCGCCGTCTTCGAGTCGCCCAAGCTCGCCGCACACGGCGACCTCGCCACCACGGCCGCCATGCAACTGGCCAAGCCGCTCAAGCAGAACCCGCGCCAGCTGGCCGAGAAACTGCGCTTGGCGCTGCTCGAGTGTGCGCCCTATCAGCGCTGGGTCGATGCCATCGAGATTGCCGGCCCCGGTTTCATCAACATCCGGCTCAAGGCCGAGGCCAAGCAGCAAATCGTGCGCGAGGTCCTGTCTCAGGGCGCGGCATTCGGCAGCCAGCCGCGCAACGGGCATCGCATGATGGTGGAGTTTGTCTCGGCCAATCCGACCGGCCCGCTGCATGTCGGCCATGGCCGCCAAGCCGCGCTCGGTGACGCGATATGCAACCTGTACCAGACGCAGGGCTGGGATGTGCACCGCGAGTTCTATTACAACGACGCCGGCGCCCAGATTGCGACCCTGGCCAACAGCACGCAACTGCGCGCCAAGGGCTTCAAGCCGGGCGACCCCGAGTGGCCCAGCGGCGAGAACGCGGCCGCTTACAACGGCGACTACATCGCCGACATTGCGAATGATTTTCTGGCGAAGAAGACGGTTTCTTCGGACGATCGCGAATTCACCGCCTCGGGCGATGTCGAGGCGCTCGACGACATCCGCCTGTTTGCCGTGGCCTATCTGCGCCACGAGCAGGACCTGGACCTGAAGGCGTTTGCCGTCAAGTTCGACCACTACTTCCTGGAGTCCAGCCTGTACCTGAGCGGTAAGGTCGATGACGTGGTGAAGAAACTGCACGACGCCGGCAAGACCTATGAGCATGACGGCGCGCTCTGGCTGAAATCGACCGAATACGGCGACGACAAGGACCGCGTCATGCGCAAGGGTGACGGCAGCTACACCTATTTCGTGCCCGATGTGGCCTACCACATCAGCAAGTGGGAGCGCGGCTTCGAGAAGGTGGTCAATGTGCAGGGAACGGACCACCACGGCACCATAGCGCGCGTGCGCGCGGGCCTGCAGGCGGCCAACGTCGGCATCCCGGCGGGCTACCCGGACTATGTGCTGCACACCATGGTGCGCGTCGTGCGCGGCGGTGTTGAAGTCAAGATTTCCAAGCGGGCCGGCAGCTATGTGACCCTGCGCGACCTGATCGAGTGGACCTCAAAGGACGCGGTGCGCTTTTTCCTGCTCAGCCGCAAGCCCGATACTGAATACACCTTCGACGTCGATCTGGCCGTGGCGAAGAACAACGACAACCCGGTCTACTACGTGCAGTACGCGCATGCCCGGATCTGCTCCGTGCTGGCAAGCTGGCGTGAGAAGGATGGTGGCGACGCTACCGGTTTGGGTCAGGTCGACTTGAGTCCCTTGGAGAGCGTGCCAGCACAGGCACTGCTGCTGCTTCTGGCGCGCTACCCTGAGATGCTGAGCGCTGCTGCAGCGGATTTCGCGCCGCACGATGTCACCTTCTACCTGCGTGAATTGGCCGCCTGCTACCACAGCTACTACGATGCCGAGCGCATCCTGGTCGATGACCCCATCGTCAAGCAGGCCCGGTTGGCGTTGGTGGCCGCCACGGCCCAGGTGTTGCACAATGGGATGGCCGTGCTGGGCGTAAGCGCCCCGCAGAAAATGTGAAGCGAGATCGAGATGCAACATAAAAAGCAACAAGGCGGTGGAACGGTTCTGGGCTTCATCCTGGGTCTCGTGGTAGGCCTGGCAGTGGCACTGGCGGTCGCCGTCTACGTCACCAAGGTTCCGATTCCCTTCGTCAACAAGGGTCAGAGCCGCAGTCCCGAGCAGGACGCGGCCGAGAACAAGAAGAACAAGGACTGGGACCCCAATGCCCCGTTGTATGGCAAGAATCCGGTCAAGCCTGCGTCTGCAGCATCAGCGGCGACGCTGACGGGCATTCCTGCGCCGCTGTCCGTACCAGCGGGCAAGTCGGAAATCAAACCGGCAGTCACTGCTGATCCGCTGGGAGACCTGGCCAAGACACGGGCTGCTGGTGCAGTGGTTGATCCCTTTCTCTATTTCGTCCAGGTCGGTGCCTATCGCACCATGGAGGACGCAGAAAGCCAGCGCGCCAAGCTGACCCTGAGCGGCGTCGAAGCCAAGGTGTCGGAGCGCGAGCAGGCCGGGCGTATCGTCTTTCGCGTGCGCGTCGGCCCCTTCGAGAAGAAGGAAGAAGCCGACAAGGCCAAGGAGCGGCTGGACGGGGCTGGCCTCGAGACCGCGCTGGTGCGCGTGGCGCGTTAGGGAACTTATCGGGGCGGCCGCGGGTCTGTCATCGCGAGTCCGCTCATTTTTATCATTGCAAGGCCGTTCTTGTGGTGGATTGCCCTTTTTACTGGAGTGTCTGTAGATGAAACGTCGTGATTTTTCCATGGCCGTAGGTGCTGCCGTGACAGCCAATGTCTTGTTGCAGACCCCTGTGTTGGCCCAGGGCAAGAACCCGGAAGCGGGTACCGATTACCGGGTGGTCGATACGCGCGCTGTGGTTGAGGCGCCGGCCGGCAAGATCGAAGTGGTCGAGTTCTTCTGGTACAGCTGCCCGCACTGCAACCACTTTGAACCGACGTTCGAGGCCTGGCGCAAGCGCGCGCCCAAAGACCTCGCGGTACGGCTTGTGCCGGTTGCGTTCAACGACAGTTTCGTGCCGCAGCAGCGTCTGTTTTACGCGCTGGAGGCGATGGGCCTGGTCGATCGGCTGCATGCCAAGGTCTTCAAGGCGATCCACGAGGAAAAGCAGAACTTGACCAAGGGCGATGCGATCGCGGACTGGGTTGCCAAGCAGGGCGTGGACAAGACCAAGTTCCTCGAACAGTACAACTCGTTCAGCACCAACACCAAGGTGACGCGCGCCACTCAGTTGCAAAACGCCTACCGGATCGAAGGCGTGCCGGCACTGGGCGTGGCGGGTCGCTACTGGACCGATGGCGACCTTGCAAAGACCATGGAGCGCGCCCTTCAGGTGGTTGAATTCCTGGCCGCTGGCATCCGGGCCGGAAAGTAGATCCGGCACGCGGGCGACGAATCATCCGCTGATGACTTCGCGCACCGCCAAGGCGGTGGCGGTGCTCGTTACAATCAAAAGGCAAGATATCTTTGCAAGATTCGTGCCTTTATGAAATCACCCACTTTTCCCCTGTTACTGATCGTTGCGCTGGGCTTGCCTGGCAGCCTGACCCACGCGGAAAAGGCCGACCGGGACAAGCCAATCAACCTCGAAGCCGGCACGCTGCGCTATGACTTGAAGAGGCAGGTCATGGTTTACGGCGGTGGCGTCGTCGTGACCAAGGGCAGCATCGTGATCCGCGGCGACCGGCTCGAGGTGCGGGAGGATCCGCAGGGCCACCAATTTGCCACCGTCAGCGCCGACGTCGGCAAGCGTGCGTTCTTCCGGCAAAAGCGCGAGGCCGTGGACGAGTTTATCGAGGGTGAAGGCGAATCCGTCGAGTACGACGGCCGCGCCGATACGGTTAGGTTTGTTAACAATGCCCAAATGCGGCGCTATCGCGGCGCTACGCTAAGCGACGAATTCACGGGCCACATCATCTTTTACAACAACAGCACGGAAGCATTCAGCATTGATGGCGCACCGACCAACGCCGGCGCCCCAGCCGGCCGGATCCGCGCCACGCTGACGCCCAAGCCGGCGGCCGAGGCGCCTGCTGACAGGGCCTCGCTGCCGCTGCGGTCTTCTGGCACGCTGGGCGGAGAGAAGAAGTGACTTCCGACATGGCGGCGCCTGAAGCCGCACCGAGAAGCGATGGCGGGCTCTGCGAGAGCCGGCTCGAAGTGCGGCATCTGCAGAAGTTCTATGGCAGCCGCAAGGCGGTCAAGGACGTGTCCCTTACGGTGTGCAAGGGCGAGGTGGTCGGATTGCTCGGACCGAACGGGGCCGGCAAGACCACGTCGTTCTACATGATTGTCGGACTCGTGCACGCCAGCGCAGGCGACATCACGATCGATGGCCAGTCGGTTGCCCACATGCCGATGCACCGGCGCGCACGTCTGGGCCTAAGCTACCTGCCGCAGGAGGCGTCCATCTTTCGCAAGCTTAATGTCGAAGACAACGTGCGAGCGGTTCTCGAGTTGCAGCATGACTCCGACGGCAAGCCGCTGGCACGCAATGAAATCGAAAAACGCCTGACCGGCCTGCTGCAGGAACTTCGCGTGGACCATCTGCGCCAGACACCCGCGCTGGCTTTGTCGGGCGGCGAGCGCCGGCGCGTGGAAATTGCACGTGCTCTGGCGACGCAACCGCGCTTCATCCTGCTTGACGAGCCGTTCGCCGGCATAGACCCGATTGCGGTGATCGAGATCCAGCGCATCATCAGTTTCCTGAAAGACCGTGGCATCGGCGTGCTGATCACCGACCACAACGTGCGCGAGACCCTGGGTATCTGCGACCACGCCTACATCATCAGCGATGGTAGCGTGCTGGCACAGGGCACGCCGGCCGAAATTGTCAACGACGCCGAGGTGCGGCGCGTGTACCTCGGCGAACATTTCAAGATGTAGATGAAGCAAGGGCTATCACTTCGGGTTTCCCAGCACCTGGCATTGACACCGCAGTTGCAGCAGTCGATCCGGTTGCTGCAGTTGTCCACGCTTGAGCTCAGCCAGGAGGTGGGGCAGATGCTCGACGAGAACCCGTTTCTCGAACTGAGCACGGATGAGGCGCCGCGCGAGGAGTTTGGTTTGACACAGGCCGATGCGCCGGTGCCGCGCGACGTGCTGGAAAGCGAAATGGCGGCCACGCCCGGTGCCGATTACGCGAGTTCGACCACCTCGGTCGTCGAGAGCGACGCCGAGGTGATGCCGCTCTCCGCCGACGATGGACAGAGCTGGGATGGCGACGGCTCGGTCGAGATGAGACCCGACGACAGCGAATGGGGCGGCGACGCGAAACCGGCCGGCAACAACCTCGATGGCAATGAGGACGCCGATGCCGGCGAGTTGGCGCGCTCCCAAGTGTCCCTGCAAAGCCATTTGCACAACCAGGCACTGTCCCTGCACCTGAGCGAGGAAGACAGCGCCGCGCTGCGTTTCCTGATTGAGTCACTCAATGACGACGGTTATCTGGAAGACTCCTTGACTTCGCTGGCCCAGGGCCTGGCCGGCAGCGATGAGGAACAGGTCGAGGAATTGGTGCACCATTTCACCGTTGCCCTGTTCCTGCTGCAAAGCCTGGAGCCGGCCGGCGTTGGTGCGCGCAATCTGGCGGAATGCCTGAGCCTGCAGCTCAAGGCACTGCTGGCGCAGCGCGCGGCCGACCCCGACGGACTGGTGTCCGCGAATACCGTCAAAGTGGCACTGCGCATCTGCGCCCAGCCGATGGATCTGCTGGCGCGGCGCGACATCAAGCGACTGACGCAGTTGTGCGGCGCCTCCGACGCCACGGTGCGCGAGGCGATTGCGCTGATCGGCCATCTGGAGCCTAAGCCGGGGCGGCGCTTCGTCGATGTCGAGCGCAACATCGTGGTGCCCGATGTGCTGGTGGTGAAAGTCGGCAAAGGCGCCAATGCCCGCTTTCAGGTGCGGCTCAATCCCGACGTCATGCCGCGCCTGCGCGTGCACGACATTTATGCCAATGCGCTGCGCCAGCACAAGGGCGGAGGCAATGATGCGGCCAACTACGCGGCGCTGCAGCAGCGCTTGCAGGAGGCGCGCTGGTTCATCAAGAATATCCAGCAACGCTTCGACACGATCTTGCGCGTGAGCTCGGCCATCGTCGAGCGCCAGAAGAGTTTCTTCACGCACGGCGAACTCGCGATGCGCCCGCTGGTGCTGCGCGAGATCGCTGACGAACTCGGGCTGCACGAGTCCACTATCAGCCGCGTCACCACGGCCAAGTACATGGCCACACCGTTCGGCACTTTCGAGCTCAAGTATTTCTTCGGCTCTGGCCTGGGCACGGATTCGGGCGGCAATGCGTCGAGCACGGCGGTGCGCGCACTGTTAAAGCAGTTCATCGCCGCCGAGGATGTGAAGAAGCCGCTCAGCGACAACCAGCTTTCCGAAATGCTCAAGGAGCAGGGCATCGACTGCGCCCGCCGCACCGTGGCCAAATACCGCGAGGGCCTGCGCATTGCGACGGCCTCGCTCCGCAAGGCGTTATGAACCAGATCCAACTCTTCCTCCCCTGCGCCGCCGGCGTCGAGGATTACCTAGCACCCGAGGTGCAGCGCATCACGGGCTTGACCGATGCGAGCGTGCAAAAGCAGCGCGGCGGCGTCGCGCTGCGAGCATCCTGGCGCGACGCCATGCTGCTCAACCTGCACAGCCGGCTGGCGCAGCGCGTGCTGATCCTGTTGTCTTCGACCGAATACCGCCACGAGCAGGACCTGTACCGCGCGGCCAGCGAGGTGGCGTGGGAGATCTGGTTCACGCCGCGCGAATCGATCAAAGTCGAGGTGACGGCGCAGCACAGCCCGCTGACCAGTCTGAACTTTGCCGCGCTCAAGATAAAGGACGCGGTCTGCGACCGCTTTCGGGCCAAGGCCAACGGCGTGCGCCCCGACGTCAACACCCAGTGGCCCGATGTGCGCATTTACACGCACCTGAGCACCGACCGTTGTTCCCTCTACATCGACACCTCGGGCGAGCCGCTGTTCAAGCGCGGCTGGCGCGAGGACAAGGGCGAGGCGCCGCTCAAGGAAACGCTGGCCGCGGCCATGCTGGCTGCCAGCGGCTGGGCTGACACCGATGGCGATCTGCTGCCGCTCTACGACCCCTGCTGCGGCAGCGGCACGATCGCGATCGAGGCCGCCCAGATCGCCTGCAACATCGCGCCGGGCTCGCTGCGTCGCTTTGCCTTCGAGAAGTACCTGCCGTTCCAGCGTCACGTCTGGGATGGCATCAAGCAGCAGGCGCAGGACGCCGAACTGGAACTCGCGCCGGGCCAGCCGCCGATCATCTTCGGCAGCGATGTGGCGCACCGCATGGTCGACTTTGCCCAGCGCAATGCGCAGCGCGCCGGCGTTGCCGACGTAATCGAATTCCGCGGCGGTGATGCCCTGCAGCGCCTGCCGCCGTGCGAGACGCCGGGCATCATGCTGCTCAACCCGCCCTATGGCGAGCGCATCGAGGTCGCCGGTGTGGCAGGCGTGGCGCATCGCGCCGGGCGCGAAGAAGCGCAGATGGAAGACGGCGGTGAATTCTTCAACCGGCTCAGCGCCCACTGGAAGAAGAACTACCCCGGCTGGACCGCCTGGGTGCTCTCGCCCGATCTCAAGCTGCCGGGCAAGATGCGCCTGAAGGAATCGCGCCGCGTGCCAATGTGGAACGGCCCGATCGAGTGCCGGTTGTTCCGTTTCGACATGGTCAAGGGCTCTGCCCGGCCGGCATGATCGTCATCGACACCAATATCGTGCTCGATGCCTTTGTCTTCGACGACGCCAGTACCGACGCGCTCAAGGCGGCGCTGGCGCAGCGAAGCATTGCCTGGCTCGCAACGCAGCCCATGCGCGATGAACTCGAGCGCGTGCTGGCCTATCCGCTGATTGTCAAGCGCCTGCTGCGCCAGCAGCGCAGCGCGGCCGAGGTGTTGCAGCAGTTCGACGCTCACGCGCGTTTGGTCGACGTCGCCGGCCGCGCCGCCGTTCGCTGCAGCGACCCGGACGATCAGAAATTTGTCGATCTGGCCGTAACCCATCAGGCCGGCCTGCTGAGCAAGGACCGCGCCGTGTTGTGCCTGTCCAAGCGACTGCTGCCGCACGGTGTGCGGGCGCAGGCCATCTACCAAACTCCATCATGAATACAGATCTAAGCCTGCCCGAAACGCCACCCCTGAGTCCGCAGGAGTTCGACGAGATCGACGCCATCCTCGACGATCTGCGCAGCCGCTACGACGAGACGCCGCAGTGGGAATTCTGCGAAGGCTTCATGGCCGCGCTGATCTGTTGCCGGCGCCTGGTTGCCTCCTCGGAGTACCTGCCGGTGCTGTTGGCGATTGGCGCCGAAGGAGAGGAAGAAGAAGGCTCGTTTGCCACCGAGGGGCAGGCGGCGCGCTTCATGGTGCTCTGGATGCGGCGCTGGAACGAAGTGGCGCGCGCGCTTGATGCCGAAGTCGATTCGCTCGACGACGAAGCGGCCTACCAACCCGAGGTGATGGACCTGCGCGGCGCCATCGCGGCCTTACCCGAAAATGAGCGTGCGGCGGTGGCGCACGAGGCCGTGCCTTCGTTCGCACAGGTCTGGGCGCTGGGCTTCATGTTCGCGGTCGAGGCCTGGCCCGAGGAGTGGACGCCGCCGCGCGACAAGGAGGCGGTCAAGTGGCTCGATGGTGCATTGGAGGCCATGGTCGCCCTGACCGAGGACGATACGGACGAACCGACGCTTTCGGTCTTTGACGAGAACGGTCCGCCTAGCCTGAGCGTCAAGCGCCTGAATGCGTTTGCCGACGCGGTCTGGGCCGTCTATGACCTGCGCGAGCTGTGGCGCAATTTCGGGCCGCGTGTGGCCACGGTGCATGCCGCCGTCACGCCGGGTCGCAACGACCCTTGCTCCTGCGGCAGCGGGAAGAAGTACAAGAAGTGTTGCGGCGCCTGAAGGCGGCGCAGGCTTTCAAAGCAATTTCGGTAGGGCATCGGCCATGAAGTAGTACACGGCCCGGATACGCGTGCTGGTGCGAATTTCACGGTGCACCGCCAACCACATCGGCAATGGCGGAATCCTGATCTGATCTGCCAGAACCGGCAGCACATCGGGGTCGCTGCGTGCTAGGTAATCAGCACAAAAGCCGATGCCCAGGCCGGCGCGCACGGCCTCCTATTGCACGATCAGGTCATCCGTTCGCAGCGCGAAGGCAGATGGCGTGACCGGGTAGCACATGGCGGCGAAACCCTGCAGGATGGCTGGTGTCGGCATCATTGCCGATCAGTTCGTTCTGCAACAGATCGGTGGTCTTGTGCAAGGGGCTTCTGCATGCCAGATAGTCGCGGTGGGCCCAGGCGCCGACTTTTACTTCGCCGAGCTTGCCTTGACATCCGCAGGCGTTCGCGCCGGTCCGCCGAGCAGTTCCACCAGCCGAGCGAAAGCATGCTGCACGGTGGCGGCGCGCACGGCTGCGCGGTCGCCCGCAAAGTAGCATTTCTCGGTGACCACGTGCCCCGGCACGGCAAAGCCGAACCAGACGGTGCCCACCGGTTTCGCAGGGCTGCCTCCGGTCGGTCCCGCGACACCGGTGACTGCCACCGCCACTTGTGCCTTGGCGTGGGTCAGGGCGCCTTGCACCATGGCCCGTGCCACGCCTTCGCAGACGGCGCCGGCGCGGCGCAGGATGCGTTCTTCAACGCCAAGCAACTCGACCTTGGCGTCGTTCGAGTAGGTGACAAAGCCGCGTTCGAACCAAGCGCTCGATCCCGCCAGATCAGTGCAGGCCGCGGCGATCATGCCGCCGGTGCAACTCTCGGCCGTGACCAGTTTGAGATGTTGTTGCAGCAGCAGTTCGGCCAGCCGGCGTGACAGGTCGTGCGTCGAAGGTTGCGGGGATGGTGCTTGCGTCATTGAAAGAACCTCCAGCCGGCAATCACGAACACAGTGCAGGCGGCCGCCACCAGGTCGTCGAGCATGATGCCAAAGCCCGCCTTGCGCCAGGCGGTGCGGTCGCGCAGCGGATCGACATCGTGGAACAGGCGGTCGGCCCAGCCGACCGGCCCCGGCTTGACGGCATCGAAAAAACGGAACAGCGCAAAGGCCAGCAGTTGCCCCCAAAAACCGGTCGGCGTCACCAGCCACAGCACCAACCAGAAGGCCGCAATCTCGTCCCACACGACGCTGCCGGGGTCGAGCACGCGCATGTTTCTGGCGGTCACGCTGCAGGCCCACCAGCCCAGCGGCAGCGAGGCGGCAATCACAGCGGCCCAGCGCAGGTCGTTCATCCAGGGCTGCAGCACCCAGAATGCGAGCCAGGCCCACAGCGTGCCGGCGGTCCCGGGTGCCACCGGGCTCAGGCCTGAGCCGAAACCCATGGCCATGAAGTGGGCTGGTTGTGCCAGCATGAAACCGGCCGTGGGGCGCAGCGGAGCAGCAGGCATGGCGGCGTCTTCCATCATGGGTCAGGCGAAATGATCGAACGAGACATAGGTGTTGGGCAGCGACTGACCCGCAGCATCGACCAGACGCAGGCCGCGCTCGGCGTCGATCCGGCCCATGCGGGTGACCCCGGTCTGGCTGCTTTGGGCGGCGGCCGCGACCGCGTCGCGTCGTGATGGCGGGGCGCAGAACAGCAGTTCGTAATCGTCGCCGCCGGCCAATGCCCAGTCGCGCCACTGGCCCTGTGCCATGTCGCTGCACTGCGTGCGGGCGGCGACCCTGCTCGCTGCGATGTCGGCGTCGACCGTGGCGCCGACGCCCGAGCGCTTGAGGACATGGCCAAGGTCGCCGAGCAGGCCGTCGCTGATGTCGATCGCCGCCGTGGCGATGCCGCGCAATGCCATGCCTAACGCGACGCGCGGTGTCGGCTGCTCCATGCGGCTGCGCGTCGCTTCAAACACCGCCGCCGGCAACGCCAGTTTGCCGCGAAAGACTTCCAGCGCCATGCGAGCATCTCCCACCGTGCCGCTGATGTAGATGTCGTCGCCGGCCTGCGCACCGCTTCGCAGCAGCGCTTGCGAGCGGCCGTTCACGAGCGGCACCTCGCCGAATACCGTGATGCAGATGTTGAGTGGGCCCTGCGTCGTGTCGCCGCCGATCAGTTCGCAGTCATGGGCGTCCGCCAATGCGAACAGGCCTTGGGCAAACGGCGCAGCCCAGGCCGCGTCGGCGCGCGGCAGGGCCAGCGCCAGCGTGAAAGCCAGTGGCCTGGCGCCGCAGGCGGCCAGATCGCTCAGATTCACGGCGAGCGCCTTGTGTCCGAGCTTGAACGGGTCGACCGTGGAGAGAAAGTGCCGGCCCTCGACCAGCATGTCGCTTGAGATGGCGAACTGCGTGCTAGGTGTGGGCTGCAGCAGGGCGCAGTCATCGCCGACGCCGAGCGCCGCCTGGCGCGCCGGGCGCTTGAAGAAACGTTCGATCAGCTCGAATTCACCCACGGCATTCAATCCTTGATGGCGGGCAGCGTTGCTGCATTCCGCGTTGGCCAGAAAAAACTCAGGGGCGCATGACGCCAGCGCTGCGTGATCGTCTGCGTGACGTGCACGCGGTCGATGCCGGTGACATTGTGGGCGCGCAGGGCCAGGCGAAAGGCCAGGTAAAAGCTCACGAGCAGGTTCAGGGCGCCCATCAGCGGCAGCGAGGCCACAGCCCACCACAGCGCCGGTTCGTAGACAACGTTCCAGCCCACGGTGGCGCAGGCCGCGCCCAGTTGCCCGGCTGACAGCGTGACGTGGCGCACTTCCAGCATCAGGCCGAAGAAGCCGGCAAACGCCGGCACCAGGCCGAGCATGAAACCGAGCGAAATATTGGAGGCGAAGCCAGAGATGTTCAGGCGCGTGAAGGCGGCCCAGCGCTGCGCACGCGCGCTTCCCAGCAGGGCCGTGATGCGCGGGTTGTAGCGCATGGCGGAATCGAGTCGGTGCAGAACAAACCAGTTCTCGACCCAGCCCGCGATGATGCTCGATGCAAACAGCAAGACGCCAGTGAAGGCGGCAAACAGGGCGGTTGGCCCGAGCAGCGTGAGCGAATGGAAAACATGCTCGGCCTCCTTAAGGTCGATCATCGGCCGACCGGTGAGTTGCTTCAACGCAGCCGATATCAGCAGCACGGCCGGAAACACCAGCAGCACATTGCCCAGCACGGCCGCCACCTGCGAGCGCACCAGGTGCGTGACCTCGTCGGCAAATGCGGTGAAGGCATTCGGGTCGCCCAGGTCCTTGAGCTTGGCCGCCATCGCGGGCGCCGTCATGGCCGGTTGTTTGGTGGCCAGCGTGAAGTGCAGCAACTGGATAACGACAAAACTCGCCGCGTAGGCGGCGCCGGCCCAGAAGCCGCTCCAGAACGCCGACAGGCCGAGCGCCAGCACGGCAAATTTCATCCAAGTGGTCAGGGCGGTCAGGGCACCGCCGCCGGCGGCCTTGCGCAGCATGTCGCGATATTCCGCCTTGTTGCGCGTGATGTAGTGCTCGCCGGCCTCGGAGCTGCGCTCGGCCACCTTGGCCGCCAGCAGCGAGGTGTTGGCGGCGATCAGCGCGCCCAGGCTGCGCCGCTCCTGGCCGACCGAGACTAGATGCGCCAGCAGCCGCGCCGTGCTGCTGGCGGGGCTGCTCGAGAGCAGGCAGTCGAGCAGAGCGCGGATGCGCAGCACGCGTTCGCGCATCTGACGCAGTTGGAACACCAGATTGACCGAAATGCCGTGGGCGTCCAGATGGGTATAGACCGAAGCCGCCGCCTGGCGACAGCCTTCCAGGCGTTCGCGAAAAGCCAGCAGCGTCACTTGCCTGGCATCGCTGTCGTGTTCCGGTGACGCGAGGTAGGCGTCGCGCAGACGGTCAAAGTCGTGTGCCAGGGCATGAAACGGCCCGGCCTCGCGCGCTGGCGCGCTCATGCGCAGGCGCAACTCGGGCGAGAAGCCGGCCGATCGGACCTGGCTGGTGCAAAAGGTGATGGCCTCCAGCACCGTGTTCTGCCACGGGGAGATCGCCGCGCCGCGGTCGACGGTCGTCGGCGCTGGCAGCAGCAGGCCGGCGATGCGTTGCAGCGTCGCTTCGTCGAGCGCGGCGAGCCACTGGGCGTCGAACGCGTCGCAAAGGACCAGCGAGAACAGCGCCGAGGCGTCCGCCGTCTCGGGTGTACCGGGCAGCAGCTTCTGGCGCACGCGCTCAAAAAACTCGCTCAGAAAAGCGCTGCGGGAAGAGAATCCAAAATCCGCCAGCAGCGTCGTGGCATCGAGCGTATCGATCAGCGTTTGCCACCATGCATGCAGCCGTTGCTGCGTTTGCGCTCGGACCTGCATCGCATCGAGTAGCAGGTTGACGCGGGCCAGCGACGCGGCAACGGAACGGCAGTCGCCTCGCAGCCACTGGAACAGGGCAATCAGCCACAGGTGGCGCTGCACCAGCTCGGCCTGTGGGTCCAGTGTGTCGAGCAGTTCGGGCAGGTCGTGCGGGGGTCTCATCCAGCCGGGCTTCAATGAAGTGTGCGCCTGCCGCCGCTTGGGCTCAGCGCGTCGAGCACGAACATCGGGATGTCGGTGTCGAATTTCTCGCCATCTTCGGCCACGCAAAAGAAGCTACCGTGCATGGTGCCGGTGGCGGTGCGCAGGCGCGTGCCGCTGGTGTACTCGAACGACTCGCCTGGATTGAGCAGCGGCTGCTGCCCGATCACGCCCAGCCCTCGCACACGTTCGGTGTGACCGCGCGCGTCATTGATGTTCCAGGTGCGCGAGATCAGTTGCGCGCTCACTTCGCCGACATTGGTGATCGTGACGGTGTAGGAAAACACAAACAGTTCCTGCTCTGGGATCGATTCATCGGTCAGATAGCGTGGCGTCACATTGACATGAAACTGGTACTTGGACATGGCGCAATGCTATCCTGAAACTTTGCGGGACAGACGGCAGTTGCATACATTGCGCCAGTAGCCGCTTGTGCTGTCTAGAATCCTGCCATGACCTACCGCATCGCTCCTTCCATTCTCTCGGCCGACTTCGCCCGCCTGGGTGACGAATTCAAGAACGTCATTGCCGCCGGTTGCGACTGGATCCATTTCGACGTCATGGACAACCATTACGTGCCCAACCTCAGCTTCGGCCCGATGATCTGCAGTGCTTTGCGACCGCATGCCAAGACCGCTGCCGGCGTCGTCGTGCCGATTGATGTGCACCTGATGGTGCAGCCGGTCGATGCGCTGGCGGCCGCCTTCGCCGAGGCCGGTGCTGACTTCATAAGCTTTCACCCGGACGCCTCGGGCCACGTGCATCGCAGCATCCAGGCCATCAAGGCGCAGGGCTGCAAGGCCGGCCTGGTGTTCAACCCGGCGCAGCCGCTCGATGTGCTGGACTGGGTGATCGAGGACATCGACCTGATCCTGATCATGAGCGTCAACCCGGGCTTTGGCGGGCAGGGATTCATTGAATCGAGCCTGCGCAAGATCGAGGACGTGCGCCGGCGCATCACGGCCAGCGGCAAGGACATCCGCCTCGAAGTCGACGGCGGCATCAAGACCGACAACATCCGCCGCGTCGCCGACGCCGGCGCCGACACCTTTGTCGCCGGCAGTGCCATCTTCGGCAAGCCGGACTACAAGGCGGTGATCGATGTCATGCGGGCTGCGCTGGCGGCGTAGCCCGTAGATCTTCTCAGCTTATAGATAGGGCTTGAGCCAGCCCAGGCCAGCCGAGGTGCCACCGGTCTGCAGGCCGCGCGCCGGCCGGTACTCGCAGCCAATCCAGCCGCTGTAACCCAGTTCATCGAGCAGGGCGAACAGGTAGGGGTAGTTAATCTCGCCCTGATCGGGTTCATGGCGTTCGGGCGCGCCCGCAATCTGGATGTGGCCGATTTTTCCCGTGGGCAAGTAGAGGCGCAGCTTCATGGCCAGGTCGCCTTCGACGATCTGGCAGTGGTAGAGGTCCATCTGCACCTTGAGGTTGGGCGCGCCGACCGCGTCCAGCACGGCATGGGCTTGCGCTTGGCGGTTCAGGTGGTAGAGCGGCATGTCGCGCGTGTTGATCGGTTCGATCAGCAGGTCGACGCCGCGCCGGGCCGCCTGCGCTGCGGCCCAGCGAAGGCGGTTGATGTAGATCGCGTCGTGCGCCTCCTGGTGCGCGCCGCCTGCTGGCCGCAGGCCGGCCATGACATGGACGCGCGGGCACTCCAGCGCTGCCGCGTAATCGAGAGCCGCGTCGATGCCGGCGCGGAACTGCACTTCACGGCCCGGCAGACAGGCCAGACCGCGTTCACCGGCATCCCAGTCGCCGGGCGGCGCGTTGAACAGCACCTGCTGCAGGCCATTGCCCATCAGACGCGCCGCTATCTCGTGGCTGGCGAAGGCATAGGGAAACAGGAACTCGACGGCCTTGAAGCCGTCTTTGGCGGCGGCCTCGAATCGCGCCAGAAAATCCAGCTCGGGGTAGAGCAGGGACAGGTTGGCGGAGAATCTGGGCATGAGACGGAATGTCGGTGTCAGGCCCGGCCCTGCAGGCCGGTCATTCCGAGTTGGAACCTGACCTGGCAGCCTTGACCCGGGGCTTGATTTCAGGCCGGTTTGCGGGCGCGCTTTCGGTCCGGCTTTCGTCCTTGACTTCCACCGCAGCTTCGGCCTTGCTGGCCGGTTTGCTTTCGCTGCGGGCCAGTGTCGGCAGTTCGAGCGTGAAGGCGGCCGGTGTGTTCAGGCTGGCTCCCAGCGAGGCACTGCGGGTGGCGACCGATTGCAGGACCAGCGTGTCGCTGACGGCGGCACCGACCCGGTATGGTTTGGCGGCCTGGCCATCGGTGGCAATCAGGGCGTAACCGCCCTTGGCGCCGCTGGTGACAACACCGGTCAGTTTGAAGCGACTGGCCGCGCGCTCAACCACGGTGGCCACCACAGTGCTTTGACCACCGCCGAGTAAACGCGCCACCAGCTGCGGGTCGGTCTGTATCGGTCGGCTGATGGTCGGCGCGGCGCTAGGGGTCGGGGTTGCGCCGGCGGTCCACTTCAGGACCCAATACGCGGCGCTGGCGGCGGCCAGGGCAGCCAGCAAAAAGGTGGCAATTCGCAGCCACCAGATATCGAACGAAAGAGTCTTCATGGAACGATTATCATAGAACCGACTCCGATACAAAAGTGATGCAAGCCCATGAAAGTCAATCCCGCCCCATTGCGCCGCCGAATTCAGCAGGGTTTTACCTTGATCGAATTGATGGTAGTGCTGTTGATCATCGGCGTGCTCGCCGCGCTGATTGTGCCCAACGTGCTGGACCGGGCCGATGATGCTCGTGTGACCGCCGCCAAGACCGACGTGCACAACCTGATGCAGGCGCTCAAGCTCTACAAGCTCGATAACCAGCGCTACCCGACGGCCGAACAGGGATTGCAGGCGCTGCTGACGAAACCGACCACGGCGCCGGTGCCGCCGAACTGGAAGTCCTATCTCGATCTGCTGCCCAACGATCCCTGGGGCAAGCCTTATGTCTACCTCAATCCCGGTGTCAAGGGCGAGGTCGACGTGATGTCGCTGGGTGCCGACGGACAGCCCGGTGGCGAGGGCAAGAATGCAGACATCGGCAGCTGGCAGCCCTAGGCGCCATCTCGGCTTCACCCTGCTCGAATTGCTGGTGGTGATGGCCATCGTGGCAATGGTCTCGCTCGGCGTCGGTTTTGCCCTGCGCGATGGCGCGCTGGTCCAACTCGAACGCGATGCCGACCGACTTGGGGCCATGCTGGAATCAGCGCGCGCACGCTCCCGGGTGACCGGCGTGCCGGTGCGCTGGTACGGCGATGCGCAGGGCTTTCGCTTCGAGGGACTGACGCCGGCCGAATTGCCGCAGGCCTGGCTCGATCGCGATACCCGCGTCGCCGGCATACCCGGTCCGACCGGCGCCGCCAACAGCGCGATCTTGCTGCTCGGACCCGAACCAATCATCGGCCCGCAGGAAGTGGTGCTTGTCTCCACCAGTCAGGCTGGACGCAGCGTGCGCTTGGCGACCGATGGGCTGCGCCCGTTTTCCGTTCAGGTGCCAGGGCCGTGAAGCACCGCCGGGGGCAGCACGGCTTTACGCTTGTCGAGGTGCTCGTCGCGCTCGGCATTGTGGCCATTGCGCTGATGGCCGGTTTGCAGGCCACTGGCGCGCTGACCCGCAACGCACAACGCCAGTCGGACCTGCTGCTGGCGCAAATGTGCGCCGAAAACGAACTCATCAAGGTGCGACTGGCCAAGCAGATGCCTGGCGTCGGCGACACCAGCGTCAGCTGCGAGCAGGCTGGTCTGATCCTGACTGTGGCGATGGCAGTGCGCGCCACCCCGAACCCCAATTTCCTGCGGGTTGATGCGCAGGTGTTCAAGGACGCAGACCCGGTCGTGCGTCTGTCTACCGTGGTGGGGCGTTACTGATGTCAGACTGCCCATCCGGTCGCAGCCGCTTGCGCGGCTTCACCCTGATCGAGTTGTTGGTGGCCGTCGGCCTGATGGCGCTGATGGCGGCGCTGAGCTGGCGCGGGCTGGACGGCATGACGCGCTCGCAGGCGCAGATGCGCCAGTACGCTGACGATGTGCTGGCCTTGCAGTCGGGTCTGGGTCAGTGGGGCGCTGACCTGGATGCGATGGTTACAGCGCCCGATGCCGCAGCCAGCTACAAGTTTGTAACGCTGGACTGGGATGGGCGCGTCATGCGCATCCTGCGCCGCGACACGGCCAATGCGGGTGCGGGTTTGCGCGTGGTGGCGTGGTCGCGCCGCGTGGTTGATGGCGCGGGCCAGTGGCTGCGCTGGCAGTCGCCCCCGTTGCAGACGCGCGCCGAGTTGCAGGTGGCGTGGCAGCGCGCCGCGCAGTGGGCGCAAAGCCCGGGCGCGGACGACGCCCAGCGCGAGGTGCGCGTTGCGGCGCTCGACCAGTGGCAAATCTTCTATTACCGCAAGGACGCCTGGAGCAATCCGATGTCCAGCGCCGGCGCCGCGAGTGATGGCCAGACGGATACCTTGGACGCCGTGCGCCTGGTGCTGACGCTGACGCCGGGACAGGCGATCAGCGGCACGATCACGCGCGATTGGCTGCGACCTGGCGTCGGAGGCGGCAAATGAGGCAGCGCAGCGCGCGAACCGGCTCTGCCTTGCAGCGCGGCGCCGCCATTCTGACCGCCATGTTGACCGTCGTGCTGGTGGCCAGCCTGGCGGCCAGCGTGCTCTGGCAGCAATGGCGTGCGGTCGAGGTCGAGGCGGCCGAACGCGCGCGCGCGCAGGCGGTCTGGGTGTTGACTGGCGCGCTTGACTGGGCGCGCTTGATCCTGCGCGAAGATAAGGGCGACACCGACCACCTGGCCGAGCCCTGGGCGGTGCCGCTGGAGCAGGCGCGACTGTCAACCTTTCTCGCTGCCGATCGCAGCAGTGACACTCTGGATGAGGATGCGACCCAGGGTGCGTTTCTCTCTGGCCAGATCATCGACCTGCAATCCAGGCTCAATTTGACCAACCTCGTGCTGCAGGCCGGCACGGAAGTTGAATCGGGTCACCACGCTTTCATCCGCCTTTTCGATGTGCTCAACCTGCCCGCCAACGAACTCACGGTGATGGTCGAGAACCTGCGGCTGATGAAAGACAAGAATGTGGATAGCCCGAAGAACAGCGTCCTGCCGCTGGCGCCGCAGGATATTGATCAGTTGATCTGGGTCGGTTTGTCGACCTCGACCATCGAACAGTTGCGTCCGTATGTGACGGTGCTGCCGGCGGCGACGCCGGTCAATCTCAATACCGCCCCGGCCGAGGTCATCTATGCCTGTGTTCCGGCGTTCGAGATGGTCGATGCAGTGCGCCTGGTGCGCGCGCGTGGCGCCGTGCCGCTGGCCAAGTGGGAGGATGTCCAAAAGGCGTCAGGCAATGCGGCGGCCAAGCTGGAAGAGGCCATGCACAGCTTTGCCAGCAGCTACTTTGAGGTGCGGGGCACGCTGCAGCTCGAACAGGTGACGGTTCAGGAGCAATCCATCGTGCGCCGCGATGGCAAGACCGTGACGACCCTGTCGCGCCGGCGCAGCGCCGCGCCGCCGGGAGCGCCCGTACAATGAGCGCCGAGAACCGCGCATGACCACTCTTATCGTCACTCTTCCTTCCGATCCGGCCGATGGCGCAGCCGGATACGACTATTTGTTGACGCCCGATGGCAGCACGCTGGCCGAACAATCGCGCGCGCCGCTGGCCTTATTGCCGCAACTTGGCAGCGGTGACGAAGTGGTGGCGCTGGTGGCTGCGAACAAGTTGTCCTGGCACCGCGTGCAGTTGCCAAAGGGCAGCCTGGGGCGGCGCTTCATGAGCGACGCTGGCGCCCCGCGCTTGCGCGCCGTGCTCGAAGGCCTTCTGGAGGACCGCTTGCTCGATGAGACGGCGCAACTGCATTTCGCCATCGAACCGGCGCCCAACGCCGACGCGCCCGTGTGGGTTGCAGTCTGCGACAGGGCCTGGTTGCGCGCGGCCCTGCAGGTGCTCGAGCAGGCCGGTCGGCCGGTCAGCCGCATCGTTCCGGAGTTCACCCCGGATGGGCTGGGCGGCGAGCTGGTCGTGATGGGCGAGCCGGAACAGGCGAGTCTGGTTTTTTCTGGCGCAGACGGCGTTGCGCTATGGCCCCTGTCCAAGGCAAGCGTGGCGCTGTTGAACTGGCCGGCGACGCAGGCCATCGTGGCGGAGCCGGCCGTGGCGGCACTGGCCGAGCAGATGTTCCAGCGCAGTGTCACGCTGCAGCAGGTCGGGCAACGGCGCTTGCGCGCGCTGCAGTCGGCCTGGGATCTGGCCCAGTTCGACATGGTGAATTCGAGCGGCGCCCGCACCCGCAAGCGCCTGTCAGAGTCGCTGCGCAGCCTGCTGCGCGCGCCGCGCTGGCGTGCCGCCCGCTATGCATTGCTGGCGCTGTTGCTGGTCAATCTGGCGGGCTTGAATGCCTGGGCCTGGCGCGAGCAGGCAGCGCTCAAGACCCAGCGCGCGGCCATTGCCGATGTGTTGACCCGCACCTTTCCCAAGGTGCTTGTGGTGGTGGATCCGCTGGTCCAGATGAGCAAGGAAGTCGATGCCCTGCAGCAGGCCAGTGGCGCTGCGTCGGCACGCGACATGGAGGTCATGATGGGCGCTTTCGCCGCGCAGGCACCAGCCAATACGACGCCGACGGCGCTTGAATTCAGCGTCGGCGAACTGCGTTTGAAGGGCCTCAAGCTCAAGGCCGAAGAGCTTGACGCGATCTCCTTCAAGCTCAAGCCGCAGGCCTATGCCGCCAGCGCTGAAGGCGACAGTGTAGTGATCAGACAGGTGGGCTCGCCATGACGCTATCGGCATCGCTGAACCAGCGCTGGCAGGCGGTTTCGCCGCGCGAGCAGCGTTTTGTGCTGGCCGCGCTCGGTCTCGTGCTGCTGGCGCTGCTCTGGTGGGTCGGCGTGGCACCGGCCCTGGCTACGCTGCGCTCGGCCGAGAAGCAGCGCCATTCGCTTGAGGCGCAACTGCAGCAGATGCAGCGCCTGCAAGTGCAGGCACAGGCCCTGCAGGCGCAACCGCGCATCGGCTTTGAGGATGCGCGGCGCTTGCTTGACGCTTCGCTCAAACCCCTTGGGGCGAGCGCGCAGATGGTGCTCACGGGCGAGCGCATGACCGTCACTTTCAAAGGAGTCTCGGCCGATACCTTGACGCAGTGGCTGGTGCAGGCGCGCCTGACCGCGCGCGCCGTGCCGACCGAGGCCCGCTTGACGCGCAACGCGACCGGCGCTTGGGACGGAATCCTGGTGCTCAGGTCCGGCAGCGCGCCGCCGCGTTAGGGTCAGTGCCATGGCACGCATCCAGCCAACGCCCGCAATGGCACGTCAAGCGACGACGCCCTGGGCTTGGGCACGCGCCGGAGCCGTGCTAGGCTTGTTGATGGCGATCAGCGTCAACACGCCGGCGCTCTGGTTCACAGCGCCGCTCGAACGCAGCCTGGGCGGACGCCTCCTCTTTGAAGATGCCCAGGGCACGCTGTGGAACGGTTCGGCCCGTTTGCTGCTCTCCGGTGGCGCCGGCAGCCGCGATCTGGCGGCCCTGCCGGGACGGCTGGTCTGGTCGGTGCGACCGAGCAGCGAGGGCCTGTCGGTCGATCTGCTGGCCGATTGCTGCATGCAGCGCGCCTGGCATGTGAGCGTGCAGCCGCTTTGGGGTGGCGCCAGAGTGGTGCTTTCCGACAGCCTGTCGCAGTGGCCGGCACATTGGCTGACCGGTCTGGGTACGCCCTGGAATACGGTGCAGGCCGAAGGCCAACTCGTCCTGGCGACCAAGGGCTTGGTGATCGAATGGGCGGCCGGGCGTCTGGTGCTGGCCGGCCGTGCGCAACTCGATGCGGCGAAAATTTCCTCGCGCCTGTCCACGCTCAAACCGATGGGCAGTTACCGCATCACGATGCTCGGTGGCGCGACACCTAGTCTGGCGCTCGAAACGCTGGAGGGCAGTCTACAATTGTCCGGCAGTGGTCGATGGGTTGGTTCGCGGCTGCGCTTCGAAGGATCGGCCAGCGCCGCGCCGGATCGACTGGATGCCTTGTCCAATCTTCTGAATATCATCGGGCGTCGCGACGGCCCACGTTCCATCATCAAAGTGGGTTGAATCGGTATGAAATTGAGTATCTTCCGGCCACAGTCAAACGCGCCTCGTGCTTTGACAATCAGTCTTCTGCTGGCGCTGACCACCGGCTTGTTTCCCTCAGTCTTGCAGGCCCAGACAGCCGCCCATGCCAGGGCAGGCGAGCCGGTCACGCTGAACTTCAGCAACGCCGAGATCGAGGCCGTGGCGCGCACCATGGCGAGCATCACTGGCTACAACGTCGTGGTCGATCCGCGCGTCAAGGGCACGATCACCCTGGTCACGGAGAAGCCGGTCAGCCGAAGCACGGCCATGAACCAGTTCCTGGCCGTGCTGCGCCTGCAGGGCTTCACCATGGTGGAATCGGCCGGCCTGTACAAGGTGGTTCCCGAGGCCGACGCCAAATTGCAAAGCGCTGGTGTGACCGTGGTTGACAGCGGCACGGGTGCCGTGGCCGGAACAAACCAGATCGTCACGCAGATCTTCAAGCTCAACTTCGAGTCGGCCAACAGCCTGGTGGCGGTCCTGCGCCCGCTGATCAGCCCCAACAACACCATCAACGTCAACCCGGGCAACAATTCGCTTGTCATCACCGACTACGCCGACAACCTGCGCCGACTGGCGCAAATCATCGCGGCGATGGATGTGGCCAATGCCACCGATGTCGAAGTCCTGACGCTCAATCACGCCATTGCCACCGATCTGGCACCGCTCGTGCTGCGTCTGGTGGAGTCGGGGCCCGTCGGTTCTGCACCGGGACAGGCCGACACATCCTACAAGACCACCTTGGTCGCGGAGCCGCGTTCGAACACGCTGATCCTGCGCGCAGCCAATCCGGCGCGTGCCGCCTTAGTGAAGGCGCTCGTGACCAAACTGGATCAACCGGCCAGCGGCGGGACCAACGGCGCTGCGGGCAACATCTATGTCGTCTACCTGAAAAACGCCGACGCCGTCAAATTGGCGGCGACCCTGCGCGCGGCCATGACCGGGCAGTCCCAGACCACGACCGCCGCGGCACCCGCCACCGCTGGCGCACCGGCCGCGGCCAGTGCAGCAACGCTGTCCGCCACGGGTGGCCAGGTGCAGGCCGATGCCAGCACCAATTCGCTCATCATCACGGCGCCCGAACCGCAATACCGGCAGTTGCGCGCGGTCATCGACCGGCTCGACGGCCGCCGCGCCCAGGTGCTGGTTGAGAGCCTGATTGTCGAGGTCAATACCGACAAGGCGGCGGAGTTCGGCATCCAGTGGCAGGGTGCTGTGGGCAGTTCGGGCAGTTCCAATATCGGCCTTTTGGGCACCAATTTCACGACCAACAACATCATCAATCTGGCGATAAAGGCTGGCACCGATGCGCCGGCGGCCCCGGGCACCGGCATCAATGTCGGTGTAGCGAACAAGACCAATGGCGTCTACGTGCTGGGCTTTCTTGCCAACTTCCTCGAGACCAGCAACAGCGGCAACGTGCTGTCCACGCCCAATCTGCTCACGCTCGACAACGAGGAAGCCAAGATTGTGATCGGCGAGAACGTGCCCTTCGTGACCGGCTCCTACACCAGCAACAACAGCAGCAGCGGCTCGGTCAACCCCTTCACCACGGTGGAGCGCAAGGATGTTGGTCTGACACTCAAGGTCAGGCCGCAAATCAACGAGAACGGGACCATCAAGTTGGTGATCTACCAAGAGACCTCGGCGGTCAAGGCCGGTACTGAGAAAGATGCCAATGGCCCGACGACCACCAAGCGCACGATTGAATCGAGCGTGCTGGTTGAGGACGGCAGCATTGTGGTGCTGGGCGGCTTGTTGCAGGACAGCTATTCCGGCAACCAGGAAAAAGTGCCGGGCCTTGGCGATATTCCGCTGTTCGGTAATCTGTTCAAGAGCGAATCACGCGGCCGCACCAAGACCAATCTAATGGTGTTCCTGCGTCCGGTGGTGATGCGTGACGGGCAGGCGACCGATCGCCTGTCGATGGACCGCTATGAGCTGATGAAGGCAGGCATCAAGGAAGTGCAGCCGGCGCCGAGCAGCATTCTGCCGATCAACACCGTGCCGCAATTGCCGGCCCTGCCGATGGTGTCGCCTTCGCCGCCCCCTGCTCTCGCGCCCGCCGTTCCGAAGCAGCCCTGAGTCAGGACTTGCCGCCATGCGCTACCCGCTGCCCTATGCCTTCGCCCGCACGCACCAGTTGCTGTTGCAGGAGGATGAATCCGGTGTGCTGACGCTTTGCCTGCATCCGGAATCGGGAGCCAGCGCCGTTAGCGAGGTGACCCGCAAGTACCCGGTGCGCCATATCGAGGGCATTAGCGCCCCGGCGCTGATCCAGCGCATCAGCGCCGCCTACGCGCAGGGTGAGTCCAGCGCGGCGGCGGTGGTCAGCGAGGTCGAAAGCGATGCCGACCTCTCGCGCATGATGCAGGACCTGCCGGCCATCGAAGACTTACTGGAAACCTCAGACGACGCGCCCATCATCCGCATGCTCAATGCGCTGCTGACGCAGGCCGCACGCGATGGCGCCAGTGACATCCATATCGAGCCCTACGAGCGCCATTCCAGCGTGCGCTTTCGCGTCGACGGCACGCTGCGCGAGGTCGTGCAGCCCAATCGCGCGCTGCACGCGGCGCTGATTTCGCGCTTGAAGATCATGGCCGATCTCGACATTGCTGAGCGGCGCCTGCCGCAGGACGGGCGCATCTCGCTGCGTATCGGCACCCGCGCTGTTGACGTGCGCGTGAGCACGCTGCCGAGTGCGCACGGCGAGCGCGCCGTGCTGCGTCTGCTGGACAAGTCGGAAGGGCGCCTGAGCCTGGAGGCGTTGGGCATGCAGGGCGAGGTGCTGGCGCGCTTTGAGAAGCTGGTGACGCAGCCGCACGGCATCGTGCTGGTGACGGGACCGACCGGCTCCGGCAAGACCACCACGCTGTATGCGGCACTGAGCCGTCTGGATGCCGACCACAGCAACATCATGACGGTGGAAGACCCGATCGAGTACGAGCTGGCCGGTGTTGGTCAGACCCAGGTCAACGCCAAGATCGAGCTCACGTTTGCCAAGGCACTGCGCGCCATTTTGCGGCAGGACCCGGACATCATCATGATCGGTGAAATCCGCGACTTCGAGACCGCGCAGATCGCGATCCAGGCCTCGCTCACCGGTCACCTGGTGCTGGCAACGCTTCATACCAACGATGCGAGCAGCGCCGTCACGCGCTTGACCGACATGGGCATTGAGCCCTTCTTGCTGAGTTCCTCGCTGCTCGGTGTGCTGGCGCAGCGTCTGGTGCGTAAGCTTTGTGTGCATTGCCACGGCGCGGGCTGTGTGGAGTGCGGCCAGAGCGGTTACGCCGGTCGCTCCGGCGTGTTTGAACTACTGGTGACGGATGACGCCATTCGCGCGCAGATCCACAGCCGTGCCTCCGAGGCTGATATCCGCACCGCAGCGCAGGCGGCGGGCATGATGCTGATGCGCGAGGATGGCGAACGCCTCGTACAGTGCGGCCTGACATCGCGCGAAGAATTGCTGCGCGTGACAAGGGATTGATTTGGCCGCCACGCTTGTCCCTTCGTGTTTTGCGCTGCCCCCCGAGGGGGCTGTTTCACCTTGGGGCGGCCCGGCGGCGAAACGTGTCCTGCGCTTATCGCTTCTGCGTAATTGGTAGCGCCGAGTAATGCCCGTCTATTCATTTGAGGCCCTGACGGCCGAGGGACAAACCCGCAAGGGCGTGCTGGAGGCCGATTCGGCCAAGGCGGCGCGCTCCCAGTTGCGCGGCCAGTCGATGGTGCCACTCAAGGTCGAACCGATTGGCGCCGACGGAGGGCAGCCTGCGGGCAAGGATGGGGCGGAATCGGGTGGCGTATTGACGCGACGCCGGCGCGTCTTCAATGCCACTGGCCTGGGTATTTGGACGCGCCAACTGGCCGGGCTGGTTTCATCCGGTCTGCCGCTGGAGCGCGCGCTGACCTCGCTGGCCGAAGAAGCCGAGTCGCAGCCGCAGCACCAGTTGGTGGCGACGCTGCGCGCCGAGGTCAACGGCGGCTCGACCTTCGCGCGCGCCCTGGGCCAGCACCCGCGCGAATTCTCGGATATCTTTGTCGCCGTCATTGGCGCGGGCGAGCAAAGCGGCAATTTGGGGCTGGTGCTGGAACGCCTGGCCGATGATCTGGAAGAGCAGCAGGCGCTCAAGGCGAAACTTGTTGGTGCCGCGCTGTATCCGGCGATAGTGACGCTGGTCGCCGTCTCGATTGTGCTGTTCCTGGTCACCTATGTAGTGCCACAGGTGGCCCATGTGTTCGCCAGCAGCAAGCACGCCTTGCCGATTCTCACGGTCATGATGATTGGCGCGAGCAACTTTCTGCGCAGCTACGGCTGGGTGCTGCTGATTGCGCTGGTGCTCGCCGGGTTTGGTCTGCGCATGGCGCTGGCCAATTCCGCTTTTCGCGAAAAGTTCGACGCCGGCTGGCTGACCTTGCCGATATTGGGCAAGCTCACACGCAGCTACAACGCCGCACGTTTTGCCAGCACGCTGGCGATGCTGGCTGCCGCTGGTGTGCCGATTCTCAAGGCGCTGCAGGCGGCGGCCGATACCTTATCCAATCAGGCCATGCGCGCCGATGCGCTCGACGCGCTGGTGCTGGTGCGCGAAGGCGCGCCGCTGGCATCTGCGCTGGCGCAGAAGAAGCGCTTCCCCGGCCTGCTCGCAATGTTCGCGCGACTCGGTGAGCAAACTGGCCAATTGCCAGTGATGCTGCAGCGCGCGGCCAAGCAGCTCGGCACCGAGGTTGCGCGCCGCGCCATGCAACTCGCCACGCTGCTCGAGCCGTTGCTGATCGTTGCCATGGGCCTGGCCGTTATGCTGATCGTGCTGGCGGTGCTGATGCCCATCATCCAGCTCAACCAGCTGGTGAAGTAGCGCGCACGGCATGGCGTGGGTTTATGGTCGGTTCGACGTCGAGGCCGCGATTGTCGACCTCGACGGCACAATGATCGACACTCTGGGTGACTTCGTCGTTGCGCTCAACCGCATGCTGGTAGACCTGCCAGCGCCGTATCGGGGATTCCAGGTCAATCGTGCAATGGTGTCGCTGCTGGTTGGCAAAGGAACGGAAAATCTGATCAAGAGCGTGCTGCGCCTGGGCGCAGGAGGCGGGATGGAAGACCCCGATTCGCTCTACGACACCGCCGTGCACCGCTACGAGCAGCACTACCTGGCCATTAATGGCCAGCAGGCCACGGTCTACCCCGGTGTGGTAGCCGGCTTGCAGCAACTCCGGGCGCAGGGCTTGAAGCTGGCCTGCCTGACCAACAAGCCGACTTCGTTTGCACTGCCGCTGCTCAAGGCCAAGGGGCTCGATGGATTCTTCGAACGGGTCTTTGGCGGCGATGCTTTCGCACGCAAGAAGCCTGATCCGCTGCCTCTGCAGAAGACCTGCCAGGCGTTGGCAACGGTACCGCAGCGCACTTTGATGATTGGCGACTCTAGCAACGACGCGCAGGCGGCGCGAGCGGCCGGCTGTCCTGTGCTGCTCGTCACCTATGGCTACAACCACGGCGAGCCAATTCGCGGAGTGGACGCGGACGCTTTTGTCGACTCATTGCAGCCACTGCTCGTGCCCTGACCCGCGTTGGAAGCCGCTTTTGATACACTGTGCTCATGTTCATTCACCGCATCTGGATCACAGGTTGTAGCGACCGGGGAGCATGGCCCTGGCGGACCCAGCACGCCCTGTCGGCTCGCGCCTGACAGCGTCCTCATTGCCCGTTGAATGAACTGCAGCCGGTCGGGCTGCCTGCTGAACCCGCTACGCGCAGACGGTTCAGCCAAGATTGAAAGATGCCATCCCGTGATTTCCGAACTTGAATTCAAGAGCCTTAGTGCCCAAGGCTATAACCGCATTCCGCTGCTGGCGGAAGCCTTTGCCGATCTGGAAACACCTTTGTCGCTGTACCTAAAGTTGGCGCATTCCACGCAGGGCGGCAAGCACAGCTTCCTGCTGGAGTCGGTGGTCGGCGGCGAGCGCTTCGGGCGCTACAGCTTCATCGGTCTGCCGGCGCGCACGCTGGTGCGCGCCATGGGTTTTGGCGCGGACGCTCGCACCGAGGTCGTCACAGACGGGGTCGTGGTGGAGCGTTCCAGCGTCAACCCGCTGGACTTTATCTCCGAATACCAAAAGCGCTTCAAGGTAGCCTTGCGTCCCGGTCTGCCGCGTTTCTGTGGCGGACTGGCCGGCTATTTCGGCTATGACACGGTGCGCTACATCGAAAAGAAACTGCAGGCGTCGTGCCCGCCCGACACGCTGGGTTGCCCCGACATCCTGCTGCTGCAGTGCGAAGAGCTGGCGGTGATCGACAACCTGTCGGGCAAGCTCTACCTGATTGTCTACGCCGATCCGGCGCAGAGCGAGGCCTATGCAAATGCCAAGAAGCGCCTGCGCGAACTCAAGGAGAAGCTCAAGTACTCGGTCAGCGCGCCGCTGGTCAAGCCGACGCAGAGCTACCCGGCCGAACGCGAGTTTGCCAAGGCTGATTACATCGCGGCGGTCGAGCGCGCCAAAGATCTGATTGCAGGTGGCGATTTCATGCAGGTGCAGGTCGGCCAGCGCATCAAGAAGCGCTACACCGAGTCGCCGCTGAGCCTGTACCGGGCCCTGCGCGCACTCAATCCCAGTCCGTACATGTACTACTACGACTTTGGCGACTTTCATGTGGTGGGGGCCTCGCCCGAGATTCTGGTGCGTCAGGAGCAAATCAGCAGCAACGGGCAGACCGAGCAGAAGATCACGATTCGCCCCTTGGCCGGCACACGTCCGCGCGGCGCCAGCCTGGAGTTAGACAAGGCAGCCGAAGTGGAGCTCATCAACGACCCGAAAGAGCGCGCCGAACACGTGATGTTGATCGACCTGGCGCGCAATGACATCGGCCGCATCGCCAAAATCGGGAGTGTCAAGGTAACGGAGGCGTTCAGCGTCGAGCGCTACAGCCATGTCATGCACATCGTGAGCAATGTCGAGGGCACGCTCATTGAGGGCATGACCAGCATGGACGTGCTACGGGCCACCTTCCCGGCCGGCACGCTGACCGGTGCGCCCAAGGTGCACGCGATGGAACTGATCGACCAGCTCGAGCCCAGCAAGCGCGGTCTTTACGGCGGCGCCTGTGGCTACCTGAGCTACGCCGGCGACATGGATGTGGCGATTGCGATCCGCACCGGCATCGTCAAGGATCAGACCTTGTACGTGCAGGCGGCAGCGGGCGTTGTGGCCGACTCGGTTCCGGAACTGGAGTGGAAGGAAACTGAAGCCAAGGCGCGCGCCCTGCTGCGCGCCAGCGAACTGGTCGAGGAGGGTCTGGAATGAGCGCCGCAAAGATCCGACTGTTGATGATCGACAACTACGACAGCTTTACCTACAACATCGTGCAGTACCTTGGTGAACTCGGCGCCGAGGTCGAGGTCGTCCGCAATGATGAGATCACGCTCGAACAGATCGATGCGCGGATCCACGCAGGGCGACTTGACCGGCTGGTGATTTCGCCTGGGCCTTGTTCGCCGGCCGAGGCTGGCATTTCGGTTGCGGCCATCCGGCACTGCGCCGGCAAGCTGCCGATTCTGGGCGTCTGTCTTGGACATCAGGCGATTGGCGCGGCCTTTGGTGGCAAGATCGTGCGCGCACAGCAGCTGATGCACGGCAAGACCAGTGTCATCAGCACGATGCAGGAGGGTGTGTTCGCCGGTTTGCCGGCGCAGTTCACGGTCAATCGCTACCACTCGCTGGCCATCGAGCGCGCGAGTTGCCCCGCGTGCCTGAAGATCACGGCCTGGACCGAGGACGGCGAGATCATGGGGGTCAGGCATACCACGCTGGACATCGAAGGCGTGCAGTTTCACCCCGAGAGCATCCTGACCGAGCATGGGCATGCGATGCTGAAGAATTTTCTGATCCGGCCGACACCATGAGCGGCGTCAACATGATGCAGGTCGACCTGTTCAGCGATACTGTCACGCAGCCGACGCCGGCCATGCGCGAATTTCTGACAGTCTGAGCCAGAACTGGGACCAGACGGCTGTGTTCAGTGGCATTGACAACCTGGGTTTGTTCATCATGGCGGGCGTGCTGCTCAACCTGACGCCGGGGCCCGATGTGCTCTACATCGTGAGCCATGCGCTCAGAAGCGGCTGGCGCGCCGGTGCGGTGGCGGCATTGGGCATCACGGCGGGCTGCTTTGTCCATGCGGCTGCGGCGGCGTTGGGCGTCAGTGCCGTGCTGGCGGCATCCAGCACGGCGTTTGCGCTGCTCAAGTGGCTGGGCGCCGCCTACCTCGTTTACGTCGGTTGGACCATGCTGAGAGCCGATTCGACCGCGCGCTCGACAACACCGCCTGCCGGGTCCACCAGTCCAGCCGCTCAACATTCGGGAACAGTGACCGGCCATCGGGCTGACCTGCCCAGGGTGTTCATGAAGGGCTTCTGGACCAATGTGCTCAATCCCAAGGTCGCCCTGTTCTTCCTGGCCTTCCTGCCGCAGTTCATCGCCGCGGACGCCGGCAACAAGAGCCTGAGCTTCGTGCTGCTGGGCCTGATCTTCAACTTCAACAGCCTGTGGGTGAATCTGGCTTATGCCTGGGTTGGCGCCGCTGTTTCGAAACAGTTCACTGCCCTGCAGCACGGGATGCGCTGGCTTGAGCGCGTGGCCGGCGTGATGTTCCTCGGCTTTGGGCTGAAGCTGGCCCTGGCCGACAATCCTTCCAACTGAAAGCGACACGATCATGTCCAACACTTACAAAATTACGCCGCAGGAAGCCTTGCTGCGCACCATTGAGCACCGCGAAATTTTCCACGACGAAATGTTGCATATCGTGCGCGAGATCATGAGCGGTGCCTGGTCGCCGGTGATGATCGCGGCTTTCATCACGGGCCTTCGCGTGAAGAAGGAAACCATTGGTGAAATCACCGCCGCCGCGCAGGTGATGCGCGAGTTTTCGACCAAGGTCCATGTGGCCGACACGACGCACCTGGTTGACATCGTGGGCACGGGCGGCGACGGCTCTCACACCTTCAACATCTCGACTTGTTCCATGTTCGTGGCGGCAGCTGCGGGCGCCCGGGTTAGCAAGCATGGCGGACGCAGTGTCAGCAGCAAGAGCGGCAGCGCCGATGTGGTGGAGTCGCTTGGCATCCATCTCAACCTATCGCCCCAGGCCATCGCCCAGTGCATCGAGCAGGTGGGTGTGGGCTTCATGTTCGCGCCGAATCACCATCCTGCGATGAAGAATGTGGCGCCGGTGCGCAAGGAAATGGGCATCAAAACCATTTTCAATCTGCTCGGGCCGCTGACCAATCCGGCCGGCGCACCCAATATCCTGATGGGCGTTTTCCACCCCGATCTGGTCGGCATCCAGGTGCGTGCGCTGCAACGCTTGGGCGCCGAGCACGCGGTCGTGGTCTACGGCAAGGACGGCATGGATGAGGTCAGCCTGGGCGCCGCGACGCTCGTGGGCGAACTTCGCAACGGTGAAATCACCGAATACGAGATTCATCCGGAGGATTTCTCCATGGTCATGGCCAGCAACCGTGCCCTCAGGGTGGAAACGCCGGAGCAGTCCAAAGCCATGTTGCTGGGTGTGCTCGACAATCAGGGCGGTGCTGCCCGGGACATTGTGATTCTCAATGCCGGTGTCGCCCTGTATGCGGCCAACGTGACGGATTCGATGCAGGCCGGCGTGCAACTGGCCCGCCAGGCGATCGAGTCCGGCGCGGCCAAGGCCAAGCTGACGCAGCTCGTATCACTCTCGCAACAACTGAAAGGTGCCCCCCAGTGACCGATATCCTTGAGCAGATCGTTGTCGTCAAACGAGAAGAAATTGCCGCGGCATCCAAACGCAAGCCACTGGCCGCGATGCGGGCCGACGCAGAGTCGCGCGTCCTGACGCGTGATTTCGTCGGCGCCATGCGGGCCAAAATTGCGGCTGGCCAGGCCGCGGTGATTGCCGAGATCAAGAAAGCCAGTCCGTCCAAGGGCGTGCTGCGGGCCGATTTCATCCCGGCTGATATCGCGCAAACCTATGCCGAAAACGGTGCGGCTTGCCTGTCAGTGCTCACCGATGCCCAGTTTTTTCAGGGTTGCATCGATTACCTGAAACAGGCGCGGGCTTCTTGCCAGTTGCCGGTGCTGCGCAAGGATTTCATCGTCGACGCCTACCAGGTCTACGAATCGCGCGCCATGGGGGCTGATGCCATCCTGTTGATTGCCGCCTGCCTGGATGATGCGCAGATGAAAGAATTCGAGGCGATCGCGCGCAGCCTGGATATGGCGGTGCTGGTCGAAGTGCACGATGCAGCCGAATTGGCGCGTGGGCTGAAACTCCGGACACCGCTCATCGGCATCAACAACCGCAACCTCAAGACCTTCGAGGTTTCGCTGGAGACCACGCTGAGCCTGATGCAAGAGGTGCCAGCTGACCGTCTCCTGGTGTGCGAGAGCGGCATCCGCAGCAGAGACGATGTGCTGCGCCTGGGCTCGGCGGGCGTGAACGCCTTCCTGGTGGGCGAGGCTTTCATGCGCGAAGAAGATCCGGGTGCGGCGCTGGCGGCGCTTTTTGCGCTCGCCTGAGCGGCAAGTGGCTCAAGCGGTCATTAACCCGGGAGTGATTTGTGGCCAACGCGCAAAGCCAGCAGGCCTGTTTGCCATTTGAGTCTGAAGGTTCTGCTGATGCCGGCAGCGCGGCGCCGCGCCTGACGCGGTGGGCGCCTCTGGACTGGGTGGTGGCGGATGACTGGAGACCCTTGCTGGATCGGTTCCTGGCCAGCGAAACGGGGAGGGAACTGGGCCGCTTCATCCGTGCGCGTCTGGAATGCGGCGCCATCATTTATCCGCCGCAACCGTTTCGTGCCTTGGCCTTGACGCCGTTGGCGCAGGTCAGGGTGGTCATTCTTGGACAGGACCCCTACCACGGACCGGGCCAAGCGGAGGGGCTCGCCTTTTCCGTGGCGCCGGGTGTCAGGCCACCCCCGTCGCTGCGCAACATCTTCAAGGAGGTGGCGCGCGATGCGGTGCCAGGCGAAGGACACTTGCCTGCTGGCGGTAACGGCTCGCTGGTGCGCTGGGCCGGACAGGGCGTCCTGCTGCTCAATACCTGTCTGACGGTCGAAGCCGGGCAGCCGGGCAGTCATGCCCAACGTGGTTGGGAAGCGCTCACTGACGAAATAGTCGTTGCTGCGGCAGCAAAGAAGCATCCAGTCGTGTTCATGTTCTGGGGTGCTCAGGCGCAGGCCAAGGCGCGTTTGATTTCGGGGCCCGGTCTGACGTCGGATCGGCATCTCGTGCTGAGTGCGAACCATCCGTCGCCGCTTTCAGCCATGCGAGCGCCACAGCCATTCATCGGATGCGGGCATTTCAGCCGCGCCAATGCCTTCTTGCGGCAGCACGGAGGCGAGCCGATCAACTGGTGAACACAAACTTGGGTGTACGCCGACCCGAGCAGCCGATTTCCGTGGCATAATCCATGGCTCACTAAGGAGAGGTGGCCGAGTGGTTAATGGCAGCAGACTGTAAATCTGCCCTCTTACGAGTACGATGGTTCGAATCCATCCCTCTCCACCAGTGTATTGAATTGAGAATTGACGCATGAGCGGGCCATGGGGCATGTTGGGGTTGACTGGTTCAGCTTCGATGCGGGAGTAGTTCAATGGTAGAACCCTAGCCTTCCAAGCTAATGACGCGGGTTCGATTCCCGTCTCCCGCTCCAGTGCGCAATGGGTTGTTGAAGAGAGCAGAATGTTTCGCTTGTTCGCTGCTGCGCAGCGGGCGGGAAATGCCCATTTGGCTCAGTGGCAGAGCACTCCCTTGGTAAGGGAGAGGTCGCGGGTCCGATTCCCGCAATGGGCACCATGAATTTAATTTGACGGTTCTTTACTTTTCGGAGTCTGAAAATGGGAAAAGAAAAATTTGCACGCACCAAGCCACACGTCAATGTTGGCACCATTGGTCACGTTGACCACGGCAAGACCACGCTGACGGCGGCCATCACCAGCGTGCTGGCGGCCAAGTTTGG
>TBL_comb47_HYPODRAFT_10000471_pt1 | contig 53885 bp, 58 predicted proteins | sample TroBogypolimnion_40_FD_10682 | JGI IMG/M metagenome (IMG submission 10682)
CTAGATCGAGTTGCTTATGCATATGCCTCAATGAAAAATTACACTAAAGCTATAGAGTTCGAATTAAAAGCTAATTTAGCTTTTGAGCGAACAGGCTTGCTTGGTGAATATGCAGACTCAGGTATTAATCTGGCTTTGTATTACCTTGAAGTTAATGACTTAACTTCTGCCGAAAGAACACTTCTAAAGTTTGAAAGGCTAGCTCGAGAGAATGGCGGAATGTATTACCTCGCTAAAGTTTTATATGCAGAAAGTAAATATTACAAAAAGAAATCAAATGATGAGCTTAGTAAATCTAAGCTTGATGAAGCAAATAAGATTGCTAATGATATAGGGGCAGAGGACTTAAAGACGCTTTTTAAAACCATGTGATTTATGCTGTATATTTTATTTTACATAATATACATTATACGAAGTTAATAATATCTAAAATTACCTTTGGAAGTCTTTAAATTGTCTCGGTAATGCGTCTTCTTGGACAACAAACTCCATTCCAGCCATAGACCCTACAAAAATTCCCGATCTGAACTGCATTCGAATTTTTACGGTATTTAAGGAAATCTCTAATTGATCCTTTGCCCTGTAATTAAGAATGTATCCAATTACTTTTTTACCATTGTCGGTACAAGTCACTTCAACGGCGTCCTGATTGTCCATAAAGCTTCCTATAAGTTATTTTGTATGAAAATAAGTTCTTGTATGGGGTCGATATAAGCTTCATATGACTGTTGAGCCCTTTCGTACCAATAACGGCTATTGTATTCATCACCTTCGATCTTATGAAGTATGGCATGAATCCAGTAAGCCTGGCGAGAATCGAGATCTTGAACGATCTTGTGCGATGCTTCCCACGAATCGTTAATAGCGAAAGAAATCGCTTGGATAAGTAGCTCTTTGTGTTTTGAGCCACCCATAGAGCTTAGTGACTATTAAAGAAGCCTATGTTGTAAACTTTGCCATCCATGATTGTTAATTCGGTCTGCTTCCAGGTATTTTTTTCATCGGATTTCACAAGATTGTTGTAATACCACATCTCAATATTAACTCGCTTGTTTGGATTTGCTCGGTCTTCAGTTGGCCTTCCAATCACAGAGCTTGCATTAGTTGGCTTAACAGACATTTCTTTTCTAGCTGGTTCACCCAAAATTTGAAGGACTCTTTCTTTTGATTTGGCGCCAAAAGCATCTAAAAACTCATTTTCTGTATATAGTTTTTTTCCTTCAGCTAATACTTGAAAAGAAAGTCCTAATGCTATGAATATAAATAATATTTTATTAAATAATGTAGACATATTAACCTTTAATTGATGATGATTTTAAGCCCGTCATATCCAACATCGATATGGTCAGGTAATTCTTTTTTTAATGCCTCATATTCTAAATCATGTGTCATATGAATCAAATATGTTTTCTTAGCTTTTATTCGATTTGCAAAGATCAAGCTTTGTTCGAGATTGATATGTGTGTGATGCTCTTTAATACGTAAACAATCTAGTAGTAGGATATCTAAACCATCTAAAAGTTTCAGTGAGCTTTCACGGAATATCGGATACGTCAGTGAGATAAGCCAAATTTCCTATGCGATAACCGTAAATTTCTGATATTCCATGGACAACAGGAATTGGGGTTACAAGCTCCCCAAAAAGTTGAAATGGATCTTGAATCGGCATTGCTTTTAATACAGGCATCTCCCAAAACCCTTTAGGCTCATTCAATGCATATCCGAATTTTAATGCAATATGGTCAAGCGATTCTTTCTTTCCGTAAATAGGTATTTGCATCTTGTGTAGCTGACAAAAAGCCCTTAAATCATCTATACCATGGAGGTGATCTGCATGAGTGTGTGTATAAAGCACAGCATCAACTCTGGGGATTGATTCTCTTAGGGATTGAAAACGTAAATCAGGGCTGGTATCAATAAGAATATGCTCGCCTGATTTTAATTTAATAAGTGATGAGCAACGCGTTCGCTTATTTTTTGGATTTTTAGATAAGCAAGTTTCACAATTACATCCCACAACGGGGTGCCAGCGCTTGACCCGGCCCCTAGAATTGTTAATTCGAAATGCGACATTTTGAAAACAATTTAAAGAAATTTTGTGTAGTAATTTGACCAACCTCTTCCACTGAAATGTTTTTTAGTTTCGCTATTTCCTCGGCTACATGAATCACATTGGATGGATCATTTATTTTGCCTCGATAAGGCACGGGTGCCAAATATGGTGAGTCAGTCTCAATAAGTATGCGATCAAGAGGAATGGCTTTCACAACTTCTTTTAGATCAGTTGCATTTTTAAATGTCACAATGCCTGAAAATGAAATATAGAAATTAAGTTTTATAGCTTCAAGAGCTACATCAAGAGATTCTGTAAAACAGTGCATTACACCACCTACTTGATTAGCTCCTTCTTCTCGCATAATTTTTAAAGTATCTTCTGCAGCATTTCTTGTATGAATAATAAGAGGTAAATTTGATTGAATAGCAGCTTTAATATGCGTTCTAAAACGATCTCTTTGCCATGTAAGGTCGCCTTGTACTCTAAAATAATCCAGTCCAGTTTCACCAATAGCCACAACTTTGTTCTCTTTAGCAAGACGACATAATTCCTCCACAGAAGGCTCTTCAATATCCTCATAATCAGGGTGAACGCCTACAGAAGCAAAGATATGGGCATAGGTATTAGCAATCTTGAAGATGTCTGGCAATTTATCTAAAGTAACACTCACACATAAAGCATGGGTAACTTTATTAGATGACATCTTAGACAAAATAGAATCTATATTTTGATATAGCTCTGGAAAATTAATATGGCAATGAGAGTCTACAAAGCTTGTCATGATGGCTCAAAAATCTGTTTATATTTAATAAAAATATTTTGCAACTGAAGCTCCTGATTAATTGGATGTGATGCAATTTTTTTTAATTCATTCAATTCATTTACAAACAAAAGCAAGCTATCAAGATTAATTTGCTTTGCTTGAGAGTGAATGCGCTTTTCTTCATTTTTAAAATAATAATTTTGCTGTGTATGAAGGCTAAGCAGTAAATCAAAAACCCATTTTTGAATCATATTTAATGTCCAATCAAGCCCTTGAGTGAGTATTGCATAATTGATTCTAGTAATATCGATATTGTGACCTTGAGATAATAATTGAATAATAGTCTCTCGCTCTGATTGGTTTTCTAATTCTTTGATTGCATTAAATGGTGAGCCGCCAGTATATGAAAGCAAACTGTCCTCATGGGTTATTTTTTGATCAATCAGAAACGATCTGGCTTCATCTAATGATGGGCCTCGAAGATCTAATAATTGGCATCGACTTCGGATGGTAGCAATTAGTTTTTGCGTTTGATTTGTTACAAGAATGAATAAAGTATTTTCAGGGGGCTCCTCTAAAATTTTAAGGAGTGCATTAGATGCTGCTTGATTAAGTGAGTCTGCTGGCTCAATCAAAACAATACGCCTGCCCTTTTCTTGATGGACTGACAATTCTAGATATTCTGAGAGCTCTCGAATTTGATCAATTAAAATATTCTTTTTACGAACAGTTTTTCTTTTTAATGACTCATCATCTTCATTTTCAATTGGAGCGATATGTTTAAAATCAGGATGTGAATCTGGAAACCATTCGCAACTTGAACATGCTTCACATGGCAAATGATTAGAAAGCGGTTTTTGACACAAATAGGATTTTGCAAATTTAATTGCAAAATTATACTTTCCAATACCCTCCTTGCCTTTGAAAATTAAAGCATGGGGTAACTTTTTATTTTCATGAATCGCGATCCAAGCATCTTTAAACCAAGGGTAAATAGAATCCATCATAAAATAGTTTTTATAGCCTCAATAACATCTTGAGATACGGATTCAATAGCTTGATTTGCATTAATAATTTTATAGCGATTAGGGTGTTGTCTCGCGAGGTCTAAATATACATTTCTAAGACGGTTAAAAAAAGATTCGCTTTCTTTTTCAAACTTGTCGGGGGTTCTATTTTTCTTTAAACGATCAATACTTACTTCGACAGGTAAATCAAATAGCAAAGTAAGGTCAGCCTTAAGATCTGGATGAACCCATGATTCAAGTATTTCAATTTTAGAATAAGCTACTTGTTTTCCGCCATATTGATAAGCGTATGTGGCATCAGTAAAACGATCAGACACTACAAACACACCTTTATCAAGGGCTGGCTTGATAATTTCTGCGATATGTTGCTTTCTGGCCGCAAACATAAGAAGCGTTTCTGTTTCTGGATCCATTTCGTCGTGGAGAAGCAATTCTCTTAATTTTTCTCCAAGTTTTGTACCACCAGGCTCTCTTGTCCTTATCACTGCAATTTTTTTTAATTCGAGGAAAGATATCACTTCTTCAATATGAGAACTCTTCCCTGCGCCATCAACACCTTCAAATGTAATAAATTTACCTTTGGTCATCTTTTAGTTTGGTACTTTCTTACAGCATTATTATGTTCATTCAAATTCGAAGAAAAATAATGGGTGCCATCACCCTTACCCACAAAATAGAGTGCGTCTGTTTTTGTTGGGTGAAGCGCAGCTCGAATAGAAATTAAACTTGGCATAGTGATAGGGCCTGGAGGCAACCCCTCTCTAGTATATGTATTATATGGTGTATCAGTAATCAAATCCTTTTTTGTAATATCACCAGTAAACTTTTTGCCAAGCCCGTATATCACCGTAGGATCGCTCTGTAATTTCATATTAATACTTAATCGATGTATAAATACGCCAGAAATAAGATTGGCCTCTATTGATTTGCCTGTTTCTTTTTCAATGATAGATGCCATAGTGAGGGCCTCATAGCTATTTTTGTAAGGGACCTCTTCCGCTCGATGGGCCCATTCATAATTTAATTTTTTTTGCATCGCTTTATAAGCTCTTTTGAGAATTTCGATATCAGGAGTATTTCTACTAAAATAATAAGTGTCAGGAAAAAATTGGCCTTCAGCTGATTCGTAAGGAATCCCCATTGCTATAGCAATGGCTTTTGTATCATAAGGCTTCATTGTTTTTTTAATACTATCGTTCGCTTTTATTTTTTCTAACATCGAATGAAGATCTTGCCCTTCTATGAAAGTAATTGAACCTTCTGTAGCTCGTCCCTCTACAAAAGATTTTAATAATTGGTAAGGTGTAATATTTGGATTAAGATTATAGTTGCCAGGTCTTAATTTTCTAGATTGTCCCAATGCTTCACTAAGAATGATGAATCTCCAAGGCTCATTAAGAATTTTTTCATCAACGAGTTGAAAGGCAATTGTTTTAAGGCTGCTACCAGGCTCGATCTCTATTGCTAAATCTGCTTTATTGATGTGAAGTGGTGTAATGAGAAAATGAACAACCCAAATTACAAGGGGAATGAAAATAATCATTAACCGAATAAGCCATTTTTTCATGTATTTAAATTCTCGAGTGACTGGTTAAATAGTGAGGCCAATTCTTGATGCTGCCAAGACTTATTTTTAATTTTTTTAACTTGTAAAACACCAAATAAACTGTTTGTTATAAAGACCTCATCACTCTCTAAAAGTTTATTTAAATCAAATGTCGTCTCTTTAATTTTAAGACCTAATTGCGCAGAAATTCTAATAATCAACTCTCTTGTAACTCCCTTAATACCAACATGGTTTATCTTTGGCGTGAAGATAGTTTTTCCAATTCGCATAAAAATATTGCTGGAGATGCATTCAATCACATATCCATTCTGATCAAGAAGAATACCATCAGCATAATCATCACCGTTCCATTCTTGTCTTGCCATAATATTTTCTAATCGATTGAGATGTTTAACACCTGAAAGAATGGAAGGGTTAAGTGTTTGCTTACATACATAGAGATTAACACCAATTTTAAAATACTCTTTTGGATAGCTTGGCATTTTAGTTTTAATTAAAAAACGATTATGTGTAATATCCCCGTTAAATTTATAGCCTCGCTCACTAATGCCTCTTGAAATAATAAATTTTCCCACTGATTTTTTCTTTGATTTAAATAAAGAGTGAATATCGGATAACAAATCTTTTTCTTTAGGAGGAGTTATTTTAATCGCAAGACAATCTTCTACTATTTTTTTGTAGTGATGTTTCCAATGAAGTACTTTTTTATTATCCACAACAAAAGTTCTAAAAATTCCATCGCCATATTGAAAAGCACGATCAAAAGGACTGATCTTCTGAAATCTTCCATTCATGAGGAATTGTTTTGACAAGTTAAGAAACCAATTGTGAAGTAATTAATGAGTTCATTTTAGATTAAACCCATTTGCAAGATCCTATATTTTTTTAAATACAAGACTTCCGTTAGTGCCGCCAAAACCAAAGTTATTTTTGAGCGCAACATCAATTTTCATTGATCTTGCTTCATTGGCACAATAATCAAGGTCGCATTGCGGATCTTGATTAAAAATATTGATTGTAGGCGGAGAAATTTGATTGTGAATGGCTAAAACAGTAAATACAGATTCGATACCACCTGCTCCACCTAATAAATGGCCCGTCATCGATTTTGTAGAGTTCACAACGAGTTTTTTAGCAAAGTCTCCAAACGTAGCTTTGATTGCGTTCGTTTCATTAAGATCCCCAAGAGGTGTTGATGTGCCATGTGCATTAATATATTGCACATTATCTGTGTTTACATTTGCATTTTTTAAAGCATTCACAATAGAGCGTCTTGGTCCATCCATGTTGGGAGCGGTAATATGATAAGCATCCGCACTCATTCCATAGCCTGAAAGCTCTGCATAAATTTTGGCACCTCTTTGTTTTGCATGTTCATATTCTTCAAGAACCATAACGCCAGCACCTTCGCCAATCACAAAACCATCGCGATCTTTATCCCATGGACGGCTTGCAGTTTTTGGATCGTCATTACGTGATGAAAGTGCTTTTGCTGCAGAAAATCCAGCTACTGATAATTCAGTGATAGCAGCTTCTGAGCCACCAGCCAACATCACATCAGCATCCCCATATTCAATCATTCGTGCTGCATCACCAATAGAATGCGTGCCTGTTGTACATGCAGTCACAATAGAAACATTAGGGCCTTTCAAATTAAGCATAATAGAAAGATTGCCTGAGATCATATTGATGATCGTGCCTGGAATAAAAAATGGCGATACTTTACGAACGCCGCCTTCATCAAATACATCGCTTGTAGATTCAATTAAATTAATTCCACCGATACCTGATCCAATAGACACACCGATGCGCTCATTATTATTATCAGTAACTTCAATGCCAGAATCTTTAAATGCTTCAATACCTGCTGCGATACCGAATTGAATGAATGTATCCATACGGCGTGCATCTTTAGGAGGAATATATGCAAGCGGATCGAAATTTTTGACCTCACCTGCGACTTGAGAGGGAAATGTTGAGCAGTCGAATTTGGTAATTTTACCTATACCCGATTGACCGTTAATGATATTGGCCCAAGATTCTTTTACCCCTATACCTACTGGAGTAATCAAACCTAAACCGGTGACTACAACTCTTCTCTTAGACATGGATTAAACCCAACCCTTTCAATGTTTAGAAAAGGTTAGGCAACATTTGAATTATTTTAAATTTTTGTTGATGTAATCAACGGCTTGCTGAACTGTAGTAATCTTTTCAGCTTCTTCGTCAGGAATTTCACAATCAAACTCTTCTTCTAAAGCCATTACGAGTTCAACTGTATCAAGTGAATCGGCGCCTAAATCATCTACAAATGATGATGTATTTTTTACATCAGCTTCTTTGGTGCCAAGTTGTTCTGCAACAATTTTTTTTACACGTTGTTCGATGTCAGACATCTAAAATACCCCTTTTATTTAAGAAATGGCACTGAAGCCATGCGTTATTTTAACAAATCTTGTTAAGAATTTTGTAATAAAGTTAAAAAAATAACTTAAATCATCAACATTCCACCATTGACATGAAGGGTCTCACCTGTGATATAAGACGCTTCTTTTGAAGCCAAAAAGCATACGGCAGCACCAATATCTTCAGGATTTCCTAAACGACCTAATGGAACATGATCTAGAAGCTGCTTTTTATGGTCTTCTGACAATCCTTTTGTCATGTCGGTATCAATGAATCCAGGCGCTACGCAATTTACTGTAATTCCTCGACTACCAATTTCTTTAGCTAAGGATTTTGTGAACCCAGTAACGCCTGCTTTTGCAGCGGCGTAATTTGTTTGGCCTGCATTACCCATGTGGCCCACTACAGAAGTAATATTAATAATTCTACCGTAGCGACTTTTCATCATACTTCGAATGAGTGCCTGACTCATGCGAAAAATAGATTTTAAATTGGTTGAGATAACATCATCCCACTCCTCTTCTTTCATTCGCATAAGCAACATATCTTTAGTAATACCGGCATTATTTACAAGTATTGAGATATCACCATGTTCTTTAATAATGTCATCTACTGTTTTAAGAATCGCCTCATTATCATTAACATCTAATTTAATTCCCTTGCCTGCGATATTTTGCTCTTTAAGAAAAGCTGAAATTTTTTGTGCTCCATCTTCCGTAGTTGCAGTTCCAATCACAAAAGCTTTTTGTTTTCCCAAACTTAAAGCAATGGACTGTCCAATACCTCGGCTAGCGCCTGTTACAAGTGCAATTTGATTTTCAAGATTAATAAACATATTTTTTCCTAAATAGTTTTATTGTGTAAGTGTTTTAAATTCATCTAAAGCATTTTCATTCACAAGAGCGATACTCTGTAATTCAGCTGAGATACGCTTCGTGAGTCCTGTGAGCACTTTACCTGGGCCACATTCTGCTATGTGCGTAATTTTATTTAATGTGATCTTTTCAATTATTTCAACCCATCTTACCGGATGACAGAGTTGTTTTGAGAGGGCATCTTTAATTTTGTTTACATCGTTATGGTCCATAACATCTACATTATGAATAACGGCAATAGCTGGTTTTTTAATCGTAATATCACTCAAATACTCTCTTAGCTCTTCAGATGCTTTTTGCATTAGAGAGCAATGTGAAGGGACGCTAACAGGTAAAAGAATGGCGCGTTTAGCGCCTTTTGCTTTTGCAACTTCAATAGCTCTCTCAACAGCTAAAACATTACCTGCAATAACCACCTGCCCTGGTGAGTTAAAGTTTACTGCTTCAACTACTTCATTTTCTTGAGCTTCTTTACATGCATTTACGACTTCTTCATCGCTCATTCCAAGAATAGCAGCCATAGCACCCACACCTTCAGGAACAGCTCTTTGCATAACTTCTGCTCTAAATTTAACAAGCTTTAAAGCGTCTTTGAATTCAATGGCATCTGATGCGACAAGAGCTGAATATTCACCGAGACTATGCCCTGCAAGATAACTTGGAATTTTATCTGTTTTAGATTGCCAGAGACGCCATGTTGCAATGCCTGCTGTTAAAAGTATAGGTTGCGTATGGATTGTTTGATTAATCTCTTCGTTAGGCTCGGTAGCCATTTTCCAAAAATCAATATTGAGAACGTCAGAAGCCTCATTAAAAGTTGAACGAATCAAGGGATGATCATTAAAATCTGCCATCATGCCAACGGACTGCGAACCCTGACCAGGAAAAATAAAGGAGAATTTGTTCATAATTTACTTAATATTTTTATATTAACTATTTGATTTCTAATATTTAATTAAAGCTGATCCCCATGTGAACCCACCGCCGAAAGCTTCCATCAAAAGTGTTTCACCCCTTTTAATTTTATGTTCTCGAATAGCTGTATCTAGAGCTAGAGGAATTGAAGCAGCTGAAGTATTGCCATGCCTGTCAATGGTCACAATGACACGATCCATGCTCATATTTAATTTTTTTGCAGTGGCTTCTAAAATTCGAATATTAGCTTGATGAGGCACAAGCCAATCAATATCTGATTTTTCTAATTGATTCATTTCGAGTGTTTCATCAACAATAGAATCTAATGTATTCACAGCAATCTTAAACACTTGATTACCTTGCATTTCAATGGTGGCTTTTCCTTTTTGATGTGATACGCCACTAGGTACATGAAGTAATTTTTCATAAGAACCATCCGCATGAATATGGGTAGATAAAATACCGGGCTGATCTGATGACTCAAGAATAATGGCGCCCGCACCATCACCCCAAAGAATAGCGTTACTTCGATCAGAATAATCTGTAATGCGTGACATAGTTTCAGCACCAATTACTAACACGCATTTTGCAGCGCCTGTTTTAATAAAATTATCTGCGACAGAAAGCGAGTAAACAAAACCGCTACATACTGCTTGAATATCAAATGCTGGACATAATGATAAGCCAAGCTTTGTTTGAACAATACATGCTGTACTTGGAAATATTTTATCGGGTGTAGTAGTTGCTACAATGATAAGGTCGATTTTATTTGCATTGATACCAGAAGCTTCAATTGCCTTTTTAGCCGCTTCTACTGCTAAATCGCTTGTGTATTGATGTGCCGATACGATATGTCTTTCTTTAATGCCTGTTCTTGTCGTAATCCACTCATCAGTCGTCTCAAACATTTTTTCAAGATCGCGATTGTTAAGTATTTTTTCAGGGAGATAACTTCCTGTACCTATAATTTTTGAATAAATCATATATGCTCTGATGATGAAATATCTAAAGGCATTTCTAATTCAAGTTGTTTTTGTATTTTTTCTAATACATTATTTTTTGATTCTTCGATGGCTGTCTGAATTGCAAAAAAGAAAGAATAGCTGTCAGCTCCGCCATGGCTTTTAACTACAATGCCCTTGAGGCCCAAAAAGCTAGCTCCGTTATACCTTCTAGGATCGAGTCTTTTTTTGAATCGATTAAGAACAAGCAAGGAAACAAACGCCATTAGCTTTGTAATCCAATTACGCTTAAATTCTTGTGTTAAAAATCGACCCATTAATTGAGCAATTCCTTCAGCAGTTTTTAGCGCTACATTGCCTACAAACCCATCGCATACAACGACATCAGTTGTGCCCTTAAAAATATCATTACCTTCAACATTACCATAGAAATTAAGATGACTTCGACGAAGGAGTTCACCGGCCTCTTTAACAATTTCATTACCTTTGATGTCTTCTGAGCCAATATTCAAGAGCCCCACAGAAGGTTTAGGATTTCCTGTCACTGAGCTGACGAGCATGGCGCCCATGACTGCGAATTGTAATAAATGCTCCGCCGTGCAGTCTGTATTAGCGCCAAGATCTAACATATAGGTTGTGCCTTTTTGGCTGGGTAAACTTGATGCAATAGCAGGTCTATCAATACCTGGTAACATTTTTAACACATAGCGTGCGGTTGCCATAAGTGCGCCAGTATTGCCAGCGCTTACACAAGCCTGGGCTTTTTCTTCCTTTATTAGATTAATTGCAATACGCATGGAAGAATCTTTTTTATTTTTTAAAGCGCTTTGGGGAGATTCATCCATTTCAACCACTTCACTTGCATGTTGAATCGATAAGCGTGTATTGGTGTATTTATTTTTTTGAAGTTCTTTTTGAATGAGCTCTTTATCGCCAACTAAAATAATGTGAAGTTGGTCATATTTTGATAACGCATTGATGGAAGCTGGAATGGTGACTTTAGGGCCATGATCCCCGCCCATTGCGTCAACTGCTAGGGTAATTGTCATTTATTCTCTTAATGCTTTAAGAGCAATGAAAGGAATAAATCAGAATAATTGAAAAAGAATTATTCTGATTTATTCTGAATAACTTTTTTGCCTCGATAATAGCCTGTTGGGCTTACATGATGACGCAAATGAACTTCGCCAGTAGTTGGTTCTACAGCAAGTGGTGGATTGGATAAAAAATCGTGAGAACGATGCATTCCACGTTTTGAAGGTGATTTTTTATTTTGCTGAACAGCCATAGCAACTCCTAAATTTAATTTTTATATAATTTTTGTTTTAAATCAGCAAACGGATGAATACGATCTAGCATTTCATCAGTTTTTTCGTAGTGACATTTATCATTTTCATGTTTTGGCGCTACCGGTAAAGAAAGTATGATTTCATCTTCAATAAGACTTAACACATCCATCTTTACACTACTTTCAATTAAATCGTAATCCGCATGGTCATCAACCTGAAAATTGGTGAGTTGCGTTTCTTCTTTAATTAAAAATCCTGATTTTAAAAAAATTTTATGCTCTAATTTTTCTGAACATCTTTGGCAAATTAAATCTAATTTACCTTCGATGAATAGCTCTAAACAAGGCTCTCTATGTTTGTTTTCGAAGCCTCTTAAAACAAAAGCAACTGAATCTTCGAGATTTAAGCATAAATCCTGCAATCGCTTAAAATCAGAGAGGCGAATTATATCACGAATTTCTCTTGATTTTCTTGAAAAATCAATATTGTCTATATGCTGTTCCATCAATAGTTTTCGGGTTAAAAGACATGATTATTATATAAGAAATGACATGCTATAATTTTCTTAAATTAACCCTAATTTGGCGATTTTTCGCTGAAAACTTAAGGCTTTTCATTGTTCAAAAAAATACTCATTGCAAACCGTGGTGAAATAGCGGTAAGGCTTATTCGCGCCTGTTCTGAACTTGGCATTACTTCGGTAGCCATCTACTCAGATGCTGATCGTCATGCGCTGCATGTCAAAAAAGCTGATGAATCTTACAATGTTGGCTCAGATCCTTTAGCTGGTTATTTAAATGCTCACAATATTGTTAATATCGCTGTAACTTCTGGCTGCGACGCTATCCATCCAGGGTATGGATTTTTGTCTGAAAATCCAGAACTAGCTGAGATATGCTCTAGACGTGATATCAAATTCATTGGTCCTGACGCTGAAATCATTCGTCAAATGGGGGACAAGATTCAAGCCAGAACGGCTATGATTAATGCCTCCATCCCTGTCATTCCAGGCAGCGAAGGTAATATCGAGAGTCTTGATGAAGCCAAAAAACTTGCTTCATCTATCGGCTATCCCATTATGCTCAAAGCCACGAATGGCGGTGGCGGTCGGGGTATTCGACGATGCAATAATGAAAAGGAACTTATTACCAATTATGATCGTGTCATTTCAGAAGCTACCAAAGCCTTCGGTAAACCTGAAGTTTTTATCGAAAAATGTATCGTATCCCCTAAGCATATTGAAGTTCAAATTTTGGCTGATAGCTATGGCAATGTAGTTCATCTCTTTGAAAGAGACTGCTCTATTCAAAGAAGAAATCAAAAACTTATTGAGATAGCTCCTTCACCTCAGTTAACTAATGCCCAACGAAGTTATGTTGGTGAGCTTGCTGTTAAAGCGGCTAAAGCTGTTAATTATAAAAATGCCGGCTACGGTTGAATTTCTTCTAGATGATGAAAATAATTTTTATTTCATGGAGATGAATACCCGTCTTCAGGTTGAACATACAATCACAGAATCTATTACGGGCATTGATATTGTTCAAGAACAAATCAGAATTGCTTTTGGGTTATCTTTACAATACAAGCAAGATGAAATTCAATTTAGAGGTTTTGCAATCGAATATCGCATCAACGCCGAAGACCCTAAATATGACTTCATGCCATCCTTCGGAAAAATTACACGTTATTACGCTCCTGGAGGCCCCGGCGTTCGGATTGATGCATCTATCTATACAGGATATGTAATTCCCCCTTATTACGATTCTATGTGTGCAAAACTCACTGTATGGGCATTAAATTGGGAAAGCGTTATTCAGAGAGGCAAAAGAGCGCTCAATGATATTGTTGTATTTGGAGTTAAAACAACAATCCCTTATTATTTAGAAATAATGAACAATAAACAATTTAAAGAAGCAAGCTTCAATACAAGCTTTGTAGATGATCACCCAGAACTTATAAACTATCAAAGTCAATTTCCTCCTGAATTAATGGCAGCAGCCATTTCAGCAGCGATTGCAGCACATGAAGGCATTTAAAGAGCTATGAAAAAAATACATATCACCGAATTAGTTTTAAGAGATGGACATCAATGTCAAATAGCGACAAGACTTCGCACTGAAGATATGCTTCCAATATGCCCTCAACTAGACGCGCTTGGCTTTTGGTCAATTGAAGCATGGGGCGGAGCTACATTTGATGCTTGTGTCAGATTTTTAAAAGAAGACCCATGGGAACGTTTAAAGCTTTTAAGAAAAGCATTGCCAAACTCTCGCATACAAATGCTTCTTCGAGGGCAGAATTTATTGGGATATCGTCATTATTCAGATGATGTTGTTGATGCTTTTGTAAAGCAATCTGCAAATAATGGTGTCGATGTATTTAGAATATTTGATGCAATGAACGACGTAAGAAACCTTACAACCTCAATTAAATCGGTAAAAAAATATAAAAAACATGCAGAAGGCACCCTAAGTTATACCACGAGCCCTGTGCATGACATTCCTTATTTTGTAAATCTTGCAAAAGAAATGGAAAATTATGGGTGTGACACTATTGCTATTAAAGATATGGCAGGTCTCTTAACACCTTCAGCAACTAAAGATCTTGTAACATCGTTAAAAAAATCAGTTTCATTACCGATTCATATTCATTCACATGCAACATCTGGGTTGGCAAGCATTAATCTTTTAACTGCGGTGCAAAATGGTGCTGAAATCATTGATACATGTAATTCTAGTTTTGCTGAAGGCGCAAGTCATCCATCAACAGAGTCAATAATCGCTGCCTTAGAAGATTTGGGTTACAAGACAGATATTGATATTAAAAAAGTTGAGGAAATTAGCGAATACTTGAAAGTCGCAAGGAAAAAATATTGGCAATTTGAATCTGATTACACAGGAGTAGATACGCGTGTTTTAAGCAATCAAGTGCCTGGAGGCATGATCTCAAATTTATCTAACCAACTCAAAGAACAAGGCGCATTAGATCGCATGAATGAAGTACTGCTTGAAATACCAAAAGTTCGTGAAGATTTAGGTTACCCTCCGCTTGTGACTCCAACTTCGCAAATTGTAGGAACCCAAGCGGTATTAAACGTTTTAACGGGTGCCCGATACAAATCAATCACAAATGAAACAAAAAGTTATTTAATGGGTGAATATGGAAAAGCACCGGGCAAAGTGAATCAAAAAATACAAGCAATGGCAATTGGTGATAAAAAACCATTAACATGCAGACCCGCCGATCTTCTAGAACCTGAGCTTGCGAAACTTAAAATTGAAGCGGAACAAATTACAAAATCTGATGAAGATGTTTTAACGTACGCTATGTTTCCTGATATCGCTAAAATATTTTTACAGGAAAGAAATGCGGGCAGCATTAAACCTGAACCACTTCTTCCGAAAGATAGTGTATTTTCGTCTGCTGAAAAATTTGCTCCAAGTGAATTCAACGTCACACTTCATGGTGAAACATTTAATATTAAATTAACCGGGTCAGGCTACACCGGTGAAGCAAGAAGACCATTTTACGTGTCGGTAGATGGAATTTCTGAAGAAGTATTAGTAGAAACTTTAAATGAAGTTGAGGTCACTAATGGAAAAAAATCATCAAAAAAACAAACTCAAGAAAATTCAAAAACAATAAGGCCTAGACCCAACCATGAGGGCTGCATCACGACAGCTATGCCGGGTACAATTATTGATGTTAAGGTTAAAATTGGTGATAGGATTGAAGCTGGAGATAGCGTCATTGTTATTGAAGCCATGAAAATGGAGAATGAAATTCAATCCCCTACTTCAGGTATTGTGGTTGCAATCCATGTTGCAAAAGGTGAGTCTGTATCACCAGACGAAACTTTATTAGAAATTCAACCTGAATCATAAAGAAAACGATGCATGATAACGCTTGTTTTAGCATCATCATCTCCCTATCGAAGAGAATTATTATCACGTTTTAAATTACCCTTCGATGTCTTTAGTCCTGACATCGATGAGTCGCCGCGCATGGCTGAAAATGCAAAAGAAATCTCCGTAAGACTTGCGCGGGAAAAAGCATTTAAAGTTGCCCCGCATTATTCTAATTCTCTTATCATTGGTTCAGATCAAACAGCAGAATGTCATAATCAAATTATTGAAAAACCTAACACACATGCAATCGCTGTAAAACAACTTCAATTTTTAAGTGGAAAAATTGTAACTTTTTATACTTCTCTTTGTTTGCTAAATACTCAAACTAAAAAATTGCAAGAATGTGTCGTTGATTTTGAAGTCAAGTACAAAAAATTAAACTCAGAAATAATCGAATCTTATTTATTAAAAGAACAGCCTTACAATTGTGTAGGAAGCATTAAATCTGAGGGCCTTGGTATTACCCTTCTCGATTATATAAAAGGTGAAGACCCAACAGCTCTTATAGGGCTTCCCCTCATAGAATTATCTAATATGCTTCGGAATGAAGGCGTTGCATTTTAATGCTAGATAAAGAAAAAGGGATTTTATATCTTATCCCTGTTCCAATCGACCAAAATTCTAAGGAATCTATTCTTGCAGAAAAATATCAAAAAATTGTTAAGGATTTAGATTATTTTGTTGTCGAAAATGAAAAAACAGCTCGATTTTATCTAAGCGCACTTAACCTTCATAAGCCTATTCATCAATTAAATTTTGAAGTACTAGATAAATCTACTACCGAAGAAGCAATTAAAAATTTTTTATCTCCCCTTTTAAAAGGTTTTCATGTTGGGTTGCTTTCCGACTCTGGCTGTCCAGCAGTCGCTGATCCTGGAGCAAAAATGGTTGCTTTAGCTCATCAAAACAATATTAAAGTTGTGCCAATGACAGGTCCATCATCAATTCTGTTGGCGCTCATGGCGTCAGGCCTTAATGGGCAGCAATTTAAATTTCATGGTTACTTGCCTTCAGACAAAAGCGAAAGAATAAAAAAAATAATTTCAATTGAAAATGAATCAAAGAAAAATAATGAAACACAAATTTTTATTGAAACGCCATACCGAAATCAGCATGTTTTTAATGATTTGATAGAAAATCTTAAGGAACAAACTAAACTTTGTATAGGATCGGATATAACTTCAGAAAATGAATTTATTTTGACGAAGAATATCAAAGGCTGGAAAAAAGAAATTGCAACAGAATTAAAAAATAAGCCTTGTGTATTTCTTTTACAAAGTTAACATTTCTTTGATAGGTGAAAAGCTTTTTCGGTGATATTCACAAAGCCCTTCGCTTTTAATCAACTCTATATGTAATTTGGTTGGATAACCTTTATGTTTTTTAAATTGATACGCAGGATAAACTTTATCAATTTCAATCATTTTCAAGTCGCGTTCAGTTTTAGCAATAATTGAGGCTGCAGAAATCTCTGGAACTTTATCGTCACCTTTAATTACAGCTTCACATAAGAAGTCTACTTTGGGGCAAAATAGTCCATCTACCATAATTTTGATTGAGGTATAACCGCTTAATGCTTTAATAGCCCTTTGCATAGCTAAAAGTGTAGCTTGATGAATATTTAACTCATCTATTTCAACTGCACTACAAATCCCAACTGACCATGCTAAGGCATTCTTCTTTATTTGTTCAGCTAGAAAATATCTTTTAGATTCAGAAAGCTTTTTAGAGTCACGCAAACCTTCAATATTAAAATCTGACCCCAAAATAACTGCTGCTGCATAAACTGGTCCAGCTAAAGGCCCTCTACCAGCCTCGTCTACTCCACAAATTAAATTTTCATGCATTTATTTTATGAAGCTTTAAAATAACTCTATTTAGACGATCAGATGTATTTTGTTTTAATTGATGATGTATTTTTGTAAATAGGATAATTAAATTTTTTCTGTAAGGGGCGTCTTTTAAAATCTCGAAAGCTTTTGAAGAAATATTTTCAGACGTAGCATCGCCTTGTAAAAGTTCTGGCACAACAAATTTATTAAGAAGAATATTGGGAAGACTTACAAAAGGTAAATATCGCATGCGTTTAAGAATCTGCCAGCTAATCGATGACATTTTATAAATAACTATCATGGGTTTTTTATATAGAGCAGTTTCAAGAGTTGCAGTACCCGATGCCACAATAACTAGATCAGCCGCATTAATAGCATCTGATGCATGCCCAATAAGAAGCTGTATATCTAATTCTGCGTGTGTATTTTTAAATAGTGTTTTTGAGAAAATATCGTATGTTTCCCTTGTAGGCAAAGGCACTAGAAATTTAACATCACGAATTTTTTTTGATATTTCAGTAGCTGAATCTATAAGAAGTTGAGCATGCCACTTCACCTCTCCTTGTCTACTCCCTGGTAAAAGCGCAATAACCTTGTAAGTATTAATAATTTTAAGCTTATCTTGTGCTTTCTTTTTATTTGGATTGAACGGAATCATCTCAGCAAGTGGATGACCGACGAAGGTTGCTTGAATATTTGCTTTTGAGTAAATATTTTTTTCGAATGGAAATATGGTCAGTATATGATCTATAGATTTTTTAATTTTTCTAAGTCGATTTCCTCTCCATGCCCAAATTGAAGGGCTTACGTAATGGATCACAGGCACGCCTTTTTTCTTTAGTTGCTTTTCAATCCAAAAATTAAAATCAGGCGCATCAACACCAATAAATAGATCAGGCTTTTCATTTAAAATTTGTTTTAGAAGAGTCTTTCTTAGCTTTATGAGATGAAATAATTTTCTAAAGGCTTCAAAATAACCTCTTACAGAAAGCTCTTCCATCAGAAAGAATGAGTTTGCACCCTCTTTCATCATTTTTGGTCCAGCTATACCAATAAATTTAAGGTCAGAACGAACTGATTTTAATGATTTGATTAAGTGACTTCCGAGCAAATCTCCGGAAGACTCTCCGGCAACTATAGCAATCGTTTTCATTATTAGCGAATAATACCGCGAGTAGATTTTGAAATAAATTCTAAATAAAGATTAAGTGCTTCGGCATCCTTACTTAACAATTTAATTTTTTCTTCAGCCTCGTTAAGAGAGAGTCCTTGCCGATATAAAACTTTATAAGCTTCTTTAATTTTGGCGATTATTTTTGGGTCAAATCCCCTTCTTTTTAAGCCTTCGGCATTAATTCCATTTGGCTTTGCATCATAACCTGCAGCAATAACATATGGGGGTATGTCTTTAAAAACAACTGTATTTACCGCTGTAATAATATGGCTACCAATTTTACAAAATTGATGCACAAGAGTAAACCCACCTAATATTGCATAATCATCGATTGATACATGGCCAGCAAGAGATGTATTATTTGCAAGTATGGTGTGATTTTTAATTTCGCAATCATGGGCAATATGCACGTAAGCCATAATCCAATTATCATTACCTATTTTTGTTAAGCTTTGATCTTGAGAGGTCCCTCGATTGAAAGTGCAAAACTCTCTAATCGTATTGTTGTCACCAATCTCTAAAAATGTTTTTTCTTGATTGTATTTTTTATCTTGGGGCGATTCACCAATGGAACTGTAATGGTATATCTGATTATTTTTTCCGATTGTAGTATTTCCAGTAATTGTCACATGATTACCAATGACTGAGCCCGCTCCAATACTTACATCTGCATCAATAATTGAATAAGGGCCAACTTTAACGCTAGAATCTAAATTGGCTTTGGAGTTAACAATTGCGGTAGGATGAATCAAAATAATATTACAACTTTATAGGTTTATTTTTTTTCGATGGGCTTTAAGATGCACATCATACTTGCTTCTGCTACTACGTCATCATTAACTTTAGCAACTGCAATATATTTCCATATACCTTTTAGGACGCGGTCAATTTTTACATGGATAATAAGTTGGTCACCAGGAGAAACTGGTTTTTTAAAGCGTGCATTATCTATTCCGGCAAAATAATAAACTGAATCGTCTGATGGTTTTGTATCCATTGTCTTAAAGGACAAAATAGCTGCGGCTTGAGCCATCGCCTCTACAATCAAAACACCTGGCATCACAGGATAATAAGGGAAATGTCCTGGAAAAAAAGGCTCATTAATTGAAACATTTTTAATGGCGAAAATCTCCTTGCCAAGCTCCATTGAAATCACTCTATCAATAAGCACAAAAGGATATCTGTGAGGTAAGTGATTTAAAATTTCATGTATATCCATTGCGGTATTTTCAGCCATCTTTGCTATTCCTATTATTTTAGTCTTCTAATTTTTGCTGCAGTTTTAAGCCATGCTTCATGATCTTGGAAAGGCATAAGCGCAGTGTAAGTGCCGGGATTTTTTATTGATCTTGTAATCATTGAGCCAGGTGAAATCGTGACATTATCTGTAATTGATAAGTGCCCTAAGATCATAGCAGCTCCTCCAATAGCACAATTTTTACCAATTTTAGCACTACCAGCAATACCCACACACCCTGCGATAATTGTATTTTCGCCAATAATACAGTTGTGTCCAATTTGCACTAAATTGTCAATTTTAACGCCACTAGAGATAATAGTATCATCTAAAGCGCCGCGATCTATGGTTGAATTTGAACCAACATCAACGTTATCACCTAAAACAACTTTTCCTATTTGAGGTATGGCCAGCCATTTGTCATTATCTTTTGCATAACCAAAACCATCTGATCCAATCACAGCGCCGGCATAAAGAGTGCAATTTTTACCGATAACTGTATTTGTCTTTATTACAACATTAGGATGAATGGTTGAATTATCGCCAATGATATTATCGCTTTCAATTATGGCTCCAGCATGCACAGTAACGCCATCCGAAATAGAAACATTTTCCTCGATAATAACATTTGGACCAATATAAATATCTTTGCCTAGCTTGCAAGTAGAGTGAATAATTGCAGACTTGTGAATTTCTTTTTTTAATATTTTAATAGGATTTAAAAGTCGAGATATTTTTGCAAAATACAGATAAGGATTATCTGAAACTATGCAAGCACCGGCATGAAGTGAACAACTTTCTCTATTAAGGATTACAAGCGCTGCTTTTGTATTTTTTAATAGATCCAGATATTTAGAGCTATTAAAAAAACTTACTGAATTTTTATTGGCTGATTCTAATGAGGCAACAGAGTTAATAAGAATATTAGAATCGCCTATTAACTCACCGCCTAATTGCTTTATTAGATCACCAGATGTGATTGATTGGCCCATACGAACAATTTAGGCCAACGATTATTTTTTACCTAATGACTTGAGGATCTTATCTGTAATGTCAATTTTTTCACTTGCATAAGCAACGCCGTTATATAAAACAAGGTCGAAGCTTTCTGCTTTAGCTACTGAAGTCACAGCTTTATTAATTTGCTCTTGAAGTCCACCAAGTTCTTCATTTCTTCTAATATTAATATCTTCTCTTAATTCGCGTTCTTTACGTTGAACGTCTACGCGAAGCTGAGAAAGTGACTTATCTTTAGCATCACGCTCTGATTCTTTCATAGTTAGAGCGTCTTTTGAAAAAGCTGCTTCTTTATCTTTTAGGGCTTTCACGTCCGCTTTTAATTTGTCTGTACGCGCACTAAATTCTTTTTCTAGTTTCTTATTGCTTTCAATTGTTTGGGGTGCTTCTTGTAGAATTTTATCAACTTGAACAAAACCCACTTTGAGGTCAGCAAAAGCACTTAAACTTGCACAAAATAAAGCTGCAAAAGCTAAAAATTTATATTTCAATTACTTTCTCCTAGGAAATTTAAAGTTAAATATTAAAACTGTTGTCCCATTTGGAACTGAATACTTTCGGTTTTATCGCTTGGTTGATTATGGAAAGGTCTAGCATAAACTAATTTCAAAGGCCCAAAAGGTGAAACCCATAAAACACCCATTCCAGCTGAGTATCTTAAGTCACCAAGATTAATTGCTTGGTCACTAGAGTATACGTTACCAGCATCTACGAATGCACTCAAGCGAAATTGGTTATTATTTTTCATGAATGGTATAGGCATAAATAACTCAGCATTACCAATAATTTCTTTATTACCGCCTAAGAATATATTGTTTGTAGATGTCAAACTTGGGCATGCAGCTGATCCAGGCGTACAATAGGGGCCCATAGCACCTTGTGCATATCCCCGAACCGTATTTACGCCACCTACATAGAAATTTTTAAAGAACGGGAATTCTTTACCGCCGTAACTATTAGCATATCCGAATTGACCATTTAACATAAATGTCAGATCTTTAGTTACATCTTTATACCAGGTTTCTTGAAGTGTAACTTTATATATTTGCATATCAAGGCCGGGGGTAGTAACTTCACCATTTACACGTCTTAACTCACCTTTTTTAGGAAATAAAATATCGTCACGCGTATCATTTGACCAGCCCAAAGAAGCTGTTAATGAATTCATAGAACATGCATCAGATGGATTTGTTGTCCAATCTTTGCCATTTACTGTTGAGCAATATTGTATGTAAGCATCGGGTGAAACACCGCTTACAAGATTACTTACCCTTGTATTGTCAAGCACTAACCCATAAGAAATTGCATTTTTTTCACTTAATGGAACAGTAAATCTAATGCCGGCGCCATAAGAAGAAGTGTTGTAAGACACAATATTCAATGAAGAGGTATTTACGTCTCGTCTATAAACATCATAACTTCTACTAATGCCTTCAGGTGTATAGAAAGGCTGAGTTACGCTTAGAGAATAAGTTTTATTGACTGAACCTGTGTTAACTTGAGCCGATACTCTATCACCTGTCCCAAGAAAATTTGCTTGTGTCACGTTAAAACTACCAACAAGACCTTCACTACTACTTAAACCTGCACCAAACATAATGCTACCTGTATTTCTTTCTGTTACTTTGACTTTTAAATCAACTTGGTCGGTGCTTCCAGGGACTGCTGGTGTTTCAATATTCACATCTGAGAAGAATTGCGTTCTGTTAAGTCTAACCTTAGATCTATCAATTTTATCTGCAGCATACCATCCCGATTCAATTTGTCTGAATTCGCGTCTAATTACATCATCTCGAGTTCTTTCGTTGCCTTCAATATCAATGCGCCTAACGTAAACTTTTCTTCCTGGGTCAACAAAGAATGTGAACGAAGCTGTGTGCTCTTCTTTGTTTATTTCTGGAATGGCATTNACGTTTGAAAATGCAAAGCCGTCGTTACCTAAACGACCATTCATGGCTTTGGTTGATTCGGTAATTTTTTCACGATTAAAAATATCGTCTTTTTTAATTTTAATTAAATTTTGTAACTCACTTTCAGGGACTTGCTGAAGATCGCCTGCAAGCTTCACATCTGAAACTTTGTATTTTGGACCCTCTGAAATATTGATCGTAATATAAACATCTTCTTTATCAGGGGTAATAGAAACCTGAGTTGAATCAATCGAAAATTCTAAGTACCCACGATTCATATAAAAAGATTTCAGCTTTTCTAGATCGGAAGTTAATTTTTGTTTTGAATACTGATCGTCTTTGTACCACCAAGATAACCAGTTAGTCGTTTTTAATTCAAACTCTGAGGTAATGTCTGATTTGTTATAAAGCTGATTTCCTACTACGTTAATTTCTTTGATACGGGAGACAATACCCTCCTCAATATCAAATCGAATAGCTACTCTGTTTCTTTCCAAGGGGGAAGCGGAAGTTTTAACAGTAGCTGTATATTTACCTTGTGCTAAATATTGTTTTTTTATTTCTTGTTCAGCAAATTCTAATTTAGATTTGTCATAAATTTGTCCTTCGGCAAGACCTATGCCTTTCATGCCTTCTTTTAACTTATCAGATTGAAATGCTTTATTACCTGAAAACTGAATATCGGCGATAGAGGGTCTCTCTTGAACGGTTATAAGAAGAATGTTTTGATCGGCTTCTATACGGACATCTTTAAAAAAACCTGTACGATAAAGGGACTTGATAGCCTCAGACGATTTATCTTCAGTCATCGTGTCACCAACTTGTACGGGCAGATAATTAAATACCGTACCTGGCTCAGTCCTTTGAAGACCTTCAATTTTAATATCTTTGATGACAAAAGGCTCCATAGCAAAGGCTGCTACAGAAAGAATGAGGAGTGAAATGAATAAAGCTAGTTTAGATCTTAAAGTCATTAGCTTCCTAATAGGTATCGACAGGCGTCATTATACAACGCAATTGCAGTAAGTAAACCCAAAATTAACATCCCAACCCTTTGACTTATCATCATTTTTTTATTTGACAAAGGCTTACCTATAACGAACTCAAAAAGATAAAAAGCTAAATGACCCCCATCTAATAATGGAATAGGCAATAGATTCAATATCCCAATATTTAAGCTAATTAATCCAATGAATTGAATGTAAGGAAAAATGCCTTCTAAAAATGATGAAGACGCCATATGCGCAATCGCCAAAGGACCGCCCAAATCTTTTAAGTCAGCTTTTTGGACAAATAGATTCTTGAATGTCGTCAAAGTTAGATTAAAAAAGGTATAAGTTTGGATGAATGATTTTTTAATTGAATCTCCAAAGGTACGCTTTACTTCAACCAAATGAGCTTTAATCAGATCTTCATCATAACCCAATGCAACACCAATTCTTTTTTTATCGATTTTACTTTCAAATAATTCTTTATCTATATGAATGCATTGAATAATATTTTCTCTTTTTATAGTTAAATCGTAAGATTTTAACCAATGATTTTGAATGTTAACGACTAAATCTGGAATATTTTTAATAGGGATTTGATCTACCATAACTATTTGATCATGGATTCTTAATCCTATTTTTTCAGCAATACTCCCAACTTCTATTGATTGAACTAAAATGGGAAGGCCGTATGGAAAAATTTTAATTTCATCCGTCCATAAAAGATTTTTAATATGGATAAGCTGACCTTCACGCGAAAAATGTACGTCTTGAAATGCTTGATTATGGCCCTTTACTGAAATATCCAAATCTTCTAAAGATTTGATCTCAGCCCCATCAAGCATTACGATTTCATCCCCTGCTCTAAGTCCTTTTTGATAAGCTTCGCTAGATAGAGGAAGATCGCTAATTAATGGCTTAATTTGAAGTGAGCCATGCATATAGATAAAGCAAAAAATAAAGATACCCAAAATTATATTGATCAAGGGCCCTGCAGCAACAACAAGAAAACGTTTAATCAGAGATTGGCGATTAAATGCTCGCTTAATGTCGGTTTTTTTAATTCTTTCGCTTGGTTCTATATTATTTTCATCAAGAAGCTTTACATACCCGCCTAAGGGAATAGAAGATATAACGAATGCGGTTTGATCTTTACCAAGTCGAAAGGTAAAAAGGGGCTTGCCAAATCCAATCGAGAACTTTAATACCTTGACGTTGCACNATCGAGCCATCTGAAAATGGCCGAATTCATGAATGCCTACAATAATACTTATAGTGAGAATAAAGACAAGAAAGGTTGTCATTAGCTTAGTTTACGGCTGTCAATCCATTTAAGTGCAAGATAACGCGTCTTTTTATCTATATCCAAAACCGTATCAATAGAATCTATAGATTGAGATTTTATTGTGTCCATACAAAATTCGATTAACTCTGCAATTTGATTAAATGCGATAGATTCATTTAGAAAGGCATCTACAGCAACTTCATTGGCGGCATTAAGTATCGTTGGAGCATTTTGACCCATGTCCAAAGCTTTGTAAGCCAATCCAAGACAAGGAAATCTATTTAAATCAGGCGCTTCAAAATCAAGTTTTTTCGTTTTTATAAGATCTAGTCCTAATACTCCGGATTCAATTCTTTCTGGGTGACTTAAGGCATAAGCAATGGGAGTTCGCATATCCGGATTACCTAACTGAGCTAGCGTACTTCCATCAATATATTCAACGAGTGAATGAATAATACTTTGAGGATGAATAATTACTTCAATATCTGATGCTGGAATATCAAACAACCAAAAGGCCTCAATAATTTCCAATCCTTTATTCATCATAGTTGCGGAATCGATTGTAATCTTTTTGCCCATAACCCAATTGGGATGTCGTAAAGCTTCTTTGGGTGTCACGTGAAGCAACTGTTCTTCAGAAAATGTCCTAAAAGGCCCCCCAGATGCAGTCAGTAAAATTTTTCTGATGCCATTTGATTTGTAATTCAATTTTTTATTTTGTGGCAAAACTTGCAAAATTGCATTGTGTTCACTATCAATCGGTATCAAAGTTGCCTTTGAATGATTTACAGCTTTAACAAACAACTCTCCCGCCATCACAAGCGTTTCTTTGTTAGCTAATAAAATCTTTTTTCCACTATTTGCAGCAGCCATGGTGGGTTTAAGGCCAGCCGCTCCGACAATCGCTGAAATTACAGTGTTTGTACTTTCATGAGAAGCAAGCCAATCAATAGATTCATCACCTTCCAATACAATTGTTTTTGAATTTGATATAAGAAGGTTTTGCTTTAATTGTTGATTCGCGTCTTGATTTAAAGCAACAGCATAATGAGGCTCAAACTCCAAACATTGTTGTGTCAGCAGATCTACATTTTTATTTGCTGTCAGCGCAAAAACTTTATATTTTTCTTTGTGAAGTTTTATGACTTGAAGAGCATTACATCCAATGCTTCCAGTTGAACCTAGTATTACAATATTTTCCAATTAAATTATTTTTCCAAAAAAAGCAGGCGACATAAGGATTAAGGTAGCAAGAGGAAGGCTGGAGCAAAGGCTGTCTATGCGATCAAGAACGCCACCATGCCCAGGAATTAGATCGCCGCTATCTTTAACTTTAGCCATTCGTTTTATGTATGACTCAAATAAGTCGCCTTCAACACTTAAGATTAAAATTAAATTAAAAAACAAAATAGAGATATAAGAGTTAACAAAACCATAATAAGTCATGACAATCGAAAATAACGAAACGACAAATAGCGCTCCTACGAAACCTTCCCATGTTTTACCTGGACTAATAGATGGCGCAAGCTTTCTTTTTCCAAACTGCTTACCAAAAAAATAAGCGCCAGAATCTGCAAGCCAAATAGTGGTTAAAACAAGAAGGACAACCCAGGGACTCAATTCAATTAAATAATTCAAAGAAATAATCAGTGGCATGACTAAAACCCAGCCAATAAGTGAACTAAAAAAGAAGTTTTTTAAATTGATTTTAAATATTAAAAATAAAGGCGCGATGCATACCCAAAAAACTGAGGCTATCAAAAGGATGAATCTTGAATCTTCGTAATTAAGATATTTATCTATAAAATAAATTAAAGCTAAAGAGATTGCTAAAAAAATCTTTTTTTCATGGGATTTAAAATACATAAGCTTTGACCATTCATAAAGAGCCAATAGCGAAGGAATATAGATCACAAAAGAAAAATATCTTCCTGAAAATAGAAACATAGAAGATAAAAAAACTATAAGCATCACGAGTGCAGAAAGAATTCGAGATATCAACATTTACAATTGCTCGCTTGTTTTACCATATCGTCGCTCTCTCTTTTGAAATTCAATAAGCGCAGTGATAAAAGCCTTTTCATTAAAATCAGGCCATAATGTTTCAGTAAAGTAGAGTTCGGTATATGAAAACTGCCAGATTAAAAAATTACTAATGCGTTTTTCACCGCCAGTTCTTATTAAAAAATCAGGGTCTGGTGCGAAATTCAAAGAAAGATTTTGTATAAGATGCTTTTGGGTAAATGATTTTTTGAAATGATTTTTTTTTCGAAATTCATTTACCGCATTCACAATATCCCATCTTCCACCATAATTAATTGCAATGCTTAGTGTAAGGCCGGTATTTTTTTCAGTCAGGCTTTCAAGATCTTTTATTTTATCAATTAGTTTTTTCGGAAATGCCTTACGATCACCAATGAGCTTAAATCGAACATTATTTTTAATTAAAGATGAGGATTCTTTTTTTATAGAGTCTTGGAATAAAGACATCAAGAAATTAACTTCTTGAGTTGGTCTTAGCCAATTTTCTGTACTAAAGGCAAATAATGTAAGAAAGGGAATGTTTAATTTTTGACACTGAGTAATTACTGTTTTAACTGACTCTAGGCCTTTTTTATGGCCAGAAAAACGTGGCATGAAACGCTTCTTGGCCCACCTGCCATTACCGTCCATGATAATAGCAATATGTTGAGGTTTTTCTACTAATACGTCTTGCGCTTGTAATGAACGAAAGAAATTAAACACTAAATAGCGAGTAATTCAGATTCTTTTAACTGGAGAAGCTTATCGATTTCAGCGATAAATTTGTCTGTGATTTTTTGTACATCATCTTGCGATCTTCGCTCATCATCCTCGCTAATTTCTTTCTCTTTGAGAGATTTTTTTAATGAATCATTTGCATCGCGTCTGATATTTCGAATTGCGACTTTTGCTGATTCAGCTTCTGTGCGCACAACTTTTATCAAATCTTTTCTTCGTTCTTCGGTGAGTGTTGGCATTGGGACGCGAATGAGATCGCCAGATGTCGCAGGATTCAAACCAAGATCGCTATCGCGAATTGCTTTCTCAACCTTAGCAACCATACTTTTTTCATAAGGCTGCACATTAATTGTTTTTGCATCACCTAAATTGACACCAGCAACCTGATTGATAGGTACCATTGATCCATAATAATCAATGAGAATGTGATCAAGAAGGCCTGTGTGTGCTCTACCCGTTCTAATTTTTGCAAGATCAGACTTAAATGAGTCTAATGATTTTTGCATTTTTTCATTTACATTTGTTTTAATTGCTTCAGTCATTACAGTCCTCTTTAATCAATGAACATTAGGCATCACGAGGGTGCCTTCATTTTGTCCTAATAAAATATTTTTAAGTGCTCCGGATTTAAATATATTAAATACTGCGATAGGTAATTGTTGATCTCGACATAAAGTAAGCGCTGTAGCATCCATCACTTTTAAATCTTTTTGAATAGCTTCATCAAAACTTACAACTTCATAACGCTTTGCTTTTGGATTTTTTTTAGGGTCTTCTGAATAGATTCCATCTACTTTAGTAGCTTTAATCATAATATCAGCATTCATTTCAACCCCGCGTAAAGCTGCAGCTGTATCGGTTGTAAAAAATGGATTGCCAGTGCCAGCAGCAAAAATAACGACTTTACCTTCTTCTAAATAACGCATTGCTTTACCTCTAATATAAGGCTCAACAACTTGTTCTATATTAAGCGCTGATTGAACACGAGCTATAATGCCTGCATGTTTCATTGCATCTTGAAGTGCTAAAGCATTCATGACTGTTGCCATCATGCCCATATAATCAGCAGTTGCTCTATCCATCCCTGCAGCGCCCAGCGCAACACCTCTAAATATATTGCCTCCGCCGATCACAATACCTATTTGAACTTTTAAATCGAGGGCCTCTTTAATTTCCTGAACAACATTCGAAATGGTATGTTGATTAATGCCAAAAGGATCTTCACCCATAAGGGCTTCACCTGAAATTTTTAGTAAAACTCTTTTGTATGCGGATCGCGTCATAATTTTTGTTAAAGTTTAACGTATTTTTAAACTAGAAGACATAAAAAAAGGATTGTATGAATCATACAATCCTTTATAAGCTCTTTCTTAATTAAACCTTTGCTGCTGCTGCGACTTCTGCGGCATAGTCTACAACTGCTTTTTCTATGCCCTCACCTACAGAATAAATGCTAAATGCATTAATTGTTGCATTGTTGGCTTTCAATAATTGCTCAATAGTTACTTTATCGTCTTTTACGAAAGGTTGATTTAACAACGTAACTTCTTTGAGGAATTTTTGAATTGTACCTTCTGCAATTTTTTCAAGCATAGCTTCAGGCTTGCCTGCTTCTTTTGCTTTTTCAATTGCAACACGCTTTTCTACTTCAATCAATTGAGCGTCAATGCCTGATGCATTAAGTGCTTTTGGTTTATTTGCAGCAATATGCATAGCTAAATCTTTACCTAAACCATCGTCACCACCTTGAAGATCTAAAAGAACACCAATTCTTCCGCTATGAACATAGCTCACTATTTGACCGGTTGTTTGATAGCGAATAAATCGACGTGGGGTAATGTTTTCACCAATTTTTCCTACAAGCTGAGCTCTAACCTCTTCAGCGCTACCTGATGACATTGTTAAGTTTGTTAAAGCGTCGATATTGGCTGGATTCTTTTCATTAATAGCGCTTACAAGATCATGCGCATACTTTAGAAAGTCCTCATTTTTGGCACAGAAATCTGTTTCTGAGTTCACTTCAAGAAGTGTTCCTGTTTTGCCATCTTTAGCTACAAAAGCAATCACAATACCCTCGGCTGCCAATCTTCCAGCAGCTTTACTTGCTTTGTTACCGAAACGCACTCTTAGAATTTCTTCTGCACGAGCACTGTCNCCATNAGCTTCTGTTAGTGCTTTTTTACAATCCATCATAGGTGCGTCTGTGCGATCACGAAGGTCTTTGACCATGCTTGCGGTTATTTCTGCCACTTTGATACTCCTTAAATTCTGTATGATTAAACTTATTATTAAAAAAGGGGCATGAAGCCCCTTTTNAAAAATTACTTAAAAATTATTCAGCAACTGCCTCAGTTACTTCTACAAATTCTTCTTCTTGTGCTACNGATTTAGCAAGCTCATTTAATGCTTGGCTTTTACCTTCCAGAACTGCGTCAGCCATACCTCGAGCATAAAGCCTAATAGCTCTACTTGAATCATCATTNCCTGGAATCACATAAGAAATATCATCAGGCGAGTTATTTGTATCAACTACACCAATAATAGGTATACCAAGCTTATTTGCTTCAACTACAGCACCACTTTCATGGCCCACGTCAATAATAAATATCGCGTCAGGAAGCGCTGTCATATCCTTAATACCGCCGATTGAGCGTTGTAATTTTTCATAATCACGCTTATAACCTAGAGCTTCTTTTTTATTAAATTTTTGTAGGCTACCATCTTGAAGCATAGCTTCGTAATCATTAAGACGTTTGATAGATTGTCTAACAGTTTTAAAGTTTGTAAGCATGCCACCTAGCCATCTATGATTTACATAAGACACACCCGCACGAGATGCTTCTTCTTTAAGAATTTCTCGGGCCTGTCTTTTGGTACCCACAAATAGAATACGTCCTTTATTTGCGGCAAGGGTTCGAATGTACTTCAAAGCCTCTTGAAACATTGGTAATGTTTTTTCAAGGTTAACAATATGAATTTTATTTCTATCACCAAAAATGTATGGCGCCATTCTTGGATTCCAATAACGGGTTTGATGGCCGAAATGGACACCCGCTTCTAGCATTTGACGCATTGTAACTGACATAATTGACTCCGTTGTTATGGGTTAAAAAAACATTACCTAATTACATCTATTTTCATAGACACCCTAACGTTAGATAATGCAAAATTTATTCCTCAAGATCCTTGAAGAAGCGCGCTATAATAGCACAAAAAATAAGCTCAAACGCAATATAAACGCAGCAATCATGACAATACACATCAAAAATCCCCAAGAAATTGAAAAAATGCGTGTTGCTGGTAAATTAGCATCAGAAGTCCTTGATTTTATTACCCCTTTTGTAAAACCGGGCATTACCACTGAAGAAATTGACAAACTTTGCCATGATTATATGGTGAATGTTCAAAATACCATTCCTGCCCCGCTCAATTACGCTCCGGACGGACACACTCCATATCCAAAATCAATTTGTACATCCATTAATCATCAAATCTGTCACGGCGTTCCAGGGCCGAAAGCACTTAAAGAGGGTGATATTGTAAATATTGATATAACAGTCATTAAAGATGGTTTTCATGGTGATACAAGCCGCATGTTTCATTTGGGCGAAACTTCTATCCAAGCTAAACGTTTATGCAAACTTACCTATGAAGCTATGTGGCTTGGTATTAAGCAAGTCAAACCGGGAGCAAAATTGGGCGATATTGGTTTTGTTATTCAAGATTTTGCCGAAAAAAATGGATTCAGCGTGGTACGAGAATTTTGTGGTCATGGGATTGGCAAGCGTTTTCATGAAGAGCCTCAAGTGCTTCACTATGGCAAACCAGGCACAGGACTTACTTTAGAAGCAGGCATGATTTTTACAATTGAGCCTATGATTAATGCAGGCAAAAGAGATATTAAACAAATGCCTGATGGCTGGACTATAGTCACCAAAGATCGAAGTCTTTCAGCACAATGGGAGCATACAATCTTAGTTACTGAAATTGGTTATGAAGTGCTGACAGTTTCTGACAAAACACCTCCTCCACCTGAATTTATAAATTAAATCTTGATTCAAAAAGAAATACTTAACTTAAAAAAAGAAATAGCTTTGAATGAGTCAAATCTCATTAAAGTATTCTTAAAAAAAAGAGATGGCCAATCTTATCTTAATAATCACTCTCTTCTTATTGACAAGACATTAAAAGAACTCTGGGAACAGCTTGAGTTCAAAAATAGTGCGTCTCTTGTAGCCTGTGGGGGTTATGGTCGCCAAGAATTATTTCCTTATTCTGACATCGACTTATTAATATTAATTCCAAATAAATTTAATAGCTCTTTAAATCAAAAAATTGAACAATTTATTACCTTAGCATGGGATTTAGGCTTAAGAATTGGTCATAGCGTCAGAAATATTAATGAAACTAAAAGGGAAATTAAAAAAGATATTACGGTACAAACTAATCTCTTAGAAGGCAGATATCTTAATGGAGATAAAGCTCTATATAAGGAATTAAAAAAGATTATTAATGACACTCTTGTTTCTAAACGTTTCTATGAGGGCAAATTAAAAGAACAAGACCATAGACATCAGAAATATAATCAATCTGCATACCAATTAGAGCCAAATATAAAAGAGAGTCCTGGTGGCTTAAGAGATTTGCAAATGATTCAATGGATTGGCAAAAGCTATATTGCAAGATTTAATTTGGAAAAATTAAATCAAAGAAAATATCTTGACGCGCAAAATTATCAGAAACTTATTAAAACCGATCTATTTTTTAAAAATTTAAGAATCCTCCTTCACATTACAGCAAAACAGAATGAAGATCGCCTGCTCTTTGATTACCAAAATCAATTAGGTCTATTGTTGAAGTATAAAAACAGTCCTTATAAAAAAAGAAGTGAATTATTTATGAGGGATGTTTACAAAGCGATTAATTTCACAACATATATCAATGAAGTGTTACTTAAAAAGCTTAATCCGAAAACAAATACTAAAATTAAAAAAGTTAGAAACAATAAATTTCTTGTTATTCAGGATGAATATCTAGAAATTAGCCAAAATTACAAAAAAAAATCTATTACGCCGTATATTTTTGATGTGTTTATAACCTTTCAAAATGGTACATCGCTGAAATCGTTAGGGCCAAATCTAATGATATTGCTCCAAAATTCGTCAAAAGAAATAAATGAAGCTTTTCGAAAAAATAAAAATCAACAAGAGAAATTCTTATCGATTCTCAAATCGGACGACAAAGTAAATCGAACACTTAGAATTATGAATAAATGCAATCTTATCGGTGCTTACATTCCTGCATTTGGGAAAATAGTTAGTCAGATGCAACATGATTTATTCCATATCTATACTGTCGATGAACATATACTTAATGTCCTTCGTAACCTAAGAAGATTCGCTAAAGACGAACTGAAACATGAGTTTCCTGACTGCTATGACTTATTCAAAAATTACAAAAAAAAATATATCTTATACCTTGCTGCCCTATTTCATGATATTGCAAAGGGTCGAGGTGGTGATCATTCCGAATTGGGTGCGAAAGATGTTGATGAATTTTCGAAACTCAATAATCTACCAACTGAGGATCATGCCCTTATTAAGTGGCTAGTCAAATCACATCTTATTATGTCCCATACGGCACAAAAATTAGACTTATCAGATCCTAGAGTAATTGAGGAGTTTGCAAAAAAAGTTGCAAATAAAGAAAATTTAATTTCGTTGTACCTTCTGACGGTTGCAGATATAAGAGCCACGAGTCCGCACGTATGGAATCAATGGAAAGCTACTCTGCTCAAAAATTTATTTAAATACACATTAAATTATTTAGAGCAAGATAAATTATCCCACGAAGACTCAATTACAAAACGAAAAGAAAAAGCAGCACTAATTTTAGACAATTACAATATTAAAAATCATCACTACAAAACTCTTTGGGAAAATTTTGGTAAAAGTTATTTTTATAGGTACACAGAAGAAGAGATTGCATGGCAAACGAGATTATTATTTTCACATATTGCGCCCACAAAACCGATTATTAGNGTTAGGCANCGNCCAAANGGCGAAGGNATAGAAGTNCTTATTTACCAAAAAAATTCTACGAATATTTTTAATAAAACTTGTCATTTTTTTGATGAAATTGGATATAACATTGCTGCAGCAAAAATATTCACAACTCANCATGATTATGCCTTGAATCTTTTTGATTTGCTTGATGCAAATCCAAAGTCAGTAAGCTACGAAGGTCTATTTAAATTTATCGAAAAAGAATTAACTAGCCGATTTGAAAATCAGAAAGATAGCAAGCCCACAAAACTATCTGAAAGAAGTCGACAAGCGACACACCACTCTTTTGATACAAAGATTTCTATTATGCAAATTGATGAATCACCTATATACCAACTAGAGGTTATTACTGATGACAGGCATGGCCTTTTGAGCATCATTTCCGACCAGCTATCTAAAGAAGAAATATCTATTAATCATGCAAAAATAAATACACTTGGATCTAGAGCTGAAGATACATTTTTAATCACCTATAAAAATCATTCAAAAATGAACGACAAAAAAATAAATGATTTAATTAAAAAAATGAATGTAGCCATAGCATAAGTTCTCAATCACGTATAATTCAAATTTCACATACGATAGCGTCATAATGAAAATAGCAATTATTAGAAGAAAGTTTACGCCATTTGGCGGTGCAGAAAATTTTATTCTAAGAGCATCATCAGGATTAAGCTCACTTGGCATTAAATTTACAATTATTTCTGAGCAATGGAAACGAGACGCTAATAATTCAAAACATATCTCATGGTTAGAAGCAAAATCTCAGGGAGTTTTTAGATTTTCTAGATTTTTAAGCTTCCAGAATGCTGTAAAAAAAATTATTGCCTCTAATCATTTCGACCTTATTCAGTCACACGAAAGATTAACAGGGGTTGACATATATAGACTCGGTGATGGCGTCCATGCAGCCTGGGTAGATAGAATAAAAAAAAATAGTCCTTGGTATAAAAAGATATGGCTTAACTTTGATCCCTATCACCAAAAAGTTATTCGTATCGAAAAAGAAATGGCCGAGGACAGAAATCTTTTTTATGTCGCAAATAGCGATCTCGTTAAAAATGAATTGTGTGAATATTACAACGTGCCAAAATCACGCATTACAGTCATTGAAAATGGTATCGATATAAAATCATTTCATGCTGTTTCAGATTCAAAAAAAGAAACATCCAAGAAAAAATTAGCGCTTAATGCAAAATTACCTGTAATCCTTTTCGTAGGCTCAGGATTTCAAAGGAAAGGTGCTTTTGAGCTTGTTGAAGCCATCAAATTACTCCCTAAATTTCAAGCCATTATTGTTGGTCATGACAAGAAAATAAAACAATTAAGAAATCTTGCTCACGGACACAACATACTTATCACAGGCCCCCAAGATAACATCCAAAAATATTTAGATGCGTCTGATATATTCTGCCTCCCCTCTTTGTATGACAGCCTGCCTAATGCAGCAATTGAAGCATTGTGTTGCGGATTGCCTGTTGTATTAACAAAAGATGTTGGCCTAGCTCCCCACATAAAAAAGAATAAAGCTGGGGTCATTTGTAAGAAAGATAAAGATAGTATTGCGAATGCTTTAATGGATGCTTGGAAAAAAAGAAGGTTATTTTCAAAAAATGCCTTAAAACTCGCTAAAACTTTTGACATAAAAATTAAAAGCAAGGAATGGCTTCATTTATACAATGATTTGGCAAATAAAAAGAAAATTAAAATTTTACATACAGAATCTTCATTGGGCTGGGGTGGTCAAGAAATTCGAGTGCTCACAGAAGCAAAAATATTTTCTAAATATGGGCATGAAGTTATCGTTGCAGCAGATAAAAATAGTTTAATCGCCAAAAGAGCTCACCTTTATGGGGTAAAGTGCGAAGGCATTAAACTTCAAAAAAAGAGATTTGCTGATTTGCTTTCACTAAGAAAGCTTATTAAAAAAGTAAATCCAGATGTGATTTCTTGCCATTCAAGTACCGATCATTGGCTTTCCGCTTTAGCTCGATTAACTTTAAATATAAAGCCGGCCATTGTAAGAACGAGACATATAAGCACTCACGTTCATAGAAACATATCTTCTAAATGGCTTTATAACAATGGTTGTGAATCAATCATGACAACGAGTGAATCTATAAAGGATGATTTAACTAAAGACAGATTTGTTCGCACCCATATCGCTTCTGTTCCTACTGGAATTGATACTGAAATTTTTATACCTGGCAATAAAATACAACAAAGAAAATCACTGAATCTCCCGCAGAAACATTTTATCTTTGGTATTGCGGCTACATTGAGATCGTGGAAAGGACATAGCGATTTAATTCAAGCCTTTAATCTTTTGAATAATCCATTGTGTACTTTAATCATAATAGGTGATGGTCCACAAATGCAAAATTGTAAAAAATTAGCTAAAAATTCATCTTATCCGGACAATATAAAATTTGTTGGCGATACACGAAATATCGCGCCCTATTTGCAAGCAATAAATTGTTTTGTATTACCAAGTTACGCAAATGAAGGCGTTCCTCAAGCATTATTACAGGCTATGTCTGTTGGCCTTCCAATTATTAGCTGCCCAGTAGGAGGCATTCCAGAAACTTTACAGGCTTATAAAAAAGCTACATTAGTCAAACCTAAGAGTCCGGAGCTCTTATCAAAAGCAATGTTAAAAATTATGAAAGCTCCCAATACAGATCAAACGAAATATATATACCGACCCTTTACCTTGGATGTCATGTATAGATCATCTATGGAAGTTTATGATAAAGCTATTAAAAATAGATTTGAATGAGAATAGATTGAAATTAATGGCGGAAGAGGTGAGATTCGAACTCACGGAGGGCTATGAACCCTCGACGGTTTTCAAGACCGCTGCCTTAAACCGCTCAGCCACTCTTCCGGAGCGAGAATTCTATCATAACCTTTAGTCATCTTGAAGGTCTGAATTGGGAAATAAAACCTCAGAAAATCCAAAATTACTTAAATCTCTAATCCTCATAGGATAGAGAATTCCATCTAAATGATCGCACTCATGCTGAACAACGCGCGCATGGAAATCACTCACTGTGCGATCAATTGTATTATGGTTCAAGTCATAACCTTGATAACGAAGTTTTTTAAATCTTGGCACTAACCCTCTCATACCAGGAACGGAGAGGCACCCCTCCCATCCATCATCCATATCTTCATCAAGAAAAGTAAGTTTTGGATTAATTAAAATAGTGTAAGGCACTTCTTCTGCATCGGGATATCGTGGCGTTTTTTTAACTCCGAAAATAACAACCCTTAAACTCACGCCTATTTGTGGCGCTGCTAATCCAGCACCATTTAGAGAATGCATCGTATCTTGCATATCTTCCACCAGATTTCTTAATGCGTGACTTTCAAAATCATGAACTGGCTGAGCTACTTTCAAAAGCAGTGGATCGCCCATTTTTAAAACCTGTCTTATGGCCATTTAATTTTTTGAGATAATTGTTTGAATAAGTCTTATTACATCGGTCATCATTAGTTGGCAAATATCATTATCGCAAAGCTCATTAATACTCGAAAATGAAATAGCATCTTTACTTAGACCTCTTCCAGCAGCGTGATTTACCATGGGACATATAGCTGCATATGCAATATTAAGCTCTTTTGCCAAAGCCGCTTCAGGCATTCCTGTCATACCAACTATATTTGCACCATCTTTTTCAAGACGATTAATCTCAGCTGCAGTTTCAAGTCTAGGCCCCTGCACTGCTGCATAAACTCCCTCAGTGACTACTGTTTTTAAAATTGACTGAGCCGCACTAATAATTTCTTTTCTTAAAAATTCATCATATGGGTAAGTAAAATCTATGTGCTTAACTGGCATTTCAGCGCCATCGAAATAAGTATTTTTACGGGCATATGTATAATCAATAATTTGACTGGGAATACATATGGTACCGGGTTTAACTGCTTCGTCGATTACACCTACAGTAGCTACCGATATGATTTTTGTAACACCGACAGATTGCAACGCCCAAATATTAGCTCGATAATTAATTTCGTGCGGTGGTATCGTGTGACCCGAACCATGTCGAGCCAGAAAAACAATATCTTTATTTGATAATGATCCAAAAATGAGTGGCTGAGAAGGTTCGCCATAAGGCGTTCTAATGAGTTCACGCTTTAACACTTTTAATTCATGTATCGAAGCCAGTCCCGTGCCGCCAATAATTCCAAACATAAAACTAACCTCGTCTATTAAAGAGTTACATTCTATAACATACTACTACTTATGAGACTTACACAAAATATTACGAGCCAACATAAGATCAAACAGATAAAAAAACATTATGAAAATTTTACTGTTGGCTCATTGGTCCTTGGTAGCGATTTGAAAGAGGCAATTACGACCTTGTATGCTTTTGCTCGGCTAGGAGACGATATTGCAGATGAGGGAAATAAATCTAAAAAAGATCGTCTTAAAGAAATTAAATACCTTAAAGATCATTTAAAAAAAATTGAATTTAATCAAAAAATTAATGACCCTTATTTCAACATATTAAAAAAAATATATTACAAATATAATATAGAAATCAATAACTTATATAAATTTATTAATGCTTTTAATAAAGATATTAATCATAAACAATATTCACGATTTAATGATTTAATTAGATATTGTGAGGACGCTGCAAACCCAGCGGGTGAACTTATTTTAAGTCTTGCAAAAAAAGATACTACAGAAAATATTCGCCAATCTAATGCCATTTGCACCTCATTAGCGCTTATAAATTTCGCGCAAGGGGTTGTTGAAGATTATGAAAAAGGCCGAATTTATTTTCCTAAAGACGAAATGAAAAAATTTAATCTCAAAGTCAAAGATATAGAAAAAAGAAACTTTTCAAACGAATGGGTAAGATATAAAAATTATTGGATTCATCGTAACTACCTAATCCTAAAAAAAGGATTGGGTCTTGGAAAAAAAATAAAAGGTAGACTTGGTATTGAAATACAAATGATTGAACTTGCCGCAGTTTTATTACTAAAAAGAATGAAAAAAAATGACTGTAATTTATTCACTAACCCACCTAAAATCAGAACGCTAGATTGGATATTCATATTCTTTAAATCTGCACTTCTAAAACTATCATGACCCCTATTCAATATTGCTATACAAAAGTTAAAGAAAGTAAGTCGAATTTCACCTGGGCTTTTTACTTTGTAACCAAAAACAGGCGTGATGCTCTTGTGTCCCTTTACGCATTTTGCAGAGAAATTGATGATATTGTAGATAATACAATCGATCTCGAAGTCGCGACTGCAAAAATAAATTGGTGGAAAGATGAAATAACCCGTTTATTTCATTCAACCCCACAACATCCCGTGACAAAGTCTTTGTTAAATTTTATTCATATCTATGAGCTTAATGAGGCTTATTTTTTAGAAATGTTAGATGGTATGGAAATGGATTTGAAATTTAATCGTTACGAAAGCTTTAAACAGCTCCAGCTTTATTGCTATAGAGTTGCAGGTGTAGTTGGCATACTGTGCGTCAAAATATTAGGGTTTAAAAATCAAGCAACTTTGAAATATGCCCATGACCTGGGTATAGCGCTTCAACTCACAAATATTGTTCGTGATGTTGGTGAGGATGCAAGGAAAAATAGAATCTATATCCCGCTTAACGAACTTCATCTATTCAATGTCTCTGAAGACGATATTTTGGGATTTAAAGAAAATAAAAATGTATCAAGTCTATTGATTCATCAAATTGAGCGTGCAGAGACTTTTTATAAGTCTGCTTATGAAAAAATTCCTAAAGAAGACATTAATCGTCAGATTCCTGGTTTGCTTATGGGTAAAATTTACGAAACGTTGCTATTTGAAATCAAAAGAGACCGACCAGAACAAACATTGAATCACAAGGTAATTCTTCCGCCTTTTAGAAAGATGCTCGTGATACTTACATGCTTCTTTAAAAATAAATTTTATGCTTTGAGTAACTGAAGCGCTTGGGATAAGTATTCAATCCCTATTACATCAATTCCTGCAACCTTTTGTTTGGCGATATTAGCTTTGGGAATAATAGCTCTCGTAAATCCTAATTTTGCAGCTTCTTTGATGCGCTCTTGACCTCTCTGTATAGGTCTTACCTCTCCCGCCAATCCCACCTCACCGAAAATAATTGTTTTTTGATTGATAGGTTGATTTTTAAACGAAGAAACAATGGCACATAAAATAGCAAGGTCTACGCCTGGTTCAGTAATCTTGACTCCACCTACCGCATTGACAAAAACATCTTGATCAAAGCATGCTATGCCACCATGTCGATGTAATACAGCAAGTAGCATTGAAAGTCGATTCTGCTCTAAACCAACACCTAAACGTTTAGGTGACGCCCCATGTGCGTTATCAACAAGCGCTTGAATTTCAATTAAAAGTGGTCTTGTTCCTTCTTGGGTAACGGTAATGCATGATCCAGAAACTTCCTCATGATGATGAGATAAAAATAATGCGGAAGGATTTGTCACTTCCCGTAAACCTTTTTCAGTCATGGCAAAAACACCAAGCTCATTGACAGCGCCAAAGCGATTTTTAAATGCACGCACCATTCTAAAACTTGAGTTTTGATCGCCTTCGAAATAAAGCACAGTATCTACAATATGTTCCAACACCCTTGGGCCTGCTAATGACCCCTCTTTCGTAACATGACCAACTAGAATCATGCTCACTTCCAATTGTTTTGCAATGCGAGTTAATTGAGCTGAACATTCCCGCACTTGAGTCACTGAACCAGGCGCGGACTGCAGCTCTTCTGAATAAATTGTTTGAATAGAATCAATTACAACCACATCAGGCTTATTTTTTTCGATCGATTGAATAATTTTTTCTAGATTAATTTCTGACAATATAAAAATATCTGAAACCTCTAGTTCTAACCGTTTAGCGCGCATGGCAATTTGTTGTGGTGATTCTTCACCACTCACATAAATAACTTTACATGGCGCCTGGCTTTTATCATTTGTCATATGTGAGAGCGCTTGAATGAGTAATGTTGACTTACCTATTCCGGGATCACCTCCAATCAAGACAACGCCGCCTGGAACAAAACCACCTCCTAAAACGCGATCAAATTCACTTATACAAGTCGTTCTTTTATAAACAGCTGCCATCTTAACTTCATTAAGTTTTTTTAATTCTGAAGTTTGGGTCAAGGACGCATAACGATTAGGTACAGAGGCTTCTATAATACTTTCTGCCATCGTATTCCATGTCATACAATGAGGACATTGGCCCTGCCACTTGGTAGATTGGCCTCCGCACTCCGTGCAAACATACGCAATTTTATTTTTAGCCATAGATTGTTTCTATAGGAACTCTTTTGGATGCGGAGATTGCACAAAGCAATTCATAACCTACTGTGCCCGATTTTTCAGCAACTTCATCGACAGGAATATGCTCGCCCCATAATTCAACATCGCTTGAAATAGTTGCACTAGGAATATTTGTGATATCAATATAAAGCATATCCATAGACACTCGTCCAACAGTGGATGTTTTTTTCCCTTCAATATAAATTGGTGTTCCAGATGGTGCATGTCTCGGATAGCCATCCGCATAACCACATGCAACTACTGCGATACGCATATCATTTTTAGCTTTGAAACTATCACCATATCCAATTGAATCGCCTTTAGATAAATTTTGTACTGCAATAATTTTACTTTTTAATTGCATCGCAGGTTTAAGGTTAAAAGAACTAGATTTTTTTCCTACAATAGGTGAAGCGCCATAAAGCATAATACCCGGACGTACCCAATCAAGATGTGTATTTTTAAAATTAAGAATAGATGCTGAATTTGCAACTGAGCGAGAAAAATTAAAACGATTAGCAATGTCGTTAAAAATATTAAATTGCCAATCAATACCTTTAGGCTCATCGGCAGTTGCAAAATGTGTCATGAGTGTGATCGATTTAAAATAAGATTTATTTTGTAAAGATTCAAGAATATCTTTTGTATCTTTAGCATTAAATCCTAAACGATTCATTCCGGTGTTAATCTTAAAATGAATATCGATGGGATGATTGAGCTTTGAGTTTTCAATCATTTGCAATTGATGAAGATTATGAACTACAAGATTGATACGCATTTTTGCTGCTATAGAAATCTCGTAAGCTTCAAAAGCGCCTTCTAATAATAAAATATCTTGTTCAAAACCATGCTCTCTTAGATCAATCGCTTCATTTAAACTTAATACAGCAAAACCATCACTTTCATTAAGTCCTTGCGCAACATTGATAAGGCCATGACCATAACCATTAGCTTTTACAACTGACATGATCTTAGATTTAGGAGTTAATTGCTTAACAATAGAGAGATTATGTCGAAGCGAAGCTTGGTTAATGAATGCCTTAAGAGGACGCATCTATTTTATTCGTCGTAAGATTGAAAACCTGGATTAGCAAAATTTTCAAAACGTGTATATTCACCTAAGAATGTAAGTCTGACTCGTCCAATAGGGCCATTTCTTTGTTTTGCAATAATAATCTCTGCAACCCCTTTATCTGGCGTGTCTGGGTTATAGACTTCGTCCCTATAAATGAAAAGGATCAAATCCGCATCTTGTTCAATCGCGCCCGATTCCCTCAAGTCCGACATTACGGGACGTTTATCAGGTCTTTGTTCAACACTTCGATTAAGTTGTGATAATGCAACTACTGGTACATCAAGCTCTTTTGCTAGCGCTTTAAGTGATCGTGACATTTCAGAAATTTCAGTCGCACGATTTTCACTTTGTCGTCCACCTGGAGGGGACATCAATTGAAGGTAATCGATCACAATCAATCCCAATTTTCCACATTGTCTCGAAAGCCTTCTAGCGCGAGCTCTTATATCAAAAGAATTTAAACCAGCACCCTCATCAATATGAATAGGCGCTTCATTAAGTCTTCCTAATGCATGCGTTAATCTTTCCCAATCATCATCTTCTAGACGCCCTGTTCTCATCTTATGTTGATCTAGACGACCAACTGATCCTAATAGGCGCATAGTTAATTGCGTAGAGGCCATCTCCATTGAGAATACAGCGACAGGAAGTCCCGTGTCTAATGCCACATTTTCTGCCATATTAAGAGCTAATGAAGTTTTACCCATAGAAGGACGGCCCGCCACAATGACAAGATCGCCTGGCTGCAAGCCTGAGGTCATCGCATCTAAATCTGAGAACCCTGTAGGCACGCCTGTAACATCACTCGCTCCTGCAGTAAATAAATCATCAATTCTTTGTGCCACCTGAGGTAAAAGCTCTTTAATATCTTTAAAGCCTGATTGATCATGCTTTTCTTTTTCCGCAATTTGAAAAATCTTAGCTTCGGCTTCATCTAAAAGTTGTTGAGCATCTCGCCCTTGAGGTGCAAAAGCGCTGTCTGCAATATCAGACCCTACCTCGACTAAATGTCTCATAATCGAACGTTCGCGGACAATCTCTGCATATCGACGTATGTTCGCAGAAGTTGGTGTATTTTGCGCCAACGAACCTAGATAACTTATGCCACCAGCTGTTACTAATTCAGCGTTCTTCTCTAAAGACTCAGCAACGGTCACTATATCCGCCGGGCTATTTTGCTCAACAAGCTTAATAATGTGCTGATAAATCAACCGATGGTCTTGACGATAAAAATCACTAGATGACACAAGGTCAGCAATTTTATCAAGCGCTTCATTTTCAATGAGCAAGCCACCTAACAAAGACTGTTCTGCTTCAATAGAATGAGGGGGTAATTTAAGGGTATTGAGGATATCGTCAGCCATGGATTAATTATAACGGAATAAAAAAAGGCTGCTCTAGGCAGCCTTTAAAAAAATAGATTGCTTTTTATTAAGCAGGTTCACCAATGACGTCGATTGTAATATCAACAGTCACATCATGATGTAAAGCAATTGTAACCTGATGTTGACCTACAGTTTTAAGAGGACCATTTGGCATACGAATTTCAGCTTTAACGACCTTGATATTTTTTGCTGATAAACCTTCAGCAATATCTGTGTTTGTCACAGAGCCAAAAAGTTTTCCATCTACACCAGCTTTTTGTGTCACAGAAAGATTAAAACCAGAAAGTGCTTTCGCTCTTTCTTTCGCAGCATCAAGAAGTGCTGCTTGTTGCTTTTCAAGTTCAGCACGTCTTGCTTCAAATTCAGCTTTGTTTGAATCTGTCGCGCGTTTAGCTTTACCTTGTGGAATTAAAAAATTTCTACCAAAGCCATCTTTAACTTTAACAATGTCACCAAGGTTTCCTAAATTAGCAACTTTCTCTAATAAAATAACTTGCATCTTATAATCTCCTTAGTGCTTATCAGTGTATGGTAAAAGCGCTAAAAAACGAGCACGCTTCACCGCAATATTAAGTTGACGTTGATAAATCGCTTTAGTACCTGTGATGCGAGCTGGAATAAGTTTTCCATTTTCAGTAATAAAGTCTTTCAATAAATCAACATCCTTGTAATCTACCTCTTTAATGCCTTCGGCACTAAATCTGCAGTAACGTCTTCTTTTGTACATTTCTCTAGCCATCTTAAACTCCTATAGATATTCTATAAAATTAATATGAAAAATGAGCTGGTTACTTTTTACGCTCTTATTTCCAATAAATCCTTTTGTTTTAATTCTGTCACCAATTTTTACAGGCATTAACGCATTGCTGCCCATGATTTTTGCGCTTAACTCACAATTGATTGTTCGTTTTAAATTTGCTTCAATCTGCTCTGAGTTATGTTTTAACGTAAGATTAAGTGCTGGTATTCCTGCGGGTGTGTATCGAACCGGATCCACATGGGATACTTCCCCAGAAATTTCTAAGCAGTTCAATCTAAATTAAGCTTCAACAACCTCGGGTGCACCGCGCTCATCTTTATCAAGCACTGATTTTGATTTTTCTTCTTTCATCATAATAGATGGTGAAGTCACGGCTGTTTTTGTGCCCATAATTAAATGACGTAAAACGGCATCATTAAATTTAAATGCATGCTCTAGCTCTGCAAGCGTTTCGAGATCACATTCAATATTCATAAGCACATAATGAGCTTTGTGAATTTTTTCAATCATGTAGGCAAGTTGTTTGCGGCCCCAGTCTTCGAGGCGGTGGAGTTTTCCACCTTTGGATGTTACTAGAGATCTGTAGCGTTCAATCATGCCAGGCACTTGTTCGCTTTGATCAGGATGTACGATGAATACAACTTCATAATGTCGCATATAAATCCCCTTATGGTTAATAGCTTTCAGTGATGCGGTTCACTGTAAAGCAAGGTAGAAAGATCGAGTATTATAGGTGTTTTTTGAATTAAATCAATGGTTTTTAAAGGTCGACCCTGTCTTTAAGGCCTGCTCCATAAAGCCTTTCTTTAAGGAATTTTGCCTCGTCTCGAAGCTGAGCTGCTTTTTCGAATTCTAAATTACGTGCCGCTGTCTGCATTGATTTTTCAAGCTTTTGGATCTCCTTGGCCATCTGCTTCTCGTTTAAATGGTCATAGCGAGCCTCTTCTTTCTTAAGGGCTCGATTGAGATCAACTTCTTCTTTATCAAAAGTACCTTCAATAATATCTTTAATCTTTTTAGTAACCCCTACCGGCGTTATATGATTTTCTAGATTAAATGCAATTTGCTTGGTGCGCCTTCGACTAGTCTCATCCATGGCGACTTTCATGCTTCGTGTAACCTTGTTAGCGTAAAAAATAACTTGTCCATTTAGATTTCGGGCTGCCCTTCCTGCCGTTTGAATGAGAGAACGTTCTGACCTCAAAAAACCCTCTTTGTCGGCATCTAATACAGCTACGAGCGAAACTTCTGGAATATCAAGACCTTCTCTTAATAAATTAATGCCCACAACTACATCGAATTTTCCTAATCTTAAATCGCGAATAATTTCTACGCGCTCTACCGTATCAATATCTGAATGAAGATAGCGCACTTTAATTTGATGTTCAGTTAAATAGTCAGTCAAGTCTTCAGCCATTCGCTTAGTTAGAGTGGTCGCTAGCACTCTTTCATTTTTTTCAACGCGAAGATTAATCTCACTTAATAAATCATCAACTTGAGTATCTGCTGGTTTGACGATAATTTCAGGATCGATAAGGCCTGTAGGTCTCGCAACCTGCTCAACAATTTGTTCTGTATGCGCAGCTTCATATTCAGCAGGTGTTGCTGATACAAAGATACACTGCCGCATTGTCTTTTCGAATTCCTCAAACTTTAGGGGTCGATTATCAAGTGCTGAAGGCAATCTAAATCCGTACTCAACTAAATTTTCTTTGCGTGCGCGATCACCTTTGTACATGCCCCCAATTTGAGGGACAGTCACATGACTTTCATCAATAATCATTAGCGCATCTTTGGGGAGGTATTCAATCAAAGTAGGAGGTGGATCACCCGGATTTCTTCCTGATAAATGTCTCGAATAATTTTCGATGCCTTTACAAAAACCTATTTCATTTAACATCTCAATATCAAATCGAGTGCGCTGTTCAATTCTCTGCGCTTCAACTAATTTGTTTGCTCTCACAAAATAATCAGAACGCTCCCTTAGTTCGTTTTTAATTTTTTCAATCGCTCTTACCGTGGTTTCTCTTGGTGTGACGTAATGGCTCGAAGGATAAACGGTAAAGTGATTCACTTTGTTATACATTTGCCCTGTAAGTGGATCAAAGAATGTAATGGATTCAATGAGATCATCAAACAATGTCACTCTGATCGCGGTCTCTGAATTTTCAGCAGGGAAAATGTCAATCGTATCGCCCCTGACTCGAAAAGCACCACGAGAAAAATCAAAATCATTACGTTCATATTGCATGGAAACTAAGCGCAAAATTATATTGCGTTGTAATAACTTTTCACCTTTAACGAGATGCATGACCATGCCTTGATAATCAACCGGATCACCAATGCCATATATGGCAGATACTGTCGCTACAATAATACTGTCATCACGCTCAAGAAGAGCTTTGGTGGCAGATAAGCGCATTTGTTCGATGTGCTCATTAATACTTGAATCTTTCTCAATAAAAAGATCTCGTGCAGGAACGTAAGCTTCGGGTTGGTAATAATCGTAGTAAGACACAAAATATTCCACAGCATTTTGTGGAAAAAATTCTCTGAATTCTGAATACAGTTGAGCGGCTAGTGTTTTATTAGGCGCCATAACAATGGCAGGTTTTCCTGTTCTTGCGATCACATTTGCAATGGTGTATGTTTTTCCTGACCCAGTTACACCTAAAAGTGTTTGAAATTTTTTTCCATCAAAAATACCTTGTGTTAAAAGATCAATAGCGTGAGGCTGATCTCCGCAGGTGGAAATGGCTGAAATAATTGATAAGGGCTATTTGGAAATGTGAGTAACAAGATAGTGATATTCTATTTAATTAAGGAATTAGAAAATTTAATATGCATTAAAACTAACAAGAACTTTTAGTATTTCGTTCAGTCAAGTAAACATTATACTTTTTATATGTGAATTCCTATGAAACGATTTTTTAAATTTTATGTTTTTATTTCCCTTAGCTTTTCATTTTATTCATCAAATGTATTAGCTCTAAATAAAGATCAATTAATGAATTCGTTTCTAAGCGTTGTCATGATTAGAGGTTATAACGAAGCAGGTGGTCTTGCTTTCGGCTCAGGTGTTGTTGTGGGTGATAATCAAGTTGTTACCAATTGCCATGTTATAAGAAGAACAAAGCAGCCTTGGGTATCCCAAGGTGAAGATACATTTTCAGTCACCGCAGTGAAAGCAGATCGCTGGCATGATTTGTGTTTACTTACTACTTTTGGCATGCCTCATAAAGCTGTCCCTTTAGGCAAAAGTACTGATCTTAAAAAAGGTCAAGAAGTCATAGCGATAGGTCATTCGAATGGTGTCCCTGCCCCATTAACGAGCGCAGGGGTTGTTAAATCAACATATGATCTTGATCAAGGAAAAGTTATTTTAAGCTCTGCTCAATTTAGGATGGGCGCATCCGGTAGCGGTTTATTTGATACAGAGGGTCGACTTGTAGGTATTAATACATTCAAAACTTCAGGACGCAATTCTTTTTATTATGCCCTTCCAGTTGAATGGCTGAATTCTCTTAAAAACAAACCTACTGAAACTAACTTACCAATCACTGGTATAGCTTTGTGGGAAGAAGAAGAAGATAAAAAACCAATTTTTCTTCAAGTTGCAATCCCAATGATCAAAGAAGACTGGAAGAAATTATTTGATGTAGCTAATGAATGGATAAGTAAAGAAAAAAATAACGCTGAGGCTTGGTTTGAACTTGGATTTGCCAACGAACATCTGAATAATTTGAGTGAGGCTGAAAAAGCATATCGACAATCTACTAAATTGGACAATCAGAATACGGATGCACTTTTGCGTTTAGGTTTTATTGCTAAAACTAAAGAAGACAAAAACGAAATTAAAAATATTCAGGAACAAATTTCTAAAATTAACCCTGAGCTTCTCGAAGATTACTATCAACTGGTCGGCTGCACCAAGACATGCGAATAGATTAAAAGTCTATTTCAACTGCAGTTCTTTTTGCGTAAAATAGGGTCATATATCAATAAACCCTGGATCTAAATTGTCAGCCATCAAACTATCCGACTGCGTCGGCAGAATAAAAGAATCCCCAACCCTTGCTATTACAGCCAAAGCGGCTCGCTACAAATCAGAAGGTAAAGATATTATTGGTCTAGCTGCCGGAGAGCCTGATTTTGATACGCCGCAACATATTAAAGATGCTGCAAAAAAAGCAATCGACAATGGATTTACAAAATACACCCCTGTGTCTGGTATTCCATCATTAAAAAAAGCGATTATAGATAAATTTAAACGGGACAATAGTCTTGAATATGCTCTCAATGAAGTGATCGTTGGTGTAGGTGGAAAGCAATGTATTTTTAATTTCTGTCTTGCTGTTTTAAACGCAGGCGATGAAGTGATTATTCCAGCGCCTTATTGGGTATCTTATGCGGACATTGCCTTGGTTTCAAATGCTAAACCAGTGATCGTTGAATGTGGAATTGAACAAAAATTCAAAATGACAGCCCTACAGCTTGAAAAGGCGATTACCCCAAAAACAAAATTGCTCATGTTAAATTCACCTTCGAATCCAACAGGTGCTGTTTATTCAAAAGAAGAATTAGAATCTCTCGCAAAAATACTTATAAAACATCCTAATATTTTAATTGGAACAGATGATATGTATGAGCATGTCAAATTAAAAGATATACCTTTTTATAATATTTTAAATGTTGAGCCCTCATTAAAAGATCGATGTATCGTCATGAACGGCGTTTCAAAAGCTTACTCCATGACAGGCTGGAGAATTGGTTTTGCAGCCGGTCCAAGTTACATCATAAAGGCCATGGAAATACTTCAATCTCAATCTACATCTAATCCAACATCAATATCCCAAGTCGCTGCAGAAGCTGCACTTTCAGGTGATCAAGCATGTATGCAACCTATGATCAAAGCCTTCAGGGAAAGACATGATTTTGTTGTAAAAAGTTTTAATGAAATACCGGGACTATCTTGTATAGAAGCAGAAGGTGCATTTTATGCATTTCCAGATGCAAGAAAGGCAATTGAGAATTTATACAATAAAAAAATTCTCAAAGAAAAAAATGACCTTGCGCTTGCAAATTACCTTCTTGAAAAAGAAGGTGTCGCAGTTGTGCCAGGTTCAGCATTCGGCGCAGAAGGTTATTTTAGAATCTCTTTCGCTACGTCAATGAAAAATTTAATAGAAGCACTAACAAGGATAAAGCGAGCGCTTTCGGTTTAAAAGAAGCGCTAATTCCAGTATAATTCTTATCTTTTGAGTTGACCATAAGGCAAAATCTACCTTATGATCACGTTCTCAATTCCTCGATAGCTCAGTCGGTAGAGCAACGGACTGTTAATCCGTGTGTCCCTGGTTCGAGCCCAGGTCGAGGAGCCAAATTCAAGCCCATATAACTTATGGGCTTTTTTTTATTTTTAATATATAGCACCGTGAAATCTAGCTAAATATTTAATGGTTCGTCTTATTTGAAATAAAGAAAGCATAAGAATTGCCAATAAAAAATTAATAATAATCATAGCTGCTCTATCTAAATAATTAATTTTTAAAAACCCATTTTTTTGAGCAAAGATACGCTTGGATCTATACCAATGACGACTTTTTAGATAGTCAGCACGAATAGATGGCTTGGATGATGAATGTGGAGCATGGGAACAAACGGCTTGATATGCTAAAACACAATCAAATCCCGCCTTAATAGCTCTGTGGCAAAGATCATATTCTTCGTAATACATAAAAAGATCATTATCAAAACCCCCTATTCTTAAAAAAAGTGGGACTCTTAATAATAAACAGCAACCAGGTAAAAATTTTGCCGATAAGTCTCCTTCTGGACTTATATCGATAGGATGGGCGGGCCAGGACCAATTATAAGAAACAACTTTTTTATTCTGCTTTTCATCAAATACCTGAGCACCGATGGCAAGTGAATTGGGAAACTTATCTGCACAAGCCAACATAGATATAACGGCTTCTCTTTCAATTTTTACATCAGGATTTAATATCAAAGCAAATTCTGTTTTAACGAACGAAATCCCAAGATTATTTCCAGGGCCATACCCAATATTCTTTGAAGAAATATATAGTTGATTTGGAAAAGATTTTTTTAACTTAAAAATAAGGTCATCAGATTTATTCGAATCATTATCAACGATAATAAATTGCTTAAAAATGCTTAAAGTTTCAACCAATCTGTCGTAGAGTTCTGCGCTATTATAAGTAACAACGACTGGTGTAATTTGATCGATCAAACTCATAAATTTAACTTAATAAAGTTTGCACTCTTTTAAAAACGGTTTCAGCTTGAATAGATTCCATACAAGAAGAAGAACTCTTACAAATTTCGTAATGCTGCAAAGATCCAATACAGGTACATTTTTTCCCAAGTATTTTCTGATTAGTTTGATAATTAGGAGCGGCATGAACGATTGATCCTTCCACAGCATGAAGACCAACAATTTTAATACCTAAAGCGGCAGCAAAGTGTAAAGGACCGGTATCGCCAGAAATAACAATTTTTGAAAGGCTTAACATTGCCAGAAATAGATTTAAATCTTTTATAGGCTCCAAAGTTTGGATAAATTTATTCTCTTTTTTCAATTGATTAAGTAACAAACGCTCTCTAATATTATTACCTGATGTATAAATAACTTTATACCCTGATTTGTTTAGTAGTTTATTTAATTCTAACCATCGATAAATGGGCCATTCCTTTTTTGGCTGAGATGTTGCAATATGACAAACAATATCGTTATCTTTGAAAATTTTTTTAGCTTCGATCAAATAAGATCTATCAAAGTTAATTTTTGGAATAGCCTTGAATAATGTGTCAACATTCCATAGCCCTAATAAGTCTAAATTTTTTTGAATATATACATTTGATAAACTAGAAGCAGCAATTTTTTGCGTATAGCATAATTTGTGAAGAATATTATTAGGCTTATTAATCATACCTAATCTAATTTTGGCGCCACATAGCAGAGTATAAATTGCGCCACGATCATTACCTCCAAAATCAACAGCTCTACCAAAAGACTCGTTTCTTAGAGCGAATAAAAGGGGTAGTTGGGCGAAAAAATTAATTTTGCCCCTAACGCGAGGGGCAGTCCAAATTTTATCAATAAAATTCACATGGTCTAATAGCACCTTCATTTCACTTGCAACTAGAACATGCAATTCAGCTTTGGGAAATTTTAACTTTAGAGCTTTAAGGGCTGGGAGTAAAAAAATTACATCGCCAAGATATTGAAATTGAATTGCTAATATCTTCTCTTTTTTATTAGCCATAATAATTAGCGGAATAACAATTTAATTTGAGTTAAAAAAATCTTAATCCGAATAAGGAAATTAATATTTGGTTCAGGTAAGCGACCTAACCATTTACTTCCGCGTTTAAGATAATGAGTTGTAAATATATTTGAACTAATGCCCCATTTCTGAAAGAAAATTTTTCTTCCATCAAATTTTTTGAAATTTAATTTCTTAGTCGATTTTGACATAAAGTGATAAATACGACTTTTGCCTACACCTTTAAAATTTCTTACGCCTGCATTCCATAACTTCATTGAAAAGTCTGGATCAGAATACATACCTGGTGAAAATTCTGTGCTATAGCCACCTACGAGATCCCATAACTTTTTAGGAACTAAATTGGGTGGCCAAGTAGCGCCAGTCCAATCAACTTTTTTAAAGCTTCTAAAAGTATCAAGAAGTTTTTTTTCTTCAAAATAATTTGGATGGTCACCAAAATCTTGAGGTGCAATTGCACATGAATTATTTGTATTCAATGGCTCGATCATGGTTGATGAAAGAAAAAAGTAATCCGATTTTTGCAATTCAACCTCTTTAAAAAGCCAATAATCCCAATCAGGGCAGGCGTACATATCATCATTAAAATACACAATATAATCAGAATTCACCAATGAGCTTGATGCATTTAAAGCGTAACAGATGCCTATATTCTCTTTTGAATATGAAAAATCAAATCCATTTTTCTTTGCCCAAGCCAAAGTTCCATCACTACCTTCATTGATGTGAAGAATAATTTGATGTTTATAACGAGAATTTTTTTTTAGGCTATTGATACAAAGCTTTAAAAAATCAAGATTATTCCAAGTTGGAATTAAAATAGAAAAAACTGGTTTATATTTTTTCTTTTTTGTAAAAAACGAAATTACGGGTTCTTTTTTAATAAAGTTATGATGATTAATCATTAGAAAATTAATTTTTAATCTTTTTTTGAGAAATATAATAGAGTTTTAAATATCGATAATACGTAACTTCAGCATTAGCAATGGCAAGCATCACTCCTTCTTTACCATCTAAAAAACCCGCTCTTATAAAGTAAGTTCGAAGAAAAGCCCATAAGCCATGAAATAATGCTTTTTTCAATGAGCCTTTTTTACCTGACTTTAAATTATCTCTGGCTCCACCAGTTGAGTAGAGATTTATTTTATTGATGACTGACTCAAGATCTCTATAGCTAAAATGAATAATAGAGTTAGTTAATCTTCCTACTTTATATTTAGTTGATAAATGCGCATGGACTTCATGTTCAGTAAATTTAGCAAATCCTTTTTTGAACAATCGCTTGGTGAAGTCTGGTCGCCATCCCGAATGATTCATAAATCTTGATACAAATAAAGATTTTCTCGGTACGTTATAAACATAAAAAGTTTCTTTTTTAATGGCTTTAAGTATTTCTTGCGAAAGTGCTGATGAAATTCTTTCATCAGCATCTAATGAAAAAATCCAATCTCCTTTCGACGCTTTGATTGCTATATTCTGCTGAGGGCCATAACCCATCCATTTTTTTTTAATAATTCGTGCACCTGCTTTTTTTGCAAGACTGATAGTTTGGTCAACACTTCCCGAATCAATTACTAGAATTTCGTCAGCAAAAGCAGCGCTTCTTACACAATCATAAATATTTGCAGCTTCGTTTTTTGCGACAATTACGATGGACAATTTAGTCATTTTTTTGGGTATAGGCGCTTAGTAATAAACCGGTTAGAACACAGAAAAATTTACCTTCGGTCGCATCGAGCAATAAAGAATTAAACATGGCACCAATAATAATAGTTAGCACTACCCCCTTTAGATACATGCCAGCATATTTGTCTGACCTTGCTATGATGTTTGAATGTTTCCAAATACAGTAAAACATATAAAAAAGAGCTGTGAGACCTATAATACCTAACTCAAAAAAAGTTAATAGGTATTGATTATGTGGATTTGGTACATCTTTTAATAAAGTATCTTGGGTATTGGATAACTTATTATACTCAGACC
>TBL_comb47_HYPODRAFT_10000473_pt1 | contig 53821 bp, 51 predicted proteins | sample TroBogypolimnion_40_FD_10682 | JGI IMG/M metagenome (IMG submission 10682)
TAAAGTAGCCACTGCGCGCCAAGTCTTGCCGAATAATGTCGGTGATGTTGACGGGGAGCTTGTTTTCATCTTTAAAGCGCATGACTGCAATGGGATATAGCGATTGACCCACACCAGTAATTTCAATGCTCATTTGAGCAAAGCTGTAGTTGCTTATAAGGCCTAATACGAGGGCGCTAGAAAGAACAATAGTCTTAAAGAAAGAACGCATAAGTTGATTCATCATATTTAGTAATTTACTTGGGTTTTAATTTAAGTTCAGGAGCCAATGTGGGGAATTGCCCATTGTCGTCTCTAGGCAGACTTTGTGTGGCGTCAATGGCGCTTAGGACCGCTTGGTCCCATACGGTGTCGCCACTACTCGATGTTATTACTCTCGTTAGAATGGCGCCATCGGGAGCGAGCTTCACTTGAACAATGGTTTGCTTACTTCCTTTAAAGGTGTCGGCATTAAAGGTGATATTGGCACGCACTTTTTTGATTACTTTGTCACTCCAGCCGGGAGGCGCATTACCACCACCGCCAACACCACTGCCGACTGAGCCACCGGTACCGCCATCTTTTGCGGCTAAGCCGCGTAAGCTGGCAATATTCGCTTCACGTCTTTTATCCGCTTCGGCATTGGCTTTGATCTGCGCCGGAGTGAGTGCAGGGGGTTTGGGTGTTTCTTTAGCTACCTCCTTTTTAGGAGGTTCTACTTTTTTAGGTACTTCTTTTGGTGGGGTGGCCTTGACTGGCGGAATTGGTTTTGGCGCTTCCTTAATGACTTCTTTTTTCGGAGGCTCTTTCTCAAGCTTCTTTTTCTTGACGGCGATATCAGCAGCCTCTTCTTTTACTTCTGTTTTAAGTTCGGGAACTGGAGGCGCTTCAACTTGAGGTGTGGAATCCCAAAGCTCTACTTCAATCCCTGCTGGTGTGCTGGTTTTCCAGCTAATACCCACCATTAGTAAAGCCAGTAAACCTAAATGAATGATTAGTGAAAAACTAAAAGCGCGCTTAGTGCTTTCGTTTTTGGTAAGACGTCCTCGCGTGAATGAAGATGGAAACATTTGCGCGCTATTCATGGGCAGATAACAGTGATGACTTATTGACTCTTGACTGCCAGACCAACGCGCTTCACGCCATTCTCTTTCAGCTTTGACATGACCTCCATCACTACTTCATATTTAATGGATTTATCTGCTGCTAGGACTACGGGCTGTTCGGCAGATGTTTCTGCTTGCGAGCGGGCAAAAGCCCCTAGTTCAAATTTATTTAAAGTTTGTACTGGCTCACCCTCTTTGCGAACGATGACATGTTCATTGGCATCAATGGTTAAAAAGACTGGTGGCAATGATTGCACTTTCGCACCGCCTACTGTGGGCAGATTGACAACGCCAGGATTGACCATTGGCGCCGTAACCATAAAGATCACGAGGAGCACCAACATGACATCAATATAAGGCACCACATTGATGTCAGACATCGCCCGGCGTTTGGAGGATTTTCTTAAGGATCCGGCCATCTCTATTTGCCTGCGGTTTGACGCTGCAAGATATTAGTAAATTCTTCTATGAAAGTCTCAAAACGAATTGCGAGGCGATCTACGCCTGTCGCAGAGCTGTTGTAGGCGACTACCGCGGGAATCGCGGCAAAGAGGCCAATGGCAGTGGCAACTAGCGCCTCAGCGATACCAGGCGCTACCGCCGATAAAGTGGCATTTTGTACATTGGCTAGGCCTCGGAAGGCATGCATGATGCCCCAAACAGTGCCAAAGAGGCCAATGTAAGGGGAGACTGAACCTACGGATGCCAAAAAGGGTAGATTGGCTTCTAGCATGTCCATTTCGCGTTGGTAGGTGGCTTTCATGGCACGTCGTGCAGCATCGATTTCACGAACTTTCATGAACTCTTGCATTCCAGCTTCAAAAATATGCTCTAAAACAGCGTCACTACGGGTATTACGCTGCGCAGCTTCCAAAAGGGTATTTAGGTCGCCACCTGACCAAAAGTCACGCTCAAAGCGCTCGGTATCACGCCTGACGCCACGCAAAATGGCCGTTTTCTTAAAAATGATGGTCCAGGAGGCGATGGACATTCCCATTAATAACAACATTACTAGCTGGACTAATAGGCTGGCATTAAGGACGAGAGAGAGAAAAGAGAGGTCTTGAGTAGGATTCATGAATGATTTTGTATGATAGAGGTAGATTTTACTTAAGCCAGCCAACTACATCAGGATTATCACCATGTTTGACCGCCAAAATACTTTAGCCAAAACTGACCCAGAAATATGGGCAGCGATTCAGAGTGAGAATCAACGTCAAGAAGACCACATTGAACTCATTGCTTCTGAAAACTACACTTCGCCAGCAGTAATGGAGGCTCAAGGCTCCCAGTTGACGAATAAATACGCTGAAGGCTATCCAGGCAAGCGCTATTACGGTGGTTGTGAGTTTGTGGATGTTGCCGAGCAATTGGCGATTGATCGCGTAAAGGTTTTATTTGGGGCTGAAGCAGCAAACGTACAACCCCATTGCGGCGCATCAGCAAACCAAGCAGTCTTTTTGGCATTCCTTAAGCCTGGTGATACTTTTATGGGTATGAGTTTGGCTGAAGGTGGCCACTTGACTCATGGCATGGCCTTGAATATGAGCGGTAAATGGTTCAACCCAATTGCTTATGGTTTAGATGAGAACGAGGTGATTGATTACGAGCAGATGGAGCGTTTGGCTCGCGAGCACAAACCTAAGCTAATTATTGCTGGAGCATCTGCTTATTCATTGAAGATCGATTTTGAGCGTATTGGTAAGTTGGCTAAAGAAGTGGGGGCCATCTTTATGGTGGATATGGCTCACTATGCTGGCTTAATAGCTGCTGGTGTTTATCCAAATCCAGTACCTCACGCTGATATCGTCACCTCAACGACGCACAAGAGTTTACGTGGTCCTCGCGGTGGCATCATTTTGATGAAAGCTGAGCACGAGAAAGCCATTAATTCAGCAGTATTTCCAGGTTTGCAAGGCGGTCCGTTGATGCATGTCATTGCTGCTAAGGCGGCTGCCTTTAAAGAAGCGCAAGAGCCTGGATTTAAGGATTATCAAAAGCAAGTAATCGCTAATGCCAAAGCCTTGGCCGAGACATTGATTGAGCGTGGATTACGCATTGTTTCAGGCGGTACAGATTCTCACGTGATGTTGGTAGATCTCCGTTCTAAGAAGATGACTGGTAAGGAAGCGGAGCGCATATTGGGTGAAGCACACATTACCTGCAATAAGAATGGCATTCCAAATGATCCAGAAAAACCAATGGTGACAAGTGGGATTCGTTTGGGCTCACCAGCTATGACTACGCGTGGTTTTAAAGAGGCAGAAGCTAGGCAAGTCGGCAATTTCATTGCAGATGTTTTAGATAATCCGAATGATGCTGAAAATATCGCTCGGGTACGCGCACAAGTATCCGCGCTGACTAAGCGCTTTCCAGTGTACGGTTAAAACTACATCAAAGAGATTTAACGAAAGGCTCTGATTGCGCTGCCCCTTCTGCCATAACGACGATACACAGGTACTCGATACACGAGTGTCAGATGAGGGTGACACAATTCGCCGCCGCCGCCGCTGCACCAAATGCGATAAGCGCTTTACTACCTATGAGCGAGTGGAGCTGGTTCTGCCTGCAATTGTTAAAAAGAATGGTAGCCGCGTTGAGTACAGCCATACAAAGTTGGCTGATTCACTGAAGTTGGCCTTACGTAAACGTCCAGTGTCATCTGACTCCGTTGATGAAGCTATAGGGCGCATTGAAGAAAAACTTTTAAGTCTTGGCGAAAAAGAAATTCCGAGCGAACGCGTTGGTGAGCTCGTGATGCGTGAGCTTAAGCGTTTAGATAAGGTGGCTTACATTCGTTTTGCTTCTGTTTACAGAAGCTTTGCAGATATTGAATCTTTTGAGACTGCGCTTAAAGAATTAAAGTAAAAATCTTATTTAGAGAGTAAAAAAATGGACTGCTGCGCAGTCCATTTTTTCATTCGTAGAGGTGATGTAGAGTCTTACTGCAAGGCTTCAAAAATTGAAGTGGTGATTCCTTCTACGCTGCCAGTTCCACTAACCTTTCGGTAAGCAGGTGCTTTGACTATACCGTCAGAATGACTTTGTGTTGCCCATGTGGAGTAGTACTCAACCAATGGTCGAGTTTGATCGTTGTAGACTTGCAGGCGTTTGCGCACAGTCTCTTCTTTGTCATCGTCGCGCTGAATCAATGGTTCACCAGTGACATCGTCTTTACCTTCAACTTTCGGTGGATTGAAGGTGACATGGTAGGTGCGGCCCGATGCTGGGTGAACGCGACGACCACTCATGCGATCAATAATGGCATCAAATGGCACATCGATTTCAAGTACATAATCGATCGGTACGCCAGCATCTTTCATTGCTTGCGCCTGAGGAATAGTTCTGGGGAAACCGTCAAACAGGTAACCCTTACTGCAGTCGGGCTGAGTCAAACGGTCTTTTACTAGGCCAATAATAATTTCGTCAGAAACAAGACCGCCTGCATCCATAATTTTTTTGGCTGCAATACCTAATTCAGTTCCTTCTTTAACGGCGGCGCGCAACATATCACCCGTAGAGATTTGTGGAATGGCAAATTTTGCGCAGATGAACTGAGCTTGTGTGCCTTTGCCAGCACCTGGTGCACCGAGCAGAATTAACCGCATTGTTTTCCCCTTAGAAGACTTTAGATTGTCCCGTATTTTTTCGAGATCTTAGCAAGCTGTTGCCTAGGATTATCCCCGAGAAGGGTTTAGACACCTGATTGTTTATAAATTAGTCAAAATTTGCCGAACTCGCTCTAAGTCTTCGGCAGTATCCACTCCGGCTGGTGGGGCTTCAGAGGTAGTGTGCACTGCAATTCGGTAACCATTCCAAAGGGCGCGGAGCTGTTCAAGAGCCTCTGCTTGCTCTAGTGGGGCAGGCTCAAGACGGCTATAGGCTTGGAGAAAATCAGCACGATAGGCATAAATACCTAGGTGACGAAGGTATGTGATGGTGCTTGTGGATTTGGGATCGCGAATAAAGGGGATGGCAGATCTAGAAAAATAGAGTGCCTCACCAGAACGACTAAGGACCACTTTAACTACATTGGGATTGTTAATTTCGAGAGGCTCAGTAATAGGCGCTGCTACTGTCGAAATAGCGCATGCCGGGCTATCTGCCAAAGTTTGCGCAACCTGATTAATTAATTCTGGGGGTATTAAAGGTTCATCACCCTGAACATTCACAATTAAGGTGTCTTCAGGTAACTCCAAGAGCTTGGCAACTTCGGCAATGCGATCGGTTCCAGTCGAATGATCGGCGCTTGTGAGTAAGCATTCAATGCGGTATTCATCGCATACCGCCTGGATTTCAGCAGAATCAGTAGCAACCACCACGCTTTGTGCAAGAGACAGTTTGGCTCGCTCAGCTACATGAATGATCATGGGTTTGCCAGCAATATCAGCCAAGGGTTTGCGTGGCAAACGGGTGGATCCCAGTCTCGCAGGAATCACAACCAAAAAATCAGGGGTATTAATGCGCATTTAGAAGGTGATGAAAATCGTAGTGTTAATGGATTTCTTCAGCAGAGAGGGCGCGGGCCTCATCAATGAGCATTACCGGAATGTCGTTGCGGATTGGATAGGCTAAGCGATCCAACTTACAAACGAGTTCTTGTTTTTGCGTATCTAAGTGCAAAGACCCTTTGCATAAAGGGCAGACTAAAATATCGAGCAGGCGCTTATCCATAATGTTCCGTAGTAAATTGCTTACAAAGTGTAGCGGTTTGGGTCGGGCCGTTGCAAAATTGATTGCAACCACTCGCTTAATGTATCAGGAATCGCTAGATTCATGGGCACTACCCAAATTCGTTCGTCAGAAATTGCAGAGCATTTGACGGCGTCCTTTTCGGTGATGAGGATGCATTGCGCATTTAATGCGCTAAAAAATTCGGGGCTAAAGGCACTGTGATCTGCAAGTGAAATACCTTTAGCAACAATACCGTGAGATCGAAGATCATCAAAAAAACGTTGTGGGTTACCGATGCCTGCTACTGCAGTAATTTTAGTGGGCAGATAAATATCGGCTAAGTCCTCTAAAGATTGGGTATTGTCTGGATGAATGAGTTGATAAGCATGATCCAATTTTCTACTAAGAGTAAATGCACGACGCCCTAAAAAATATTCATCCACCAAGGGAGTTGAAGGGTTGCTACTTGTCATGAGGGTAGCATCACGTTCGCGAGTCGCTGGCTCACGCAAAGGGCCGGCCGGCAATAAAAAGCTATTACCCTCACCGCGTTGATCGCGCACAACCAATTCAATATCACGCCCACCCTCACGCGCTGGCCAGCGAGTGAGGCCGACGTGCTGCAATCCGTCATCGCTAATAATGACGTTCACTGACGGATCATTTTTAAGTAGAGCGGCAATGCTAGATTTGCGCTTAGGAAAAACCCAAATCGGAAATCGATCGCGGGTGCGTTTAGCCATCAGCACAGGCTCATCACCAACTAATGCAGAATCAGAATCGCTACGCACAAGAGTTGGAACGGTTTGCGCGCCTGAGCCATAACCTCTGCTAATAATTCCGGGCTTCCATCCTAACTGAGACAAAGACTCTGCAATGGCAATCACAATGGGCGTCTTACCAGTACCACCGACGCGAATGTTGCCGACAATAATAATGGGCACTCTTGCAGGCTTACCCTTCCAAAATCCCAAGTCATAAATGAGTTTTCGAATGTGCACTACCCATCCATAAATCCAAGATATAGGCCAAAGTAAAAGGCTGGTTGGGCCCCGCCTTTCCCAGAATTTTGGAGACTTACGAAACATGGATGATCAGCATTTGGAGTTTGGTGGAGGACATTATTTCTTGGTTTGGCTGCTAAAGACAATATTGGAAAAGTTGGCATCCCGTGCCGCCTCAAGAGCAGTCATCACTGCTTGATGGGGTGCACGTGCATCAGCGTCAATATCAACTAGCATACCGTTGGTGCTTCCCTCATTTAAATGATTTTGATTGAGTTGAGTAAGGACATTGGCTAGTTGCATGCGATCAGTAATTTTGCCGTTAATGGCAAAGCGACCATCACGACTAACCGCAATATGAATCTGTTTTTCTTCGGCCTGATTTTCAGAGCCGTTAGCGGTGGGCAAGGTGATAGCCAATTCTTGATAGCGAGTGAAAGTGGTGGAGATCATTAAGAAGATCAGTATCACTAAAAGCACGTCAATAAAAGGAATGAGATTTATTTCAGGCTCAGCGGGACTAGAAATTGAGCCTAAAGAAAATCTTGCGCGCTGGCTAGAGCGGTTATCTAACCAACTCATTTTTCATTCACTGGGTTTGGGTAGAGCTTTTTAAATAACTGCCTAGTGAACTCTTCGCACTCTTGACGGCGTTGATTTGCCATAGCGCGAAGACCTCGCCATGAGGCCAATGCAGGAATAGCAATCATTAGCCCAAAAGCGGTGTTGTATAGAGCTACAGAAATGCCGTGCGCTAACTGTTGTGGACTCCCACCAGCGCCATTAATAGCACCCTGACTACCAAAAATTTCAATCATGCCTACCACGGTGCCAAAAAGACCTAATAAGGGAGCCACGGTGGCAATGGTCGCTAAAGCACCTAAATAGCGATCCAGTTTTAGCCAGGTAGTTTGGGCCACGGCTTGCAGCTCCTCTAGAGCAGGGTCAGCCAAGGTTCCAAACATCTTTTCTTGCAAAACACAGGCAAACAAGGGGGATATAGGCGAAAGTTGACTGATTACACCAATTTGGTCTTCAGAGACGATTTTTTGCTGGGAAATCAGGTTGGCTAGACCAAAAGTAGTCTCAAGACTATTTTTGGGAAACAAATGAATTTGCTGCAAATACCAGGCACGCTCGAGCACAATAGCAAGACCGATAATGGAGATAATTAGTAAAGGCCAAATAGGCCAACCTGCTGACAGTAAGATTGTGTACATAAGCTCAGTACTTTAGCTGATTCCAAACCAGTTTTCTAAAAGTCACCCTGTGGATAACTCTGTGCAAAACTTTTTAAGAATGGAGTTCTAAACCCGTGATTTCTAGTTTTAGAAGTATGGGTTGGGTAAAGTACCTAAAGCTTGAGTTGAAATAATCTTTATATAAATCAAATAGTTAATACGAGTATATTGGATTTATATGGTGTTAAAGGTCAGTAAACACTTACTTATTGGCATAAATTTTAGGGTTGATGGGCTTTTGTGGATATGTATATCGCTATAGCTTAAGTAAATGTGTAAATAAAGAGAAAAAATGTCAGAGATATTAAGAGAAATCCTCAGTGTTGGCGATCTGAACCGCGCCATTTCGGCCTCTTTAGAGGAGCGCTTTGATAGCGTTTGGGTTAGCGGGGAGATTTCAAACTTCAAGGCATATGACAGCGGGCATTGGTACTTCTCATTAAAGGATGAAGAGGGGCAAATTCGGTGCGTGATGTTCCGTGGACGTAATGGGCAGGTAGGTTTTATGCCCCAATCGGGGGATTTGGTTGAGGTAAGCGCTAACTTGGGTTTATACGTGCCTAGAGGCGATATTCAGCTGACGATTCAAACTTTGCGCCGAGCAGGTATGGGGGGATTGTATGAAGCCTTCTTAAAACTCAAGGCGAAGCTAGCCAAAGAAGGTTTATTTGATGCCGAGCGTAAACGCGAGATACCGACCCACCCTCGATCTATCGGCATCATTACTTCACTACAGGCTGCCGCCTTAAAAGATGTCCTAAGTACTTTAGCAAGACGAGCCCCCCATATCCCGATCGTGATTTATCCCACGTTAGTGCAAGGACCCGATGCCCCCGCGGGGATTATTTCAGCGCTAAAGGCTGCAGAGCAAGAAAAGGCAGTAGATGTCATTTTGCTAGTCAGAGGCGGTGGAAGTATTGAAGATTTATGGGCCTTTAACGATGAGAAGCTTGCCTACGCTATTGCCGAGTCTTCTATTCCCATAGTCAGCGGGGTAGGGCATGAAACCGATGTGACGATTGCTGACTTTGTTGCCGACTTGCGTGCGCCTACTCCAACAGGAGCTGCTGAATTGGCTGCGCCACGCAAAGATCAGATGCTACAAGAGTTGGGTGCCATCATGCAGGCACTTTCACAACGAGTAAATCAACGTATAGAACGTGAAGCGCAAACATTAGATCAATTGACCCTGCGCTTAAGCCATGCTTTGCCTAATCCCGATCGGATGCGTGAACAAATTTATGGCTGGCAACAGCGTCTAAACCAAGCATGGAGTGTGAGAGTTCAGAGTTGGCAGCGCAACCAAACCCACTACCAGTTGCAACTCGAGATGCTTAATCCCCAAAGAACCTTAGAGCGGGGGTACGCTGTTATTCTGACTAAAAATGAGCAAGCAATGAAGGCAGTTCGCAATTCCACACAACTTAATACAGAAGCTACTTATCAAGTGCGATTAGCAAAAGGCCAGGCGGAAGTACAGTTTGCCAAGGTCAACCACAAGTCGTAATTCATAAAATACGGCTCACAACTATTAGCTACAAAATATTAGGCTCAATTAATAAGCGCACACCAAAAGTTTGATGTACTTTATCTTGGATGAGTTGGGCTAAATCTAAAATGTCTTTGGCCGTGCCATCACCATGGTTCACTAACACTAACGCTTGATTTTTATATACCCCTACAGACCCCATATTTAGGCCTTTAAAGCCGCATTGATCTATAAGCCAGCCTGCTGCTAACTTACGTTTTTCTGGTTTGTCTGGATAGGACACTAGTTGAGGAAACTGCCTAATGAGGATCTTATATTGCTCATAAGGAATAATCGGATTTTGAAAAAAGCTACCAGCGTTACCAATAACTTTAGGGTCAGGCAATTTGCTTGTGCGAATTTTGCATACGGCTACATAAATTTCTTCAGCACTAGGGGAGTCCCCATCTATATTTTCAAACTGTTTAGCTAAATCTGAATATTGAAGTCGTGGGGTCCAAGATTTTGGAATTTTAAAAACAACTCTTGTTACGATAAATTGATTGGGATTTTTTTTGAAGTAGCTATCGCGATAAGCAAACTGGCAAGATTCCTTGGAAAGAGTAACAAAGCTATGGTCTAAAGAATCAAAAACCTCAATACCATCAATGTACTCCCCAATCTCAACGCCGTAGGCTCCGATATTTTGAATTGGCGCCGCACCTACAGTTCCTGGAATTAAAGCAAGATTTTCTAGGCCGGGTAAGTTTTGCTCTAGGGTCCAGCTGACAAATTCATGCCAATTGACTCCAGCACCAACGCTGATAAAGACAGCTTGATCATCTGAACCCAATAGTTCTTGCCCTTGAATATTCATGAGCAACGTCATGCCCAGTAAGCGCTCTGGAAGAATGACATTACTACCCCCACCCAAAACTTGCCAAGTGATTTTTTGTTCCTTGATCGTTTTGAATAAGGCTGGTAATTGATCTGCTGCGGTAATTTCATAAGCGAGTTCCGCACAAGATTCCAGGCCAAAGGCATTTCTATCCTTTAGACCCATATTGGGAACCAATTTTGCTTGTTTAGGCGCACTTTTTGCGAAGTTCATGCCACAATCTTATTCGTGTTCAGGTTTTAGATTCAAAATCTTGTCAAAACCTGAAAAGTAGCAAATTAAATGTAATACGCACCGTTTTTTTAAGGAGTTTCAAATGCCCTCATTTGACGTAGTTTGTGAGCCCGATATGATCGAGTTAAAGAATGCCGTTGAGCAGTCCAATAAGGAAATTACCAATCGTTTTGATTTCAAAGGCTCTGATAGCCGCGTTGAGCAGAAAGATGAAACGTTGATCTTATTCGGTGATGATGACTTTAAATTAGGTCAGGTACGCGATGTACTGTACGGAAAAATGGCTAAACGCAACGTAGATGTGCGTTACCTAAAGGATGAGAAAAAAGAAACTATTGGTAGCGATAAGCGCAAGCAAACCATGAAGATTCAAAAAGGGATTACGACTGAGTTGGCTAAAAAAGTAGTGCGTATTATTAAAGATAGCAAAATGAAAGTTCAAGCCAGCATCCAGGGTGATGCTGTGCGTGTTACAGGCGCCAAGCGAGATGATTTACAAGAAGTCATGACATTTTTGAAAAAAGAAGTCACTGAAGCTCCTCTAGGATTTAATAACTTTCGTGACTAAGACGGTAGCCTCATCGCCAAAGGCTGAGGCTACTGCAATTGCGCCAGCTAGTGAGGAAGCTATCGAGCGTTTTTGTGACGCTTGTTGGCTAGAGGATGGCCTAGCGAAAAATAGCCTGTTGGCTTATCGCCGAGATCTTCTCCTCTTAGCGCAATGGCTACATAAAGAATCAGGCTCTAATTTATATGCGGTTGCTGAAAAAGATCTTACTGCTTATATCGCCTCTCGACGAGCCGACAAGGCTACTACTGCTAATCGGCGCTTGACCGTCTTTAAGCGCTTTTATCGTCACGCACTACGCATGAATTTGGTAAAAAGGGATCCTTGCATTGGTTTGCGTGCTGCAAAGCAAGCTATGCGTTTCCCTAAAACCTTAAGCGAAGAGCAAATTACGACATTGCTTAATGCTCCAGATGTAGAAACCCCTTTAGGTTTGCGGGACCGCACCATGCTGGAGTTGATGTATGCCAGCGGCTTGCGGGTATCAGAGATTGTTTCATTGAAGACCGTAGCGCTAGGTTTAAATGAGGGGGTTGTACGCATAGTGAATGGTAAGGGCGGCAAAGAGCGCCTAGTACCTTTTGGAGGAGAGGCTGGTCAGTGGATTAGACGCTATCTAGCAGATGCGAGAACGCCATTGTTAGAAGGCAAAACCACCGATGCGGTATTTGTGGGGCGGCATACAGGAACTGGCTTAACGCGCCAAGCATTTTGGGCGCTCATCAAGCGGTACGCCACAATTGCCAATATTCCTGTGGCTTTATCACCCCATACTTTACGACATGCTTTTGCCACGCACTTACTAAACCATGGAGCGGACTTAAGGGTGGTACAGCTATTATTAGGGCATGCGGATATCTCTACTACGCAAATCTATACGCACGTAGCTAGAGAGCGTCTGAAATCCATTCATCAACAGCATCACCCACGGGGCTCATAGAGTCTTCGAATCTATAATTTGATAAGTGTTTAAGATAACGCCATGGACCTCAATATCGATTTACTATTAATTCCCATTGCCTACCTGATTGGCTCGATTTCATTTGCGGTGGTAGTAAGTAAATTTATGCGCTTGCCAGATCCGCATTCTTATGGCTCTGGTAATCCAGGGGCCACTAATGTGCTGCGAACGGGTAACAGGACGGCAGCAGTTTTAACCCTAGCTGGCGATGCTTTAAAGGGGTATTTAGCGGTAATGTTGGCTAGAGTCATCTTAGGTGACGAGTCCCTTACTTCTACGCTAAGTTCATGGATTCTATGTGGAGTAGTTATCGCAGTATTTCTAGGTCATGTGTTCCCTATTTTTCATGGCTTTAAAGGGGGTAAAGGAGTCGCTACTGCTTGCGGCATCTTGTTTGGTATTAACTGGATCTTAGGACTTGCCACTTTGGGTACCTGGATTATTGTGGCCACGTTCATGCGTTACTCTTCCTTAGCAGCATTAGCCGCTGCGATATTTGGTCCGATTTACTTTGTATTCTTGTTTGGGTTTCAACCCATGGGTATTGCCCTTACCATTGTTTGTGCCTTACTCGTATGGCGACATCGCAGTAATATTTGCAATCTCATGCATGGCAATGAGAGCCGTATTGGATCTAAAAAGGAAGTATCACAATGACTATTGCTTATGCTTGCATCCTCTTTATGGGGTTGTTGCCTTATGTTGCTGCCGGTATTGCCAAAAAAGATTTTGTAGCTTATGACAATAGCCTTCCTAGACAATGGCTTGCTAAACAAACTGGTTTTAGGGCGAGGGCGAATGCTGCACAAGCTAATCTTTTTGAATCCTTACCCCTCTTTTTTGCTGCGGTCATTATTGCTTCAGTATCAAATGTGCCCCAACTAAGACTGGATTTGCTTGCTCTTGGGTTTGTGATTGCCCGCATTGCCTATCTGATTTGCTACATAGCAAACTGGCCAACCACCAGATCGATAGTTTGGTTGTTTGGCATTATCTGTNTAGTAGCGCTGTTCTTTCAAATTTAACTTTTCATAAACAACAATATTCATTTTCTGAGACTAGATTTAATTTATGCCTGCTAAAAAAATACCGACAAAAGTCGTCACTAAAAAAGTAGCGACAAAACAGTTGAAACCGGTAGCGACACCGGCAAAAAAAGTGGCAGTAAAGAAAGCTAGCCCACAAAAATTAACCAATACAGAAGATGATGCAGGCACCCCTTTATCAGTCATCATTCGCCGTCGTATTGAGGCCCAGAAGACCCGTTTCCATGCAAATGACAATATTTCTGCTTTTATCAAACCAGGCGAATTAGAAAAACTCGTTGATGAGGTGGCTGAAAAGATGCAGGCAGTATTGGAGAGTTTGGTGATTGATACCCAAAGCGATCACAACACTAATAATACTAGTCAGCGCGTAGCAAAAATGTACATTCAGGAGGTATTTAATGGGCGTTATGTTGACCAACCCGCCTTAACGAAGTTTCCTAATGTCAGCAAACTAAACGAGCTTATGATCATTGGGCCCATTACTGTACGCAGTGCCTGCTCACATCACTTTTGCCCCATTATGGGTCGAATTTGGATTGGTGTTTTACCAAGTAAGGCGTCAGCCCTTATTGGCCTATCTAAGTATTCGCGCTTAACCCAATGGGTCATGTGCCGGCCACAAATTCAGGAAGAAGCCGTAGTCGAATTGGCGGATATGTTGGAGAAGAAAATTAAACCAATTGGTGTTGCTGTTGTGATGGACGCTGATCACTTTTGCATGCAATGGCGCGGGGTTAAAGATCGTGATTCAAAAATGGTCAATAGCGTCATGCGTGGCGCCTTCTTAAAAGACCCCAATCTGAGGCGGGAATTTTTATCTCTTTTAGAGAAAAGGTAATGTTTACCCAATTGTTCTTAAGGATGGGTAGTGGAGTAATTTTGATATCTAGCTTATTTGGATGCTCGGTTTATCCAGATAAGAATGAGGACCCAAGCAAAAATAATCAATCGACTTTCCAGCGCGATGCGATAGATTGTGCGCGATCCTATCCCGAGGTTGGATCGGGTACGCACGTAAAGGAACGCGTCTCTTGCATGAACCTGAAGGGTTGGCATTAATTAATGAGACGAGATTGATTATGAGATTCATTCTCAATTAAATTATTAATAAAATCAAACACTTAGATTATGGATAGTGCATTTAATCCTTCTGCTCTATGATCGCCTCTAGTTCCACATTTTTTTCAATTTAAACTCTGGAGATCGTATGAAAAATAGTCGTCGCCAATTTATGATTTTATCTGCTGCTGGTGCCTGTACATTAGCTCTCAATGGAAAAGTTCAAGCTCAAGCCATGGTTTTGGAAACCGATCCTCAGGCTGCTGCATTGGGTTACAAAGCCGATGCCTCTAAAGTAGATAAAGCAAAGTTTGCTAAGTATGCTCCTCCACAAGCCTGTGGTAACTGTGCTCTCTACCAAGGCGCCGCTGGTTCAGCTGCCGGCGGATGTGCGTTGTTTGCAGGCAAGCAAGTATCAAGCAAAGGCTGGTGCTCTGCTTACGCTAAGAAGGCTTAATATTTTTTAAGCTACGTTAGTCAAGAAAAAAGGACTGCCTAGTGAACTGACCCACAAAAGTTGGACAGTTCACTAGGCAGTCCTTTTTAAATTTAGCTTACTCGGCACCTTTAATTGATGCTCAGAGCTACGTTGCATCTCTAAACACTACTTCCCCAGCAACGATTGATTTCTGACTTACTACTGCATTTTTAGGCTTACTAGGGTAGTTCAATAGGCAACACTTCCCTCAAAGCCCGATTTACTAGAGGTGTTTACTTCACCTTCATGGCAGCAATTGAGGCAATACAGTCCTTGATGCCATAGTTGTGATATTTGCCAACATTTTCTTTGCGCAGGGATTGCGCGCATTCAGTCACTGAATTGCGAAGATTTATTTTGGGTGGGCTATTAGTCATAGGGGTTCTCCTGAATAGGTTGAGTCAAAGATACTTTTAAAGTCTGTACCGTGCTCTTTATTGTAGGTAATTCAATGAAAAAGAGAAAGCCCCTTAGAATTCAAACATCTTATGGCTAATTTGACACCGCTCTTGCACCGAGCTCATCATAGAAACGCTCTCCTAAATATCTTGGGCGGTGGCTTTTCAATGCTTACCGTTGTGGTGCTGCCTATCTTATTGAATCGATGGCTTGCGCGCGCTGAATACTCCATTTGGGTGCTCGGCTTTCAGGTGGTTACCTATATTCCACTGTTAGGGTTTGGAATACACCAGATTTTGATGAGAACCATTGCGAACGGATACGCTACGGAATCTGAAGAGATGGTGAAAAAAGCGATTTCATCAGGTTTTTTCTTAATCTGTGCACTTATAGGGGTGGGTACGCTATTGGTACTTCTCTCAGGTGTCTTGCTAAATTATTTTGTCCATATAACGGCAAGTGAGTATGGGTCAATACAGGCCATTTGGTTTAGGGTCGGAATTGCTGCGAGCTTGGCTTTATTGGCTCTATTTTATTTTGGCTGTTTTGGTTCCATCGCGCGCTTTGAGTGGGAAAATTTATATAAGGCGACGGTTGCCTTAACTTTATTAGGGACAGTATTTTTTCTACATTTTCAAGGCACTATTAGTGCAACCGCCGTGGCTAATGCTTATGTATTAGCCATCATTACCGGACTGATTTTGTTGACGGTCATTTTCTGGTTGCAAAAATCGATACCTAGTCCAAAGAGAGCTCAAGTAGATAGGTTGATGCTTAGTAGCTTCTTTCGAGGAATGGGGGGAATCTCGGTATGGCAGTTCAGTGCATTTCTAGTAGCTGGAATCGATATATGGATTATTGCTAGGGTAGATTTTTTAGCGGTCCCGGGCTACTCGTTGGCCTTGGCCTTAATGACTTTTGTGGCAGGCTTTGGGATTGCCTTTTTATCACCATGCCTACCGCGTTTTACCCAAGAATTAAGTAAGCCTAATGGAGGTCAATTTAAGATAATTTTTGCCCATTATCAAAAACGGTTACTGCAAATTCTTTGGTTGATTGTGATTACGCTTGCGCTCGTGCCAAATGCGTTTTGGCAATATTTATTTCAAGGCGCTACACCAGTCTTTTTAAATATTTTCCCTATTCTGTTAATTGCAACTGCAATTCGGATGCTAACAGTCTTATATGCCATAGCCGTTGTGAGCGCAAACTTGCAGCACGAGGTGATTATTCCGCCGCTGGTTGAAGGCCTAACTAATTTAGTGGTTAGTATTATTTTAGGCATGTGGCTCGGGCCTATTGGAGTGGCTATAGGCACTTTAATTGGGGCTATTATTAGCTTTGGTCTATATAGTTTTTATAATATTCCAAAATGTCAGAGTACTTTACCAATTACGGTATCGACTTTACTTTTCCCGTGGAGGCAGCAATGAGCACCCTTTTTGCCGCCTTAATTACTGCCTTTTTATTGGGTTTCTTGATCTTACGTTTTCGGCACCTACATGAGCATCTTAGTGCCGATCATGATGTCAGCGGCGTCCAGAAGTTTCATGCAACAGCAGTGCCACGTATTGGGGGCATTGCTTTGCTGCTGGGAATATTACTTGGCTTAAGCACCCGTTATTTCGTTAATCCAGTGATATGGCAATTTGGCATGTTGTTGCTCATCAGCGCTTTACCTGTTTTTGGAATGGGCTTGTTAGAAGATTTAACCAAATCAATTAGTCCGAAAGGGCGTTTTATTGGCGCTCTTGCATCAGCAGCGTTGGCTGGGTTTTTATTTAATGCCTGGTTAGTCGATGTGCAATTTATCGGACTCGATAGTTTGTTGGCTATCCCAGCACTCTCAATTATTTTTACTTGCTTTGCGGTTGCAGGCGTCACCAATGCATTTAATATTATCGATGGCTACCACGGGCTTGTAAGTATTGTGGCCTGTATTATTTTGATCGCCATTGCCTATGTGGCTTTCCAAGTACAAGATTTTGCGGTTATGAGTTGCGCGTTTGCAGCTATTGGCGCGGCTTTAGGTTTTGTGATGTGGAACTACCCTCGAGGTTTAATATTTCTAGGGGATGGCGGCGCATATCTTTTGGGATTTTGGGTTGCTGAGCTATCCATTTTATTAGTTACTCGCAATATCGCCATTTCAAAATGGTTTCCTGTATTAATTTGTATTTATCCCATCTTTGAAACTATTTTTACGATTTACCGCCGTTTTATTCTAAAAAGAACACAGGTAGGCATGCCCGATGCGATCCATTTACATCAGTTGATTTACCGCCGGGTAGTTCGTTGGGCGGTCGGAACGCAAGATGCGGCATTGTTAAATCAGCGTAACTCTCTAACCTCCCCCTATTTATGGGTTTTAGCGACCCTATCCGTCATTCCTGCCATGCTCTTTTGGCAAAACAAGTGGGTTTTACAAGGGTTTATTGTCGTTTTTTCCTTGACCTACCTTTGGCTGTATTTACGAATTATGAAATTTCATGTGCCCAAGTGGCTGTTAATTAATCGTAAATCATGACTACTGCACCCAATTACTCCCTCATCAATCCTCCCCCTTATATAATGGGAATTTGGTGTTCGTTGCAAGCTTTGTTTAGTTGCTTGATCTCCCCTCTATTTTTCTCATGGCCAATTTAGTCCCAGTTATTCTTTCCGGTGGTGCAGGCTCTAGACTTTGGCCCGTCTCAAGAGAAGGCCATCCCAAACCATTTATGAAGTTGGCGGATGGGCAAACTTTAATTCAAAAAACTTACCAGCGTGTAGTCGCTTTGGCTCAGTTGGACCCCCAGCTCAAAATAAAAACGATGCTTACGGTGACCAATCGTGATTATTATTTTATGAGTCGCGATGAGTTGGCCAAGACCAGTGCTCACAGTCATTTCTTATTGGAGCCATTTGGCCGCAATACTGCAGCGGCAATTGCGCTGGCAGCCTATCAAATTGCTGCAACTCAACCAGACGCCATCATGCTGGTGTTGCCAGCTGACCATTTGATTTTGGATGAGGCTGCATTCTCGAGTGCCTTAGGAAGGGCGATCAATCTTGCGCAGCAAGGTTTTCTGGTGACGTTTGGAATTGTTCCTACTACCCCCGACACCGGCTTTGGATATATCGAGTGTGGTGCGGCCTTAAAAGAGGGGTTTGCTGTTGCCCGCTTTGTTGAAAAACCAAATGCGGATACTGCCCAGTCTTATGTAGACTCTGGCAAGTATTTATGGAACTCCGGTATGTTCTGCTTTAAGGCTACTGATTTCCTTGAGCAGCTCAGCTTGTGCGCCCCTGACATAGCTCAGTCTGCAAAGCATTGCTGGGAGACTATGACTGCTGCTGCTACCTCCCCAACCGCCATTGATGCCTTGGAAATTCCTGCGGAAAGCTTTGAGCAAATTCCCAGTTTGTCGATCGATTATGCGGTAATGGAAAAATCCAAAAAAGTAGCCGTTGTTCCTGCCGATATGGGTTGGAGCGATATTGGCTCTTGGACTGCTATTGCCCAGCTGGTAGAGTCAGATGAAAATAATAATCGGGCGATTGGCGATGCCATTTTTGTAGATACCCGTAATACCTTTGTCCAGTCTGAAGACCGTCTAGTAGCCGCAGTCGGGGTGGAAAACTTAGTCATTATTGAAACCACAGATGCCCTTTTAGTAGTTCATGCAGACAAGGCGCAAGAGGTCAAAACAGTAGTGACCAAATTACAATTGCGTGGTCATGACGCGGCCAAAGTACATCGCACCGTCTTTAGACCTTGGGGTTCTTACGCAGTACTGGAAGAGGGCCCAGGCTTTAAGGTAAAACGGATTGAAGTGAAGCCTGGCGCTAGCTTAAGTTTACAAATGCATCACCACCGTAGTGAACATTGGATTGTCGTCACAGGCAAAGCCGAAGTCGTTAACGGTGAGCAATCCTTAACGATCCACGCTAACGAGTCTACTTATATTCCCGCTGGGCATCGCCATCGTTTAACAAACCCGACCAGTGAGCTACTGGTAATGATTGAAGTGCAAAGCGGGCATTATTTGGGTGAAGACGATATCGTGCGCTTTGATGATCATTATGGGCGTACTTAATGACCCTCCTGGGTTAGTTTTAAGAAATTAATTGAAAGATTGGTAATGCAAACAAAAGATTCAAACTTCGTTGCGGTGGTCACGGGAATTACTGGGCAGGATGGCGCTTATTTAGCCGAGCTTTTGTTAGAAAAAGGCTACACGGTATATGGCACTTACCGCCGTACGAGTTCAGTCAATTTTTGGCGTATCGAGGAGCTGGGGATTGCCAAACATCCAAATCTACATTTAGTGGGTTTTGACTTAACAGACTTGTCTTCCGCAATTCGGCTACTAGAGGAGAGTCAGGCTACTGAAGTCTATAACCTAGCGGCGCAAAGTTTTGTTGGGGTCTCATTTGAGCAGCCTATTGCTACGGCGCAGATTACCGGAATCGGTCCAGTGAATCTATTAGAAGCGATTCGTATAGTTAATCCTAAAATCCGTTTCTACCAAGCCTCTACTTCTGAAATGTTTGGTAAAGTCCAGGCGATTCCCCAAATTGAATCCACCCCGTTTTATCCCCGAAGCCCCTATGGCATTGCTAAGCTCTATGCGCATTGGATGACCGTCAACTACCGCGAAAGTTATGATATTTTTGCTTCTAGTGGCATTTTGTTTAACCACGAATCTCCTCTGCGCGGTCAAGAGTTTGTGACTCGCAAAATTACTGACACATTGGCGAAAATCTCCTTAGGTCAAGCCCAAGTTCTCGAGTTGGGTAATTTGGATGCTAAACGGGATTGGGGCTATGCCAAAGATTACGTTGATGGGATGTGGCGTATTTTGCAAGCGCCTTCAGCAGATACCTTTGTTTTGGCAACCAATCGCCTGGCAACAGTTCGGGAATTTGCCACCATGGCCGCTCACCATGTAGAGATCCATTTAGAGTGGCAAGGTCATGCTGAAGAAGAGATTGGAATAGATCAAAAAACTGGCAAAACAGTCGTGCGTATTAATCCACGGTTTTATAGGGCTGCTGAAGTTGAATTGCTGATTGGTGATCCTGCTAAGGCTAAAAGTCAATTGGGATGGGAGCCAGAAACCTCACTCGAGTCTTTGTGTCAGATGATGGTGGAGGCTGATTTACGTCGCAACCGTTTAGGGCAATCCTTTTAGATGCGTTTGTTGTTGACTGGCGCGGATGGTTTTACTGGCCGACATGTGGCTAGTGCGGCAATCGCGCAAGGAATTGAGGTTTTTCCGCTGGCTGGCGATCTTCAAAATCGAGAGTCGATCAAGGCACAAGTTCAGGAGATAGAGCCAACCCATGTTTTGCATTTAGCGGCGATTAGCCATGTCATGCACGCAGATGAGCAAGGTTTTTATCAGACCAATCTCTTTGGCAGCTTACACCTTTTAGATGCATTGCTCACTTTAAAGCAGGCCCCTCAAAAAGTAATCTTAGCGAGCTCGGCAAACGTCTATGGTCACTGTGAGCACTCACCGATTGATGAGTCACAAGTGCCTGCTCCCGTGAATCACTATGCTATGAGTAAGCTAGCAATGGAGTTGTTATCTCGCAATTATTTATCTCAACTACCTATCGCGATTACTCGGCCGTTTAATTACACTGGGGTAGGGCATCACGTGAGCTTCGTCATTCCAAAGATCATTGAGCACTTTGTTCGCAAGGCGGATCACATTGAGCTGGGCAATATCGAAGTCTATCGCGAATATAACGATGTTAGAGATGTAAGTCAGTGCTATCTTGGTTTATTGGCGCTAGGGGTATCAGGACAAACCTACAACCTGGCATCGGGTCGCACCGTCAACTTACGCCAAGTGATCAGCCTGCTCGAATCAATGACAGGACATCTTCTCCCAGTCAAGGTTAATCCCAAACTGGTACGCAACAATGAAATCGAGATTTTATCCGGTAATCATGCGCGATTGGAACAGTGTCTTGGCCCACAACACTGGCGTCCCTTAGAGCAAACCTTGCAGTGGATGTTAGATGCCGCTCAGTAAGCAGATCAAACAATTAGTTTTGCCTGCTGTCTACTGGATAGCTAATGTGGTGTACAGCATTTGCCCGCGCTCTTTACCAAAAAGGTCGCAGTGTTTATCAGGTATGAATTTTATTGGGTACTACTCGGGGGAGTTGGGTTTAGGGCAGGTATTACGGAGTGCTATTCGCGCGGCAAAATCAGTAGCTATACCGTTTGGTGTGCGTGAGTTGGCGATTAAAATTTTAAACCGTCAAGAAGAGGGGTCGATGCAGGTGCATCTAGAGTCCTATGCTGCACACTGGCTCAATTGCATCTGCATGAATCCCGACATGCTCTATCGCTTACCAATGTGGATGAAATACGATGAGTGGGCGAACCGTTATAACGTTGGCTATTGGTTTTGGGAGCTTAGTCAGTTTCCAAAGTCATGGCGTTATGCTCATCATTTGGTAGATGAAATTTGGGTTAACACCGATTTTGTAGCACAGGCAGTAGCCTCATTAAATAAGCCAGTGTATAAAATTCCCTTAGCGATTGAATTTGAGATTCCAGGCGCTGAGTGGGGGCGCGAAGACTTTGCCTTACCTGCTGATCATTTTATTTTCTTATTTAGCTTTGACTTTCATTCTCACATGACTCGCAAAAATCCTCAGGCCGCGATCATGGCATTTAAAGAGGCATTTCCTCGCCGTTCTGAGTCTGTCAACTTGGTTCTCAAAACTAGTAATGGCGCTCGGTATGCTGAGCAGCGATTACAGTTGGAAGAGTTGATTGATGGAGACCCTAGGATCATCATGCTTGATGCTCAATTTACGACTGAGCAGGTGCGGGGCTTATTCAATGTGGTGGATTGTTATGTTTCCTTACATCGCTCTGAGGGTCTAGGTCTTGGCCTAGCCGAATCAATGTACCTAGGAAAACCTGTGATTGGGACTGCCTACTCGGGCAATCTCGAATTTATGAATGCTGATAATTCTGCTTTGGTTTCCTACCAGCTAGTGCCGGTAGAAAAACACGAATACCCCTTTGCGAATAATCAAGTGTGGGCGCAGCCGAACGTAACAGAGGCAGCGCACTATATGCGGCGCATGGTGGATGATCCTCAGTACGGCCTTAACTTGGGCCAACAAGCAGCGCAGTATATACGCGAACATCACTCATACAAAAAAATGGGCGAGGCGATGCAAATCCGTTTAGCAGCGATTGCTGCGCAACTACCCAAATAAATTGAAAACGGTCGACGTTTTTTCTGAGACCAAGATCGCCACTCAGGTGGGCGCAATTATTGTCACCTATCGCCCTGATCGAGAAAAATTAGCAGCACTTTTGGGTGCAATTGCCAATCAGGTTGGGGCTATCGTCATTGTCGATAACACGGAGTCAACGCATCAGGTGGCTGATCTTCCTTTGCTGGCACAAGAGCATCACGCGCAATGGATTAGCTTGGGTGAAAACCTCGGGATCGCGGCCGCACAAAACAGGGGTATTGAATATTTAAAACATCATCTGAAGATGGAGTATGTTTTATTTTTAGATCATGATTGCTTGCCGCATGCGGGGATGGTTCGGGCCTTGCTCAAGGGATTTTTCACCCAGACTGAAGCGGGCTATCGTGTGGGCGCTGTAGGGCCCAATAATTGCATTCCTAAATTGGGTACATCCGCCCCCTTTTTCCAAGTTGGATGGCTAAGAACACGTCGTTTGTACTGTTCTTTTGCAAACCAACTCATCGCTACTGATCATTTGATTTCTTCAGGAACCTTAACCCCGCTTTCGGTTATAGAGGAGGTGGGTCTATTTCGAGAAGATCTTTTTATTGATTATGTGGATGTGGAGTGGTACTTACGCGTTTTGCAAAAAGGCTACACCTTGTGGGGGGTATGCGCAGCCACTATGGATCACGACTTAGGGGATGAGCCGATCATGATTTTGGGCCGCCCTATTTTTTCCCATAGCCCCTTGCGGCACTACTATCTCATTCGCAATGGCATTGCCCTATATCAAGCGCCCTATCTTCCGTTGAAGTGGAAGTGCAGTGATGCCCGCCGCTTGTTAAGTAAGTGTGTGTTTTATCTCCTTTTTAGCAAACCTCGTCTGGCTCACTTGCGCATGATGGGCAGAGGACTGTGGCATGGAGTGACTGGTCGATTGGGTAAAGGGAACCCTACTTTATAGGTTGGAGTACATCCTTTTGAGTAAAAAACGCGCCATGCTATGCAGGTGCCACATTAAATAGCGCGCTTTCTTTCTGCTGCCATGTTGGGCATCGTGAATAAAGCAAGCGCTGGGAACCCAGAGGGTTTGATAGCCCGCTAACTTTAGCCGCCAAGCAATATCCGCATCTTCCACATACATAAAATACCCCTCATCAAATCCACCCACGGCGCGGTAAGCTGAGCTTTTAAACGCGATGAGCATGCCAGCTACCCAATCTACCGGTACAGGAGTGTTGCCCAGCACGTAGTCAGGCTGCTGACGACTTAAACAATGGCGAGCCAGCAAGTTGCTCATGGTGGGGTAATGCCGAGCACTATCTTGAGGGTGTCCTAGACTGGAAGTGATCTGAGGTCCAACGGCACCAACCCCTTCAGGTTCCAGGGCTTGCAAAAGGGGGGTGAGCGCAAAAGGGATCCCACGGATATCGGGATTCACAATGACAAATACGGGGCTTTGAGACTGCCTAAAAGCCTGGTTGTGGTTTTGTCCAAACCCTTGAGCTTGTGAGTTACGGATGACTTGGATAGGCATCGTTGAAAAGGAGGCTAAAAAAGCCTCATCTTCAGGGATATTTAAGGTCAAGATCACGTGGTAGTCGGTGTCGATACCTTCTTTAATATCTTTTAGGAGCTCTTTGAGCATGGAGCCTTGCCCATGACTAACAATGGAAAGGGTAACGGGGGCAACCGCAAGGGCGCCGATTGGCTCAGATAACATAGTCATCACGCATTTTAGTCGGGAGAGAGGGTCTTATTTATTATGCTCGAACATAATTAGTCACAACTAAAATAGGATGCTAAATCAACAACATGGGCCATTAATTGTGATAAATGTCACAATTTATGTTATATTTCTCCATTATTTCATTTGTTGTCTGCTTTTAGAGTAACTAGTAACTGTCTTTGACTTTCTTTTTAGCCTCATTCGAGCGGGCTATCAGGTGAGGCTCTGCCAGTAAAATCAAACGATTTATATTGGATTTACCAAGGAGTATGAATTTGCAAAACAGATTTAGGCAAATGATCCCTAAAAACGAGATCACTGAAGCACTATCAAAATTTAAAGGTGTTTTTTACACAATTGCTTGTTTTACAGCTTGTGTGAACATTTTGATGCTCGTACCCTCTATTTATATGCTCGAAGTCTACGATCGAGTGTTAGCCAGCCGAAACGAAACCACGCTCTATATGTTGAGCTTAATGGTTTTAGGCTTATTTGCCTTAATCTCCGTATTGGAATATATCCGCAGTATGGTCGTCATTCGCATTGGCGCAAAGATGGATACCTTCTTGAATAACCGTGTTTATACCGCTGCTTTCGAGCAAAACTTGCGCAGTACGGGTGTGAATGCCGGACAAGCCTTAAATGATTTAACGACGATTCGCCAGTTCGTTACTGGTAACGGCATGTTTGCCTTTTTTGATGCGCCTTGGTTTCCGATTTATTTGCTCGTTATTTTTGTATTTAATTTTTGGATGGGTCTGTTTGCTTTAGTGAGCGTGATTTTATTAGTCGCTCTAGCTTGGTTAAATGAAGTGGTGTCACGTAAGCCACTGGCTTTAGCCAATTCCACTGCCATCCGCTCTAGCAATCTAGCAACGAATAATTTGCGCAATGCTGAAGTCATTGAAGCGATGGGCATGTTGCCTAATATGCGCAAACGCTGGTATGCCGAGCATGTGAAATTTTTAAAATTACAGGCAGAGGCAAGTCAGAAAGCTTCTCGCGTCAGCTCCATCACTAAATTTGTCCAAGTCTCTGTTCAGTCATTGATTTTGGGAGTGGGCGCTTTGTTAGTGATCATGGGAGATGTCACGAGCGGGATGATGATTGCCGGCTCGATCTTGTTGGGTCGTGCCTTGGGCCCCGTACAACAAATTATTGGTGTTTGGCGTCAATGGAGTAGCGTGGTGAGCGCATACCACCGCCTACAGAAATTACTGGCCGATAATCCTCCTCGCGTTGCGGGTATGGAATTGCCAAAGCCAGAAGGTCACTTAAGTGTTGAAGGAGTTACTGCAGCGCCTCCTATGGTTCAAGTGGCGGTATTAAAAAGTGTCAGTTTTCAAATTAATGCCGGCGATTGTTTGGGCGTGATTGGGCCTAGTGGCTCAGGAAAATCTACCTTAGCTCGTCTTTTAGTTGGTGTTTGGCGCGCTGCTGTTGGTAAGGTTCGTTTAGATGGTGCGGATGTCTTTTTGTGGGACAAAGATGAATTAGGCCCTCACATTGGCTATCTCCCCCAAGACATTGAATTATTTGCTGGCACCATTAGTGAAAATATTGCTCGCTTTGGTGATGTTGATTCCGATCAGGTAGTCGTAGCGGCAAAATTGGCTGGCGTACATGAATTGATTTTGCGTATGCCAGAAGGTTATGACACACCAATTGGTGATGGCGGCCTAGGATTATCAGGCGGTGAAAAGCAGCGTATTGGCCTGGCCCGCGCTTTGTATGGTGATCCTTCTCTGATTGTGCTGGATGAACCTAATTCAAACTTAGATGACATAGGAGAGATTGCCTTAACTCAAGCAATTATTCGTTTGCGTCAATTGCATAAGACGGTCATTCTTATTAGTCATCGCCCCAGCATTATTCGAGAAACCAATAAATTATTGGTTTTACGTGACGGTATGGTGTCTGCTTTTGGTCCAACTGATCAAGTACTTAAAGATTTGGCGCAATTTAAGCAGCAACAAGAATCTCAGGCGAGTGCAAGAGCCAAAGCTGAAGCGGACTCTAGAGCTCAAGCTGCAGCCAATCTGAGCGCCCACACTCACGAAGGTGGTGCATCGGATGGCGATGACACTTCACCTAGTGATAAGTAATTAGCGAGAACACGATGTTAAAACTACCCTACGAAAATTCTAAAGCTTGGCTGCAAAAACAAATTGCCGACTTACAAGAGTCAAGAGCGCATGAAGAGGACTTTATTGAGCACGATGAAAGACACTATGCCCGTTTTGGATGGATTGTTCTCATTGTGGGCTTTGGCGGATTTATGCTGTGGGCTCTATTTGCTCCCTTAGATAAAGGCGTAGCTGCTCAAGGAACCGTCATTACCGATGGTCAACGCAAAACCATTCAAGCTCCTTTAAATGGAGTGGTTGACGAAATATTGGTAAAAGATGGTGACATGGTGAAAGCGGGTCAAGTGCTTGCCCGTTTAAATAGGTTGCAAGCTTCTGCGCAGGCCAATGGCGCTGAGCAAGCGGTATTGGGTTTGCAAGCTCAAGTATCCGGCTTGAAAGACTCTATTGGGAATAAAGAGCTGCAAGTCAAATTTTTAAAAGAGCAGCTAGCCAATTTAGAAGATTTAGCCAAGGATGGCTATGTGGCACGCAATCGTGTATTGGAATTACAGCGCAATTATTTGCAAATTAATGGCTCCCTCTCTGAAGACCGAGGCAATTTAGCGCGCTATCAATCCCAGTTGATAGAGCAAGAGGGCCGTCTCAAAGCCTTTGAATTTGATTTAGACAATACCGAAATTAAATCACCCGTTGATGGCTCTATTGTGAATTTAGAGATCTTTACTAAAGGCGCAGTGGTACAGCCTGGTTCACGCCTGATGGAAGTGGAACCTACCGAAGGGGCATTAATTGTTGAGGCTAGGGTGCCAGTGCATTTAATTGATAAAGTCCACTTGAATCTTCCAGTGGAAATTTTGTTCCCCGCCTTTAATCAGCGCAGTACACCCAATATCCCAGGAATTGTTACTGTATTGCCCAATGATCGTACGCAAGATCCGCGCACGGGTGAGCCTTATTACAAGATTCAAGTTCAAGTAACTGAAAAAGGCATGCGTAAGTTGCAAGACAATAAGGTTCGCCCAGGTATGCCTGCAGAAGTCTTTGTGGTGACGGGTGAGAGAACAATGATGACCTATCTCTTAAAGCCAATTACCGATCGTATGCACGGTTCTTTGCGCGAGGAGTAGTTGTGAAAAAGACTTTGATTGCAAGTGCACTAGCTTTATCTTCGCTGATGATGGATGCTCATGCACTTGATTTAATGAATGCCTATGAGTCCGCCCTAGCCCATGACCCAACGTTTCGCGCGGCTATTAAGGATGCTGAGGCAGGGCGCGCGAATCTAGAAATTGGCCGATCAGGTTTATTGCCACAATTAAGTGCCAATTACTACTCTGCGGTTAATAACTCCCATGTAGCCCAGCCCCAGTACGGTACATTTGGCCAAACAGTTATCACTAACCAAGCCTACCCTAGCAATAATTCGTATTTTCAGATTACTCAGGCGCTATTTAATTTACAAGCGGTGGCGCAATTTCGCCAAGGGGCAGCTCAGGCTAATTTGGCTCAAGCCCGTTTGGTCTACAACACACAAGATTTATTGATTCGGGTCTTGCAAGCGTATACCGATTTACTTTTCTCTCAAGATCAATATTCTTACGTTGCTGCACAAAAAGAAGCCTTTAAAGAGCAGTTACAAGTTAATACCAGACGCTTTGAAAAAGGCGAAGGTACGATAACCGATACTTTAGAGACTCGCGCCTCTTATGAGATGGCTGATGCCCAAGTTATTGAAGCGCGTGATGGGATTGAAAATAACAAGCGCAAGTTAGAGGCTATTACAGGTATTGAATTGCACTCTGCTTCAGAAGTAAAGCCCATCTTTAAAAGCTTTCGGGTACAAACGTTAAATCCAAAAGCTTTTGAGTTGTGGAAAGAAACAGCCTTAGCTAGCAACCCTGAGATTTTGGCTAGCCAGCATAACGAAGAGGTGGCTCGTCAGGATATGCAAAAAAATGTGGCTGGTAATTACCCCACAGTCTCTGCTGTCGCTACCTGGGGTCAGCAAAATTCATACTATATTTCTACGATTAATCAGCAGGCGACAACTTCCACCGCAGGCTTGCAAGCGACTTGGGCCCTCTTTAATGGTGGTCAGACGACAGGATTGATTTCTCAATCTCGTGCTAACTTTGAAAAAGCCCAGGCGCAAACAGACGAAGCGCGCTCGCGTGTTTTGACTGAGTTACGTAAACAATACGATGCTACTTTATCGAGCGAGCAAAAAGTGGCAGCCTTAAATCGCGCGGTCGAGTCTGCATCTGAGTTGACTAAAGCCATGCGTAAAAGTGTTAAAGGTGGCGAGCGCATTAATTTAGATGTACTTTTGGCTGACAAGGGCCTAGCAACAGCTCAGCGTGATTTAGCGCAAGCGAAGTACAACTATTTGCTTTCTAATCTGCGCCTCAAGCAACAGGCGGGGAACTTAACTACTGAAGATTTGCAAATGGCAGCCTCTTATTTCGACCGTGATCAAAATTTAGCGGCCAAGCGCTAGCCTTAAAATGTCCCTTATAAAAAGGCTTAAAGGTCACCAAGGGGTCTGGATATGCAATGGGTAAATTGGCAGGGAATCGCATCTTGACTGAGCAAAAAGATTCCGTCTGGCTTAGCCTTTATGCCCATAGTGGATTCATTTATGAGTCTGTTAAGCGCGAATTTCAACTGCGTTACCGCAACTCATTGCTTGGGGCTAGCTGGGTTATCTTAAATCCCTTAGCCATGATTTTTGTCTACACCATTATCTTTTCCAAGGTAATGCAAGCTAGACTCCCAGATACTCAAGGCTCATTTGCCTATAGTGTTTTCCTAATGAGCGGTGTTTTACCCTGGGGACTTCTGATTGATATGCTCTCCCGCGGGCCCTCGCTATTTTTAGATCAAGCGAGCCTGCTGAAAAAAATTCAATTTCCCAAGATGTCGCTTGTCATTATTGCGACGCTGAATAGCCTGTTGAATTTTGCGATTATTTATGCGCTCTTTATTGGCTTTTTGATCTTATGCGGGCAATTTCCGGGATGGTCTATTTTTGCGGTAATCCCCTTGTTGATATTGCAAGTTTGGATGTGCGCGGCACTCCTCCTGATCCTGGCTATTTTGAATGTGTTTTTCCGTGATGTTGCGCCGCTGACGGGGATCGCTTTGCAGTTTGGCTTTTGGTTAACGCCGATTGTCTATGCTCCCCAGATGATTCCAGAGGCCTATCGCTCCTATTTATTCCTCAATCCCTTAAGCGCCATATTTGACTCCTACCACCGCATATTTGTGTATCAGCAGTATCCGGATTGGAGCTCTTTATACCCCGCACTCTTGCTGGCTGTAATACTCACCTTCATTGGTTGGCGTTTATTTATAAAGCGAAGTGCTGAAATGGTGGATGAATTGTGAAGCCAGCGATTTTGGTCCAAGGCTTAGGTAAGGCTTATAAGCAATACTCTAATGAGTGGGCGCGATTGCGTGAGTGGATTACCCCTGGTTCTCGTATTTATCATCAAACGCATTGGGTTTTACAAGATATTTCATTTGCCGTACAACCTGGTGAAGCACTCGGGATCATTGGTGTTAATGGCGCGGGGAAAAGCACTCTACTCAAAATGCTCACGGGAACCACAAGCCAGACAACAGGGACTGTCAGCATTGTCGGTCAAGTGGCGGCTCTGCTCGAATTGGGTATGGGTTTTCATCCGGAATTTACGGGTCGGCAAAATGTCCATATGTCAGGTCAGCTGTTAGGATTGTCGGCTACGCAAATTGAGCAACTCATGCCTGAAATCGAGGCTTTTGCTGGCATTGGAGCATACATAGACCAACCAGTCAGAGTGTATTCCAGTGGGATGCAGGTGCGCCTGGCTTTTAGTGTGGCAACTGCAGTGCGGCCTGATGTCCTCATTGTGGATGAAGCGCTTTCTGTAGGTGATATTGAATTTCAGCATCGTAGTTTTGATCGCATCCGTCAGTTCCGAAAGCAAGGCACGACTTTATTAGTGGTCTCCCATGACAAGCAAGTCATCATGAGTCTGTGTGATCGGGCGATCTTATTGCATCAAGGCAAGATTGCGATATCGGGTGAGCCTGAGGCTGTTGCCGATTACTACAATGCAATGCTTTCAGAGAAGGCCCATGAGCCGATTACGCAAAAAATAGGCCCAGATGGGAAGTTGATGACCCAATCAGGCTCGGGTGAGGTGGACTTACTTGAAGTGAAGTTGCTAAATCGAAATCGCGAAGTATTAGAGCTAGTAGGTATAGGTCAAGATATTTGTATCAAGGTACGGGTGCAGTGTATTGCCCCAGCACTAGATTCTTTGGTGGTTGGCTTTACGATCAAAGATCGCTTAGGGCAAGATATGTATGGCACCAATACATATCATTACGGCAAACAAGTCACTGACTTAGTAGCCGGTGATGAGTATGAAGTTTTTTTTGATGTGCCAGCCAATTTAGGCTCAGGTACCTATTCGATATCCATTGCTCTGCATGCCGATGAATCTCATATTGCTCATAATTATTTATGGGCGGATCGCGTCATCCTATTTAATGTAGTCAATTTGGATAAGCCTATTTTTGTTGGTGGATCTTGGTTGCCTACGCAAGTGACGCTTACTCCAGGCAGTAAAGTATCTTCAGATAAAGAGCATTCCTAAATGGCGCAATTGCTTATCACCATAAAGCGCCAAGTTCGAGCGATTATTCGACGAACATTAGCTGAATTATTACAATTTCTAGTGAGACACCCGCGCTTATATAAGGCGCCTTACAATGCTTTGCGCAAACACTGTCCCGTCTTATATCAATGGTTTATGCAGATTTTGAGACGCTTACAAATTATCGGTACTGGCGCGAATGTTATGCGAGTGCGCGGCGATCAAGAGCATGACCTGTCTCCTTTAGGGGAAAAAATCCTAGCTGATTTAGAGTCGATCGTGCCAGTGCAAAAAGGGAAAAAATAAGTCGATGCGCATCTTATTTGATCTGCAGGGCTGTCAGACTGAAAGTCGCCTTCGGGGTATTGGTCGCTATTCCTTAGGATTTATACAGGCTTTTCTTGAGCAAGCAGCTGAGCACGAGGTATGGATTTTATTAAATCGACAGCTGCCTGCAGTGGAAGAGTTGCGTTTTCTATTTAAAGATTTAGTGCCGCAAGATCAAATTTTTGTTTTTGATGTGCCAGCAAAAAGCTCTTGGAATGAACCCGAAAATCGGTGGCGTCGCTGCGTTGCTGAGTTGATTCGTGAACAAGTTATTCGACGTATTAATCCCGATGTGATTCATATCTCGAGCTTATTCGAAGGCTTTCGTGCTGAAGATGCCGTTACTAGCGTGAGTCGATTGGGTTCTCAGAGCATTACTTCAGTCTCGTTGTACGATTTAATCCCGCTACTCAATCCAGATCGGTATTTGATAGGCGCGCAGTATCGGGCGGCATACATGGAAAAGGTCGAGTACCTTAAACGCGCGGATCTGCTTTTGTCTATTTCTCTGTATTCGCGTCAAGAGGCAATCGAGCATTTGGATATTCCAGGCGAGAAGATTGTAAATATCTCCTCAGCACAGGATGCCCAATTTGTCCCAGTTCAAGATACCTTGGCGGCATCTGCAACATTAGATGGGTTTGGTATTACCCGGCCTTATATTTTGTATAACGGCGCATTTGATCCACGCAAAAACATTGATCGTTTAATTGAGGCATACGCCTTATTGCCAGTGGCTTTACGAAATCGATATAAGCTTGTTTTAGTTGGGAAAATATCTTCGCAACATCAATTTCAATTGGAAGTACTGGCTAAAAGGCTGGATGTTTATCCTCAGATTATTTTTACTAATCATGTTAGTGATAAAGATCTATTGAGTCTGTTTCAATTAGCTAGCGTATTTGTTTTCCCCTCCATTCACGAGGGATTTGGTTTGCCTGCTCTAGAGGCGATGGCCTGCGGCATACCAACAATTGGTTCTAATTTGACGAGTATTCCTGAGGTGATCGGCAGAGAAGATGCTTTATTTGATCCCTTAGATGTCACTGCAATTGCCAGCAAGCTTTCCGAAGTGTTAACAAATGCGGATTTTCGCCAAGAGCTTGCGGCCCATGGTCTACGCCAAGCTCAGGAATTTGGGTGGAAGCGCACTGCGCAAATCGCATTGCAGGCATTTAAGGATCTATATCAAGCCCGCCAAGAGCACCATGACTCTAGTCTAGTTCCAACATGGGCTCAGCAGCAAGCTCAGTTTGATTTGCAGTATCAAGAATTGCTTTCTCAGATTGCAGCGATTGCTCCTAGTGCCAATTCTCCTTCGCAAAAGGATCTGATCGCCACTGCCGCGTGCATTGCTACGAATCAAACCAATTTAGAGCGCATTGCTCGCGCTACAACCTTACCGCCAGTACTCTGCTGGCGCATTGAGGGTCCTTTTGATTCAAGTTATAGCTTAGCTGTACTAAACCGAGAAACTGCCAGAGCGATGAGGGACTTAGGTCATCTTGTTTGCCTGCACTCAACTGAGGGCCCTGGAGATTTTTTACCTGCAGCCGAGTTTTTAGAAGCCAATACGGATTTACTGGAGCTATATAACAATAGCTTGAAGTTTAGTGATTTAGATGCCGATGTCAGTAGTCGCAATCTCTACCCTCCGAGGGTGGAAGATATGTCCGCGCGCATCAATATGCTGCATCACTATGCCTGGGAAGAAGCGGGCTTTCCAGCTATTTGGGTTGAGGACTTTAATCAATACTTGCAGGGGATGACGTGTTTATCCTCCCATGTACAAAAAATTATGATCGATAACGGCGTCAATATTCCATTGATGGTCTCGGGATGTGGCGTGGATCACTGGGAGCGAATTACGGCTGATCCTGAGTACAGGGTGGATGCCAAGGCATTTCGCTTTTTGCATGTCTCGTCCTGCTTTCCTCGTAAAGGAGCGCAGTCATTACTCAAAGCCTACGGCAAGGCTTTTACAAAGGATGATCAAGTAACCTTGATCATCAAAACCTTTGCCAATCCACATAATGAGGTGCGATCCTGGTTAGCACAAGCGCAAAGCGAAGATCCCCATTTCCCAGATGTGCACATCATTGAGGACGATTTAAGTGAGCCGCAATTAAAGGCCCTCTATCAACAGTGCCAAGCATTGGTGGCTCCGAGCTACGCCGAAGGGTTTGGATTACCCTTAGCTGAGGCCATGCTCTCCGATCTAGCGGTGATTACAACAGGATGGGGTGGACAGCTCGATTTTTGTAACGCGCAGACAGCACATTTAATCGACTTTTCTTTTGAGTTGGCAGATACACATTTTCAATTATTTGATTCGGTGTGGGCAAAGCCCGATGTCGATCACTTGTCTGCACTGATGCGTCAGCTACATCAAGAGCCCGTGCAAGAGCGGATTGAGCGTGCTACCCGAGCAAAAAAACTGCTTTTAGAGCAATTTTCTTGGAAAGCGGTAACGCAACGGTTAATCGATGCAGCGCGGATATTTGCTCCAATTAAAAGGCGCGCGGCCCCCAAAATTGGTTGGGTCTCCACTTGGAATACGCAGTGTGGAATTGCTATGTACTCAGGGTCCCTATTGCAAGAATTACCTGCTGATGCGGTTATTTTTGCGCCAGTTCAAGCCTCACTGATTCATCCGCCTGAACAGGATGATGGCTTTCAAGTGGTTCGCTGTTGGGAAATCGGCAATAAAAATATCTCATTAGAGCCCTTAGCTAATGCGCTAATAGATCATCCAGTGGATATTTTGGTCATTCAGTTTCAATGGAGCTTTTTTGAAGTAGATGAGCTTGGTCGCTTTATAGAAAAGCAACTGGCGCTGGGTCGCAAGATTGTTTTGATGATGCATGCGACGATTGATCCAGTGGAAATTTTGCCCCATCAAAAGTTAGGTAATATTGCGAGCACCTTAGCGTGCTGTGCACGTATTTTGGTGCATACGCCAGCCGATTTAAACCGGCTCAAGAAAGTGGGATTAGTCGATAATGTGGCGATCTTTCCCCATGGCATTGCACAGACATCTGCTGTGCCAAAGTCGGGTATCAAGGGTTCTAAAGCCACTAAAACAACTAATGCCCTAGGCACGGAACATGCTTTTATTCAGATCGCTTCTTATGGATTTTTCTTGCCCCATAAAGGCTTGATAGAGCTAATAGAGGCCATTGGCCTGCTTCGTCAAAAAGGCATGGATGTGCGCTTACATATGGTTAATGCGGCTTACCCTGCGGCTGTTTCGCATGAACATATTGCCTTGGCAAAAAAGAAAATTGTGGAGCTAGGCTTAAAACCTTATGTCACACTTACGACTGATTTTTTAGAAGATCAAGAAAGTTTGAGATTGTTATCGTGGGCCGATTTGGTGGTATTTCCCTATCAAGGAACTCAAGAATCTTCCAGCGCAGCTGTGCGTACCGGGTTAGCCTCTGGCGTCCCGGTTGCGGTAACGCCATTAGCAATCTTTGATGATGTGGCGCCAGCAGTAACTGTATTACCTGGAATAAAACCCCAAGACATTGCACACGGAATCGAAATGTATTTCGAGCAGGAACGCACGAACCCAGTAGAACAAGCAAAGCACAGGGAGCAAGCTAAGCGCTGGTGTGAGAGTCACCGCTATCGTCATCTAGGCTCGCGCTTGTATCGTATTTTGCAGGCCTTAAGTTACTAGGCTTAGCTTAGTTTGGTTTAGTTTGGTTTAGTTTTTTTAACTGCTTACCTGTTTAACCACTTAATTACTTAACTACTAAATAGTCTAATTACTTAGCAGCCTTCATGGACAATCGCCCCGTTTGAATTTGGGCAATAGTTTGGCTTAGTGAGGGGTAGATGGTCAGATTGCCATAGTTGCTCAAGTGGTCGCCATCAAAATACAAAGGCCGAGCGTTTGCAAAGGTAGTGCAGCTTAGTCCTGGACAAAGCACAGGAAATGGATCCCACAAGTAAATATCGGAATTGCTTTTCGCTAGCTGTTTCATGGCCTGAACAATAGGAGCACGTAGCTGCTGCAATTGCGCATGGTCTTGCTCGTTATGACCTACGCAAACCGGATTGGATCGATTAAACCAATCGGAGCAACGGAAATTCGGAGCTCGAAAAATAGGAGTTGGCTCTATAAATAGCACAAAGAGATGATGGTCTGCAAAGGGTTTGAGCCATTGAACCGCATCAGCTACTGCAGCCTGACGTTTGACAACGGCTTCCCCGCCATACATTTTCTGATACATATCGGGAATGCGAAAATCAGTCCATTGATCGCCATAACGTGTCATGCGAAGACTTGAAAGAATAATTAAATCTCGTGCTTTAGCAGTACTGGCTAAGTGCTCGCGCACTGCTTCGTTAAAGGCAATGCACTGTTCGCTAAATTGTCCCTGCATTGGCGCTTGAAAGTTAATATAGCTACAACCTGGCAAAGTATAGATATCAACCAATTTAGCTTGGCTGGCGCTGATTTGGGTTAGGGAAGGGTCGAGCATCTCCGCATGAGAGTCACCCAATACAAAAATGGCATTGCCACTCATAGGTATTTGGCAATCGGTAGGTATTATGTGAATAATTTTTCCCCCATGAAAATCAATAATGCTTCTTTGGATTTTGCAGGCAGCGGGAGCAACTTCTGGGTATATTTGCAGAGAGTTTAAATACCAATCACTTGTATGACGCGTTACTTTACTGAAGCTAATTTTGTTGGCATGTTTAAACACGGTATTAACAGCGAAATACCCACCGATAGCGAGCATGATGAAAAAAAGAATTTGCGTGATATTTGAGCGCGCCTTGATCCAGGTTTTTTGCCGGAAGGGTTGCTCAATAAAGTGATAAGACAGAGTGGCTAAGACTAAGGTAATTCCGAGTGCCAAGACTTCGGTAGACCCACTTTGTAAACCGATAGTCCAGCGCAAAATGACATAGACTGGCCAATGCCATAAATACAAAGAGTAAGAGCGACGCCCAACCCAAACGAGTACGCCGTTACTCAGTAAACGGCGCACACCATTATTGGTAGAAGTGTGCGCACCACCAATGAGCATCAGACTGGCAAGGACCGTTAATAAAGCCCATGGCCACGGAAAGGCATTGGGGTCAGTGGCTATAAAAGAGGCCGCTAAGGCAATAGCCCCTACGTAAGGTATCCCTGCTGCGAGTTGTTTTTTCCAAGGCACAAGGGTGAGGGTTGATGGATTTTGCGTTTGCAAAAATAAAATCGCGCCAAATCCGAGCTCCCAAAAGCGAGAGCCAATAAAATAAAAGGCCATCGCCGTATTATTTTTGCTGGCCCAGATACAGACCGCGAGAGAGGCAATACACAAGACGCTCAGAATACCTAAGGCACTATTTTTGATGATGGTGCGGGCATTGCCTTGATGGCGGGCCCAATAAAATAACAAGATCGGGACAATCACATAAAACTGTTCTTCTACCCCCAATGACCAGGTGTGGGTATAAGGATTAAATTCGGCTCGAGGTGCAAAATAAAAATCTGCATTGTTCTGTAGCACCCAGTTACTGAGACCAACAAAGGCATAGCGTACTGTTTGTTCGCTTAACTGACTAAGCCAGGCAAAGGGAATAAAGAAGGTCGCCAGTAAAGCGCTGATGACTAAAGTCACTACCAAGGCAGGCAAAATGCGCGCCATTCGGCGGGTATAAAATCCTAAAATAAAGGCGCCTAAGGATGAGGCTTGATGGTTGACTAAAGAGGCAGTCACTACGAAGCCAGAAATCACAAAGAAAACATCGACTCCGGCAAAGCCCCCGGGTAGCCAAGCGCTGTTTAAGTGATAGAGCATGACAGATAGGACTGCGATAGCCCTTAGGCCATCAATGTCAGGGCGATAGTGTGTAGCAGTCTTCACGGGGCTAATTTTCGCATAGGCTTGCATGCCCCAATGATTCCTCCACGTTCTTGGCTTGCCTGGTTAAAATGAGTTCAACCGTTGACCCAGTCTCCAATTGGACTTTTAGACCCTGCAAACCATGCCACCCCCTTCTTCAAATTCATCTCGCGCTGACGGTTTGACGGTTTATCAAACCGTCAAGTTGGCGCTAGCCTGGATTGTGGGATCTGTAGTGCTGACGCAGCTGGTGTTCTATTTGTTTCCATTGGCGCACCACATGGCAGCCAATGCAGATAGTTTGGTGCTCTTTGATTTTGCACATGATGTGCTCCAGGGGCACACTGTGCGTTACTGGAATCTACCCAGGGCACCCTATTTATTTCCTGATGCAATCCTAGCGCTGGTACTCATGTCTTTTGATTGGTGGGGAGAAATCACACTTACTGCAGTGGCGGTCATGAATTTGCTGGTGTTGTGTACGGCTTCCTGCCTCATGATGCGCTTAGCGAGGTCTAATCAAAAATTAAGCCTTTTCAGCTGTAGCTTCTTTTTAGGATTGGCTTTACTGACCTTAGCTATTTGCTTTCCATTTACGATGGTCAATATCTATTGGCAGATATTTGCCTCGGGTGCTCACTTTTTAGGGGCGTCGATCGTATTACTCATTTTGTACTTAGATGTGCGGCGGCAAAAACACTTACTTAATAAGCATACTTTTTTGCTGATATTTTTATTGTGCTTTGCAGAAGCGATTTCTGATTCCTTATCGACAGTACTCTTGATGCTCTGGATGGGCGCTGAAATTCTGTGGCGAATTGGCTCCTACGTATTGCAAAATCGACAAGCTATTTTTATAAAAAATGAACCAGTATCCCTAGCCATATTTATCAAGCAGCAAACCGATTTAGTACTCATTTTTACTGGTCTTCTTTTAGGAACATTGGCATCGCTTTGGATTCCAAGGCAATCTTTATTAGAAAGCTTCTTATCGCTTGATAAATTAACCATTGCAGCTCTATCCTTTTTTCAGTGGGTACTCGCTGAGCCTACTCATGTGCTTTACATCATCACTTTAATGGTTTTAATCTTGCTTTATCCAGCCCTTATGCGAGAAAGTTATTTTGAGGGACGTGTAGTTTGGAAAAACTATTGGCGCTCATCAGTATTGGCTCCAGCATTGGGGGTGATGTGTATTGCACCCTTCTTCTATCAAGACGTGGGCAGCATTCGTTACTTTGCATTTCCAGCGCTTATTGCCATTATCAGTCTGGCGCTAGTGTTTCAGCGGATCTGGCAGTTACTAAGCGCTCAGGATAGCTGGAGGCAGCGTGCGCTTACAGTGGCGGCCTACTTAATATTTTTGGGATTGATTGGCACGTGGCAATATCGCCATCGCCAGATTGGTCCTAATGCATTAGATACTCTGGGCATTGATCAAGTAGGCTTATCTGTTGGAGCCGACGCGACTGGAGCATCTCAATGTATTGATAAGGCGAGATTGCAGTGGCCATTGGTGGATGGTGTGTCAACGTATTGGAATGCGCGGCCGATTCGATTTGCTACAAACTTTAATTATTACCTGGCACAAATAGATCCATGGCGTCCTCGTAATGGTGCATTTCTTTGGGGCAATAATGGCATTGATTTGGTTTACAGCAACGTACAAAAGCAGATACCGCGTCACTACAACTTTATTGTGACAACCCCTGCAGAAATGAATGCACACCTGTGGAGTAATCTACCTGCAAAAGCAACTGGGGTGCTCACCTGCGCCAATCACCAAGTGTTTTATTTTGAAATTGCATCTGTACTTTGGGATTATCTATATCCTCTGCAAGTACCTTACGGTGAAGTAGATTTCACTCACTCTCTGCATCCTATTAAGAGTAGCTTACTAGTTCGCACATATTGGGGGGATGATCTTTTTACCCAAGCGGGCGTGCGTCAAGGCAGTCGGATTTTAGCTAATGGCGATGAGGGCGTATTAGTATTTGGGCCATATATTCCTTTGGCACCTGGGCGTTATCGATTAAGTGCGCAAGGGGGATTGGAAAATCCTATGCTCGCTCCAAAAGCGGTTATCGGCACTTTGGAAGTAAATAGCACGCTGGGTAAATTGCACATCGCTAGTGCGCCTATAGTCAATTCTCAAAAACTTAATACCCAGAGAATTGATCATCAGATTTTTGCCAGTCTCGATTTTAAAGTGAGCAAAACCATAGACAATGTGGAATTTCGAATTCAAGTCGCTCCACAAACGCGCGGTATTTTTGTGCGATACCAATTAGAAGCTCTTCCATCAGTTGATACGAAGTAAAACCGATCAATCTGCTCTAGGTATTAACGTATTTAACTTTGCTGCTTACTCTTTATGTTGAGGCATTGCATCTAATCCATCGGCAGCCAATTTTTTTAAGGCTTCGCTTTGCTGAATATGCAATTGATGACCGCTCTTTGTAAGAACCCCATTTTTAATTAAGAGTTGCAGTGCGCGTGAAACTGTTTCACGGCTGGTATTGACCATTGCCGCAATATCTTGTTGACGAGGGACATGGTGGATTTGCCTTTGAGTTGAATTATTGTTCACCAATAAATTGAGCTGCACGAAGATCCGATGAAATGCATTGGGCAAGCTGAGCATTGAGCGCTCTTTCATGGAGTGGCGCACTGCTTGGGCTAGCAACTGCATTACGCGCTGCGCAATCAGTGGCTGTGTATTCAGCAAGGATTTAGCCAATACCATTGGAATGAGCAACATTTGTGAATCTTCTAGCGTTCGTAGAGAATTGGTCACGGGCTGACTATCGGCCAAAGTTAAGCAACCAATAATGTCGCCTGGCACCAGAATTGTAATTCCAATCACCCGGCCATCATCCGCAATCTCGGTTGACTGGATCCGGCCAGAAACTACAAAAGTCAAATAACTCACAACAGCGCCACGAGCCAGAATCTCCTGACCCTGTTTAGCAGCCCCTAACTGGGCATTTTGGGCAATTGTTTGCAGATCTAAGTCTGTCATACCCTGAAAAAAGGGAAATTGCTTAATAAGGTCAACAGCGACAGCCATCCTAGAAGTCCTTTCCTGGGCCAAAATAGGCCAAAGACTTATCTATATAGTGTGCGCGCTGATCGCCACCCGAAATTTGCCTTATATCCAGATGCTGCTTACTAGTTAAAACGCAGTCTAAGGCTCTTAAAGTACGAAAGAGTTTCAGTTTTGATAATGTGGGTTGGAAATAGAGCGAATGATGCCCATATTTTGTGCGAAATAGATCTTTTTCTGAGATGGGAAGCGTATTTGATGAGTGCACTCTAGTAAAGGCTCTAGTAAACAGTTCTAAATACGGTAAAATGACGGCACTGCAAGCGCTACAGGCTTTAAACGCCAGCTTATATGCACCAAATTGAGCAGTCTGTTGTTTTTTTTCACAATTAGGGAGTATGTAAGTATTCATTTGTATTAATAGTGATTTATATCACATATAAGTACACCCTAAGTTAGTTATTATTCATTGTCGAATTCGGTTTTTATGTGCCGATTTTTGCCTTTACTAATTATCAGGAGAATTTCAATGGCTGCAGTTCCAATTACAACAGCGATCCAAACATCGGTTGCTAACCTCTATATTTCTATTCTTGGCCGTAACCCAGAACCAGCTGGCTTTGGTTACTGGACAAATGCACTTGCAAATAATGGCGGCACACCTGCAGCTGTAAATGCAATCGCTATTGGTTTTTCTGGCTCCCCTGAGTTTGTTGCTACATACGGTGGCCTTACAACTGCTCAAGCAGTTAATACGTTCTACACAAACATTTTGAACCGTACTGCTGACGCTGTAGGTTCTACATACTGGCAAGGTATTGCTAACGGCTACATCGCTAGCGGTTATACAATTAGCCAAGCTTATGCTTTAACTGCTAATTCATTAATCATTACAGCTGCCGCCAATACAGGTACTGCAGATGCAATATTGATCGCTAATAAGGAAACTGCTGCTATCGCTACTGGTACAGCTGCTCCAAGCACAACTTATACACTCACTACTAATATTGAGACAATAACTGGCGCGTCTAACATTATTGTTAATGGCGTAACAAATGGAACAACTGCAACTGCAGCTGATACCCTTCAAGCTGGCGACTCAATTCAATTAACTGGCACTAACAACGTTTTGAACGTAACATCAACTCTTACAAACACAGCAGTTAATAACAGCGCACTTATTTCTGGCGTTCAAACTGAAAATATTCGCTCTGTTGCTGGCACTGCATCTTTGGATGCTAGTACTATTGCATCATTAACAGCCGTAAACTCAAATTTATCCGCAGGCGTAGTAACGGTTACAAATCTTGCGTCTGGTGCTACAGCGGGAGTGATTGGTAACGGTACTTTGGTCAACGGCGCATCTAACTTTGGTTGGGCGGCTAAAACAACTGCAGCTACCGTTAACGTATCTGGTGGTGTAACTGCTGGAACTATCACCACTTCTTCTGGTGATACTGCGATGGTTTCAAATACTATTAATTCAACTGGTGCTGCAAACGTACTCGGAGCGCTTACATTGGGTGCAAACGTTACTGGCCTGACTATTAATGCAACTACAAACTTAACTACCGGTGCAATTACTAACACTACAGCAGCTGCACTGAAAACGATTGCAATTACAGGTGCTGGTAATGTTGATATTTCTGGTGGTGCATTGCAAACAACAACTACGACAGTTACAGATACTGGATCTGGCACATTGAAGGTTATTTTAGGTACTGGCGTAACTTCTTTCACAGGCGGTTCTGGCGCTACTACAGTAACTACAGCTGCTACTACAGCTGCTAATGCTGTAATTAATGGCGGTACTAGTGGGTCAAACACCTTGATCTTAGCTGCTACCAACGATGTAACTACATCTGCTAAAGCTGCTGAATACACCAACTTCCAAACTTTGCAAAACAATACAACTGCTTCAGTTGATGCTTCATTGTTTGCTGGCGTAACTGCATACACGTTGAATTCAGCTGGTGCAGGTGGCTTTAATAATTTGGGTTCAACCTCAACTGTTGGAATTATCCAAACTAGTGCTGGTGGTACATTGTCTGCTGTATCTGGTACAACAGGTACCTTGAACGCAAACCTCGGTGGGACAACTGCAGCAACAGTGGTTAGTGCAACTACTTTATCTACAGCAGGTTTCTCAACATTGAATCTCGGTGTAAATTCTGGTATCACTACTGCTATTACTGCTGCTAATGCTGGCACATTGGCTGCCGACACATTGAGCTTCACTGCCTCAACTAACTTGAAAACAGTTAATGTGAATGGCGCCTATGATGCGGTTGTTGATTTGTCATCTAATGCAACTGGCGTTACAGCTGTAAATCTTTCTGGCAATACAGCTGGTGCGGTTGTTAAATTGGCGGCAAATACAGCAAACTTAACTGTTACTGGTTCAAATGGGGCTAGCTACTATGTTCTAAATACACCTAACGGTGGTACAGTTTCCATCAACGGTGGAACTGGTAAGGACTATTTTATTGGCTCAGCAGCGCAGGTTGTAGCTGCAAATATTAACAGTGGTTCTGGCGCTGATAGCCTTGAGTTGAATAACACAGGTACTGTAAGTATTTCTGATTCAACATTTGCTAACGTTACTGCTGTTGAAACCTTGATTACTGATGCAACAACAGGTATCACTTGGCAAGCGGGTGGTTATGTGAATGGCTTAGCAACAGCAAACGCTGGACTTATTAACGTAACTGCTGCTAATCTCGCATTGACAGCGATTTCAAGCTTAGACTTCTCTACATTGAGCGGTACTAATGCTGTGAATTTATCGGTTACTGATGCTGGCACTGCAACTGGTGGTCTGACATTAACAATTACTGGTTCTTTGCATGGAAATGACACTGTTACTTTGGCAACTGGTGCATTGGCAACAGATCAGATCACAATTTCTGAGACTGGCTCAGGTAACCATACCATTAAGTATTCTGGCTTTGTGTTAGGTGGCGCCGCATCATCTTTGGCGATTAGTCTTGGTTCAGGTACCGATGTAGTAACTGGTGGCGTAGGTCCTGTAGGAACTGCTCACAGCACTATTATTACTGCGGGTACAGGTTCTTCTACTATTAATTTAGCAGCTAGCCACTCTTCAACAGAGATTTCTGCGGCAGTTGCTGGTCAATCTACATTGGCAGCCTTTGCAGCAGTTTCTAACTTTACAGAAAACACTACTGATATTACTGCGGACTACATCCACTTTGCAAACACTACAGTATTAAGCGCTTCTAACTTAAATACTAATGGTGCTACAGGATGGTCTGTAAGCAACGGTGTTGCAACTAAGACAGGTGCTGCAGTTGCTGACTTCTTGGCGGCTGTTTCAACTGAAACTGGTGCGGCTGGTACTGCAGCATTTAGCGATGGTTCCAATACTTGGGTTGCATATGGTGCTGGTACTGGTGTTGCTACAGGTTCACATGTAATTGAATTGGTTGGCGTACACAACGTAACTGCCGTTGCTGCAGCTACATATACCGCTACTACAGTGACTTTGATCTAATCTTCCTCTCAAAAGGAAGCCCCACAATTTACCGTGGGGTTGAGGTAAAAGTACTAAAAAACACCGCTCAAAAGGCGGTGTTTTTTTTATCATATGAATGATGAAGAATATAAAAAAAGCAATTTCATTAATTCAAGATGCTATAAATAGACGGCAATATCATGATGTTGAAAATTTAGCAAAAGATTATGAAAAGTTATACCCAAACCATCCATATTTTTTAAAGGTTCTTGGAATAAGTCTGCTTGTGCAGAAAAAATGGATTGAATCACGAAAGCCATTAAATGAGGCGATACAAATTGCGCCTAATGACCCCGAGCTATATTGCAATCTTGGGGTTTCATATCGAATGATGGGCGAATATGAAGAAGCAATAAATCAGTTTAAAAAAACAATTTCATTAAAACCAAATTATGAATTAGCCCTTTTAAATTTAACAAATTCATTATTTCATGTAGGTAAATATGAAGAGGCATTAGATTGCAGTAAAAAAATTCTAGTGCATAACAGACATAATGTCAGTGCATTATTCAACCTTGGGCTTGCCTATGAAAAATTGAATAAACTAGATCAGGCAAAAATTTATTTTACGAAAGTGATTGAGTTGTCGCCAAAATATTTTGCTGCCTTTAGCAATCTAGCAATGATTAGTGTGCGTAAAAAACAATATGATGATGCGCTCAACTACAGTAAAAATGCGCTGCTCACCGAGGGATGTGATGCAATAATTTTTTGCAACCATGGGGTTGTGCTTGAAAAATTAGGACTACTTGAAGAGGCAGAAAAGTACTTTCTAAGAGCAATTGAATGTGATGCAAAATATTATCAGGCTTATAACAATTTGGGAAAGCTACAAATTGAGAGAGGAAGGTTTAGGGAGGCATATAAAAATTTACAAATTGCCCAGTCCCTAGATCCTTTGTCGGCAGAATATTCCCTCAACTTGGGATTCCTAAATATATATTTTGGCGATATTAATGGTGCATTATCTGCATTTAAGGATGTAATACAAAGTAAATCCCAAAACTATTCTTTCGATGCTCTGGTTTATGAAGCTGTATTACATTTTATCAAACTAGACTTCAAATCTTCGTTGAAGAATCTTAAGAGGGCAAATGAATATGTGGATAAACTAACATCCGATCATAAAAATACAATTGCATACAAAAAATATCTTGAAAATCTCATAGAGAATAAAAATAAATCCCTAAGTGATAATTTTTCTGAAAAGAGAGTAATTCATGTTGTTGGCGATAGTCATACGTTAGGATTTCATGGGGAAATTCTTGATATTAAATCAGAAAAAATGATATGCAATGCAAGATGGATTTTGGGTTGTAAGCAATGGTTCTTAGGTAATGATAATTACAACAAGTATAAATATCGGTTCGAAAGTATTTTAGAGGACATCCCCAGTCCATCAATAATTGTTTTGTCAATTGGCGAAATTGATTGCAGGCTCAATGAAGGTATCTTGACCGCATGGAAAAAACATGGTGATGTATCGTTAATTGAGTTTTCCAAGAACACAGTTGATTCTTATATGAAGTATTTAAATGGGGTATTTAAAAATACGAGCCATACTTTAGTTGTAGTGGGCATACCTGCTCCAAATAATTCATTTAATGAAGTTGATGGCAAAGTTAAGCAAGAATTTATCGACTTTATCAATCTATATAATGCGCTTTTAAAGGAGCAAAGCGCTAAAAATAATTATTTATTTCTTGATATTTATGCGGCTACTGTAAATTTAGGTGGTGTCGCTAGTGGGCGCATTCATTTAGATGAATATCACTTGCAACCTAATTTTCTTGGCAAAGAATTGGAAAAATTGTTGAATAATTGAAAAAAACACCGCCCACAAGGCGGTGTTTTTTTGCCTAATCAAAGTGGGTGTTGGGTGGTATGCAACCTCAGATAGTTAAATCCCATCCCTTCCAAAACTACAGTTTTCTCTCAATCATTGAACACCATCGGTTAACGTTCACTAACTTCTAGAGATTTGATCCCCCTTAGCTTGTATTGTAAGTTTGGGTCTCCAGCATACAGATTGAGTTTTTGTGGGTTGCCAGCAGGCAAAATAGATTATTCACCTGCGGCAGATGATCAATTAAGTTAGCAGCCCCTCTATTAACTGTGAACTATGCCCATCCATTTTGCTGTCTGAGCTATGGCTTTCCAAGCGTGGGAATCGTGTTTGGCAGTTAGCCGTTCAAAAGTAACCCAGTGCATCCCCTTGGGTTTATCACCATTGGGGTTAGCAATTCCAGTACTCCAGCCCAGTTGCTCTCTGATGCTATCGGCTCGTCGTATTGCTCGATCCCCTTCGTTTTCACGCTGGCTGGCATAGGCTAACTGATAGCAGTGCCGACAGGCAAAAACGCTACCACTGTAGAGTATCGCTACCCGTCGCCCGCACCCTTGTGCAGGACAAAGAAACCAAGCTCGTCTGCCACCAAAGGCGCAATTTGTCCATTCAAGCCGAACGGGGTATTCTTTATTTTCCCAATCACCAGCACGCCGATGGCGATAGTTAAGCGTCAAACTACTGCTATTAGTGCGCACGTTAATTGAGGCAAGAGCCTGACCATCACGTTTCCAACTTACCAAAAAGGATTTTTCAGGTATGAGCAGCTTATCCCGCTGTAACTGTCGCACATCTAGCGCCCAGTGATTGTTTGTGGTGTTTTTTCCGCCTTGATTGTATCTACCGCTTCCCATGCCGCCCATAACTGATTTTTCCCTTGATTTTGCCGAAATCATTTGGCTATCTTGTTAATTAGTCTCAGCTACGTAAAGTGCTGTTAACTATGAACTTCTATTAACCCTTTGCTTACTTTTTGATTTGTTGATGCTCCATTGCATGATGCATTCCATTTGAACGCTACAGTTCAATTTACTGCTTGCACTTATAAGCTCGCTTTTGGAATTGTTTTTAATTGATTAGATACATTTATATAAATGTATTCTCTACCGTTTATATCTTTATTACTTAAATTCTTAAATACTTTATCTTGTGAAATAGCCATGCAGACCTTTAAGTAATTGAAGATTTTTTAGTAATTCATATATCTAATGGCTTACACAGTCATTAATAAGCCTTGTCCAGTCATCGACCCTTTTTTGTTCGGCAGCCATGCCTTTGCCCGTATCTTTGGTGTGCGCTCTGAATCTGAGTCTGTAAATACCGATTGGAAAGCCACCGGTTTTCTTGTTGGCAATGTAGCGAAACTGCCCATTTAATAAGTCGATTTCAGGCTCATATTCCCCATCAGAATTAAAGCCGTGATAGTCGGGGTCAATTTGGTTAATCATTGCCCGGTTCACTACATTTGCTAGATAAGGGTCTGATGCCCTCGCATGCTGGTCATGCACGTACAGGGTATAAAGCGGATGGGCTTTTTTATCCTTGCTCGGATCTGCACTCCATATTTGCGTAGTTTCATATAGGAATTTAAGGGTCTTTAGGTTATAAAAAGCACTCCAAAATCGCTCGTTTCTCTCAGCATCATCAATCACATAGAACAAGGCTGCTTTAGCAAACTTTAAATAAACTACATTCTGCTCACCTTTGATTTCATAAAAAGCCGCATTTGTGCCATCTAAATTAAATATCTCAGAGCCATCAGCATCACACTGCCTCTCTGCTGCCTCCCAATGTTTATAAATGCCACTTTGTGGATTGATGCCGCCATAGTCAGCCATGAGTTGGTGACTATACAAATGCAGTAACACCATTAGGGCATCTAGCCTAGCTGCTCCCAGTCCATGCTTGCCCATCTCAATTTGAGTATCAATTCTTTCTAAAGGAGGATTGCTCTTACCAGCGCCAATGCCATCGACTAAAGCATTGGCTAAGGCAATCTCAATAGGGGTAAGAGCAGCTTCACTTGGGGTAATCTGCCAAACTGGTTTTTTAGTTTTCACTTGATTGGTGTCAAAGTTGAGTTTGCCAATAAAACCATGCTCTGCCAGCCAGCCGATACTCTCGCTCGCCCGATGGTAAGTCTGTCCTGTATGGTTTGCTATGGCATTAATACCCCAACTAGTTTTCATTCTTTTGCCAGCACCCCGAGCCAACACTAAATACGCTGCCAGCTCGTTTGCACTTGCCCCCTGCTGAACAAGGTCATTTACTGAAGATAGGGTCACAGTAAAAAACTCCTTTCCTGTGGATGGTTTGGGTAAATCTTCCTGCTGATCCATTTCTATACCTCTCTAGCCTTCTTGGCTTTTTAGGTGATTTAACGCATTGGCTATTTAAACTAAGCTATGTTGCTTGTACCTACTACGATGGGAAATACGCAATCTATTTTGGAGTACACCGCCCCTGATTTGTTTTGTCCTTGCGAGACCATCACAATGCAGTCCCTTCCTAGCAATGTATCAAAATCAATGTCTTTTAGTAGGTCATTTTTACTTAATTTTTTACCTAAAATTCCTTGCAGGGTCTGCGCTAATTTTCCGCTTGCTGATAAATGAGTTGATGTAGAACACAATACTTTGCATCCTGTTAGCGCAGGGCTTTTTATGGTGAATTCAAAGCCTAATCGCTCTCCATGTGCATTACTAAATTGGCGTACTTGGCTTAGCTGCGCTTGGTAGCTGCCACTTGGCACTATGTCAGGCAGAGTGGATTGGAGTCGGGGTAATTTAGACATATACAGTTCTGTAGCTAGATATAGCGATAGCCTAGCTGAGCGCTTTCAGGCGTCGTTACGATGACTTGTGCGGGTACGGTAGGTAATGCGTTACCCACCAGCTGATAGGCTGCATTTGCAGCATCTAGAAGCGTATCTTGGGAAAGGTGTGCATAACGCTGCGTCGTTTTAATTTGGGTGTGTCCAAGAATCTTTTGTACCTCATACAAGGAGCGCCCAGCGTTGACTAAAAAGGATGCAAAGCTGTGTCGTAAATCATGAATACGAACATCGGCAAGCCCCGCTGCTTTGCGAGCGGTATTCCAAGACCCAAAGATGGAAATATAGGGTTTGCTGGTTTTGGAGTTTGGGAAAACCCAAGGGTTATGCTCATCTTGCGGCACTGCTGCTAGTAAATTAATTACACCCGTAGAGAGCGGTACATAACGAGGTCGCCCTGCTTTGGTAATGGGAATGCGCCACTGCTTGCGATCCAAGTCAAAGTCTTCCCAGCGTGCATCTAATACCTCCCGTTTGCGTGCGCCCGTCAGAATGAGCATCGGAATGATGTATTGCAGTAAGGCGTTATCACTCTCTTTAAGAACCCCATACAGCCGCTCCGTCTCTTCTCTATTGAGGTAGCGCTCTTTCTTGCCCTCTTGGTCATTGAGCAGCGGCACATCTTTAGTAGGATTGGTTTTAACGCCCGGGATCTCCCATTTGATAGCCAAGTTAAAGGCATACCTCAGTAAGATCAAGCTTCTATTACAAGTGCCGGGCTTGTATCCCTTGGCATGCAAACCGTGGTGAAAATCAATAATGTCTTTTTTGGTTATCTCATCTAAATACTTTTTTCCAAGAATGGGCAGAATTTGGTTACGTAAATAACTGTCGTCTGAATTAGCCGCCTTTTTATAGCCCCGCACAAAAGGCATGTAACGCTCGGCAATAAATTGACTAAAGGTAGGAATGGTCTTTTGGAGAGCCTTATCAGCAGCTGGGTCTTCACCCAGTGCAATTTTGGAGCGGTATTGATTGGCTAAATCTTGTGCTTGTTTAACAGTGATGTCGCTGACATCGCCCAAACGGGTAAGACGCCTTTTCCCATGAGTATTTCGCCAAAGTAAAAAATAGGTCTTTCTGCCATTAGGTCTTATTTCACACAAGAGGTTTTTACTGGTCGAATCAATCAGCACATACTTATCCTTACCCACAGGGCAAGTAATAGACCTTATAATCTTCTCTGAAAACTGCAGTTTAGGCATTATTAAAGTGTTTATATGTGTTTAATTAATATTAATAGTGTTTATTTTAACACTTTTAAGTGTAGTGTCAACTACTTTTTCCAACTTTCTTACCTAAAGGTATCGGGATGAGCGTAGAAAAAGCTTCATTTGCTGCCCTTTGCCGAGGCTGTCGGGCTATTTTGGGTTGGTCTCAGTCTGAATTGGCTGAAAAAACCAAGATGGCTATCACCAGCATTGCTCGCATTGAGCAGGGCGCAATCAATCCTAGGCATGACACCGTCATGAGCTTGTTTCGGGTATTTCAGGAAGCTGGGATTACCATCTCGCAAGATAACTATCGTGGTGGATTTTCGATTACCGTTGATGCCCATCTCTTTGAAAAACAATAGGTTAGGGTGATTGCGGTATTCTTCGTAAGAGCATATACTCCTACAATGTAGCTACAAAAAGGAGTAAATCATGACTGTTACAGCACTAAAAAACAATATGGAAGCTGAAATTAGAACTCGGGTGACTTCAGACTTGAAAGCTGAGGCGGTTGAGATTTTGAATCACTGCGGACTGAATGTGTCCGATGCCGTGCGCCTCTTTTTAAAGCAGGTAGTAACACATCGTGGATTGCCTTTTGAAGTGAAGATCCCGAATGCTGCAACCATTGCGGCTATGAAAGAGTCTCGCAAATTAGTCAGCGCTAAAGCTCAGTCGCTTGATAGCCTCATCAATGAACTTGAAAAAAAGTAAGTCCAGCAAGAAAGCGCAACTTTTAAGAGATTGTTTAAAGACTAAGCAATTTGTAAAAGACTGGGCTAATTTAACTGCATCGGGAAGATATAACCTCAATAATCTAAAAGAGGTAATGCTCCTACTTATTGCCAATGATCAGTTGCTTGGTGCAGAGTGGCTAGATCATGCATTAAAGGGCGAATGGGAAGATCATAGAGAATGCCATGTCGGCGGTGATTTTCTTTTGATCTACAGAATAGAGCAGAGCGGTAAGCACGAAACAGTTGTATTTGTACGGGCTGGTTCACACGCAGATTTATTTGAATAACATTGCTGGTAGTTTGCAGGCAATACAAATCAAATAAAGCCCTTGATTAAGGGGTCTACCCGTTATGCAGGCAGGTATTTCCGTGAAAATTTGAATTGCAGTGCTGGTAGTAAACAGGCAGTCATCAATTAAGCCTACAAAAATCATAATAAATTGTTATCAATCAATTAGATAGGTAGACCATCCTTTCGTCCACTCACTACTGGTATCGATACATTCGCTATTTCAGGTAACAATGCAGTAGTTAATGCAGCTGACGTTGCCGGTGCAGCGACATGGACAGGACTCGATTCCGTTACAGCAACAGGCACAAACGAAACATTTAACTTGGCTACAGCTCTTGCTGTTGCCAACCCAGCAGGATCAGTTGTAACTGGTATTCAGACATTTAATGTTTCTGAATCTTCTGGTTTAGGGGTTGCACTAAATACAACAACATTTACTGGTTTGACACAGTTGACTGTAGTAACTAATACAGCTGCTGCTGCTACCGCTACATTGACTGCTTCTGCAACGACCAATGTGAATTTGACTGGTAACGTAGCAAATGCAACTGCAGGTGCGTTGACTGTAAATGGTGGTAATAACGTTACCGTAACCGGTACAGGTGATGCGATTGTAGTTGGCGGAACAACTGCCACTAACCCTACCGGTACTGTGACAGTGACTGACACAGCACAAGCCGCTAATAATATTGCTGTAAATGGCGGTGTTGGTGTTACTGTTACTTCCACAGGTCAGACAACTGGTACGGTTATTGTTGGAAGCGTAGCATTGCCAGAAGCCGGTGTCGTATCTGTATCAGTTGCTGGTTTAACTACAGGCGCTACAACAGGTGTTGTTACTGTAGTTGGTGGAAGCACGATTACCATCTCTGATGTGGATGCCAATACAACAACTACAGGTACAGTAACGGCTGGAAATGTGACTGCTACAGGTGGTACAACAACTACTACAGTTACTGTGACTGAAGCAGCAACTGTAGCTGTCAATGCTGGTGCGGCAGCTTTAGTCAATGTTAATAATTTAGTAGCTGCAGTCGGCGGCATTACTGCTGGTGTAGTGACCATTGCTGATAAGAACCAAGGTAGCACGACCGTTGCTAACACCATTGCTGCTGTGACATTGAATAACTTCGGTGCTTCTACTATTACATCAACAGCGTTGAATACTTTGACATTGTCCGGTACGGGTAGCACAGTGGGTATTACAGAAGGTGGTTCAACTGCTCAAATCGCAGCAAACACAACCTTGGCATTGAATTTAAATGGCGGCATACAAGGCGTTATTACCGATTCATCTGCTCAATTTAAGACAGTAAATGCAGTTCTTACCGCTAACGATACTGTAGGCGGTGTTAATGATGCAGCTTTACGTACTTTGGCAGTAAGCGGTACAGGCGTGTTGACAATTGCTGATAATACTACGAGCGGTATTGCTGCTTTAACATCCATCACTTTGGCTGGCGCTGCTGGTTTAAACAGCAGCTTAGTTGGTACAGGCGTAACCGCTTTGACTGCTGCTAATACAACTGGGGCTGTTACAGCAACATTGACATCAACAACACAAGCCTTTACTGGTGGTGCCGGACGTGACATTATTACTATCGCTGTTGATGCAACCCAGGTAATTACTGGTGGATCGGGTACAACTGATGAGTTGATTTTGGCTGGCACAACATTTTCCCTTGCAAAGACAGGTACAAAAGTAACTGGCTTTGAAATCTTGGGTGTAGCTGCTGGTGCTTCTGGTGGTGCGTTTAACCTAAGCAACTTCGCCTCTGGCGTTACTGGGATTGATGTAGCGGGTGCTGGTACATTTACATTTTCAAACGTAGCTAAGACTGCAGGTTTGTCCATTGATTTGGCCACTACAGCAATTACTTATGGCACATCAAGCACAACTGGCGCAAACGATTCATTGACAGTAACCTTGAATGGCTTGCAAGCCTCAGTTGCCGTGCCTGGTGCAACAGGAACAGTCGGCTATACAACTAGTTCCTTGACTTTAGCTGATGCAAATACTAATTCAATTGGTACAGTTGCTATTGTTACTGATGCATCGGTAGCTGGTGGTGTTGACACTATCGCCACTTTGGTGGATGGTGTAGGAGTAGTTAGCCTCTCTAACCTGTCAGTAAGTGGTACTGGTGGATTGAATATCACAAACACAATCCTTACAAGTGCAACTGCGTTGACTATTGCTGATAATTCAACAAGTACTAATGCTGATGTTTGGGCTGGCTTTACAGATGCAAACTTAGGTAACCTCTCTTACACAGGTTCACATGCTTTAACCTTAACAGCGATTACTGGCGATACAACACCAATCGTTAGTATCAGTAATACTGGTACAGGCTTGTTGACAATCGGTGCTTCGACTGACGCATCACTTACTAGCTTGACTTTGTCTGACAATGTAAAGGCGATTATTACTGGTGGTACATCAGCAACAACCGTTATTGCTGGATCTGATACTAAACAAGTGTCGTTTACTCATACCACTGGAGCTGTTGTTGATTCCTATACTCTAGGGTCTGGTAGCAACTTTATTACTGATGCATCAACAGGCGCAATTACTGTTATTAATGGAGCTGGATTTAGCACTATTAATTTGACAGGTGCGTTAACAGGCCTTGATACAATCACTGTTGGAGCACATACAAGTACTGCAGTAACAACTTCACAGGTTGCTGCTTTATCAAGTGTTGCTACTCATGATGCATTCCAGGTTGGTAGTGGCGGTACAGTTATCGCTGGAACAACAGCTAACGTAGCTACTACAGGTATTACAACCATTACTGGTGCGTCTACATTTGATACAGTAACTTTCGGAACAGCTACTACTGCTGCAAGTACAGTTGCTACAAGTACAGCCGCTAATTTGAATGCCTTTATTGCTGCTGTTTTGGCGACTACTACTACTGCCGGTGTTACTGGTACAGCTGGTTCAACAGGTATTTATACCGATGTATCAGTGGCTGGTTACACATTCGTAATGGAACATAGCCTCACAGCGAACGGAACCGCGAATGGCCTACTGGCAGCTGACTCACTCGTTATTTTGGTTGGCACTCATGCAATCACGAATACGGCAGCCAGTGCCTTATTTGCATTGACGTCTTAATACTCTTTGGAGGAATGCCCTACAGATCATTGTGGGTTGTTTCACCAAAGAACTAGGATGTAAAGTATCTAGCAGTAATAAATTAAACACCACTCCAAAAGAGTGGTGTTTTTTTCTTCTGATTAATCAATAAAAATAAAATATGGCTCGTCCAGTTAATATCCCCAAACGACAAGCGCCAAAAGTGAACCAAACAGCGCAACAAATACCGCCCTTA
>TBL_comb47_HYPODRAFT_10000474_pt1 | contig 53767 bp, 42 predicted proteins | sample TroBogypolimnion_40_FD_10682 | JGI IMG/M metagenome (IMG submission 10682)
AGAAAAGGTANNATTTGTATCAGATGTAACTTCGGGAGCGGTGAAAGTTGGATTTACTGTAGTTGCGGAGCTCAACGTGATTCCTGCCGGGGCAGTCCATAAATAGCTAAGTTGATCATTGTCAGGATCATTGGAAGCTGAACCATCGAGAGTGACCATGCTGTTTTCTTTGACCGACTGGTCTGTTCCAGCATTTGCTAAAGGAGCTTTATTGACCTGCTTCACGGTGATGACAACCTGATCTGCTATTGAGTTAAGAGAACCATCACTCACGGTCAGAGAGAAGGTATAACTGGTATCAGATGTAACTTCCGGTGCAGTAAATGTAGGATTTACTGCAGTTGCCGAACTCAAGATGATTCCTTCCGGAGAAGTCCATAGATAACTAAGTTGATCATTGTCAGGATCATTGGAAGCTGAACCATCGAGAGTGACCATGCTGTTTTCATTGACGAACTGATCTATACCAGCACTGGCAATGGGAGCTTTATTTACTTGTTTAACGGTTATTCTGACCCGATCGATAGTTGAGATAAGCGAACCAACACTTACAGTTAGTTCAAATGTATAAACGGTATCTTCTGTAACTTCAGGTGCAATGAAAGTAGGATATACCGCTGTTTCCGAACTAAGGATGATTCCTTCCGGGGCAGTCCATTGGTAGATCATCGCACTGTTTTCAGCATTTTTCGAAGCAGACCCATCCAGAGTCACCTGTGTTCCTTCGTTTATTACTTGTTCCGGGCCCGCATCGGCAACCAGATCTGGACTTAATTCAATAATGTTCATAAAATATCTCCACTCCTCGCTGGTGGAATAAAGTTGAGAAGATCCATAAGGAACATACAGTTTGCAATTGTATTGATTAACATTAGAAAAGACATAAAAGACAAATCGAAGATCGGGTGGGACAGAACAACTTACTGTTAATGATGCTAATTCGGAGCAAGAACCAAAGGCAGAATCTCCTATAAATAACACAGTTGAAGGAATAAAAGCAGTAGTCAACCCTCTGCAATAGTAAAAAGCACTATTCCCGATTGATGTAACCAATGGAGGAATGACCATGTTGGTAAGACCAGTACAAAACCCAAAGGCATATTGTCCAATTGATGTTATTGACGTTGGAAGTACTATTGAAGTCAGGCTTGTTTTTCCCGAATAGCTATTATTCATAAATGCATTTTCAGGAATTGTGTTAGCCGCATAATTATTATGAAACAAGATACTTGTTCCCAAAAAGCCTTTGTATTCTACAATGGTAGTCCTGCTCAAATCCACTTCGGCCAGTGAAGGCATACTATCCCGCATAGTTTTAAAATCGCGGGCATCAATTGTGCCTGAAAGTGTAAGTTTTGTTAAACTTTTAAATTCATCTGCGGTCAAAGAAGTCGCCAAACCTCCGGCAGTAATGTTTAATATAGAAGCTTCCTGGACCACTAATACCGTTTGTGATTCTACTGCAGGTGCAGAAACTGTTATTTTAGCTGATCTGGTTGTAACCTTTGGATTGGCCTCAGCCGTAAAGATAAGTTTTTGACCAGTTCCTATTCCACTTGCAGTATTAACTGACAACCAGTCCTGGTCAGAACTGGCAGTCCAAATGATATCCGAATTAATATCTACGGATGATTTACTTCCTTCCTGAGATTCTATTGTTGTGGTTGTTAACTGAAGAAAAAAGCCGGGCATTTCTACGATATGTGTAAAATCTTTCCATTGGTCGGCTGACTTATAACGTGAAAATGTTCCATAAGGTACATATAAAGTGCAGATGTTTTTGTCAACCTCATAAAAAACGTTGTAAGAAGAACTTAAATTTATAGGGTTAGCCCAAATGACTGTAATAGCATTTAATAGGATGCAATTCTCAAAAGCACCTCCTGCAATTGATATTACGGATAAGGGTATTTTTAAAGATGTTAATGCCCGACAGTCATAAAAAGCCCCATTTCCAATTGAAGTAACAGAAGATGGTATAATTAATGAGAATAAACTATAACAAGAAGCAAAAGCGTTACTTCCAATTACTTTGACCAATGAGGGTATTGTAACAGTGGTCAAACTTTCACAAAAGCTAAATGCCTCTGATTTGATAGTTGTAACTGTTGAAGGAATTACAATGTTGCTTAAATTGATGCAATACATAAAAGCGGTGGATTCAATGGACCAGAGGGAGGAAGGAAGGACAACAGAAACCAATGGTGTATTACTTGTATAAATATATGTACCATCATATTGATATTTAACTCTTAAAAAAGCCATTTCTGGGATAGCATTTGCAGGATAATCAATATTACCCCGGTAACTTGTACCCTCACTTCCGTTATATGCAATAATATTTACCCCACTTAGATCCAATTCGGATAATACGGGCATCTTATCACGCATAGTTTTAAAATCACGGGCATCAATAGTGCCTGTTAGGGTTAGGACTGAAATCGTGTTTAGCACCTCTGGGGTTAAAAGAGTAGATAATTCACCTGCAGTAAGTGCAAGTGTTATTATTGGCTGAGGTTGAATGTTCTGGGTTATAGTAAACGTTTGAGAGGGTACTCCTGATGCTGAAACAGTGACAATTGCCGTTCTGTTTGTCAATAATGTATTTTCCTTGGCAGTAAAATTAAGTATCTGGGTTTTGTTGTCTGAAGAAGGAGTCACAGCAAGCCATGGTTGATCAGAACTTGCGATCCAATCAACGTTGGCATATAAATTAACTGTAGAAGTTGTTCCTCCTTCAAAAGCAATTGTGTCCGAATATGAACTTAAGTTGAATCCATGGATAGCCTCTGTCAGATGTGTAAAATCCTTCCATTGATTGGCTACAGAATAACGAGAGGCTCTTCCATAAGGCACATACAAGGTGCAGGCATTTTTATCCCACCCATTGAAAACATTTTCTGTATAAGTCAAATCAATTGGTATAGGCCAATCTACTTTTATAGATTTTAATCCACTGCAGAAACTTAAAGCCCTTTGACCAATTGCTGTAACCGTCATAGGAAACACTACTGAAACCAAGCTTGTTTTTCCTGTAACTCCATTATAAAATGCAAACTCAGGAATTGTATTTGCAGTATAATTGTTGTTACCATATATAGTTGTTCCCTCAACACCCGTGTAAGCATCAATATTTGCATCCTCTAAATCCAAAACAGACAGCTTCGGCATGTTATCGCGGATAGTTTTAAAATCCCGTGCGTCAATATTGCCCGTTAGTGTCAGGGTGGTGACGATCTTCATCTCATCAGGAGTTAATACCGAAGCTAAACTACCGGGGCTGATGTTTAAGATTGCATTAGTTCCATTTTGGGTTAATGTAATCGTTTTCGGCTCAAGGCCCAGGGAAAATACAGTCACTGTTGCTTTGCGATCTCCCAAAGAATAATTGGCTTCTGCGGTAAAAGTAAGTGTTTTATTTCCAGTTCCTGATGCAGGGCTAACTACAAGCCAGTTTTGATCTGAACTTAAGGTCCAGGCATCATTTGTGGTAATTTCAATGGTGGCAATGCTTCCCGATTGTGAGGCAATTGTGGCTCTATCAGAACTGATGTAGAGGTCATAAACCGGGACTACGATATGTGAAAAATCCTTCCACTGATAAGCTGTGGCATAAAGCGTGGTTGTTCCATAAGGCACATTCAATAAACAGGAACTTCGATCAACATTGTTGAAAACATATTGAGCACTTAAACTTATTACTGGAGGCACATAAGCCTCAACTGTCAAAGAAATTAATTTACTGCAATCTTTAAAAGCATAATCTCCAATATTAGTAACAGATGAACCAATGGTAACAGAAGTCAACCCAGTACAATTTTCAAAGGCATTTTCTCCAATAGATACCACGGATGATGGAATGCTGATTGAAGTTAAATTACTACAACCTACAAATGCGCCACTACCAATAGTCTTAACTGTGGAAGGAATAGTGATTGAGCCCAAACTTGTACAATTAGTGAACCAATCTCCAATAGTAGTGATAGATGAAGGTATATTAACGCTTTTCAATCCTGTACAATTATTAAATGATCCTTGTCCAATAGAATCAATTGATGAGGGCAGATTAATTAAAGTTAATGATTTACAACCCATAAATGCCATTGTCCCAATACATTTAACTGTTGACGGTATAAGGACTGACTCCAAATTATTACAATAACTAAAACAAGATTCTCCAATGGATGTGACGGATGAAGGAATTGATACTGAGGTTAAGCTGCTGCATCCCTGGAAAACACAATACCCAAGATTCGTAACCAATGAAGGAATATCGACTGTTTTCAAACCAGTACAATTATTAAATGCGTTACCGTCAATCTGGGTAACCAAAGGAGGAATTACAATGGATGTTAAACCGCTGCAATTATAAAATGCATAAGCTCCAATTGCGGTCAATGATGAAGGTAATAATATGGAAGTCAAACTTGTTTTTCCTGTAAGATATCCGTCTACAAAAGAAGATACAGGTATTTTATTCGCAGAATAATCAGTAAACCACCAGATATCAGGACCATCACCCCCATTATATGCTGCAATATTTACCTGTCTTATATCCAACACAGCCAGTAACGGCATCTCATCGCGCATGGTCTTAAAATCCCGTGCATCAATTGTTCCGGTTAATGTTAGATTGGTAACCGTTTGGAGTTCATCAGTTGTTAATGCAGCCGACAACCCCCCGGGTGTTGCAATTACCGATTTTGAAACCTGGGCATTTACCATAAACGAAAGGCAAATTCCAATTAAGAGTAAACGGATGCCCTTGTTTACAAATAAGTTTACGACAGACTGTATTTCATGACCGAATTTACTCCAGGTGAGATTATTGCGTCCTTCCAACCTCGTATTTGCTGGTTTATCTCTGAATGGGTTAGATATCATTTGGTTTAAGGTTTGGTTATTCGGTAATAGGTTCAGTTTTAAAACTATTTCTGGTTTAAAAATCGGAGTACGATAAACATACAAATTTCTTCATTTTCAATGTTAAATATAATAAAATATAAAACATAAAACTAATATTACTGATTATTTTTTATTGAAATGAGCTAAGGAATAATTAGAAGCGATTCTTTTTTTAGATCTGCTTCACAATAACATACAAGTTATTTAACACCTACCTGTCTGGCTAAAGATGTGTTAATAAATTAATGTGTATATATTTAAAAACACCCCTTCTCAACATAGGGGGTTGTGAATAAATAATTACTTTTGCTGCGCAACAAATTAAAACCCCCATTTTATGTTTGATGTTGGATTAACTACGTTTATGATTTTAGCCACCAGCATGGTCATGCTGATGACTCCTGGACTGGCATTTTTTTACGGAGGATTAGGAAGCCGAAAACACATCCTCAATATCATGATGCAGAGCTTTGTCTCTCTGGTTCTAACAACCGTTTTATGGTTCTTCTTCGGCTACTCCCTCTGCTTTAGTGGGAACATGACTGAAGGAACCGACTTTTTCGGCATCATCGGCAATCTCCACAAGGCCATGTTCCAGGGAATTACTCCCAGAAGTGTCTTTTCTGCAGATCGAAATTTCCCAGAGTACATCTTCATTGCCTACCAAATGATGTTTGCCATCATCACTCCGGCATTGATAACAGGAGCTTTTATTAACAGGATTTCATTTAAAGCCTACATCTGGTTCCTAATCTTCTGGCAGATATTTGTATACTACCCATTTGTACACATGGTATGGGGTGGAGGAATACTGGCCACATGGGGCGTACTCGATTTTGCTGGCGGAATAGTTGTTCATGCCACAGCCGGATTTGCAGCCCTGGCTTCGGTCTATTTTGTAGGCGCTCGCAAGGAACGAAAACACGTACCCAATAATATTCCGTTGGTTGCGGTTGGAACGGCGCTCTTATGGTTTGGCTGGTATGGCTTTAATGCCGGAAGCGAGCTGGCCGTGAATGATGTTACAGTAGCTGCTTTCTTAAATACCGATATTGCTGCCTCATTTGCAGGGGTAACCTGGTTAATCATTGAATGGAACACCGGTAAAAAGAAGCCATCGTTTATCGGCTTAATGACTGGTGCGGTTGCAGGATTGGCTACAATCACACCTGCGGCCGGTTATGTAACAGTTCAGTCGGCGGTGATCATCGGCATTATTGCCGGTATTGGCTGTTATCTGGCCGTAAAATTCAAGGAAAGGAAGGATTGGGATGATGCGCTCGATGTATGGGGCGTTCATGGAATGGGTGGTGTCATCGGCACCATCTGTCTGGGTTTATTTGCCACCAAAGCGATTAATCCAAACGGAGTGGATGGTCTCTTCTATGGAGGCGGAATAGGCTTCCTGTTCAAGGAAATAGTGGCAATCCTCTTTGCAGTAGCCTATGCATTCTTCTTTACAATATTTATTCTGAAAGTGATTAACCGGATTGTTCCTGTTAAGGCCTCATTAAAGGAAGAAAGAGATGGACTTGATTTCAGCTACCATGGAGAAGTAGCGAGGGATATTGCATAAAACGTATCAATAAAAATAAAGCCCTGAGGAATAATCTTCAGGGCTTTGTTTTTTTATGCTTCAAGCATAGCCTGGTATTCATCGGCACTTAATAAACCATCAAGCTCTGCCGGATCGTTAATGGATATTCTGATCAGCCAGCCTTCGCCATAAGGATCTTTGTTAACAAGTTCAGGTGATGATTCCAATAAGGGATTTATCTCCAGGACTTCACCCCCAATTGGCATAAATAAATCTGAAACTGTTTTCACTGCTTCAATGGTTCCAAAAGTGTCGCCCTTTCCCAGCGTTTCTCCTTCGGTCTCAATTTCCACAAAAACAATGTCACCCAATTCACCCTGGGCAAAAGAGGTAATTCCAACTGTTGCAACTTCACCTTCAACACTAATCCATTCGTGTTCATTGGTGTACTTTAAATTCTGGGGCAGAGTCATATTCTATATTTTTAAATCAAGTTTTCTAAAATCAAAAGTAATACAATTTTTTTATTCAAACCTTTAACGTTTGTCAGTGTTATGCAAATTCACTGAAGTTTTATTAATTTGCAGTACTAATTTGAATTTCTATGTTTCAGACTCAACTTGCCGATTTATCATTGCTTCAGAATACAGCCAAATTGTTGTTGGATCATTTCCCTGAAGAACGAATTTTCGCTTTCTACGGAGCCATGGGAGCTGGGAAAACGACTCTGATCAAAGCCATCTGTCGTGAATTAGGCTCGGATGATTATGTTACCAGTCCCACTTTCGCCTTGATTAATGAGTATTCCACTGCCAACGGATCTGTGATTTATCATTTTGATTTTTACCGTATTAAAAAGCTCGAAGAAGCTTATGATCTCGGCTACGAAGATTATATTTACAGTGGAAATTATTGTTTTATCGAATGGCCCGAAATGATTGAATCATTGTTGCCTAATGGTATTGTTGCTGTAATCATTAAAGAAGGTGACAAAGGGGCCCGGCAAGTCGAAGCCAGAAAAGTGTAAACATTTCAAAGGATCTGCGTATAACCATTTTCATGAACTCAATCTCGTAAAAATGACTGAAAAGGACAAATTAACAGAACATTCCAAAGCCGGGTCAACGTATATGTTGCCCAAGGAAGAAATGCTTGAGGTAAGGAGAAAAGGTAAGAAAATCAGAATAGGCATTCCTTCCGACAAAGAAAAGGTTGAGTTTCGTGTTCCATTGACTCCTCAGGCAGTTGAACTGCTGGTTTCATACGGCCATGAAATACTGATTGAGAAAGAAGCCGGAAAGGCTGCCAGTTATTCGGATGAAGAATACCGGAATGCCGGAGCACAGATCATGGAGGATCGCAAGGAAATCTTCGAATGTGATATAGTTCTGCGTGTCTCTCCCTTTGATGAGTCGGAAATCGATATGCTGAAAGGCCATCAGGCTCTGATTTCAAATCTCCAGATCAATGCCCATTGTACTGGTTCAATCGCGAAACTGATCCAAAAGAAATTAACCAATATAGCCTACGAATACCTGGAGGAAGAAGATGGGAGCAAACCCATAGTTCAGCTCATGAGCCAGATTTCAGGAAGTACAGCCATTATTGTAATCAGCGAATACATGAGTAAATCGCGTAATGGCAAAGGTGCCTTACTGGGAAGTGTAACCGGAATCTCACCCTCCGAACTGGTGATACTGGGCTCGGGTACTGCTGCTGAATATGCTGCCCGTGCCGCTCTTGGACTGGGTGCCATTGTTAAAGTCTTCGATGATAACATCAGTTCACTTCGCAGGCTGGAACAAAAGCTTCCGCAACCGATTTTTACATCGGTTTACTATCCCAAGGTCATGAAAAAGGCACTCAAATCGGCTGATGCAGTGTTGGGTGCAATGCCTGTCGGAGCCCCGCCTGCATTTCGCGTTACAGAAGATATGGTGAAAAAGATGAAGCCAGGATCTGTCATCATCGATTTAAATGTAAGCCAGGGAGGCTGCTTCGAAACTTCACGTTGTACCGATTTAAACAATCCATCATTTGTTGAACACGGTGTGGTCCATTATTGTGTGCCGAATCTTCCATCGATAGTAGCACGTACAGCTTCAATTGCACTTAGTAATGTATTAATACCTATCCTGATCGCCATTGGCGAAATTGGTGGAATCGATAACTACATCAAGAGCTCCAAGAGCTTCCGAAAAGGAGTGTATATATACAATGGCATATTAACCAATTCAACATTGGCCGAGAATTTTAACCTTCCTTATAAAGATATCGACCTGTTACTGGCAGTATATTAGTAAATCTTTATAAAAGTTAGTATTTTTGATATCGTGATTTTTCAAATTGATTACCTGATAAGGTAAAACTTGTAAATACACCTTAATATTGGTTTATGAAAGTATTAATCGACATTCATGATAATAAGGCATCTTTTGTAATGGAATTACTTAACAGCCTTTCGTTTGTCAAAGTTCAGCCTATTTCTGATGAAAAAGCTCAGCTAATTGAAGAAATTAAAGAAGCTGCAAAAAATGTTAAATTAGTTAAGATAGGTAAGCTTAAAGCAAAATCATTAAACGAACTTCTCAGTGAGTTATAATGTTGTAACCATTGCTCCTTTCGATAAACAGTTAAAACGCCTTTCAAAGAAATACCCTTCTATTAAAAATGATATTGAGAGGCTTGGCAGAGAACTTGCTGTGAATCCGCATATAGGTAAGGAAATATTACCTGCTTGCTATAAAATCAGGATGTCAATAAAAAGTAAAGGCAAAGGCAAATCAGGCGGGGCAAGGATTATTACTCATGTGCATATTTCCCAAACAAATGTATACATGCTTACGATCTACGACAAGTCTGAAAAGACAGACATTTCGGATAACGAAATTCGGGAACTATTGGCTTTCATCTAATGTTTAGCACGGTTTGGTGATTACTTTATTCTTCCCCAAACTGCATCGGGTGCATGAAATAATCTTCAACCAAAATAAGCATAGAAATTCCCGGAACCTGGATTTCCTCTCCGGATACATAATCAGTGCTGTTAGGATTTATAGAAGTATCCAGTGCAATGATCCTCCAATTGATTTGTGGTTGCAGCTTAAACGTTACTTCATCCCGATTCCCGTTAAAGACTACCAGAATGGTTTTCCAGGGATCTTCGTTGGCGTGATTGACCAAACTATAGGACGCCACTCCTGGTTGATATTCTGAAGGAAAAACAAGGTGTTTGCGAATAAGGCTGGCCCAGTTCATATGGAATGCCGCATGAGTTTTACGCAATGCAATCAACGACTGGTAATATTTAAAAATCTCATTATAAGTACTTTTCCGTGTCCAGTCGATCCTGTTAATCCGGTCGGGTGACTTATATGAGTTGTGGTCGCCCAGCTTGGTGCGGGCCATTTCTTCTCCTGCATGCAGAAAAGGAATTCCCTGCGAAGTCAGCACCAGAGCTCCTGCCATCATCACCATCCGTTTCAGTTCTTCTTCACTGGCCTTTGGACAGCAACTTGAACTCAGTTTGTCGTACAGGGTCTGATTATCGTGACAAGAATTATAATTGATGCATTGCCAGGGTTCTGCTGCCCAGGGCGATTTTGAATGTTCGACATAACCATACTCAACCTGCGGATGGAAACAAGCCGCGGCAATCCCAAACTTGATATTTTCCTCCTGGGTGACCTGTCCGCTAACGAATCCCTTGCTGTTTTTATCCGAAAGGCTTCCTTTGATGCCATCCCTAAAATCATCATTAAAGGCGGCAATACGAAATAGTCGCGACACATTGGTCTTGACCGCACGCCAGGCTTCATTCATGGGACTCTTATCGGCTGCCCAACCTTCGCCATACAATAAAATTGTGGGAGAAATAGTATCCATCCTCACCCTGATCTGGTTCATCGTATCCAGATCATAGATGCCCATCAGGTCGAACCGGAAACCATCCAGATGAAATTCCGTGGCCCAGTAATACAGTGAATCAATGATGTATTTACGCACCATATTTCGCTCAGTGGCCACCTCATTGCCACAGCCACTTGCATTCGAGAATGTACCGTTTGTTCGCTGACGGTAATAATATCCCGGGACAGTCTGATTAAAATATGACCTGCGGGTATATGCGGTATGATTGTAGACCACATCAAAAATAACCCCTATTCCTTCCCTGTGAAGCGATTGAACCAGCATCTTCAGCTCAAGGATCCGAGCAGTTGTATTTGGATCGGTGGCATAACTCCCTTCAGGAGCATTGAAATTCAGCGGATCGTAGCCCCAATTGTATGATTTATCTGGCGCCTGCTCATCTACAGTCAGGAAATCAGCAACAGGCAACAGATGTACGTGCGTTATGCCAAGTTCTTTCAGATGATCGATTCCTGTTTTTAATCCTTCAGGTGAAAGGGTCCCTGTTTCGGTAAAGGCCAGATACTTTCCCTTGTTTTTCATCCCTGAGGAGGAATCAACCGAGAAATCACGTACATGCAATTCATAAATTATTGCATCCGAGGCATGATCACATTTGACTCGCTGATCGTCTTTCCATCCCTCAGGATTAGTTTCCTCCGGATTAAAGATCAATCCACGCTTCCCGTTGATTCCAACTGCCCGTGCATCTACACCCGGAGTTTCGTTCAACCAGCTTCCATCGTTGACCTTGATCGAATAATAATAACCGTTTAAATCACCATTCAACTGAAATGTCCAAGTCCCGTTTTCCGACTTCTCAAACTGATCAATCCGTATAGGTGAACCTCCCTGACCCTGCTTGTAAATGTTTAATTCTACGGCAGTAGCAGTTGGGGCCCATATCCGTATAAGGGTCTTATCTTTCGACCAGGTCACACCCAGATCGTCACCTCCATAATAGGGGTAAGTCGAAAAATCAACACCATTAAATCTCCAATCTCTCATACTATATTATAATTTCCTTTTTCCTTATTTCCAATGACCCTCTTTACCCGTCATGCCGAACTTTTTTCGGCACCCCCTCTAATATAGGGATCCTGATCCCGAGTATTCGGGACAGGATGACGCTCCGAAGATATTTTCTCCTCCGTCAGCTAAAGCAGACGGGCAAGGATATTTTGTCCCCTCTTTCCATTTTCCCTTTTCCTCATTCCTCTTTCCCCATTCTCTTTTCCTAATGCCCTAACGCCCACTTTGAACTTAAATTTTGAACTTTGAACCTGAAACTTGTTTTAAGTGACCAGGCTCTTCCTTAGTTTCACGCTGTTCGATTTCCATTTCCGTCCTTCAGCATCAGTAACCAAAATCCGTGCCCAGTAATAGGTTTTCACTTCCTTGTCGTACATATGAAAGGTCGAAGTTTCGATGCTTAACTGGTGGCTCTTTTCAGGACCTATATACATCGGGTAAATTTGTTTGCCATTATAACCATTCAGCTTGAACCTTCGTGTGGACCATATCTTTCGGTATTCCAGAACAGGGGCATCGATATCAGCTTCGTATTTCCCTGTATTACGGATAGTCATTGTCAGAACCTGCGGACGAAAAACCCTGTCCTTTTCAAGCAATACATCAAGCTTTACTTTCCTTAAGAGCCTGAAAAAAAAGGTTGGTCTTTTTCCCCTGAAATACTTTTGAATGACAATCCCCAGCAGGATAATCAGCAGAATGGCCTGCAAAAGTACGATCCAGGCCAGCGTTTCCTTATCAACTCCTGAAACAAATTTCACAAGTGGTAACAGAGGATTGGTTAATGACAATAAGCTATATGCGTTGTTCATGCTTTTCGGGAATTGATTCTCAAAAATAGCAAAAGTCCTGCGATAAACGTAGAACTTTTTTCGTTAAGCTACTCAGATGATTACTGAGCAGGTGACTCCATGTCACCTGCTCAGTAGCAGCCCTTTCGTGAAATTCGTCTAAATTCGTGTTAATTCGTTCCCAACTCAAAGCAAACACTTTCCGAATAATCCCTCCTATCTTTTGATCCGAAGAACAGGTAAATGTACGTAGCTGAAGCGGGTTCCAAAGGCAGTTCAAACGATCCGTTCAATGCGTTCCTGATGATGCCGGTACACGTTATTTCAGAATATTTACCACCTCCTGCACTGACTACCATCAACTCATCTTTCAAGCGGATTCCGCCCAATACAGAACTTTTCGACCAGCTCACGTTAATAGTGTTCGACCCCGGCGCCGATCGCTCTGCTTTTAATTCTTCTACCATCGGCAGTTTCCCTGTCGATAAGCTGATCAACTTCGGGTCCGTCAGGCTGCCATCAGTTGCAAAGGCAGGCATGTTTGTTTTCAGGAAAAGCGCAAAGCCACTCATCCTATTGGCAGCACCATTCCAAATCTGAGAGATCAGCAATTCCTAAACGGTTTACAGAAAGCAATTACCGCTTTAAACCGTTTGCGGTGGGCCAGCTGCTCAGGCGACCACGAATTCTTCACTTTGCGCTTGGGTGCGCTGCGCATGTAAGTTTGTCCCATCCACTCTGCAATGACGATTGGGCCCACCATCCCGGTAAGCGCCGAACCTGAATTTTGTTTTATTAAAGCCATAATCGGGTAAGTTTAAGTTGTCACCTTCTGTATACCTTGTGTATACGTTGAGTATACCTTGTGTGTACCTTGTGTGTTCAGATATAAATAAGGTACACTCAACGTAATCTTATTATATACTTAATTTATACGTAAAATAAAGACCAATAGTTACGGGAAAGAGAGGCAAAACAAAAGATTTTTCTACCAAATATCAGCGGGATAAAGGGCTATTTTTATCAGAAAATCAGACCAATAAAGACCCAGGCAGTCTTTTAAATATCATACTGTCAGTGCTACGCACCTTCGGGTATTAGGATTATTCAGAATCTATCCTGCTCTCAGTGTGATGCAACTGAAAAGCCGCGTTAGCGGTGACATTATGGTAGAAGGTAGAATGCTGCTAAGTAAAAAGCCGCGTTAGCGGTGACACATTTAATCATAAACCACGACAATACAATATCTGTCAGTGCTACGCACCTTGGGGCATCTGGATTATTCAGAGTCTATCTTGCTGTCGGTGCGATGCACCTGAAAAGCCGCAATGCAATTCATGATTACCTAAAAAAACCAAAAGAGGCTCCGTTTCGGGAGCCTCTTTTGAGCAAATATTCCCGGAGTTTCGGGAGGGTGCGTTTGGAAATTAGAAATGCAGGGTTTCCTTGATCTTTTTATAGCCTGTCTTGCTGACTTTTAGCTTGGTCTTGTCCTTATCCTTCAGGATAACGATATAGGCTTCCTTTTCGTACTGCTGAATCTCAGCAATATGGTCGACATGGACGATGTAAGAACGGTGGATGCGGATGAAGTTCTTCGGGTCGAGATTGGTTTCGAAGTACTTCATGGTCTTTTGTTTCATATGACGGCCGTCGTTGGTATAGATCATCACATAATCGTCGAGCGACTCGATATACCGGATCTGATCGACAGTGATGATGTGTATCTTGTGGCGGTCTTTAACTACGACCCGATCGATAAATTCCTCACCGGGACGGTAATTCGAAAGTTCCTCCAGCTTCTCAGCAGTATCCTCTCCGGTCTGGATGCGGTGTTTCACTTTTTCGATGGCCGACAACATGCGGTCTTTCGAAAATGGTTTGAGCAGATAATCCACTGCATTGAGCTCGAAAGCCTTTAAGGCAAACTGGTCGTAAGCCGTGGTAAAAATAATCTGGGGCTTATGTTCGAGCAGTTCAATCATTTCAAATCCCGTGATTTTGGGCATCTGTATGTCGAGGAATACCAGGTCGGGTTTCTTGTCGTTGATGGCTTTCACTCCATCAAAGCCGTTTTCACATTCACCTATGATCTCAATATCGGGTTGATCCTTCAGGTAGGAGCGCAGGAGGTTACGGGCCAGTTCCTCGTCTTCAATAATGAGGGTTTGTAGTTTTTCGCTCATGACAGGGTTTGTTTTTGCGGGATGATTAATTGAACTTCAAAGCTGGTTTTATTATCTGTAATCTTCATCAGATCGGGTTGATTGTAAATAATTTCCATTCGTTTGCGGATGTTTCGCAAGCCAATGCCTTCCCCTTTTCGTTTCAGTGTCGTATAATCGTAATCATTTACGATAGTTATCTTCAAAGCGTTACCGTCACATTCGCAGGTGGTCTTGATGGTTACCTGATCGGTGGTTTCGTATACGCCGTATTTGATTGCATTCTCGAACAAAGGCTGAAGGATCATGTTGGGTATTTCGGCTTCCAAACAGTGGGCGTCGATCTCAAATTCGGCGTTGAGCTTCTTTCCGAAGCGCACCTTTTCGATGCTCAGGTATAGTTTGATGTTTTCAAGCTCCCGGGAGAAAGCCACCATTTCCTTTTCGTTGTGAAGCAGGGAATAGCGCATGAAGGTCGACAGGTTGATGACCATCTCCTGCGCTTTTTCAGGATTACTCACAGTTAACGAAGAGATTGAATTCAGACTGTTGAACAGGAAATGAGGGTTGATCTGTGATTTTAGGGCCTGCAATTCAGCTTCACGGATTAAGGCCACATACTCACCTTCCTTCTTGACTTTTTCCTTCAGGCTTTGATAATAATTTACTGCATAGAAGAACACCAGAAAAACAGAATACATGATATACCCGCCAAAGATCTTTGAGGGAAGCGAGTCTTTCAGGAAATGATTTCCTTCGCCGACAAAAGGTTTGAAGATGGCGTAGATTAAAGAAACCCAGATTCCGCATAAGATAGATGCGGCAATAAAATGGAACACGATTAAACGCGCGATGCTGATTTCTTCGAGGTTGTTGTAACGAATGCTGTACCAGATGCTTGAACCCAGCAAGGGGTAAACCACAAAAGTGGTAATGGTGTCGAGCAACGCATATGTTATCGGCACATTGTACCAAAAAAACAGCAGGGTAAAGTCGCAAACACCGATTACTACCCAAAACGAGGCGTAATAAATTAGAAGGCGGTAGTTATTGGTAAGTGGATGGCTCATCAGGTTAGAAGTGTTTTACCTCAACTCCGCCAAACATGGATATTCCTTTAATCACGATCGTCTTGTTAGGATCATAGTACCGGTCGCTATAGGTATCGCCGCGCTTATCGGTGAAGGCGCCAAAGATGGTGGTCACCTCGTTGCGTACGTTCCAGTCCATAGGGATTTTAAACCCGCAGCCCCCAAAAATACTTACACAGTCGATAATAGCGCCTCCCGGCTGAAGATTGGCTCTGCGTAAATCGAATTCGATACCTCCGAAGATGGAAGTTGCTTTTCCACCAGCCAGAGCTGGCGAACTGATAAATATTTCGCGTCCGCCAAAGATGACAAAATCATCGAAGGTATTAATCGAATGGTCGTTGGGGTCAAATACAGGTGGATTTTCGGCAAAGGTGAACTTGCCACGATCGCGTTGACGCAGCAGGATCGCGATGCCCAGGGCCACAAAGATTAAGGGCCAGTAAATCCGTCGTATTTCGTGGGGTACGGTAATCAATTCGGGGATCATGAAGAATCCGCCGATGACTATAAGTATGGTTCCCGCCTTGCGGTTTCCGCCAATGAGTGAAAGAACGCCAATGCCAATCAGCAGCATCTGCCATGACAGGAGCATGCTGACCATCGAATCAGAAAGAATCTCAAGACGTTCGAGAATAAGAATGACACCAAACACAATCAGGATGATCCCAAATATAAACCTCTTATTGCTACTTCTATGTTCCATGATATGCATTTTTCTATATTGTAAATGTAATTACATTCTGTTTTGAATCGACCGCCTATCGGTAAACCGCCTGAGTTTATCGGTTAAGCCTGAGTTTTTGACCAATCAGAACAATTTTGTTAATATTATTATTCCTATTATAATCAGTATAATGGGGAAAAAGAGAATCATCAGGATGCCTGGTATGATCAGAAAATGGGGGACGATGATCATGATCAGTATAACCAGGAGCAATGCCCCGAAAAATCGTCGCCCTGCAAGAAGTACGATTCCGGCCAGGATAACCAGTACAGGTATGGCAGCACCTGCAGACCAATTAAACAGGTTGCCAAAAAACTGGCCAAACCCCTGAATGAATTCGCCCAAACGCGGGAAATGAATATCCCATCCGCTTTGCTTCAGAATCCAAAGGATGCCAATGATAATAAGCACATAGGCCCAAAATGATCCTGAATGTCTTCTGTGTTCATACTGTCGTTCCATCACCTGAGATTTTATTGATGATGTAAAGATAGTTTTGGTGCAACACATGGGATACCAATGATCGGTCAGTAAAAGTTTAAAATCGGTGAATGGAATTTATACAGGGGAAAGGGAGCATGGAGTATGGCATGGAGCATGGAGCATGGAAAAGGGAAAGTGAAGATTTGGTGAAACTTGGCGTATTGGCGTCTTGGTGGCAAAATATGTATTGTGGTTATGAACCCGCATGGGTTGATGGTATTACAACTGCTTCTTAATCTCGTCTCTTCTCCATTTTCCTGAAGAGGTTACCTCCAGCTTAGTTAGAAAGACGATCGATTTGGGAAGTTCGAAGGAAGGTAACAGATTAGTAAGTTTTTGTTCCAGATCGTGGGTGTCAATAGGTTCGCCTTCGATGACGAGGACAAGCTTTTCTCCCAGTTTTTCATCGGGAACACCTGAAATCACAAAAGGCCGACGGATCAGTGATGCGATCTTCTTTTCAATGTGTTCAGGTGAATACTTGATTCCCCCTGAAATGATCATCGAATCGGCACGGCCCAGTATCCTGAAACTGGTGGGTGACTGAAGTTCGGCCAGATCGTTGGTCTGCAGGTGCAGATTGAACTCTGGGAGATGAATCTCAAGGCAATCCTCTTCGTTTAAACTTACCGATATTCCTTGCAGACAGTGGTGAAAATCTGATTTGCGATCCCCTGAAAGTTCCCGTATGGCAATGTGCGAAGACGTCTCGGTCATCCCATAGGTTAGTACCACCCGGCTGGACAGTGGACTGATTTGAGCCTCAAGATCCGAAGAAATAGCAGATCCGCCAATCAGCAAATTATGGATATTTTGCAGCATCTGCTTTCCTGAAGGTTGATCCAGCAGTTTGAATACCTGATTCGGCACCATAGACCCGAAGTGGAACGACTCATCAGCAAGGAATTCAAAATCGCTGGCGGGATCAACAGTGACCAGGTTCATCTGCCCCACTATGGCCCGAACCACCATCATTTTCCCTGCAATATACCGGCAGGGTAAACTCAGCAGAAGACGGTTGCCCTTTTGCAATCTGAAATAGTCAAGGGTTCGTTCGGCACTTCTTTGCATGAATGCTTTGGACAGCTCAATGGGCTTGGGTTCGCCTGTACTCCCTGAAGTATGTGCAATTATAAAGCTTGAATCCGAAAACCATTCATTCAGGAAACCATACAGTTCCTTTTCCCACTCTGAAACAGATGGATTGATGGATGCTTCAAGATATCGCTTTGAAATATCAGCAGCAGAAAGCATTTTGCTGTTCAGTATGATGGTGTTGGGGCTATCGGTCATGGATATTCAGTTTCAGGTTTCAAGTTCAATGTTTCGGGCTTCGGGTTTCGGGTTTCGGGTCATTGTTGTCATACAACAAGCATGGTGACAAAACAACATATTACAACAATTACAATATCAAAAGTCATCTTCTACTTGCATTTCAGTCAAGGGCTTCAGGTTCCAAGGTTTTTCGGGGAGGAACCATAATTGTTCGCCTTTTATTTTTAACGGTGATTCCAGATTATTGGTATAGAGCTGACCAGTCCCAAGACCTTGTTCTCCTTTGTAATTCAGCTGGTAAGTCCATTGTGCAATGGCATTCAGCCCTATATTTGATTCGAGTGCCGAGGTAATCCACCAGCCTGATCCGTATTTACCGGCCTGTTCGATCCATTTTTCGCAGGTAATGAATCCTCCGTGCAGGCTGGGCTTCAGGATCAAATATGCAGGACGAATTGTTTCAAGCAGTTTTTGCATTTCAATACGGCTGGAAATACCTATCAGCTCTTCGTCGAGTCCGATCGGCACAGGAGACTTAAGACACAACTCAGCCATTTCGTTCCAATGGCCTGCTTCTATAGGTTGTTCAATGGAATGAATCTGCAGATCAGACAAGCGTTTCATGTTTTCAAGGGCAGTCTGGTAGGTATAAGCTCCGTTGGCATCCACCCGCAAGGTAATCTCTTCAGCAGAAAACTCGCTGCGAATGGCCTTCAGGAGTTCAAGCTCGGTCTTAAAGTCCAGTGCACCGATCTTCATCTTGATGCAACGGTATCCTGAGTCCAGCTTGGAGTGGATCTGTTGTTTCATGAATTCAGGAGACCCCATCCAGATTAGTCCGTTGATCGGGATACCCTGATCCCCGAGTGTGAATGCGGAAGGATAGATCTGTTGCTTACCCCCATTTCTCAGGTCCAGTAAGGCTGTTTCGAGTCCGAATACAATCGATGGCCAGGCGTGCAATTCTTCAGGCATCACACAGAAATAGTCAATTTCTTCGCAGACCTGCAGCAGTTTGGAATTCATCTTGTACAGGCTTTCGATACTCAGGTCGGGCAATGGCGCACATTCACCAATCCCGGTGCTGGATCCGTCAAACAGAAAAATGAACCAGGAGTTGCGGGTGGTATAGACTCCGCGCGAGGTACCCGAAGCTTGTCGGAAGTTGAGTGTATATTTTTTATAAGTAGCAATCATCTAATTTATTATTGGTGAAGGATTATTGATGAAGGATCTCAAACCTGTATGTTGGGTACTCTTTCGACCTTTAAGGGATCAGGGCATTCGCTCAGTAATTGTTGGATATTTTTATGAAATACGGGATGCATCAGTTCCGGAGCAACCTCGCAGAGGGGAACCAATACGAATTTCCGTTCCTGAATCCGTGGATGCGGGACTGTCAGATTATCTGATTCAATAACCTGATCGCCATAGAACAAAATATCGATGTCAATTATCCTTGAATCGTATTGGACCGCTTTACAGGTTCGCCCCAGTAGAAACTCAATTTGCTGGGTCTGATGAAGAACTTCTTCAGGAGAAAGTGCTGTAGAGAATTCCAGTACCTGATTCCAGAAGTAATCTGCAGATTCAAATCCCCATGGTTCGGTTTCATAAATGGCCGACTGTGCGGTGATTTTTCCAACCTGTTCAAGGAGCATAGCACTGGCTTCAGAGAAAACCTTCCGTTTATCTCCAAGATTTCCACCCAATAAAACATAAAGCCTGATCATTTGTTTTAATATTTATTCCATCACTTTCCAATAGCCACCTTTGTCGGGTCCAATACGTACTATTCTTTTATCTTTTTGTAATTTTCTCAAGGTTCTATCCATGGTGCTTTCCGATCTTCCCGTTTGATCAGCCAACATCACAATTGTAATCTCAGGATTACTTCGAATGAGACTTATTATTTTCTCCGTCATTTTCTCCGTCATTTTCTCCGTCATTTTCTCCGTCATTTTCTCCGACGTTTTCTCCGACGTTTCATGGTTCTGAATAAATTCAAGCTGCAGTCCACCAAAGCCGGTATTAAATACTGGTTGTGGTAATCCTGAGGAGGTACAAAGATCGATAATCTTTTCAATTCCTCTGCCCCAGGATTCAATCATTCCTGCCCTGAAAAAGGCATTTGCAATATCAGGATTATTGGGCTTCGATGGATGGGAGCTAAATAAATCCTCCAGGGACCAATCTAAGGGCAATTGCCCGTCATTCCATATTTTGATCCTGTTTTCAAAGACTTTGATTTGAATGGGAATTCCACTGCTGTATTCTTTATGAACGATTGCATTGATAACTGCTTCGCGAAGAGCTGCTTCGGGAAATGGATAAGTTTCTATCCTTGAAATTCCTTCATAGCTAACCCTGGCCTTCATGTATTTAGTCAGAAGCAAATCCATGGTCTTATCGGCTTGCTGGAAGATATTGCCGTGGATTTCATCGTGATAGATCAAGTCGGTTTCACTTTCGAAGAATCCGATTTTGAGGTATGAGCCTGTAACGAATTGTTCTGGATCGGAATGAAACAGAAGCGCAGCAGCACGTTTTAGCTGTCCACTTTCTATCAGGTGCAAATGATGAAGCAGCACTTCGTTGTTCTCATCAAGAGTCTCTTCATCGATTCGTTTTGACCGAGCTGCTTTTCTTCGAAACAATTCGAAGGCAAAAGTATCCAAATCATTTAATTGCAAATTGGGAAGAGTGATACTGTCCCAGTGCTTGCCTGTTTTCTGTAAAATGAATTTATTCAGGGCATTCCCTTTCAGTTCCTGCTTAGTACTTCCGCTGCGGTAATGATATTGACCCTTGAAATTGATTGGATAAGGATAGGGATCAACAATGATTTCAAGATATTGCTTACCTGACTCTTCCTGCAGGTTTACATCGACCATAATACCCAACAGGTCGCGCACCTTGTTGGGAATTTCATTTGAAAGTAATTTCGCATCCTTTAAACCGACAATTTCGCCATGATCATTTTTCCCAATGATCAGGATACCACCCTGAGCATTGGCAAAACCACAAATCCATTTAATATATTCATCACGCCAGGTTTCTTTCCATTCAATAATTTGATTCTCGGTATTCATAATTTAGAGCTATAAGTTCGTATATCGACACCGCTGAAATGAACTGTTGAATTAAATATCTAAATTAATAAATTGACACCACATAATGCCTTCCGAATCTGTAACAAAAACACTAATTTCGTACAAATCTATTGCACATTTCAATCGAAACAAATAAAATTAAACAAAATACAGATGAAGCAATTTTTAAAATTTACTCTTGCCTCCATTGTCGGGGTTATCATTGCAGGTGTTCTGCTGCTATTCATTACCATAGGAGTTGTTTCTTCAATGGTTTCCGTATCTGAACAACCTGCTCAAATACAAGGCAACAGTGTGTTACTTCTTAAGTTTGATCATGAGATAGTTGACCGGGCCAGGAAGAATCCATTGGGAGATCTTGATTTCGGAGTGTTCCAGAGTAGTAAAACCGTTGGATTAAACGATATTCTTGACTGTATCCGTAAAGCCAAGACAGATGACAATATTAAAGGAATATACCTGAATCCGATGGATATAGAGGCCGGAATGGCTTCAGTTGAAGAAATCCGCTCGGCATTGAAAGATTTCAAGACTTCGGGAAAGTTTATTTATGCCTATGGCGATTATCTTTCACAGAAAGCATACTACCTGGTAACCGTTGCCGACACCCTTGCACTAAATCCACAGGGGTCGGTCGATTTCAGAGGATTAGGCGGTGAACGTACATTCTACAAAAAAGGCCTTGAAAAACTGGGTGTAGAGATGCAGATTGTTCGTCATGGTAAATTCAAATCGGCTGTCGAACCTTTCCTGTTGGATAAAATGAGTGACGAGAACAGACTTCAGACAGAGACCTATCTGAAAAGTATCTGGAAGGAGATGCTGACCGACATTTCAGCTTCACGCAAGATGGGATTTGACGAATTGAATGATATTGCCGATATGGTAGCCACCTTCAGAAAGGCTGATTTTGCCAAAAAGAAGAATTTGGTTGATCGTCTGAAGTATAAGGACCAGGTGATTGACGATCTGAAAAAGCTAACAGGAACAAGTGAAAAAGATGACGTGAAGGCTGTTGATATTTACAAATACATCAAGGTACCTGAGCAACGTGCACAAAAGGGAATTGCACGAAAAAAGATTGCCGTGATTTATGCTTCAGGTAGTATTGATGCAAGTGTATCGGACGATGGCATTAAATCGGAAGAACTTTCGAGAACCATTCGTGAGGCCCGTCGTGATTCATCCATCAAAGCGATTGTGTTGCGGATTAACTCTCCTGGTGGAAGTGCATACGGATCTGAAGTAATCTGGCGTGAAGTTAAACTTGCAGCAGCCACCAAACCGGTTATTGCATCGATGGGAGATGTAGCTGCATCAGGAGGTTATTACATTGCAGCGGCTGCTAATACCATTATGGCCGACCGTACCACCATTACAGGTTCGATTGGTATCTTCGGGATGATTCCCAATTTTAAAAATCTGATGACCGACAAGCTGGGGATTACTACTGATGTGGTTATGACCAATGAGCATTCGGACATGATTTCTGTGATAAGACCCATGTCCAAGTTTGAACGTGACCTGATGCAGCAAACGATTGAAGAGGGTTACGATACATTTATCACCCGGGTTGCAGATGGCCGTAAGATGGAGAAGACTGCAGTGGATGAAATTGGTCAGGGAAGGGTTTGGGCTGCTCCAAATGCGAAGGAAATCAAGCTGATTGATTCATTCGGTGGATTAACTGATGCCATTGAACTGGCTAAAAAGATGGCGAAGCTTGATAATTTCCGCATCGTTAACCTACCAAAGCTGAAAGACCCTATTACGGAATTACTGAAAGGTTTCTCCAGTTCTGCAAAAGCAGGTTTCATGAAAGACGAATTGGGAGAAAACTACAAATATTATGAGCAGATGCGTAGCCTTATTTCACAAAAAGGAATACTGGCCCGTATGCCTTACGATATTGATATTCATTAGAAAATGGGAAAGAATCATTAGGAAAAAGGAAAGAGGAAAATGAAATCTGAACAATCTCATTTCTATTGACTAATGACTTTTTTCTAAATACTTAATTACATGGCATACAATCAGATTCTGGCAAATCGTATCCGTGAACTACTTCAGGATTTGGAGGGAATTGAAGAAAAGGAAATGTTTGGTGGGCTATGTTTCCTTCTTAAGGACAAAATGTTCGTTGCAGTGATTAAAGAAGAAATGATGTGCCGGATTGATCCGGCCTTTTATGAAGAAGCAATCGAAAAACCAGGTTGCCATGAAATGGTTTTCACCGGGAAACCATCAAAAGGCTGGGTAATGATTGAAGATTCAGGTCTCAAAACAGTTAATGATTATAAATACTGGATTGGATTGGCGGTTGATTATAACCAGCGTGCCAAATCATCAAAGAAGAAAAAGAAATGAAATAGATAAGATGAAACCAATTCTAACTTTAGCTCTGCTGTGCCTGTATTTCCTAACTTCATTTGCTCAAAAGACAACTTCCTGTTTAATCAAAACTTCTCTGGGCGATATCCGGATTGAGGTATATACCAATAAAGCACCGATTACTGTGGCTAACTTTCTGAACTATGTGGATCACCAATTGTATGATGGGACCAATTTCTTCAGGGTATGCACTCTAGCCAATGAACAAGATAGGAAAATTAAAATCCAGGTGATTCAGGGGGGTGAAGTCCCCGAAACCAAACAGTTTAAGTCCATTGCCCTCGAAACGACCAACCAGACAGGATTGAAGCATCAGGATGGAACTTTGTCTATGGCACGCGATCTGCCTAATTCAGCGACCTCCAGTTTCTTTATATGCATCGGTAATCAGCCTGAACTTGATTATGCAGGTAAACGAAATCCCGATGGACTAGGATTTGCTGCCTTTGGAAAAGTTACCCACGGAATGAAAATAGTACGCAAAATTCAATCATTAAAAGATAAAGATCAATACCTGATTAATCCGATCATGATTTATTCGATACGAAGACTTGATTAACCCCGAGTACTCGGGGTTAATTCGATTAAAAAACTTAATCCAGCCTTTGTTTGTTGAGAGAAAAAGCAGAACTTCACATTAAAATCAAATATAAGTTATCATGAAGAAACTATTTTTATTAAAAGCCGATTTTCAGGATGCCAGTCGGGCTGATGGACTGAGATATTTTTGTACGGATTGTGCGATCCTGGAAGGATTGGTATCATACTACCCACAACTTTCGGAGGAGCTTGAAGTAAAATATGTCAGTTTTGCACGTCCCCGCCAGGTATTGGTTGACCTGATCGGTGAAGCCAATCAAAGCTGCCCTGTATTGGTCTTGGAAGATGGATCATTTATCAATGAGACTAATGAGATTATCAAGCATCTGACCTTATACCATAAGGTTGGACATCCACATTGATCGAATAAATGTTTGATGATGATTACAATCTATAATTAAAAAAGCTCAGATCTTTTCGAAAGATCTGAGCTTTCTTAATTATAGATTATCATGTGACAATTTCACCGCTCAAGAACAGGAAATAACAGCATTTCTATTCTTCATACTCTTTTAAATCGAGTATTTCTTTTTCTAATTGCGCAATCTTCTGTTGTTGGATGTTACGCTTTTTCATCCCAAATGCAATAGTGAAAACTAAAAGACCTGCCATATAGAGAATGGTTCTTGTATCAAAAGTAAAAGCTCTCCAGGCAATCAATATTATACCAATAAAAAGCATCAGTGAAGAAATCCATAAGTATCCTGGATTACGATTAATAATTCTCTTATAGTCATTTACTTTACTTACCGATTTAATTACTGGGTCTTCACTTAGATTTATTTCCTTTAAAGCTTTAAAGCTGCTAAGATTTATATAAGCTAGAAAAATTAATACCGCTACTGAAAGAATACATCCGACAATCAACTTCCAATCAAGATTATCAATTTTCAAGAATGGATGAAGGACTATGATTAACACTATTGGACCAACAATAATGCCATATATGCTCTGAAATTTCATCCGGTTTAATTTACTCTGAGGTTTTTTTAAAAGTGATTCCATAACTAGCTTTTTATTTAGTTTTACAAGATTATTCAATTTGTGATCATATTGCTGCCATATTGTTTTCAATTCTTCAATTTCCATGATGCTTAGTTTTAATTGTTTGACAAATAGCTTCTGAGCTTAATTTTAATCCTTCCGATTTTTGTAGCTACGTTAGTCTTTGAAATGCCGATAATCTCCGCTATTTCTTCATATGAACATTCGTCAAGAAGTAATAAAATTATGGCTTTGTCTATTTTCCCTAGGGAATTGATTGCGCTATATAATTGGTCATACAATTCGTCAATTGTATTATCTGTTTCATCTGATAAATGAGGGATCAAATCAGTATATTCAATCCTTTTTGATTGTTTTGAGTAATCACGAAACCAAGTAATCGCAGTGTTTAAAGAAATCCGATAAACCCAGGTACTTACTTTTGATCTATTCTGAAACCCAGGATACGCAATCCACAGATTAAAAATTATATCTTGAAATAAATCTTTTTTATCAATAGTGCTATCGCAATACATGTGACTGACTTTATAAATCAATTTTTTGTTATTCTCGATCAAGTCAATAAACTCAGTCTGTAATTTAGGATTATCCATTCTGAAATCTTTTAAACTGAACCATTAGTCGAAATAATGAAAGGAAAGTCACAAGGATGTGGAATTATTTTACAAGTTGACATCAAAGGTTGTTAGTATAATAACCAAAAACGATTGAATGTTCAGGTTTTAACCTTCATTCAATCGCTTTCATGTTGTATAATCTTATTCTTCTTCGGTCTTCTGACTCCGGTCTTCTATCTCCTTACTTCTAGATAAACTTCTCCCTTTTCTGCAGATTAAAGAGTCCATAGAGCACAAACAACAGCGATCCAACTGCCAGAAAGATACGGTTTTTTGTAGTGATTTCCTGCCATACCATTTCATTGAGGCGGTTGGGAATACTAAACGGGTTCAGGAAGATATTCCACATAGTATTTCCAAGGGCTGAGGATAAAATAAACAGGATCACACCTATTATCACCATAACCACCGCTGTTCCGTTTCCGTTTTTAATGATAGTCGAAAACAGGAACGCCATTGAACCCAGAAAGTAAATAGGAAACATGACGTTGAAACTCAGATCAACAATATTCACCGGTGCAAGCAGGTAAAAACTCATAACCGTAAGACCCATCATCATCAGAAAAACCAAAACAAACACTAAAATCAACCGTACTAACCATACCTTGTAACGGTAATCGGGTATCCCGAATAATATCTCAAGGATTCCTGCATCCAGGTCGTTTTGAATTCCAAAAGTCATTGGATAAAAAATGAGCAGAATACCAGGCATTATCTGAAGTCCATATATATAACCTTCGTCAATCTGATTGTTATTGTATATACTGTTGATGGCAATAAAAAAATAGAAAGCAATAGCCGCTACCACAAACCAGATAAACCGGTTGCCGAAAATGACCTTCATATTGTATTTCACCATCCGGTGAAACAGGCTTACGAAATTCCGAAGATCTTTTGCTGAAATGGATTGCATATATGTAGTTGTATTTACAGGAAATTAATATTTTCTATTTCAAATCTTTAATCAGACATAAATAGGCATCTTCCAAAACCGGATTAGCCGGTATTGCATCTTCTGTTGGTTTTTTGCCGGCAAGGAAACGCACCCTGATCTGATCACCCTGACGCATATGGTGAGTAACCAATTGCTTGTTTTCCATCTTGTCGAAGTCCTCAAGCGACAGATCAAATTGCCAGACCATATCTTTTGCAAGATGGACCATATCGAAAGGTGTTCCCAGATATTTAACCTGTCCCCGGTTGATCACTGCAACCTGGTTACAGGAGCTCGAAATATCCTCAATGATATGTGTCGAGAAAATTACAATTCGTTCGCGGCTCAGCTCTACCAATAGGTTACGGAAACGAATACGTTCGCGAGGATCAAGTCCGGCAGTCGGCTCATCAACAACCAATATTTTGGGAAGGTGAAGCAAGATCTGTGCAATACCGATTCTCTGTTTCATCCCCCCAGAATATGAACCAATTTTATCGGCACGCTTTTCCCACATATGAACAGCTCTCAGCACATATTCAATTCGTTGTTTCCGTTCATCCTTGTCAGTTAGTCCTTTCAGGATAGCCTGATAATCGAGAAAATCTTCGGCAGGCATATTTTCATAAGTGCCAAATTCCTGTGGCAAGTATCCTATCAGTCCCTGTAATTCTTCGCGCTTCTCCTGAGTGTCAATACCGTTGATCCAGATCTTTCCATAGCTCTGTTCCAGGATACCACAGATGATGCGCATCATGGTTGATTTTCCGGCACCATTAGGGCCAAGCAATCCAAACATTCCAGTACCTATTTCAAGTGAAATACCGTTTAATGCCTTGAATGGCTGATGCTGTTTCCCGATTACAGGTATTTTCTTCACCATACGCAGCAAGCTACGCCGCATCGATCCAAATCGTCCGGTGATACGGTCGATGTTGATCTTTTCCTGGTAGAGCTTCTTGGAAGTAACCGAAATGATCAGGGCCAAGTACCACAATATACCAAAAGTGATTACAAGTCCTATTGTTTTCGATATTTTCCATACCAATATAACTTCGATCGCAGGTAATATCCAGAATAGGAAAACCTGTACTCCATTAAAGATTTTTAGCGGAAGTTTTTTGCCTGATATTTCTGCCTTGAAATTCAGGAAAGACCCAAAAGGAATCCACATACTAAGGGCAAGTCGAGTTATTGCAACCGAAAGTAAGAGTGACCAGAAGGCAGAATTAAGATACAGGAAGCTGAAGTAGATCAGGAATACCAATATAGGAACTTGCCAGATCAGATAATCGAACTCGCGCAAAGTGTGAAACTGTTTTTCGAGACCTGCACGACGACGGATTTTCTTGCCGGATTCCCATTCACGGGCAAACCGGTCTTCACGATCGTATATTTTTACCAGATTTTGAATTCGAATATGTAGCTTATCATCTTCTCCTATCAATTTGGTTTGGGCTTTGCGCAAACTGTTTAAAACAAACCAGGTTGAACCGGGAACAAGAATAATTACGACGATTGAATCGAGCATTTTCCACAATCCTGAATCGACCTTGAAATAGATCAGCACAAATGACGCGGCGATCAATGCTATCTGGGTAATGCGTATTCGTAAAGTTTGTTCTTTGTACCATTCCATTGCATTTTCCATTCCGGAATAAAATGTCGGAATAAATACCAATGTAAGAATAGTACTTAGAGCTAATCCTCCAATAACAACGATGGCAAAAGGAGCGCCGATTGCACTTACATATTCTGCATCGCCCATTGCAAGCGGAAGCATTCCCACTATAGTTGTAATGGCTGTAATCAGAATCGGACGGACACGAGACAGACCAGCTGTCATCAGTGCACGCGAACGACGGAACCCACGCTTACGAAGAATAATTGTATAATCGATCAGGATAATTCCATTATTAACCACAATTCCGATCAGAATAAGGAACCCGATTAATGTATTGGCATTAAGGAGGCTATTGTTGGTAACAATTAGCGCAATCAGTGATCCGATGGCAGCCAGAGGTATGGAAAAGAGCAATACAAATGGCGTAGTGATTGACTCAAATACCGAGGCCATGATCATGAAGATCAATAAAATGGCAGCACCAATCATGTAATAGAACTCTGAGAAATCCGTTTCTTCATGAACTACTTCTGCAGCAACTCCTGATGGTAAATTGTAGTTAGCCACCACCTGGTCAATTTCATACCTGTAGGCGGCCAGAAGATCTTTTGAACTACTCGCTTCTGTCACGAACCGATAGCTCACTTCAATCTGTTTTTCCTGATTGACTCGGTTAATACCTGATATTCCGCTGGCATAAACAATGTTAGTAAAATCCTGAAGGTTATGAATTCCTCCTGCTGCATCATTGACCTGCATCATTCTTAACTCTTCCATCGTACGGTCAGTCTTCAGCTTTTCACCTTCAACCAATGGCTTTTGGGTGATGATGATTTCGTACTGGTCAACACCTTGTTTATATTGAATACTTGTAGCTATTTCCTTCTGAAATGAATTGATTTCCGACAATACATTGCTCAGGGAAATGTTGTATTCAGTCATCAGCAATGGGTTGAAATACAAGTGTACCTCAGGCCGGTTATCGGAAATGTTCAGGTTAACCGTTTGCACTGACGATAGTTGAGCAATGAAGTATTTCATATCCTCACCGACTGCCTGTAGCTGTTTAAAATCCTGCCCTTTGAGAACAATCTTTTCTTCGTCGGTTCCAATACCCAGCATTTTCTGGAAACTGCCCATCATGTTGCGGCTTCCTCCCTGGAAATTTCCAGTAGATTGTGTTTGGGTGAAAGAGATTGACGAAGCTTTAATTCCTTTTGTCCTGTCGCTGATATCGTTTTTTACTACAGCAAAAGAACGATTCGCAATGTCTTCGTATTTATCCTTTAGTTTAATCGTTACTACTGCCTGTTCTGCTTCAATTTTGCTGATTACATCCAGTTTTTCCGCCAAACCGTCTAATTTCTTTTCTACCTCTTGTACCGTCTTATCAGTCGATTCGAGCGAAGAACCTGATGGCATGGTCACATATAAAAGGATTTCCTTATTGGCAACCTCAGTTAATGAACTAATGCTGACGGCAAGACTGAGGAAAACAGCCAGAAAAAACAAGACGATTCCGCCAATGATAGTAGCAGCAGGAAAGCGCATGCAGGTTTTGAGAAAGACCAGGTAGATCTGGATCATCCTCATGTTGGTTGTTACCTTCTCGTAGAAAATATTTTTTGCTACCTGTCTTCTGAGCAGGGCATATGAGGCCATTGGGACCAGTAAAATGGCAACTGAAAGCGAAACTAATACGGTGGAGATAATAGAAACCCCAACGTTTAATCCCAGCATCACGGCCATAAAATTCTTGGAAAACAGGAATGGAATAAACACACAAATCGTCGTTAATGTGGAGGCAAGCACTGCCCTCCATACTTCAGTGGTTCCCTGGACCACTGCCTGCATCGGCTTATAACCTTTGCCTGCAAGCCGGTAGATATTTTCGAGCACTACCACACTATTATCGAGCAACATCCCTATCGCAAGCGCCATACCAACCAATGTAAGGCTATTAATGGTGATGTTAAAGGCATAGAAAAGGTTGAAGGAAGTGAAAATTGATATTGGGATGGCCAATGCGATGAATGATACAATGCGGATGTTCTTCAGGAATATCCAAAGCACAAAAATAGCCATTATTCCCCCAATCAGAGCAAGCTCCATAATCTGATCGATGTTTCTCTCCATCTGGTCGGCAGAGTCACTAATTTCAACAATCTCAATGTCTTTGGTCGCCATTTTCTCATTCAGCTTTGAAACAATCTTGCGGGTGGCCTTCGAGAGATCAATCAGGTTGGCCTGTGAGTCGTTAACCAACAATATCGTTACTGCATCTTTCCCGTTAACCCGACTGTAGGATGTCTCTTCCTTTACACCAAATCGCACTTCTGCCACATCTTTCAACAAAATAGGACCGGTAGCAACAACCAGGTTTTGAAGATCTTCAACATTAGTATATTCTGCTGTAACATGCACAAAAAACAGAGTTGACTTTTCCTTCAGGTTCCCGACATAGGTTCGAGATTGGGTATTCTGTGACAGTACAGAACGAATTTTCCCCGGCGTTATATGATATGCTTCGCAGGCTTTTGTATCCAGAATAATTTCGATCGACTTTTGTTTTCCGCCGTAAACGTTGACTGATGCTATTCCATCAATGTTCTGCAGATCAGGCTGGATGTCCTGATCAACCAAAGTACGCACACGGTCAATTCCACCCTCACCCCTGGCCTGAAGTTCCATAAATTGCGAATTCATCTGTTTCAGGTCAACCTTGGCCACATTCACTTTAACGTCAGTGGGCATAGAAGACTGCATCTCGTTGACTTTTTCCTGAAGTTTCAGGTAGCCATATTTGAAGTTAACACCCTTCTTGTAGTATACTACGATCGTTGACTGCCTTGAGGTGACGTTCGACTCAATGGATTCTATACCCTCAAGCGTTCCAATCGCCCCTTCGAGAGGAATAACTACATGATTCTCCATGTACTCGGGAGTCATTTCCGTTCCCGAGGTAGCCTGAACATACAAAAAAGGTAGTTCGGCATTAGGCAACAATTCAACTGGCAGCTGTTTATAAGAGACATAACCTAAAACGGTAAGTCCCAGAAATAACATGCTGATCAGTACTTTTCGTTGTATGATGAATTTCATATCCTGGCTTTTAGCTATTAGCTAATGGCCTCCAGCTCTTTGTAAAGCTTTCAGCAATCAGTTCGTATAAGAATTTTATTCTGTCTATTTCGAAAACATTATCAATTCCGGATTTCACTTTTCAGAGAATATCACCGTAGAAGATGATAAATCTGCAAACAAAATCCGGAATAATTTTTATTCTTCTGTCGTTTGCAATACCTCTTCCTCTTCCTTTGGGGCTTCTTTTCTTTTGAACCGGTCTTTTAATCCATCAAAAACATCGAAAACACAAGGGATCACAATCAACGACATGATGGTTGAAGTGATCAGCCCGCCAATAACAGCCAGGGCCATTGGTGCACGTAAGGATTGACTTTCTCCAAATCCGAAGGTAAGGGGAAGCATAGCCAGAATAGTAGTCAGTTTTGTCATTAAAATAGGACGTATACGTTGCTGTCCTGCCTGCTTTATGGCCTCAACACGCGAAACGCCTTCCTTCTGAATCTGAAGGATTCGGTCGACAAGTAGAATCGCATTGTTTACCGCAATACCGACCAACATGATAATTCCAATTATGGCCATCACATTAAGAGTCTTTCCCATGATAAGAAAGATTAGAATCGATCCTACAATGGCAAAGGGGATTGTTGTCAAAATGGTGAACGGATGCAACAGTGATTCGAATTCTGCTGCCAATACCATAAAAACAAGGACGATCGACAAAAGCAACGCAAAGCTGAGAGCATCCATTGATTCTTTTCGCTTTTCTTCTTCACCGGTAATCTTGATCTTATAATCAGGCGGCAGACTAATTCCTGCAATCGCCTGGTTAACTTTTTTAACCATCTTATCGAGTGATATATTTTTATTCATATAACCCGTAATCTTACCAATACGAACCTGGTTACGCCGATATATTTCCTTTGGAGATATTCCTTGTTTGATGGTAGCAATTTCGTTAACATGAACATCCTGGGTACCATTTTTAATAGTCATATCCGAAAGGTCAGCCAATCCTTTGTCCGGTAAACGTATGGTTATGTCCTGCATTTCTCCGCCTTTTTCAACTGTTCCTGCTAATTTGCCGGACAATTGGTCCTTAATCTGGCTGACCACATTGGTTACAGTCATATTAAAGATCCCTGCACGAAGACGGTCAACGACAACTTCTACTTCTGGAGAACCACCTTCCATTGATGCTTCAACACTATACAATTCCGGAATTGCCTTAACAGAGGTTTTTACCTCATTCGACAGATTTTGAATAACATCCAGGTCCTGTCCCTGAATCTCGATTACCAGAGGTGCCTCATCCGTACCCATCAGTCCACCCAAAGCGGTCTGATCCTGTACAAATTTCAATTTGAGGTCAGGCAACTCGCCCAATCCCTGTGAGATGGTCTGAATAGCCATGGTTGAACTATATTTGGCATCAGATTTCAGTAATACTTTTATGCTTGCTGTATTTTCGCCCTGGAAAAGTGCATCCTGACTGCTTAGCAATCCTGTTGAAGGACCCACTTCGCTGTATAAAGTTTCCAGATGGTCTCCCAGTGCCTCACGGATAATGTTTTCAAGGTTGCCAACAGCAGCATTGGTACGCAATAGTCTTGTTCCCTCCTCCATCTTGATTTCAACGGAGAATTGCCTGGATTCTGTTTTCGGCATAAACTCAGTACCAATATATGGGATAAGAAGGACTGAAGAACAAAGTAAAATCAATGCACAAATAATTACTACCCATCTGTGTTTTAGTACTTTCCCCAAAAACCGGCCATATCCTTTTACCTGAACCGTTTTTGCTGTTCCGGGCTTTTTACTGTTTTTGAAAAAATAATTGTACAGCATGGGGATGAGCAATATTGCTGCTATCAAAGAGGAAAGAAGTGAAAAAGTAATCGTCCATGCCTGATCTTTGAATAGTTCACCTGACGCACCATGCAGGTATACGATAGGAAGAAAAACAACAATTGTTGTTAGTGTTGATGAGGTGATTGCCCCGCTCACCTGTGCTGTTCCCTGTATGGCTGCATCCTTCACTGACATACCCGTCTCCCTCAATCGGAAAATGTTCTCCATCACGACAATGGCATTGTCGACCAACATACCCGCCCCGAGAGCAAGGCCTCCCAAAGTCATAATATTCAGGCTAAGACCATTGAAATACATCAGGTTAAAAGTGGCTATTATCGATATAGGCATTGAAACACTGATAATCAGAGTAGTTCCAATCCGACGCAGAAAAAGAAAAACCACAAATATTGCAAGCGCCATTCCGATCAGTGATGTATCCTCCACTTCATTAATGGCATTGCTGATGAAGATCCCCTGATTGGAGATCACTTTGAATTTATAACCCGGCATTGCCTTTTCTATATCGGTTAAGGCCTTTGATATTTCCCCTACGGCCTTGACTGTATTGAAACTTGTTTCTTTATAGATCGACAAACCGAGGCATCGCACGCCATTCATCCGCACGATATTTACAGGTTCCTTATTCGCGAAACTGACCTTGGCCACTTCACGCAAAAAAATTGGCGACTTTTCAGCAGTTGTACTTCCATTGATTATCGACTTATACCCAACAATCGTGTTTTCAAAGTCGCTCAGGTCAGTCAGTAAACTCACTCCTTTTACCACATATTTCAGGCCCATTTCGGTAATAGATCCACCCGAAATACTTTGATTGAAACTCTGGATACGCGTATTCAGATCATCCATCGACAAACCAAAGGCATCCAGCATATATTGATTGGTCTGAATGAGTACCTCGTTGGTTTCAGTACCTGAAACTTCCACATCGGCAATACCTTCGAGCCTGACCAATTCATTCCGGATATAGTTTTCGGCCACCTTCCGGAGTTCGTTCATGTCGGTAATGCTTTCGTGGGAGAGTGCAACCACCATTATAGGTGCCGTATTCGGATCATGTTGCGTAATGTTCAATGCATCGAGTGTCTGATTTTGTGCAAATGCACTTGCTGCTTTCTGGAGATCCAGAAATGCTTCATCCATATCTTTGGTCCAGGCATATTCAACTGTAATCTGCGCCGCTCCAACTTTTGATATTGACGATACTTGTGTCACTCCCGACTGGCGAATGGCCAATGCTTCAAGGTTTGTGACATATTGTTTCTCCATTTCTTCCGGTGGACGTTCACCCGATTTAATCTCGATAAATAAACGTGGATTGTTTATCTCCGGAAACAGGTCGATGCCCAGCTTGCTAAAGGAAATGTATCCCAGCAAAACAATGCCAAGCACCACCATCAGGATGGTTACCGGGTAGTTGACAGCAAATTGTGTTAACTTCTTCATTCGTTTTATTTCTAATTATTCGAATACTTATATCTATTGAAGGATTTGGCGAGTTTTAAGTTTAAGGTTTCAAGTTCCAGGTATTATATGTTTACGAGCTGTAATTCTCATCCTCTCACATTCTCCCTATTCCTAATTTTCCGTTCTCCCTGCTCCCAGCTCCCAGCTATTTCACTATCTTGACCTTCGATCGGTTTTTCAGCGTTTCAAATCCTTTGATGACCAAACGATCGTTCTTTTTTAATCCTGAAGTAATTTCAGCATTGTTTAGGTTCTCGAACCCTATTGTAATTCTTTTTTCTGTGGCGGTTCCATTGTCAACAATGAAAACCGATTTTCCACGCTGACCTGAAATAATGATATTCTTGGGGATAACAATCACACTGTCATGTTTTGCCAGCACGATATCACATTTGGCAAACATTCCCGGACGAAGTTTCAGTTGCGGATTTTCAACAATGACCACACCTTCAAAAGTGCGTGTTTCAGTACTGATTGCTGGTGAGAGTTCTTTAACTCTTCCCTTCAGCGTATCATTCGGTAGGGTATAATTCATGATACGAACCGACTGATCAATTTGTACATCGTTAATATACTTCTCCGGCAGGTTTACCGCAACAGTCATAGTGCTGTAATCCATAAGGCTCACTGCTGCCGTTCCCAGTGGAACCAAGGTTCCGTTGGTCTGTGGTGGCAGATCGGTGATCACACCCTTAAAAGGAGCATGAACACTCATTTTGGCCATAAGCAGATTGGCCTTTTCAAAATCGTATTTGGCATTGGTATAACTAACTTCCGAATTCCTGTAGTCAAGTTGAGTAACTCCTCCTTTTTCGAAGAGCGATTGTTGTTTCTTCTTGTTTTGTTCTGTAATTTCAAGATTCAGTTTTTTGCTGTCAAAACCAATACTGTTCACATATTCAGCATCTTCCAGTTGAATGATTTCCTGTCCATTTTCGACTAAGTCGCCCAAAGCAAACGGTCTGTGGCTTTTGGGATTGATCAGCAATTTGTATTTGCCGGCCATTTCGGTATTCAATATCGTCTTCTTCGTAGCATTTAGCGTTCCTGTGGTATTGATCACTTTCTCTATGGAACCGGGTTTGATATCGATTACCGAGACAGGAACAGCCAGTTCTGTGGCAGTTGTGGTTGGTTGATTGTTGCAGGCTGTGTTGATCCCAATTAGGGCTGACAAAGCGATGATTTGATAAAATGATTTCATATCAGGTATAGTTTTTATTTTTTCTTCTGGATAATATTTTCAGGAATGATGGCTTGGTTCTTTTCAAAATCATAAAGTGACTGGATTTTCAAATTCAGCAATTGGATTTTATAATCAATCAGTGATTGTGCATAAGCCATTTTTTTTGTCGAAAGCTGTGTCTGGAAAAGGTTCAGATCCATACTTGTCAAATCTCCGTTTGCATAACGTTCCAGGTTAATCTCATAAGTCAATTGTGCATTTTTTTCGTTCTGCTTGGCAATTTCAATCTGATTCACCTGGTTTTGGATATTTCGGCACACGCTTCTGACATCAATAAGAATCTGTCTTTTTTCCACGTCAAGGTTCAGGTTTGAAGTTTGAATTACGGCTTCCTGAGCTTTTATCCTGGCTTTCTTTTGGCCCCAGTCCCATACCGGAATATTGAAGGATACTGCAAATTTGGGGTTATTGGTAGGGGTCTGGTAAATATTCTGTAGATTTTGATTATCCCCAATGATTCCGACAGAGAAACTTACATCTCCCTTAAATTCATTCAATGCTTTGGTTTGAATCATTGTGAACATAGAATTTTCGATATCTATTTCGCGCTGGCGCAATTCCATTCTTGAGCGCTGTCCATATTCAATAGCTTTATTAACATCCACTTCCACCGGATTAAACTGAACATCAGTCATCACAGTAATTTCGTCCATGATATTCATTCCGAGGTATTGTTTAAACAGGTCCTTGTCATTTTCAAGGGTGACCCTGTCATTTTCAACATTAGATTTCGCTGTGGCAAAGTTTAATTCTGCCTGGTAAAGTTCTTCTTTAGCCGAAATTCCTGCGGTCACCTTGTTTTGGGTAATTTCATAACTTTTCTGGGTATTGGTAAACTCATCCTGTGAAACGTTCAGTTTCATTTGAGCGAGGTAAACATTGTAAAAAAACTGGGTAACCTGTTTCTCCATATTTAGCTTTTGCATGGCATAGCTAAGCTGTGCATTTTCAAGATCAAGTTCCAACTGTTTCAACTGAAGTTTAGTCCGGTTGTATGTGAAAATTGGCTGGTCTACACTCAAATATAAATTGTTACTGAATGATTTGTTTTCCACGTTCCCTTTGTATTCGCTCAAATTGTCCTGCCAGCCAAAACGGTTGATCAGGCTGATGGTTCCGTCGGTGGGCAAAATAGGTTGAGCAACGGTAAATGTACCAAATGATTGTGTCAGGGTATTGGTATTCCAGACGGAATTGAAATTATCAAACGATCGGTTCTTGTCGTAACTGAATGGTGTAAGGTTTAACGAAAATTGAGATTTCAGGGCAGCATTCTGTGCCAGGAGAGATTGTTTTGATCGCTCAAGGTTCAAAAGCGAACTACGAATATCGGGACTGTTGTTTCGTCCTATTTCGATCGAACTTTCGAGTGTCATTATTTGCTGAGCATTGGCAGAAAGTAATATCTGACTAAAAAAGATCAGCAGGAGCCCCCTTTGGATGATTTTCTTAAATAGCATATTGAATATCATATGAGGTTTATATTTTTCCAGTTTCCAGTTTCAAGTTCTAGTTTCAAATTCGGCTAACCACCGACCGCTTTTATTGTCATGTCGTCCCGATGGCTATCGGGATCGGCACCCTCTCCAATTGGTGGATCCTGAAACAAGTTCAGGATGACGCTCCTCTTTTCCATTTTCCAGTTCATTACTGTTTCACCAGTTTTATGGCATCGGCAACAACTACCGGGGCAGATGATTTATTCCCCAATTCAACTTTCACTGTATCTCCCGAAAAATAAAATGATCCCAGGCTATTCCAGCCATCATCAACTGTTTTCAGGTCAACAGCAATTTCATCCTTTCCTCCATTGTGATGAATCACATAGTTGTACTGTCCGTCATCCTGACCGCCCCAACGTCCGCGCCTGTTCCTGGTCAGATAAGTAAATACTTCATAGGTTCCGTTTCCTTTGATTGCAACATTCCAGGTCGCCTTTTTCTTTCCATCTCCTGACCGTATGTAATGAGCCGACCGTATAAACTTTCCAAAATATGAACTATTTGTCGTTGCTCTCCATGTACGTGGTGCGTGCCATGTATTCATTCCGATGAACCGGTCCTTATTCACTTCCTCTTTAATCAGCAATCGTTGCAAGAGGCTGAAATCTTCGGTTTGGGTAAACTTGAAGGATGGATCTTCATCATCACAAATGAATTCCCCCTTTTCAGCAAGAAGCACCGGCGAATCCGATACTTGCTCACCTTCAAACGGAATGGCTTTGGTGTCCTGTTCAATATTATCAAGCGGAAGCCTGAGCTCCGAAGGAATATTCCTTGATGCCAGGGTGTTAATAGTGATATTACGGGGTGTTCCGTCAAGCAGGTAACTCACCTCCTTGGTTTGATTCCCTTCAAGATATAATAACTTCTCGACGGTTTCCATGTTTGCCCCTCCACCGCCAAAACGTCCGCGTCCGGGTCCTCCGCCTTCACCAAGCCTGAATTGTGCAAGTACAATTCCCTCCGACTTCTCGGTATTGGTTATTTTAAACTTTACCATGGTTTTCAAACGGTCTCCATCCAGAACATTTACTGCTTTCATGCTGCCAACCAGGTATCCGGGCAAGTCTTTACTTCGGAACCATTTCTCCATGTATGGAAGCAGATCGGTATTAAACTGACTTTGTATCCTTGAGTTAAAATCTTCGATGGTAGTCGCCTTAAACTTATTGCTTTTGAGAAAATTAAACATGAAATCGTTGAATGCCTCGTCACCTGATTTGCGTTTGATAATTGAAAAAAGGGTCAGTCCTTTTAATTGAATCACATTATCGATAATCTGCACTCTTGAAGGATCATCAAGCAACTCTGCAAACGAATGATCCAGCAAAGCCAGGTTGGCCTGCTCATTTTCAGTCATTCCCTGCATATCACGCCCAAAGCCCTGCGCTCCCGATTCTGTCGACTTTTTCAGATAAGCTTCAAAGATACGATCTGTGACAGGCCATTTTTCTGATCCTATATAATAAGCATGATTATAAAACAAAGGGAAAAAGTACAGAGGATTAGCCTTTTCTACCACCTGTACCTGTCCCTGGCTTTGATTGAAATCAGGCTTTGCTGCTGCTTGTGTAAAAAGGGCAAGGAAATTATTGAATACCATTATTTTTTTCTCTTCCGGAGTCGACTGAACATCTCCGCCCCTGCCCCCCCAGCGCTCCATTCTTTTGATGCTTCCTTCGAAATCAGCCTCATTAATCGACAAACCCTTTTCTGGAAAGAGAATGGTTTCAGGCTGAACCTCTTCGCGTTCTCCAATTAATGTTCGCGGATATGAATAAAACTGTACCGGAACTTCAACAACCGTAAACCGGTCAAAGGGGTAGTACATGTCGATCTTTCGCTCGTAATCCTTTAATGCCGTGGCAATAAGGGTTGGAATAGTATCCTTGATCGGTTTAAGGAATTTGATGAAATAATCGTGTTTTGGATGATGGTAAAGGCTGAATTCCAGGCCGTCAATGGTGCCTGTTTCCTGTGTATAGTTCCCGATTACAAGCGATATCTGTGGCAAATTGTGTTTATTGGTAAACTGGAATACCCCGTCTTTTAACTCAGGTTTTCCCTGTGAAATGGCCGTTAGCCCGGGTTTTGTTTTCACAGTAAGTTCATAATTGCTGAATTGCTTCTCCATCCACTGTTTACTTTGCTTGCCAAAACTTGTTCCGGCAATGGGGTACCAGTTGCATTCACGGGTAAGCAATACATAGTCAGAAGTTACAATGGCTGATCGTTTGTCGATATTTCCCATTCCGCAATTGTAAATCGCCTGAATCGTTTTGTCATCTACATCAAGGAAACATGCTGCCTCATTCAGGCTCCCGGTATAATCAAATTCAAGATCAGCGCTTTCACCTGGTTCCAGCTTTGTTCCCGACAGCTCAATAAGCTGAAGCTCCCGTTTGACGATCACATCATGTCCGTTGAAAATAACTTTATTTACCGTCAACCCCGGATTCAGGCTAAATACAAAATGATCGGCTGTTTCCTTTTGAGGATTACTTACTTTTAATTTCGCCGTTACCTCTATGCTGCTTCCCTTGTGAATAAGGTCAATGTGGTAAGATTCTACCTTTAGTCTTGGTGCTGTCTGGTTGGCGTCATTCAAACTCCGTATGTTATCTCTTAACTGCTGCTTCTTCACATATGTCGAAACATGAATGTCCCCAAGCCATATTCCTGCAACAAAAAATATCAGGGCAGGAATAAGGGTAATCCTGTTGCTGAACGGGCTTTGAGGTAAACGCTTCAGTAGAGATACCGTCAGGAATATAAACGCTATACCAAAACAGGCATACATTCCCCGGTGAACAAGGATTGCCGGGAGGTTTCCAAAGCCAATGAAATCGGAATTAAGCAATGGAATACTGAACGACATGTAGTCGAACAGGAAGTAGTATTTGGTGTTAAGATAGAAGACCGTAATGGCCACATAACCAAGCAAAAGTATAAATGTGATCGCCTGGTTCTTCAGGATACTCATTACAAAAAACGATAGTCCCATGATGAATATAAGCGTCGGCAAACTGATAATCAGGAAATAGCTTAGATAAGCCATCCAGTTGACGGTTACCCCTTCGGCAATCAGGTTAAAGATCAATGCTTCAGAGAGAATGATTATATTCAGGATAATGAATACAACGATGTTCCCGATGGTTTTCCCGGCCACATATTCACCATTCGACATCGAACGGATATAAATTACATCAGTGGTATCCAGTTTTTTATCCCTTTTCAGGAAGTCGGAAGCCAGGAAGATGCAGATGATGGCCTGAACAATATTCAGCATCAACAGGTTGACATACGGAATCACCGACGAAATGGCTTTTATATTCCAGTTGCTGTCGATGATTAAGGTTCCCAGGTTAAAAATGAATATAAATAACACTGCCAGGATTGCAAAGATCCGGAAGAACCAGCTACGCAGCAGCGTGGTAATTTCATATTTGGCAATGGATAACGTATTATGAAGAGGGTTCATGGCTATTCAGGTTTATATGGCTGTCCATTGGTTTAAGTTGCTTTCCATAAAATACACATAGGCATGTTCCAGGTTTGGGGCGATGTTTTCACCGCTGTAACCATTGATTGAATCGCTTACGACCTGAATCTCCCAACCCTTGCTGGTGGGAACATTGGAGATTACCGGAAATTTTTCATTGATCTCGAGGTATTCGGCTTCGGTAGCCTGGATGAGCCAGACTTTCCCTTCGGCACGGGTTACCAGTTCGTCGGGCGACCCGGTAAAGGCAAGTCCGCCCTGGTTCAGTAGGGCCATATCGGTACACGAACTTGAAATGTCGCCTACAATGTGTGTGGATAGAATAATAATGACATCCTGAGTGGAAATAGTCGAAAGGAGGTTCCTGAAACGGATACGTTCTTCAGGGTCAAGCCCTGTCGTTGGTTCGTCAACAATGATGATTTTTGGTTCATTGATTAATGCCTGGGCAATGCCGAGACGACGTTTCATCCCTCCTGAAAGCTTATTGGCCTGGCGGTCACGGGCTTCAAACAAACCAACCTCCTCAAGCATCTTATCGACGGCCAGCCTGCGCGTTTTGGAATCCTTCATTCCTGCCAGACGGGCCGCATAGTCAAGAAATTCGTAGGTTTTCAAATGTGAGAAGAAGCGGAAATCCTGAGGAAGATAACCAAGCATCTCCCTGATCTTATCCCTGTCGCGGGTCAGATCGAAGCCATTCATAACCACTTTTCCTGAAGTTGGCTGCATCAGTGTGACCAGGATACGCATCAGGCTCGATTTGCCTGCACCGTTTGGTCCCAGCAGCCCGAACATACCATTGTTGATTTCAAGATTGATATCCCTGAGGGCCTGGTTTCCGTTTGGATAGATTTTATTTAGGTTTTCGATTGTTATCTTCACAATACAAAAGTTAGTTCACGGGTGTATGACTCTTATTCTATCAATAGGTTTAATCAACTTTACGAACCGAAGTTATAAATCTGATATTATTGTCCAATTCATTTCGATAAACTGGTCTATTTTAACGACAAATAGGTTGAATGTAGTGACGAAACATTCTTGAATAAAAAGTCTGTCTGATTAAAACCCAGCCCGGAATAAATTATTTACCTTTAAGATATCATTATTTACTCTCTGATTCTGAATCCTTCTTCCAAAGAAAATCCTCTGACCCGAAGCAAAAATTAAACATACCGGATTTCAGCCAGGACTCATTCCGTATACGCTTGCTGCCCGGGTAGCAGGGGAACCCCAGACAAGGGTAATGGAAAAGTTCTATAACATTGGAGATACCTTTCAGGAAAGAACATATATGTTACTTTTTATAGGATAACTGAAACATATTTGTTACTTTTACTGCAACAAAAGTTCCTTATCATGACTTATTTTGAGTTGTACCGATTACTCGAAAAAAATGGATGGAATCTAAAACGGACCGGGGGTCATAAAATATATGTTCATCCGGATTTTGCGAAGCCACTTCCGGTTCCAAATCACCCTGGGGCGGAGGTTCCCAAAGGAACTTTGAACCAGATTATAAAAAGAGCGGGGCTAAAATAGTTCTAATCTTAACTGTGTAGATATGAAATTACAATTATCTGATATTTAATAGGATGAAAACATTAAATGTAATTGTTGAGAAAGGCACTGAAGGATATGGGGCATATCTGGAGGATGTGGTTGGAATTACAGGATTCGGCAATACGATGGATGAAGCCAAAAGAAGTATCATTTCCGGCATCAGGGAGTATGTTGATTATTGTAAAGAGGAAAAAATAAACTACGAAGAGGAATTGGATAATGCTGATCAATTGAATTTTACATACAAGTTTGATTTGCAAAGCCTGTTTGAACATTTTTCATACCTGAATGTGACTGATCTTGCCGAAAAAATAGGTATCAATGCAAGCCTGTTGCGGAAATATAAAAAAGGATTGGCTTTCGCAGGCGAAAAACAGAAGCAGAAAATTGAAAATGCTTTGCATGAATTCGGACAGGAACTGATGAATGTGCAACTCTGAGAAGAACAATATAATCAGTACTATGCTATTTTAAAATGACCCCAACTTACAGACTCAACTATTTATCTTTATCCGGAACCGGAGAGGCAATTTTCTTATTAGCCATTACTTTTAAATAAGCCATGATAGAAGTAATAATTTCCTGCCGGTTATCAACATCACGATAAAACGGTATCATCTTACTGTTCGGACGAATGCTTTGAGGATCACCGATGAAACGGGCCAGTCCTTCTTCCTTCCAGTATTCGGTTACATTTACCGGATAATTTAACTCCGGACCTACGTTGCCTCCATCACCATTCATGGAGTGACATTTGATGCAATGTTGCCTGAAAGCAAGAAAGCCCTTTTGAGTCAAGTCTGTGGCAGGGTTTGGGGGTGCAGAATGTGGAAATTCCCGTACAAAACTTGTTAATTCGATACCGGTTATTTGCCAGGGCCAACTGAGCCATGGATCTGTTTTTGAGTTTTTATTCTTTATATTCTCCCATACAAGGAATAATGGCCCCGGATCAATTGTTTCACCATTACTACGCTTCAGTGTATTGAACCCAGACATTCCTTTTTCGGCAGTAGCTATCAAAGCATAATTTGCAAGTATGCTCGATGTTGGAATAATCGGCTGATAACCGTCCTGACAGGTAAACTTAAGTGCATCAACCTTCTTCCATCCGTCGCCAAAAACCTGATCCAATAAGGTAATTAAAGAAATACCCTGGTAAATATGAACCTTTGAATCAGTCGGATTGTCAACGGTAACCGACACAATCCCGCTAATAGTATTCGTAATCTCACTAACATTCAAAATCTTAACTACCTGATCATTTTTACGTAAGGTTAATGTTGGTGAATCACCAGCAAAAACGCATTCTGCAAAAACAATTAGGGACATCAATATCAGAAGCCTAAAGATATAGTGTTTCATGATCAATTATCGTATTTATAATCATCAGAATGCTTCAACGACTATTAAAGAAGTCATGAATCATTTTCTAATGCATACTTTTGAATAACGAATCGGGGATAATATTGTTTTTAAATAAATAGCGTATGCATGGGAATAGCTTCTGCCCAGAAATGGAACTATATTTTTGATATAACTTAAGATCTTTGGGAGATAACGATGGGGTGAAAAAGAAAAGGTCAGTATTTCTACCGACCTTTCTTCTTAGTAGCGGGGGCCAGACTCGAACTGACGGCCTTTGGGTTATGAGCCCAACGAGCTACCAACTGCTCCACCCCGCAATGTATTTTTGGATTTTGTATCGTCGTTTTTAAGAACTTTGTTCTGCCCGTATTGGTATGGCTTAACGGCTGCAAATATAGGTGTTCCTTATCGGTTTTCCTAATCCCAAAGATATATTTTTCACTTCTTTGATCATTTGCAAGGTTAAAAAGTATTAATAACACAGGCAGCTGACTGGTTTTCACCAAATTCTTCTAATTTTGTTGTTCGAAAAAAAGAATAATGAACAGAAAGGAGCTTCGGAAAAAGATATTTCAGATGCTGAAAGACCATTATCGGTTGATCGTATACAATGATACGACGATTCAGACGGTCTGGAGTATCAAGCTTACCCCCATTAAGGTACTGACAATGGGCAGTCTGGGGGCTATTCTGCTGATTCTTTTTACCACGGTGATTATAGCCTATACCCCGCTTCGTGAAAACATTCCCGGATACCCCAGCACAAAAGTACGTCAACAGATTATTCACAATTACATCCAGGTTGATTCACTTGAAAATGAGATTAAAAGCAGGGACAATTACCTTGTTAAGATAAAGTCTTTATTTCAGGGAGAAGTGCCACCTGACGAGACTGCTACTGCTGATTCAAGCATAAAAACCTATGATGTCAAGTTTAAGACATCAAGCGCTGATTCGATGTTTAAGGATAAGTTAGTGGAAGAAAAGCAGAATTTATCGATTACAAGTAACACAAAACGTCTGCCCAGTATAGCAAACATTCACTTCTTTACTCCGCTTAGGGGATTAATTACCAATAAATTCAGTCCAAAGACAGGTCATCTGGCCGTGGATGTGGTTGGAAGCCGTAATGCACGAATTTCGAGTGTTCTGGACGGAACCGTTGTATTTTCGGGTTGGACTATGGAAACAGGATATTCTATTTTTATACAGCACGAGAACAATATCATTTCGGCCTACAAACACAATGCCGAACTGCTAAAAGAAGTGGGTGACAAGGTCCAGGCGGGTGATGTGATTGCCATCATGGGCAACAGCGGCGAACTGACCACAGGTCCGCACCTGCATTTCGAACTCTGGCACAACGGAACGGCCCTGGATCCTGAAACATATATAGATTTCTAGCCTGAACATGAAGAAAAGAATCGCCATACTGGGATCGACAGGATCAATAGGTACCCAGACGTTGGAAGTTATTGCACAAAATCCTGATATTTTTGAGGTTGAAGTATTGACCGCCAACAACAATATCGAATTGCTGATTGAGCAGGCCAGGCTTTTTCGCCCGAATGTAGTTGTAATTTCGAATTCGTGTCATTACGATCAGTTGCAAGAGGCGCTGAAAGATGAACCCATAAAGGTTTATGCCGGAAGAGAAGCCCTTCAGCAAGTAGTCGAAATGGATACCATCGACCTGGTGGTTACAGCCATGGTTGGATATTCAGGACTGATACCAACCTGCAATGCGATAAAGGCGGGTAAACACATCGCGCTGGCCAATAAGGAAACTATGGTGGTGGCAGGTGAAATCATCAACCGGCTGGCCATTGAACACAAGGTGAATATTTACCCTGTTGATTCGGAACATTCGGCTATCTTTCAATGCCTGGTGGGTGAGTTTAACAATGAAATAGAAAAAATATACCTTACTGCTTCCGGTGGACCATTTAAAGGATTTTCGATGGAGCAGCTTGCAAACGTTACCAAGGCCGATGCCCTGAAGCACCCAAACTGGGACATGGGCGCCAAAATCACCATTGACTCGGCTTCGTTAATGAATAAAGGCTTTGAAGTAATCGAGGCCAAATGGCTTTTTGGTCTGAAACCGGAGCAAATCGATGTGATCGTGCATCCTCAAAGCATCGTTCATTCGATCGTTCAGTTTCGGGACGGATCGATGAAGGCCCAGATGGGACTGCCCGACATGAAATTACCCATCCAGTATGCCTTAAATTTTCCCGATCGGTTGCCTTCGACTTTTAAGAGGTTTAACTTTTTAGATTATCCGAAACTAACATTCGAACAGCCAAATACAAAAAATTTTCGTAATCTTGCACTCGCTTTTGAGGCGTTAAATCAGGGGGGTAACATGCCTTGCATTTTAAACGCTGCTAATGAAGTGGTTGTACAGGCATTTCTGAATGATCGGATCAGTTTCCTTCAAATGCCTGAAATTATTGAACAAATCATGGAGAAAGCAAGTTATCTGAAAAATCCGAACCTGGAGGATTACATTCAAACAGATAAGGAAGCCAGGATATTAACAGCGAACCGTGTTAAAGAGCTGGCCAAACAAAAGATTTAATACTGAAAAAATAGTAGATGGAAATAATATTAATAAAAGCTGCACAACTTATTCTGAGTTTATCCCTCCTCGTTATCATACACGAATTCGGGCATTTTATACTGGCCAGGATCTTTAAGACCCGGGTAGAGAAATTCTACCTGTTTTTTGATCCGTGGTTTTCGCTCTTCAAAGTAAAAAAAGGCGAAACTGAATATGGCATTGGCTGGTTGCCTCTGGGTGGCTATGTGAAGATTTCGGGCATGATCGACGAATCGATGGACAAGGAAGCCATGAAATTACCTCCGCAGCCCTATGAATTCAGGGCAAAAAAGACCTGGCAGCGTCTGCTGATCATGGTTGGTGGTGTGTTTATGAATTTCATTCTGGCATTCATTATCTATATTGGTATTTTGTATGCCTGGGGCGAACAGTATCTTCCGACTGCAAATGTGAAATATGGCATCGAGGTCGATTCAGTTGGAATGAAGATTGGCCTTCAAAACGGAGACAAGATTTTAACAGTCGACAACCTGCCCGTAGAGAACTTCCAGAAAGTAATCCCAACTGTCATTCTCGATAAAGCTGCGGCTATTCAGGTTGATCGGAACGGACAGAAGATGGATGTGCCTATCTCAGATGATGATCTTGCTCTTTTAATAAAAAGCAGGGGTGTTTTATCGTTAAGAGTGCCGTTTGATTATAAAGTTGCCAAGATTGCAAAAGATTCGCCTGCAAGGGAGGCCGGACTGAAAGCCGGGGACCAGATTCTCGGGATGAATAATCAGAAATACGCTTATAACGATCAGTTTAAAACAGCCTTAAGAGATAGTGTTGGGAAAAAGATAACCCTCAATGTTTTAAGAAACAAGCAGGAAATAACACTTCCGATGCTTGTACCCAAATCGGGTATGCTTGGAATAGTTCTTGAACAGAACCTTGAAAAGATATTTGAATTCAGAACTCTGCGTTATGGCCTGATTGCATCGATCCCAGCCGGGTTTACCAGGGGAATAAATACAATCAACGACTATTTGAAACAGTTTAAACTGATATTCTCTCCAAAAACCAAGGCTTATGAAAGTCTGGGTGGATTTATATCGATTGGAAATATATTTCCCGGAGCATGGAACTGGTATTCGTTCTGGAATATGACTGCTTTCCTGTCGATAATCCTTGGAGTAATGAATTTGCTTCCTATTCCCGCACTTGACGGAGGGCACGTGATCTTCCTGCTGTTCGAGATGATCACCGGACGGAAGCCCGGGGATAAATTCCTTGAATACGCACAGATCGCAGGAATGGTATTGTTGCTTTCACTTGTTCTTTATGCGAATGGGAACGACATATTTAAACTATTCAAATAGATTTTTGAATAGTTTATTTTTATTACTTTTGTAAAAACCATTTAAACTTTTATAATATGAGCTTATTAATTATTGCAATGGGATTTAATCCTGAAATGCTTATTCTTATTTTAGTAGTAGTACTACTGATGTTTGGCGGTCAAAAAATTCCTGAACTGATGAAGGGATTAGGAAAGGGAATCAAGGAATTCAAGAATGCCACCAAAGATGAGGAAGCACCAAAAAAAGACTCTGAGAAACTTGAAAAATAACAGATAAAGAATCCCTCATCGGGGGTTTTCCTGATCTATAGCAATTTGTACGTGTAACTGAACTGACATTTGATTGCCGTACACGAGTACCATACGAATAATTTTACCCTGTAGAATTATCTGTATGGTATTTTTTTATGTGGTTAAAAAGATGCCCAACGGGAGGGGACAAAGTGTCACCTTGTGTATACCTTGTGTATACCTTGAGTATACCTTGTGTGTACCTTGTTTATTCAGGAACACATAGGCTATACCTATGGTAATCTCAATTTATACTTACGATATACGTAAATACCAACTCTGGTGTTACCCGGGTAACACACGAAGTTCACACAAAAGGCACGGTGGAAGCAGACAGGTATATCCTGATCACCGCGCTTTTACAGCCCAATGATCAGGATATACTGTTCGAAATATTGCTTAGAAAAATTCTTCTGAATTGTCCTGGCTTTGTTCAATGCTTTCAGGATCGTCGCAATCGACATTGACAGAGAAACCTGCAGGTCGTTCAAAATCAACATGATCACTGTATGGCAAGCTATGATCGGCATATACCTTCCGCATAAAATATCCCCAAACAGGCAGTGCCATGTTAGCTCCCTGACCCGACTGCATATCTTCGAAATGGATACTACGCAATTCGCCCCCAGTCCACGATCCGTTAACCAGTTCAGGGGTAACCCCTATAAACCAGCCATCCGAATGATTCTGGGTAGTTCCTGTTTTGGCAGCAATCTGGCCTTTAAAGCCACCGTACTTGGGGTTCCAACGCAACCTTCCGCCTGATCCTGCATCGACTACACCACGCATTAGGTTGGTCATCAGAAAAGCGGTCTGTTCGTCAATGGCATCATGTTTCTCAGGATTAAACGATGAGATCACATTTCCATGCCGGTCTTCGATGCGGGTTACAAAATACGGCTGAGTATATACTCCCTTATTGCCAAATGTTCCGTATGCTCCAACCATTTCATACAAAGTAACATCCGAAGTTCCCAGGAACATGGAAGGAACAGGATCTATAGGACTATAGACACCCATTTTTTTCATAATATCAGCAACAGATTGTGGATTATACTGCTTCATGACCCAGGCTGAAACCTGGTTTACCGAATGGGCCAAACCCCATTTCAGCGTTACCATTTTATCGTCAAATTTAGTGGGAGCCGAATTCTTGGCCTGCCAAATGCTCCCATCCCCAAGGATGAACTGCTGTTCGACGTTTGGAACCTTGCTGCAGGGTGACATCCCGTTTTGCATAGCCAGGGTGTATAAGAAAGGTTTTACGGTCGATCCGATCTGTCGCTTGCCCCCTTTTACCATATCGTACATGAAATGACGATAATCGGGTCCGCCCACATAAGCCTTTACCTGCCCTGTTCTGGTTTCCATCGACATGAAGGAAGACCGTAGGATGCCGAAGTAATATCTTAATGAATCAAGCGGCGTCATAGTGGTATCCCTATCACCACGATATGAAAACACTGACATATCAACCGGGGTATTAAATATCTGCTTGATTTCGTCCCATGATTTGCCACTGACTTTGGCCAGACGGTAGCGTTCGGTCTGTTTAATCGACTGGTCCATTATTGCTGTAACTGCATCGGTAGACAAATCATTGGAGAATGGACGGTTTTTCAATGCCCGCATATGCTTATTGAACCCCGGCTGCAAATTGTAACGAAGGTGAGTATTCACAGCCTCCTCTGCATAACGCTGCATACGTGAATCAATGGTTGTAATGATACGTATACCGTCACGGTATAAATTATAAGCAGTACCGTCGGCCTTTTTATTCTTTTTTGTCCATCCGTAAAGAGGATTGGTTACCCATTCCACCGAATCTTCCTTGTATTTCTGAATCTGCCATGCCCTGTAATCTTTTCTGACAGGCAGGTCAGCATTCATCGCCTGACGGAGATATTCCCTGAAATAAGGGGCAAGACCGGTTTTAAAATCGACTTTATGATAGTCCAGACCCAATGGAAGTGATTTCAGTGAATTGTATTGATCCTTTGTAATGTTGCCGTTTTTCCGCATTTGGGACAGGACTACATTCCGGCGGCGGAGAGTAAGTTCGGGCCTCCTGATTGGGTTGTAAAGCGATGAGTTCTTGGCCATTCCAACAAGCATGGCAGCCTGTTCTATCCTTAAAGCTTCAGGAGTAGTATTAAAGTATATGGCAGCTGCCGACTTCACCCCGACAGCCAGATTCAGAAAGTCATACTTATTGAGGTACATGGTCAGAATCTCCTCTTTTGTATAACTCTTTTCAAGTTTGACTGCAATGACCCATTCTTTAAATTTTCTGAAAATCAGTTGAAGCTTATTATCCAGCACATCTCGGGGGAAAAGCATTTTTGCAAGCTGCTGACTAATGGTGCTTCCTCCTCCCGAACTGGCATCCCCGAATAGGATTCCCTTCACCACGCGGAACAAACCTCTCAAATCAACTCCCGAATGACTGAAAAAGCGAACATCTTCGGTAGCCACCAGTGCATTCAATAAATTTGGGCTGAATTCATTGTATTTGACAAAGCTTCTGTTCTCCTTGAAATATTTACCCATAACCACTCCGTCGGAAGAAACCACTTCAGAGGCAAGCAGACTCTCCGGGTTTTCGATATCCTCAAAAGATGGCATATACCCCAGCCAACCCTGTGCGATCATAAAAAACATGAGAAATACAGCAATAACGCCTGTAGCATATAGAACCCAGAAGATTCGCAGGTATTTTTTATAGACAGAAATATCTTTATCCATTCAGAATTGATTATGTTTTCAGGTGGCAAATATAATGAAACTCGTACAAATTTCTTTTGCTTCAAAACGAAGGGAATAAACACTCCGGATTATTTTCATTTTACACAGTGCTTTCCTTCAGATAAAACGTCTAAATAACCCAGGTTCAACATACATTTAATGAGCCTGTTAATCCTTCCTGAAATTAGTGATTCCGAATCAGAAAAAAGCAATCAGAAAAGGCTTGTTTTATAACAGTTGCAGACCCTGTAACTGAATAAATAAATCATTATCAAATGAATAAGGTTTTAAAATATATTGGATTTAATTTTGAAGTTAGCGTTTCCTTTTCTTTAATTTGCACAAAATTTAAAAAGGGAACGAATTAAAAAACAATATATGCATGAAAATCTTGTTATTGTTGAGTCACCTGCCAAAGCAAAAACGATTGAAAAGTTTTTAGGGAAGGATTTTTTTGTTACCTCCAGCATGGGGCATATCAGGGATCTCGAGAAAAAAGATTTTGGTATCGACATTCAAAATAATTTTACTCCCAAATATGAAATCACTTCTGACAAGAAGAAATTAGTAACGGAGTTAAGAAAGCTTGCCAAGGAATCGAAAATAATCTGGCTCGCATCGGACGAGGACCGTGAAGGAGAAGCCATCTCGTGGCATCTGATGGAAACCCTTGGATTGGATCCGGAGAAAACGAAACGAATTGTATTTCACGAGATTACCAAAGAAGCCATACTAAAGGCTGTTGAGAATCCACGCCCTCTTGATCTGAACCTGGTCAACGCACAGCAGGCCCGACGGGTTTTGGACCGCATCGTCGGGTTTGAAGTTTCACCGGTGTTATGGAAGAAAGTAAAGCCTTCGCTCTCGGCCGGAAGAGTTCAGTCAGTTGCAGTAAGGCTGATCGTTGAGCGGGAACGTGATATCATCAATTTTACTTCGACTTCAGCATTTCGGGTAGCTGCCAGTTTTCTGGTTCCTGAAAAAGACGGCAAGATCACCGAATTAAAAGCTGAACTGAACCGTAGGTTCGACAGCAGGGATGAGGCCAGGGCCTTTCTGGAAAAATGCAGGAATGCTGAATTCCAGATTAGCGAAGTGGTTAAAAAGCCGGGGAAACGATCTCCTGCCCCACCTTTCATTACTTCCACCCTTCAGCAGGAGGCAAGTCGTAAATTAGGCTATTCGGTATCACAAACGATGAGTATCGCTCAAAAACTTTACGAATCAGGAAAGATCACCTATATGCGTACCGATTCAGTGAATCTCTCCGGATTGGCGATAAACGCCGCAAAACAAAAGATCATCAGCCTGTTTGGCGAAAAGTACCACCAGGTCAGACAATATAAAACCAAGATCAAGGGGGCACAGGAAGCTCACGAAGCCATTCGTCCGGCCTATTTGGATAATGAAGAAATTTCGGGTACCAGCCAGGAAAAGAAATTATATGAACTGATCTGGAAGCGAACGATTGCCTCACAGATGAGTGAAGCCGAACTGGAGAAAACGACGGTTACCATAGATATTTCGAACGGACCGGATATATTTATTGCAACAGGGGAGGTTTTGATATTCGATGGATTCCTGAGCGTTTATATGGAGTCGTTTGATGATGAAGAAACAAATGGAACCACCAAAGGACTGTTACCTGCATTAAGCGCCAATCAAATTCTGCGCTGGGATAAGATACAGGCTACCGAACGATACACACAGAAGCCACCGCGATATACTGAAGCGAGTCTGGTTAAGAAACTGGAGGAACTTGGAATAGGAAGGCCTTCAACCTATGCCCCGATTATTACCACTGTTCAAAACAGGGGATATGTGGTCAAGGAAGACCGGCAGGGAACCGATCGTGAATACGTTGAATTAATACTTTCAGGACAAAAGATCAGCGAAAAGATTAAAACAGAACTGACAGGTGCTGAAAAATCGAAACTCTTCCCGACTGACATCGGAATGGTTGTCAATGACTTCCTGGTTAAGTACTTTGATATAATCATGGATTACAATTTCACGGCCAAAGTAGAGAAAGAGTTTGATGAAATTGCGGAGGGAGCTATCGTCTGGAACGATATGATCAGAGACTTTTACGATCCCTTTCATTCAAAAGTTGAAAGTGCATTAAGCGAAGCCGAACGAACAAACGGAGTCCGAATTATTGGAATCGATCCAACTTCAGGAAAAGAATTATCGGTAAAAATAGGTCGTTTTGGGCCACTGGCACAACTTGGTGAAGTTACAGAAGAAGGTGAAAAACCACAGTTTGCAAGTCTTCGTCCGGGACAACATATTGAAACCATAACCATTGAAGAAGTTCTGGAACTATTCAAATTGCCCAGAAACATTGGCGACTTTGAAGGAAAAGCAGTAACTGTAGCAATCGGCCGATTTGGCCCTTACATCCGCCATGACAGTAAATTCATCTCGTTGGAGAAAGACGTTGACGATCCGTATACCATCGATTTGGAAAGAGCAATCATCCTGATCGAAGCTAAACGGGAGAAAGATCTGAACGCTTTAATAAAAGTATTTGAAGAAAATCCGGAGGTAAAAATTCTGAACGGAAGATGGGGACCTTACATTACATTTAAAAAGAACAATTATAAAATTCCAAAAAATACTGATGCTACAATACTCACGCTTGATGAATGTATGACGCTGATTGAAAAGCAGCCGGCACCAAAGAAATCAAGGAAAAAATAATTTTCACGGGTAAACATATTTTTGTTTGCCCGTTTTAATTAAAAGCGTATTTTCAACTCCTGATAAATGACTGCTGATGGATTTGCTACATTACTTTGATCCTGTTGATTTCGATAAGTTTGAACCGGCTGAATGGGCCAATCAAAAATATACCTTAGGGACCCTGTTGCGAAAAAATCAGGAGAAACTAAAACCTGAAAAGGCCGATCTGGTAATAATCGGTGTTGGCGAAGACCGGAATTCGGTTATGGCAGGTTCGGCGAAGGCTCCTGATGAAATCAGGAAACACCTTTACAATCTGAACCGGATTG
>TBL_comb47_HYPODRAFT_10000476_pt1 | contig 53606 bp, 41 predicted proteins | sample TroBogypolimnion_40_FD_10682 | JGI IMG/M metagenome (IMG submission 10682)
GGCCTCGATCGGTGCGGAGGTGATGGAGCGACCTTTGAGGCAGACCATCTCGCCGAAGGCGCCCGCCTCGATCAGTTCCACCGCCTTCACGCCGAAGCGCGAGCCGAGGCAGCGGTCGAAGGTCGAGGGGGAGCCGCCGCGCTGCAGGTGCCCCAGCACGGTGACGCGGACGTCCATTTCCAGGCAGTTCCCCAGCTCGCGGCAGATCAGCTCGCCCACCCCACCCAGGCGCTCGACCACCGACTTCCCGCCCGCCGACTCCCGGACCACCCGGCTGCCCCCCTTCGGAAAGGCCCCCTCGGCCGCGACGATGAGGCTGAAGCGCCCGCCGCGCCGCCCGCGCTCGACGATCGCGGCGCAGACCCGCTCGATGTCGTAGGGAATCTCCGGGATCAGGATGACGTCGGCCCCCCCGGCGATCCCCGACTCCAGGGCGATCCAGCCGGCATAGCGCCCCATCACCTCCAGCACCATGACCCGGTGGTGGCTCTCCGCGGTGGAGTGCAGCTTGTCCAGCGCGTCGGTCGCGGTCTCCAGCGCCGTGTTGTAGCCGAAGGTGACGTCGGTTTCCAGGAGGTCGTTGTCGATGGTCTTGGGAATCCCGACGATCGGCACGCCCCGCTTCATCAGTTCCAGCGCGATCTTCAGGGAGCCGTCGCCGCCGACGACGACCAGCCCCGAGATGCCGAGCAGCTCGATCCTGGAAACGACCTCGTGGGAAACGTCGATGGTCTCCACCTTCCCCTGGCGCACGATGGGAAAGTTGAAGGGATTGCCCCGGTTGGTGGTGCCGAGGATCGTGCCGCCCCGGGGCAGGATGCCGCGCACCTCGGGAAGCCCGATCAGCCGGCATTTCTCCGGGTGCAGGAAGCCGTCGAAGCCGTCCTCGATGCCGATCACTTCCCAGCCCCGCCCGACCGCGGAGCGCACCACCCCCCTGATGACCGCGTTCAGGCCCGGGCAGTCGCCGCCTCCGGTGAGAATCCCTATACGTTTCGTCATTTATAATCCCTTTTGAATCAAAGAAAAATTAGCCACAGAGAAATTCGGAGAACTTCTGAGAAAGGCAAATCTGAATCTTGGGGAAAATCCTAAAGTCTGAAAAACTGGATTGGAAGCCGGTGTGCCTGGTTTCCCCCTCGCCGTTTGGTTTTCTCAGATTTTCTCAGATTTTCTCTGTGGCTAAAAGGTTGTGTTTTTCCCCCGCCGTTTGGTTTCCTCAGATTTTCTCAGATTTTCTCCGTGGCTACAAGGTTGTTTCCTTGTGTTCAGCCACCACCTGAAGCGCCTCCAGGATGGCCGCCGGTTCCAGGCGGTTACGCGGGTCGCTGTCCGCGTAGGCGAGCAGGATGCGCCGCCCGGCGCCGATCACGAAGGTCCCGGGGATGGGGAGCTCCCAGGAGCTGTCGCCGTTGAAGGCGGGCAGGTTGGTGCCAAAGGAGAGATAGGTGGAGCGCACCCACTCGGGGACCTGGTAGACCAGGCCGTACTGGCGCGCCACGGCGTTGCCCAGATCGCTCAGCACCTCATACTGCAGGAAGTTTTTCAAAAGCGTCGCCTGGGACTTGTCGGGGCTTTGCGGGGAGACCGCCATAAGGGAGCCGCCCAGCCGGAGAATCTCGGGCAGGATCTTCTGGTAGGCCCGGAGCTGCAGGCTGCAGTACGGGCACCAGATGCCGCGGTAAAAGGTCAGTACGACCGGGCCGTTTTCCAATGCGGTCTCGAGATGCACCGACCTCCCCACCGCGTTGGGCAGCGTCAGGTCGGGCGCCTGGGCTCCGGCCTTCAGCGCCTGGTCGGCGATGCCGGAGAGCGCGAGTTGCGCCGCGGCCTTTTCAAGGAGCAGGGACTGCTCCGGGGTAAGCGGCGGCAGGGATTGCTCCAGTTCCTGAATCTGCGATCTTAATTCCGGCTCCATCTGTCGACTCGCCTCCTGCAAAAAAACATTGCTTTTCCAGTCAACAGTTTACGCAGTTTCGCCAGAAGGTCAATAGAACCCCGCAGTTTCGGCATTTTCAGCCGAAAAGAACAATCGGAGAATTTTGACTCATGTCATAAACATCTTTGCTTGACTGGGCTATTGTCAGTTCAACGAAGCACTACGGGGAGAAAACAATGGAATTCAAAAATGGCTTGGGCGACACCGCGATTCAGGACGTAATGACAAAGTACCCGCAGATAGGAGAAATCCTGAACCGCTACGAGATCGGCTGCGTCACTTGCAAGGTCGGCATCTGCTTACTGAAGGACGTCGTTTCCATCCACGGCCTCTCCAAGGAGAACGAAGCCGCCATTGAGCAGGAAATAAACGAGCATCTTACCACCGCAAATGGCGCAGAGTAACAGAGCGCTAAAACCCGGATTTTCTACCGCTACTATAAACTAACCGCTCTATAACGAACACACAAAGGAGATTCAACATGGGACATTCAGGACATTCAGCATGTGGTTGCCAGGGAAGCGCAGCAAGGGTTATCGAAAGAGTTGAAACGGCAGAGACCTGCAGCACCGAGAAGGCACCGAGCGAATTGAGGCAGTGGCCGGTGCAGCTGCACCTGGTCCCGCCCAGCGCCCCCTGGTTCCAGGACAGCGACATCCTGATCGCGGCGGACTGCGTCGCCTTCGCCCTGGGGAGCTTCCACAGCGACCTTTTGAAGGGAAAAGCGGTGGCGATCGCCTGCCCCAAGCTGGACGACACCGCACCCTACGTCGAGAAACTGGCCACCATCTTCCGCCAGAACACGGTGAAGAGCATCACCGTGGCGATCATGGAAGTACCCTGCTGCCGCGGCCTCGACATCATGGTCCGCCAGGCACTGGAGCTCTCCGGCAAGGAGATCCCGCTGGAGACCGCGACCATCGGCATCAATGGCGAAAGAAGGAGCTAGCCCATGAAGCAGGATATCACCCAGAAGCTCAAGGACGAGCACCAGCTGATCCTGAGGATGCTGACGCTCCTGGAGAAAACGGCGCTCCGCACGGAGCAGGGTTCCCTCATCGATTACCAGTTCTACCTGAACGGCGTCGACTTCATCAGGAACTACTTATCCATACCCTACCGTGCATACCGAAACCTCCCAGTTTTTGCCTAAAACTTCTTTTTACCACACTCCCTCGGTCGAACGGGGGAGTGTGGTTGCTAGGCAAATATCGTATCCGTATCTATACCGCATACTGAAATATCTGAGAGATCGCCGGTGCAGATCAGACTTCAGCACGGTATTTTTGAACCGTCAGTCGGGTGAGATGCATTTGACCACACGGTAGGAGCATCAGCTTTTGCAAAAACAAAGTAGTTGCACCGTATAGCAAAAAGGGCCCCGGTAAATCAGGGCCCTTTTCCGTATGCTATGACAGGGTGGTCAAGAGTGCCAACATTGTGGTCTACAGGTTCTCGAAATACGGCGATTTGATGCCTAATTCTCTGCTGATTGCAGCGGGGGTGCCGTGATAAACACAAAGGGCGTCGCGAAGTGGCGTTGTCATATCGCCCCACCCAATGTTCGAATACTCAACAATCTCATCGCCGTCCCGGATGATCCATTCGTAGCACCCGTTGTCGCCGTCACCTATCACCTCTACGAAGGTATCGAAGTCAACTTCGAACGAGTAATAGGTCTTCACGTCGTTCGTGTATTTCAGGTGGTATCGCAGCTTTGATCGTTTCATTTGTCCTCCCCGATGATCTTGTCCAGTAGTTGGGATGCGCTGCTCAGCGTGCACGTGTCGGAGTGTTCCGGCAAATCTTCGCAGCAGAACGGACAGACTTCGTATTTATCTGCCATGTCTTCCCACTGGACAACCATGTCGAAGAACCTCTCGTATAGCTGGACATGGTTCTCCTGGGCGCGCGCATAGATTCGCTTGTCGCACTCTTTCATGTCCGCTACCGTCTCTGCTAATGTCATGTCCTACCTCCTGGCCGTCTACTGGCCTGCCGACGCTATCCAGCGCCAACCGTTAGTTGATGTTGCGCCCAAAGGCAGGAGTTGACACCCCTCCGGTGCCCGGCGAGCTACGACCTCAGTCATTTCCGACACCGATGCAGGCTTATGGCTTCTCTGAGGCGTCCGTCGAAACCTACAACACGCTGGTGCCACCTCGGGCCGGACTCAACAGCCATCCGGATGGTTTCCTCACAGCCAACGAAGATAACTTCGCATTCGGCGCGAGTCAGCGCCGTGTAGACCCACGTCAAGTCCAGGATACGTGATTTCAGACCACCGTACATGTCGACCTGGCGATGCACCGGCACGATGACGCGGGGAAACTGTGACCCTTGTGCCTTATGGCAGGTCACAGCGTACCCGTGGTCAAGTATAGGGTCGCCGAATACGTCCGTCAGCAGGATCGGCACTTCGACGTCGTCGACCAGCGCCGTGCCGACGAGAGGGGCTTCGCCTTCATCGAACAAGGGGGAAGCATCGAGCGCCTCAACGATGGTGCCCATTGAGCCATTCATGACCGCGCGGTCCCAATCGTTCCGGGTGAAGATGATGCGGTCGCCTTCCCGGAATTTTGTTGCGGCCAGATTGCAGTTGAAGTCGCGGATACGAATGTGGCGACCAGAGGCATTAGTGGCCCTCTGGCAGGCAACATTGGCACTATCGACACCGGACATGCCGTTGTTGCGAAGGGCACAGATGATTTGCGTGCGTTCCATGTCCTGCATATACAGCTCGAGAACCTTCGACATGATTTCAACGTTGCTGCATTGCTCGATTCGAATACCCGGTACTCCCTCGGCCGGCCATGCCCCCTTGCGAACCTCATTTGCGAAACGGGGGATGCCGGTGCTGCTGTCCTGTCGCCTGACCTCGGTCAGGCTGACCTTCGGAACAGACGGAGTGCCGACCAGCTTATGAAGCACCAGACCAGCGCCAATGGGTGGCAACTGGTAGTGGTCACCGACCAGTACCATCCTGACATTTTCAGGCAGGGCCTGAAATATACGGTACGCCGTCTTGAGGTCGAGCATCGACGCCTCGTCGACCACATAGTAGGTGTGGGTGTCGTGCTCGCCAATAATTTTCTCAGCCTTGTTGAGGAAACCGGCAATAGTGTGGCTCTCCTTACCGGTGGCTTCCCGCATGCGCTTCGCCGCTATGCCGGCCAGTGCCATCTGCACTACGCCGTAGCCGACCTTCGCGAGCACGTAGTAGAGAGCCTTCAACACAGTGGTCTTGCCAGTACCCGCGCCTCCGGTGATGATACTAAACCGTTCGGCAACGCACATGTGCACGGCTGCGCGTTGCTCCTCCGACAGGGTGACACCGCTCTCTGCCTCATAGTCATCAATCATGGCATCTATTCTAGCAACCGTTGTTCCGGCGAGTAGGAGCGACAATTGGGGATCGCTCTCGGACACGAACCCTGCGATCTTGTTAGCCACGGTTGCTTCCATGACGTAAGGACCGACGGCTTGGTACAGTCCCTCGGGCGTGACCAAGTACGAACCGTTAGTCTTTGCCAGCGACATGGCAGCGTTCATCAGGCGGCGGGTTTCGGCGCGGTTACCGTTGACGAACAGCAGGCGGCGCAACTTCTCCTGAACCTTCTTCGGGGTTGCCGCCGTGTCCTGCTTGCGAGTAATCGAGTACAGCGACTCCTCTACAGCTCCCGACAGGCGGCGCGGGTCGTCGGGCACCAGCCCGAAGACCTGCGTGGCAAGATGGTCAACCTTCTGCCATTTTCCCTCATACGAGAGCAGGCGATAGGGATCGTCCTCCAGCATCTCCTTAGCCCCCTTCCCGTGGCGTTCAAGGAACTTCCGCGCCAGCATTGCGGGGAATCCGTGCTTCTGGAGGTATGAGATGAAGCGCCCGTTGGCATAGTGGCTCCATGCATCCGCGAGCCGGATGGCCGCGTCATGGGTCAAGACTTTCTCCAGCTCGGAGACGTTACCTTCATCAAGAATGTCGTAGAGCTTTTCGCGGAAGGCAATCCAGAGTTTATCGGCCTTCGCTTCGCGGATGCCCCGGAACCGGTCGCTGTGCACCAAAATCTCACGAATTACCTTGCCGCTGCAGGCGGTCATAGCTAGGTCGATCGCATCGACCTTAAGCTCCATCACGTCGTATGGCCCATGCTTCTCCGTGACCATTTTCGCGGTGCCTTTGACCTCCCAGAACTGGTAAGGCTCCGGTTTGAACCCGTTGATCAGTTTCCCGGGAACCCAGACTTGCACACCCTCGCGAGTCAGCTTATCGCCCTTTTCGTTGACGTGGTAACCGTAGAAAATAACTCCACCAAAGCCAAGCGGGTTGTCGGAGCGGAGAGTGCGGATATATATGGTACCAGACCACTGGATCATCGCGGCAACCTCATAGTGTCGGTGAGAAAACGGTCGATCAGTCCGTAACGCTTCAGTGCGGCGTTTTTTTCTTTCAGTTCCTCACGCAGGTAAGCGTTCTCTTCCTCAAGTTCGTTGAGTCGCCGCTTGCCGGCGACGCTGAGACCGCCCTGAACGGGCGGCATAGATGTTGATGAGTCAAGCCCTGCATCATCAGTCTCAGCGCAAACTGGCACATCTGGTTCACGCAAACCGGCTTTTAGCAGTTGGTCATCAAGGTCAGCCAACTCCTTTCGGACTATAGGGTGCGCATGTATGGCAGTACCAATCCTCAGTTCGTTGTTTATCCGAGACCGATTTAGCTTGTGCTCGATAACGTCGCCGCTTTTGCGCCGCGACAGGTATGGAACGAGTTGGTCAAGTTTCTTACCTTTGCGCCACAGGTCGAAGACTTCGTAGTTCTCCTGCGCCGTATCCGCATTACTCTTTCGCGACATCATTCGCCTCCCTTCACGGCCTCTACAATGGCCCTCCACTTCTTTTGCGAAAGGATAACAACCTCGCCGCTGACAGTGTCGTCGTACACCAGCGCGCCCTTTCCGTTGAGCGTCAGGTAAGGCAGTTCGGAGCTCTCCGGAACTGAGATAAGGGCTTCCAGGGCATCCCGCAGGTCACAGGTGAACTCAATTGTGCTCGGCTGGTTGGGAGGCATCATCGGCAACCGCAAGTTTTCATCCGGGCCTTCGCTGATCGCGGCGGCGAGATCAAACCCGCCAACCTCCCTGGACCTCTCGCGGAGTTGTTTTTCCATCCAATCGCAACTGCCCTCCGCCTGAGTCCAGTGCTGAACAAGGTCAAGCACCCAACCTCTCGTCAGGTCGTCCTTAATCTGCATGGCGAGGTCGCGAAAGGACGGAGCTACTTCCTTGCCCATGTCCAGTCCCTTGCTTTTTTGTGTGACCGGCTTCTTTCGCTCGGCCTCCCGCTTCTTGATATAGTTTCGGTAAACATGTTCCTTGAGCCCAGGCTGTTCCTTGGACTTGACCTTGGTATTGCGGATGGTCTGGGTGGCCGGAGGAACTGCTTCCTTCCCAGTCTTCGGATCCTGGCAATACTCGCCGACTGACACCGGGTTGAGCTCCTTGGTGCCATAGGTCTCAATCACGTCACAGGCTTGCTTAACGTTTTCCAGTGATTCAGCCTGAGTGTCCGACAGGCGCGGAATCCAGGTCTCGAAATACTGGTGTGATGTCTGAACTCTCTTTATATCGTCCATCTGTCATCTCCCTCCTTAGTGTCGGTGATCAGGTTGCAGTTCATGCCTTCCTGAAAATGATTGTCACCCGTCAGCCTTTCTTTTTGGCGGCGTCAACCAATGCCCGAGCCTTTTTAACATTGCCCCGTATGGCCCGTAAGGCCAACGGTATTTTGTCAAGAGCCTTCTGGATAGCCTCTAAGCCGATCAGGTTTTTAATTGCATTGAACATCACCGATGCGCCGTGGACACGCTCATCGTCGGGGAGATCAAGCAACAAACGATGGGAACCGTGCATGCGCAGGAACTTGTCGACGCTTTGCTCAAGAAATCTTGCATGGTCTTCCGGGGCTACGATCCCCCGTGCTCCCAAAATCCGGCTGCCTTCGACTATCCGGCCAATGAGACCTAGGTCAGGCGTCATCTCCTGATCGACCTTCTGGTCGTCAACCGTAAGGCCGATGTTCTCACCTAACGGCGCAACAGGCACGGTTGTGCCAGAATTTTCCTTGTCCTGTGGTTTGACTGATTTCTTTCGCTCGGCCTCCCGCTTCTGGATATAGTTCCGGTAGACATGCTCGAACTGCCCCTGGAACTCATTCTTGGCATTGCGGATGGTCTGGGGGCCCGGACCAACTGCTCCCTTCCCAGTATCCGGAGCCTGGCAATAATTGCCGACTGACACCGGGGTGAGTGGCTCGTTGCTGTAGGTCTCCATCACGTCACAGGCCTGCTTGATGTTCCCCAGTGATTCAGCCTGAGTGCCTGACATGCGCGGAATCCAAGTCTCGAGATAGTGCTGTGATGTCTGAACTCTCTTTATATCGTCCATCTGTCATCTCCCCCTGGTGTCAGTGATTAGGTTGCAGTTCCTGCCTTCCTCTAAAAGGGTGTCAACCGTCAGCTTTCCCTTTCTGGCGGCGCCAACCAATGCTCCTGCGAACTGGTTGACATTGTTCCGCATGGCCTCCGGCAAGGCTAACGGCGTCTCGGTGTCAAGGGCCTTCTGGATAGCCTCTGCGCCGATCAGGTCTTCAAGAGCATTGAACATCACTGATGCGCCATGGACACGCTCGCCGTCGGGGATGTCGAGCAACAGATGCTGGGAACCGTTCATACGCAGGAGTTTATCGACGCCACGCTCAAGAAATCTGGCATGGTCTTCCGGGACTGCAATTCCCCGTACCCCCAGAACCCGGCTGCCTTCTACAATCCGGCCGGTGAGACCGATGTCAGGGGTCATCTCCTGGTCGACCTTTAGGTCGTCTGCCGTAAGGCCGATGTTCTCACCGAACGGCGCGACAAGCGCGGTTGTGTCGGCGTTGCCCTTCAGCAGTTCGTCGAGTTGACCTTCGCACTCCTTGAGCATAATGTAGCGGTTGACCCATTCGGTCAGCCTTGGAACCATGTCGTGGTTTAGTTCCTCGATACGGGCCTCATGGAGGCTTTTGTCGTTGACGAGCCTGTTCTTTTCGTTGGACCCTTCGGCCTCGTCAATCTCGCATGTGAGATCGGATATTTTCGTCCTCAGTTTCTTGCGTTCACGCGCCTGGGCTCGGAGTTCCGCAAGCAGGATGTTCAAGACGAGTGCCTGCTCTTGGATAAGGAAGGCGGCCGTCCGGAAATAGATACAGTTTCCGCAGCCTCCCTGCACTGGGCCGAAATCAACCTCAACCACATCCTTCCCGTCGTTTTGGTGCTCGTAGACGCCTCCCTCATTACAGGCGTCACCCTTGCCACCCATCACGCATAGCCCACCTTTGACAACCGAGAAGCAGGCGAAGTCCTCGGGGAGGTTCGCGGTATGTTCCTGGAAGCGCGGCAGGCCGATAAAGGTTTTCTCTCGGTCCCACTCACCCTTGGCGACCTTCTCGGCAAAGGTCTCCATGGCCGACTTGAAGTCGCCATTGACAATCGCCTCAATGATCTTCTCTCGGACATGCCATGGCTGCATTTTCAGGTAGTGGTGCGTCATGGCAGGTGTAAGGTGGCCAGCCACAAACTCCTGCACGATGATGGGGTCGATGCCGATTTCAATCAACCGCGAGATACCGGCGACACGTAGGCAATGGATGTCAAACTTCGGTTTCCTCGAAGCGGCGCCTGACATTGCCGCATCCTCTCTGGTATGCGGCAGCGTGAGACTGACCGAGTCGAACCCCTCGGCCTTCAACCGGTCTTCTGTCTCCATACAGAGGGCAATATAGGCATTATTAATCTTTGCGTCGTTCAAAGGCAGCGCTGCGACACGCCGCTCGCCGTTGCGCTCCACCTGTTTCTTGTTGAACGTTTCGCGGAACAGAGGGACGAACCGGGGCATCTGATCTGCGCAGTCCTTGTCGGCGGAGACCTTTTCCATGTCGCCGCGAACGTCGATGAAGGTGACCGGTTCTGGGTTCGGATCGTACTCCATCACGTGGCGGTGCTGGTATGCTATTACATCGTAGATCCGCCGGAGCCAATAGCCGTGCTGCCGTAACTCATCGTCGTCGCTGGCCAATAGCTCGCTGCCGTCTGGCCAGGGCAACTCGTAACCGCTCCTTTTTGCGGGATTCCAGAGTTGGGTCTTGTTGGTGTTGACGAACAGCCCGACATGCTTGGATTTTCCCATGAAGTCGTCAGTCATCTGCTGAATCACGCCCGATGGTCTTCCATAGCGCTGCAGGTGAGTCTTGCCGTCTTCATAGGTGTAGCCACACAACGGGTGTGAATTTTCGACCATCTGGAAGGTTTCGGGATCGAATACCTCTTTATCCATCAACCCCTGATCGAGCCATCGCGCCTGCTTCTTGCGAAGTGGTAGCAACAACAGGACGGCCAGCAGGGTCCAACGCGACGGGCACCAAGCTCCGTCCGCGTTCGAATCTTCTGCGATAAACTGGGTCCTCGCCCAAGCGAAGGTCGGCTTTCCGTGCTCATCGAGGTCGAGGAGGACCTCAATCATCTTCTCGTGAAGGAGCGTGGCAATGCGGGAGCGGTGGGTTTTCCTGCCCTTGTTGCTGCCCCTAAAGGGGGCCTCGATCTTTTCGAAGGGGTTGGCTGTGTCTTCCCGGTACCACGGGTATCCGGGGATCGAAGCGACGTTTGTGACGCGCTTGAACACGGCGGCTGCGCCGGTCCACCTGGACAGCGGATCTTTACCATCTTTACCGCCGATGGCGACTCGCATTTTACAGAATGCGGCAAAGGTGTCCGATTTTTTCGGGTGGTGCGGATTGATCAAGTCTAACGGCATGATGTCCCATGGCGATTTGAAGCGGCCTAGCCCCCACTCGCAAAAATCTTTTAGTTGATCCGCAACCACCTGGATACCCGCCCTACTGCCATGGAAGGCTGCCTCAGCGAACTTGGACCACGCTTCTGGATGCCCCTGATCGCGGAACCATTGCGGGCGCCATTTTCTTCTTTCACCGTCAATACGAAGGCCCGCGCCGCGTTGGAACGGCGTGACATCGAAAGCCGGGAGAGTATTTTCCACGCCATATTCGAGAAGCATCCTCCGTAGGGATTTGCTTGTTATACTTTGCCCCCATTGATCCTTCAGGTCGGCAGGGATGTCTTTAGGCTCACGGATGGTTGAGCTAACGAGCATAGCCCCCAGCCCTCGCCGATCCATCCCGCTTTTGAAATACTGATCGAAAGGCCCCATCCATCCAAGCTCGCAGATGCACCTGGCAGGGTCCCCGCCAAGGTTCGGCGGTGGCAAAAGCAGGCCTTTCCCGGCGAGCACGAGTATAGCGTGACTGGCATTCAGCGGTGCACCCACGAGCGCGCGTGCCTTGTCGCCGTTCGACGTTTTCCCTTCCAGGATAGTGCCGTAGCCGAACTGGTTCAAAAGCTCCCACTCGTCGGTGCGTAGCCCGTCGCGAACAAAATTGTAGTTTGTCTTATAATTGTAAAGATCCCCCGTGGATCTCCCCGGCCCCAGAAAGCGCACGCCAGACATATTCATCTCGGCCAGGTTCCAAAGGCCCTGGAGGAACGCTTCGAGTGACATGGAGTCGTCTAGCCTATCCCAGCGTGTGAGAAGCAGCCTCACCATAGGTAGTTCCGTCGGAATTCCACCGTTCATGTAGGGGGAAAGTTTGGCGTCGTGCCGCCATGCGGCCACCCACTCATCCGCCAGGAACTCGCTAAGTTGGTCTGGGGTCTTGCCATCATTCTGCCAACACTTCAACATCCGTAAGATGGATACGTCGCTGCCTACTATCCATTCGCGTTGCTGCAACGAGGAGATGTTCTGGAGGTTAAAGAAAACACGGGTGTACTTCCCATTTTGCAGGTAATCTATGTTCCTTCGCATATCCCACAATACCCAGTCGCGGATGCTGGCATCGATGACCCCCTGAATTGTGTCGAGCAGATCCCGAGTGGTGGTCTTCTCGACTAGCATGTATATGGTTGAATCGTCATTGTTGAACAGGATGTCCTTGTCAGACCAAAACCCCTTGGAGCGACCCAGCCCTTCGGTGCCCCTTCGTATGCAGACTTGAGTGAATTCAGACATTATGCCCCCTTAATCTGCTTACGTTTCTCGGCATTGTTCGCAAACTGCAACATCTTCCGTCTGAGTTGTGAATTCATCCACTCGTCAGGCCAATCCAGCTTTGGCGTGCCAGGCACGATGAGGAACTGGATGTCCTCTTCAGAGTAGCCTAGCGACTTGAGGTACTGCGTCGTCAGTATCTTTTGGGCGACCGCCGCGGAAAGCCTGAAGTAGACCTCGGTCGACTCGACACATGCGTGATGCATCATCATCTTCGTGAAGGTCAGGTCAAGCCTAAGGACGGATGCACAGTACCAGCCGTAAAAGTGGCGCAGGGAGTGCATACCGAGGTGCTTTCCACGAAGATCGACCCCGTGCCTTGTAACGAGTCGCACAAGCAGATGGCTCCATAACGACTCAAGCGAGCCGTAGCTCAAAGGTTCCCCATAGTTCTCCGGCGTGAGGTTGATGAACAGCCACGGATGTTTCCGCTCCAGCCAGCCCACCGGCATCTTTTCATTTGTGTTCCAATTGCGGAGCAGACATTCGTTGCGGTACCTTTCGTAAACATGCTGTGCCCGCGCACCGATGCGCGGATCAAGCCACCATATATAGTTAACGTCATAGTGCCTTCCGAGGAAGTCCTCGCCGAGCACGTTGGCGCCATTGCTCTCACCAAAAGTCATTCCCTTGAACCCCACGTAGAGTACGTCCTTGTCGCCATAAGTGTTGCGCGGCCGCAGATTGCGGAGCTGATGGGCTTTCGGCAAATGTTTGTTGTGCCATTTCTTCGCGAAACACTCCGACCGAGTGTCATGCTGGACGATGTTGTTATCATCCGTCCACTCGGTCATGCCGTCCTCTGGGTGTTCAAGGCGGACACTGAGTTCTCCCCATTCAGTCGGCTGCTCGATGTCGGTTCGGAACAGGTGCAGCGGCTCGCTTTTGCGCAAGCTGCCGCCGGCCATGAGAAGCAGAAGCAGCTCGTCTCTGGGGTTATTCACGCAGTCGAGCAACTTAAGCAGGTGAGGTATCGGGAAGGCCTTCTTCGTCTTGGGCTTTTTGCTTTGACGGCGTCCGTACTCGAATGGCAGCGATACCTGAACCTGTTGCGTTTCCTTCTCATGAGTGCGGGCGGAGTGCAAGTGTACGAGCGGGTCCCATTTCGTTCTGCGCTTGAAATCCTGATAGATCTCCCAGGCGCTCATGAATTGCTTTTCAGAGGGGTTCAGGCGCTGCGCCCCGTGGAAAATTGCCTGCCATTTATCAAACAGATTGATCGCGTTCACATACCTGCCGATTGATTCGTCGAGCCCTGTTTTTTTCCAGTTGAGCCGCAAGGCTTTCAGGTACTGGAGGTGAGGCTTGTCTGTCGTGCAGTATTTGTCTGTGCCATGCCTCTTGGCGTCTATGAAGGAAATGATAAGCCCCTGCCGGGCACGCTCGTCAAAGCCACCTTGGTTAAACCGCGCCATCGTTAACGCGTAAAGGAATATGAGAGCGCGAACATGCAGCTTGAGATTGCTGGCCCCCATCCCTCCGTCGACCAAGTAGTAAATCCACTGATTGATGATGTAGCCCGGTTGGCCGTCAGCGAGCAGCACGAGTGGGGCGGCAACAAGACCGTTGGGTCCTTGGATGTGCACTGTGATTTTCCGGTACCATTTCCCCTTCGCTGTCAATTCCATACCCGTCCTTTTTGAATCATGCCCGGCAATCTCTTATATTTCAATTACTTGGCCGTAATGCAATCGTCGAACCTGCCATGAGTTGTCGACGTCAACCAAGTCGTATACCTGATTGGTATACAATACTAACATTAAGTATACCAATTTGGCAAGCAATAGGTTACACTGAGCGAAAAAACCGGAAAGGGGCTGGTATGCAGGGAGCATCGGAAGAGGCAGCGCCCGATTGGTCGGCACTGCTTGATGAACTTAAAGATAAGGAATCGTTGGCAAGTGACGCCAAACTTGCCACTGCACTCGGTGTCACCAGGGGGTATATTTGCTCAGTACGTAAAGGAAGGAAGAATGTTTCGCTTGATTTGGCGAAAGCAATTTTTTCTCGTTTGGGGCGGGCCTTCGACATCACCAAAATGGAAAGGTTGTTCGTTCCCATGAAGGTGCGTAGTTACACCTCGAGCCTGAGCGCCATTAGACACTTTGTGATAATGCGTGCGAAAGGACATTGCGAACTATGCGGCGGGAAAGCTCCTTTTCAGGCACCGGATGGCAGCCCATACCTTGAACTGCATCCTTTGGTATCGCTTTCAGATGGTGGGAGTGATACTGTGGAAAACTTCGTTGCTCTCTGCCCGAACTGCCATCGTAAAGTTGAGGTCTGTCCTAGTGCCGATGATGATCGAAAACTAAACCAGTTAATAAACCAGTATTTACCCCAGACATAGTGACTTCTGATTTGTCGGCGGTGGCGCCCATCCGGGTTTCGAGCCAGGGACTGGCGGGCAGGTATTATTGGTCGGAGCAGTAATTGAAGACCTCCACATACCCGATCGCTCCGCCGAATATTCATCTTATCACCAAAAGCAACTAACAGCAGATCTCCACATACCCGATCAGCTCCGCCGAATAGCTGCCATCCCCGTTAGCCGCCCCTTTGTGCTTGAGCTCCCGCTGCAGCGTCGGCTCGACTATTCGTGAGAAGATATCGAGTCGCTGTTCTGGCGAAAACGTCGGTGTCGTAGTCGTTGCCTGCAGATAGCGCTCGCCTTGCCGCTCAACCGCCGGTACCCGCGTGCCGTCCTGATTAACCGCAATCGACTGCACTACCACTCGGCGCTCGCCCTTTCCGGCAGACGATTCTACCATCCAGAAGGACAGCAGCACCGGCGCTTCAACATCCCCTGCTACCGCGATGCCTATTTCCTCCGGCGGTACGCTGCGCCAGCGGCCAAGCTCTTCCTGCACCAGCGGGTGATCCAGTCCCATAAGTTCCAGATCGTCGCTGCTAGTGGCCGTATCGCGGTCCAATGTAAACCGAGCTCGGCGAGCACCATCAGCCGTCACGAGGTCGTAGGTCGCTTCGTCCACCTTAACCATCCGCTGCCGTCGATCAGCTACCGCCGCCGATACGAAGTTCACCAGTCGATCCATGCTCGAAGACACATCGGAGAAGGGCTTGTAGTCGTCGAGACTAAATCCCTCGAGGTCTTGGAACAGGTCGAACACCACCTGTCTCGCCTCGCGCGAATTTGACATGGCTGCCTCAAGCTCCACCTGGGTGCGTTTCAGCTCGGGGTCGGACAGTGCTTCCTGGTACAGACGGTCGTAGTTGAGACGCTCTGATAACTGCCCGAGAATCTGCGCACGCATGTCTTCAGCAACGTTGCCTTGGTCATCGACCTTGCCCACGGTACGAGCAATCTCCGTCAGTTTGTCCTCAAGCAGTAGGAAAATCCGCCCTTCAATGGTATCCGACAACACTAGGTTGTATACCTGCGCCGTGTGGATCTGTCCATATCGATGGATGCGCCCGATACGCTGTTCAATGTCCATCGGGTTCCAAGGCAAATCGAAGTTGAACAGGATACGGGCGAACTGCAGGTTGATGCCTTCACGACCAGCAGCAGTGCAGATCAGCACACGTGGGCCGTCCTTTTGACGGAATCGGCGCTCTGCAGCAACCTTGGCCCCATGATCACCGCCGCGTAGTACCGCCACACCCTGCCCAGGAAACGTCTGTTCGATTTCACGAGCAATCAAATCCACAGTGCCGAGGTAGGTGGCGAACACGACAATCCTCTCGTTCGGGTTTTGTCGCCACAGTATCCCCAGCCCATCAAGGAGTTTCTGAGCCTTGGTCTCGCGCTGCAGCGGGAATACCGCCAACAATTCGCCGATGCGCATGCGCTCTTCCGGCAGATGCAATTCAACCACGGCCGAAGCGGCTTCCTCGGCATGGCATGCCGAATACTCACTTGCATAAGGATCGGAGGCCAGTTCCAGCGCCTCAACATCGAGCTTCTTCACCAACCGGTATTTGAGATCGGCCAGCACCCGGTCGACCTCACTACGGCCAATGCTGTCGTGGGAAAGGTTGAACTCCTGGTGGATAAGTTCGCGCGCCTCGTCCGTAAGCCGCTCACGCCCATCAATGTCGAGGTCTTTGTCGCGCAGGAAGGCTTCGTGCAGCGTCAACATCAGCAGCCGGCGCTTGAGGGTGCGCCGAACAGCGGCAAAGCTCGATGCCGCAATCTTCTGAAAGATCGCCATCAAGAAACCGAGGGCTCGGCCTTGTCCACCTTGACGACTGGCAAGGTCGAACCCGTCTTCCAGATACTCCCGCAGCTTCTCGTAGAAGCGCCGCTCTTCATCACCCATCACAAAGGACTCGGTATGCACCCAGCGACGGGCAAACAGCGGCGAGCCATCCGGTTGGCAGGCATCTGCTTTTGTCCGGCGGAACATCACCGTGTTCAGGCGATGTCGATTCTCCAGCATTTCTTCAGGGCTGCCGAATAGCGTTGGGTTCAGCAGCTGTACTAGCATCCAGAACTGAAAATGGTTGCCCTGGTGTGGCGTAGCAGAAAGGATCATCAAGTCGCGCGAATGATCTTTCAGCGCCTCGGCCAACTTATAGTTTTCGGTCTTCCTTATTTTTCCGCCGACTCGGTAGGCAGTCAGGTGGTGCGCTTCGTCGAAAACCACCAGATCCCAGCGCGGCGCATCCAGCAATCGTTTAATGCGCGCCGGGCGCTTGAGCGTGTCGATGCTGGCAATCAGGCGGTCGTGCTTTGCGAAGGCGTTCGTTTTGCGGTCAGTTATGTCGCCTTCGGACCCGAAAATCTCGAAGTCAAGGTTGAAAACCTCGTTCAGTTCACGATGCCAGTTGTTTACAAGACCAGCTGGCACCACAATCAGCGCCCTTACGAGTTCACCCCGGCTTGCTAGTTCGCGCAGGATGAGCGCGATTTCGATTGTCTTGCCCAACCCGACCTCGTCCGCAACTAGGTAACGGCGAGGTGATGCTGTGGCAATCCGGTGGGTCAAGACTACCTGATGCGGGAGCAGGTCGATCTTGGCGGAGGTCAATGCGGACGCGCTTTCCATCACCGGCAGGGCGTGGGCCTCGTACGACAGCCACGCCTTGCGTGCCCGGTCTGCACCGCCATCAACGGCCTGCAAGACGCGCTCGGTACGAGTGAGTTCTCGGCGCACCGAGCCGACTGGGACGCGGCGTTCGCCGATACTGAAGAAGGCGCGCAGGTACCCGTCACGCGCAGGATCAAGGACAACGCCTTGGCCAAATTCAGGATGGGTGATCCGCTCACCGGGTTGATACTGAATCTCTGTTTCCACGCGCTAACCTCAGGTGATCCGCAGGTGGAACAGGCCAGCCGGTTTGCTGCCCACGCGCAGAAGAATTTCTTGGGGGTACTCGTTGGCCTCGCCCCACAGGACGCGGCCAAAGTCGAGGTGGTTTCCCCGGTGCGGGGCTTCACAAAGCCAGGTCACTGCATCGGTAGCCGTCTGCACCTTGAGGCGGCTGTGCCCAAGAGGCAGCCAGAAAATCAGCGCAGCTTCGCCACCGTACTCATCCTGAAAGGACTGGATCGCGGACTTGATTGCGCTCCCTAGCCAAGCCTCCGCGTCATCTGGGGCCAGGATGTCGAGGCTGCCCTCTAATCCCGCCACCACAAGAGTCCTGTTGTCGTTGCTGGGCAGATCTTCGGGCCATTTGCCTACCGCTTGTAAAAATTGACGCAGACTCCAGACCTCGGAGGCCGCGCACACCACGTTGCGCGCTTCCTCGTCCCAAATCCAGCTCGTGCCGTGTCGTTGCCACACTGTGTCCAGCAGTTGTCTCATAAATCATACTCCTCAAACAGCGACCCCTGTATAGGTTTAGCTGCTTGACTGGCGGCCCAGGCGTTGTAGATCGAGACAGCGCGCGAGGCTGCGTTGCGAGTAGGTTGGTCAGCGCCGTTACGCTGGAGCCATTCGAGTAAAGATTTGAGTGCCACGTGCGGCTTGAAGTTTTCGTTTTTCAGAGTATCGGAGGCGTTGATGCCACTGCCATCAAAGCACGCACCGATGAGCGCCAGAGCCTGATCCAGGTCAGATATCAGGCGTCGACGGTGTTTGCCTGACCATTCTCGGGCGAATTCCAGCGGATTCACCCGCGTGAACACCTTGCTCTTCTCTGTACACCAGCCGCGCTGCTCGAATTCATCGGGCGTTGTTATCGAGCCTTTCAGGAATTTCTGCAGTTGGTCTCGCTTGAGCTCGGTGGCCGCACCGAATGTGCGCAGGAACAGGCGAGTGATTGGCTCGGCATTGACCGGTGGTAGCTCCTTGCCCTTGTCGGCATCCTCGTCAATGAGCTGGTTGATGCCGACAAGCGCATCCTTAACCGATATCGTGCGCCCCTCATCGACAAAGACCTTGCCGTAGTGGCGCGAAAAGTACTCCAGCGCCTTACCACGCCGGATCACCTGAATGTCGGCTGCAGGCAGACCTTCCTTGGCATGGTTCTCCAGCATCGCCTGCAAATGGCGCACATCGGACATCACTTCGCGGCGCATTCGGCCCCAGCTCACCGGCGTGGGTTCTTCCGTACGCTTGCGGCAGACGTGAATGATGTCGTACTCGATGGTCTTTGATCCGAATTCGCCTTCGCCCTTGGTTTCGTCCGAGCGGATGGGATAGGTCGCCTCCAAGTAGTAACCTGCTTCGAACAGCGACTCCAGTACAGCTACCCACGGCTCATCTTCACTGTGGTGAAAGGTGAACGCGAGGATGCCGCCTGGTTTAAGGATGCGGTTGGCTTCGCGCCAGCATTGGGTCAAGAGCCGCTGGTAGAAACCATCTGGGTCTTCGGGTTCGCGAGCTTTGTTCGCCACTGCCTCAAGGGATTTTGGAACATATTCTGACGAGAAGATTTCGGGATATTTGCTTTTTAGGGCCAAGCGAAGCCAGACGTAGAAGAACTCTGATAGTTCAGAGTAGTGCAGCAGTCCACCGAAAGGCGGATCCGTGATAACAAGATCGATGCTTTCGGTAGAAATATCGGCCAGATCGGTCGAGGAGCCTTGCGTGATCTTTGCCTCCAGCAGTGGGTCCCCAAGATAGGCCTTCTCGCTCTTACCTCCCAGTTCTGCTGCCAAATCCGGCCGAGTTCTTCTCAAAGACTCGACGCTAACGATCTCCCACGGGTTTCTTGCCCATTCGGAACCTTCGAATAGCCCCTCGGTGCACGAAGCCCAATTCCCTCTACCCAGGTCCGTAAATACACCGTTCTCAATGAAATTCGCCTTAGGGTGATAGTTGTTATTAGAAAACAGGGGCTCAGGCGTATCCCGTTGAGGATTCCAGAAGCTAAAAGAGTTCTGGTTGCGCAAATACTGCTGGAATCCCCCTAGTACGTATTCTCGGCTCTCCCACGAATACTTACCAAAAGTCAGAATGGCTTTCAACAGTTGTGTATGAACCAATAGCTGACGGGCATTGAACATGTCCACCCAAAACAAGTAACCATGCTGGGGGAGCGGCTGCCGCTGATGAGTCATATGGCCGAAGGGTATAGGGCTTTCAGGCCAATAGCCCTTCAAATCGGAATACTTCCGACGATCCCATTCGGCATTTGCAGCATCAATAGATTTAGTATTGAGCAATGGAGCGAAAAACCGCCCCCCATACGGATTGCCGCTTTCATTAAGCCTTGGGGAATAACCTTGAACTGCATACACTGACGTCGGAGCTGTCTTCTTTGTAGCGTCGATTGCCGTAACGATAGGCTGCACCGTACCGCACGATGCACATGCGAATTTTGCAGATTTCGGAATTGTGCCGCTATCCGATCTGAACGTGACTTTAGTTTCAGGGCAAGTCACCTCCTCTGGCAACTCGCCACGTACCTCCAATAGACGAATCTTCGACGCACGCTCTAGATTCCAGCGAGCAGTCGAGATCGCATCGTCCTGAGTAGAGCCACCGAAGGGCTGACCGTTGGCATCGTACTTCGCACTACCCGATAGCCATTCTGGTTGCACAAGAAGGCTGAGTCCCACCTTCTTGTTCTTGCCCTTACCGAGATTGACAAGCGCAGTATGGCCGCAATGCGGGCAGACGACGCCCCTCTTGCGGTCGAGGACGGAGAACGGACGCTCGGACGGAGCCACATACAGCGGCGCATCGGGTGCCATCCTTGCCGAATTTTCCTCGACGTGGAACTCGCCCCCACACTTGCTGCATCTGTGTTCCCAGTGTTTGACGCTGAGCGTCTTCACCGATATCACCGGGTTGGTCATTATCGGCGTTCGGTGGCCACAGCCAGTAACCTGACATGGGCCGTGCTTAGCCCAGAAAGTGTATATGATCTCCGGGCCTTCATAGCGGTACTCAGGTCTTTGTTCGCGAGGAATGCTGAGCGGGTCAAAATCAATGGGCATCACGCGCTTGGTCGGCACGTGTGTCCATTTACCCTTTTCGCCGTTTGGGCCGTCGCAGTAGTAGTACGGCATGATCTGCAGCTTGACCTCCGCCTCGACGTCGGCGAGCAGGCGCTTTACTTCGTCGAGATCGACATTGGCCAGTTCCTGCTTGACCACAAACCACGCTACCGGATTCAGATCATTGCCAGTCATCTGCATTCCGAGGCGTGAGCCCTCCACCAGAGTGGTGCCGCCACCCATGAAGATGTCGGCCACCTTCAGATGCTTAAAGGCTCCTTTTTTCTGGTGGTTGGCGTAATAGTTGTCCCACACCAACTTGGCTGCGTGCGATTGGTCGTCGGGAGCCTTTGTGGCCGCCGCGATCAACATCGAGCGAAACACGCTTGAACGCCGCCGCGCCCACCACTTCGACATCTGGTAGATGGGCTTACCCGCGTTGCCCTCAATGATCGCCACCTGATTGACGGGCAAAATCGGGAAATCGACTTCCAGGCAGGTCTTAGGTCGGTTTGGGTCGTTGAAATCAACGGTTTCCAGCGCGACGGTCTTGCCTGCGCCTACGGCCTTGGCGACTTCCTGAGCGATTAGTTGTTTTTTGGTTGCCATGCAGCGTTCCTTATTTCGTGAGCTCGACGAAGGGTGACAACACCTCAAGCAGCGACAAGCCGCCGTGCGTCAATGTTGGGTAGCCTCCCTGACTGCGCCACTTCCAGCGGCCGAGGGCCATTAGGTGTTCACCGTGGGGGCTGGTGATTTGTAGTGCCACCGGCGGAACAAAAGGTCCGGCGTCGCCCGTTCCCGCCGTGTTCCTCCCACTGGAGAAGGTCTTCTTTAGGAACTGACCTACCTCGCCGTCTGCATCATGGAAGAAGCCTGTGGCGGCATAGCCGTGGTCTGACGTGATAACCAGCCGTCGTCCGGTGGCCAGGCGCTCAACGAAATCCCAGAAGTCTTCGCTGTTAAGCTGCTCCGCAACGTCACGAGTCAAAGTTTCGAGTCCTTGGCCAGCGCCCGAGCCATCGTGAACCTTGCTGTCGGGCCAGTGATGCCAAATGACCCAATTGGGCGTGCCGTTGATCAGCCCCGTGCAATCTTTCCAGGGCAGATCGACACATTCCGTTGCCGCTGGTTGCAGCCTGTGAATCAAGCCGCCGCCGTTGTTCTGGAGCTGGCTGCGGCTACCAAAGCCGAGCGCACGGGCGAACTGGTTGGTCTCGCCGGGCAACTCGGAGGCATTGGCACTGACCTGGTGCAGCGTGAAACCACGCTCCTTCGCCCCTTGGAGCAGCCAGGGCAATTCTCGCAAACTGAGACCATCGAGGATCAACGCAGCCTTCGCGTTGTGAGGTTCAGCCCACCAACTAGCCAGACGATCCGAGGTGCGCTCGACTACCTCACCAAAAATCTGCCACAGATCCCATCCACTGGACGACAGGAAGTGGTCGAGTGCACCGATCTCCCGGTCGCGCTTGATAACTTCGCTGGGGGCATTGCCTTCAGCAAGAGGTTTCGATGAAATCTCGACGACGTTGTTGATGATGACGCGCCACGCGTCCTCCGCAGAGCCATTGGTCAAGGTGTCCAGCACGTTGGCGTTGATAGCCATCATTTGTCCTCCTTCTCAAGGCTGAGCTCGAAGGTCATGCCGTCAGGCAGTTTCTTTAGCAGCTCCTTGAGCTGGGCTCCGGTGGCAGTCGGCACTTTGACGCAAACCTCGGCCACTTGCGTGGCCGGTCCGATGCCCCAGCCTTCTAGTTTGCCGATCAGGTTGAGCGGTGAGGTCGGCGGATTGGAGAGTGGAATGCGCGGGTTGGAACCAGCTCCAGATGTGCCGCCACCGAAGATTCCACCTGGAGACGGTGTGGTGCCATCGGGCGGCGCTTCACCACCGGGAGCGGGTGGCACAGGCGGGGTCGTACCTCCGCCGAACAGCCCACCACCTTCGCCACCAGCCGGAGGAGGTGATGGCGGTATGGAACCACCCGTGGTCGGCACCGCCGAGGGTTCCATCAGGAACACTTCGTCAAGCTGGCGACCGGTGTAGGAGAGCTTCGGGCGCAGGCGCTTCCAGGCTGTATCCTCATCTTCACCGGGATGGGTTTGCAGGTACTCAAGTCCGCGCAGGTTAATGGCGATCTTTCCGCGCGAGCACAGGCGTAGGATACGCTCCTTCATCGCCGTCTCGCCCAGCCAGGGAATGCAGTCTTGTCCTGCGGGGCGAGGCTCCTGCAGCTCGCGCAGCAGTTTGCCGACAGCCGTATTGTCGGCAGCAGCTTCGAGCACGAAATCTTCGAAGTCCTCGGGCACAAAGAGATCGTTGGTCAGCGCCTCCTCGATCCCCTCGGGGATCTGGGCGCCTTGCTTTTTCAGGCTCTCCATGCTGTAGAGGCATTGGTTCGGATCAGCGAAATTCCAGCGATGCAAAACGGCGAAACGATCGAACCGCTTCTTCAGGTTATCACGCAGAGCGCCTTCGAACTCCTTGTGTAACTTCTTATATTCCGGGTTCTGTCCGCTCCATTCGAATGCCTTCATCTCGGCACGGGCCAGAATAAGCAGATCGCGATCCAGGAAAGCGTTGGTCGAACCGGATCGAGGCAGCAGGAAGCGAACCGTGTTGCGACGTTTTTTAAGGTGATCCTTGAGCCAATGCCCCAGTTGCGGATCAACTCTTTCGGGCTCCTCGGGCAACACCAGAATGGGTAGACGATCATCCCAGCGTTCTGGCTGCTCTGCCTCGTCGAGCGGCGACCACGGATCAGTCTGCCAGGACTTCGGCAGCGCGATCACGCGGAAGGTCTTAGCGACATCATCGCTGCCACTGATCACGTAGCGGACCTGCTTTGCGAGTTGAACCTGATCGGAGCCGTCGATGAACAGCTTGTCGTTGCGTGCGCAAGCCATAAGCTTAGCGCGCGGGTTTTCCTCTCCCCTGAATACGAGCCTGGGGCCATCCTGGTGGATGTTGAAGCTGTTCTCAACAATGGTCGCCAGTTCCACCTGGAATGCGTTGTCGTCAACCGCCTTGTTGCGGGTGATGTCGACTTGCAGCGTGGCAGGTTCAGCACCGGCAAGGTTGCCAACGGCAATGGACCGTAGCCACAGTGACCCCACGATCTCTTGCAGGTGCGGGGCGAGCTGTGCGTGATCGTATACCGCTTCGGTGACGGAGATGATGTTCTGCTGTGCCTTCTCCCTCAATGTGCGGTGATGTTCGTTGGACACGGAGTCCAGCAGCGCGCCGATGCCAGATGCCTCGTTGTCAAGGCGGAAGTCTGCTGCCGTGAGCACCGGGACTGCTTCGCCGTGACTCTTGTACAAGTTAGCCAGGATACGAATCATGTCGCGCGTTTCTTGGGCATCGGTGGCGATCAGGACCTGCTCTTCAAGAAGGCGCAGCAGATGCGGCGCGAAGGGCCACGACTCGGTGAACTCTTTGCGCTTACGGTCATGTTCGGCAGGTGGAACATCGAGAAGGCGGAAGTACTCGGAAACGTGCTGCGCAATCAGAGAGTCGATGGTCCCATTCGCAATCTGCATGCGGTTGTCAAACAGGCGGTGCAGCAGCATCCGACGACGATCTTGCTGAATCCGCTCCGCATTGCCACCAGCCTTGAAATCGATGGTAACCGGATTGACACGGTGTACTTGTTGGTAGGCGTCACTACCGCCGTTACGCACTGAGATCACCAACACTAGAAGGTCTGGTCGCTCCTTGGCGATATCTGTAAGGATCTGGATGAAGTTGAACGCCCAGTTCTTCCACGGATATTGCTTGGTATTGGTCAGGCCGTCGAACCAAGTCTGGAATTCGTCCAGAAGCAGCATCGTGGGAGTGTGCTCCAGTAGTTCCACGATGAGTTTGTCAGATGGGATGTCGGTCTTCGCCGAGCCCATGCCTTCCCACTTGCCCTTGATGAATTCACCGCGCGGATGGCGCTCAAACAACAAGTCCCACAGAAACTTGTAGCGCTGACGGTGCAGGCTTTCGCCAATCACCTGCATTCCATCGCGCAGCGCGATCTTTCCGATGTTGGGGTCACCCAGCGTCGTCGCCCACGACTGGAGCCAAGCGCGAGTTGATGTGGCATCGTTCACCGAATGGAAGAGCGCGGCCATCAAGTGCGATTTACCGAGGCCGCGTTCGCCGATTACCACTACTGGACGCCCTTGGTCGGGGCCTACCGCTTCGATGCCTTTCAGCAGGTCATGGGTCGGGTACGTGATCTCCAAGAACTGCTTAGCCGTGATCTGTGTCGCACCAGTGTTCGAGTCGTTAGAGAGCTCAATGGCCGTCCCTTTAAGGCGCTTGCCCCTGAATTCCTCTCTCAATGTTAATCCAAGCATTGCTTTTCCACCCTCTTGGTTATTGGTTGACCTTGGCCATGCTGACTTGTCCGCTGCGCAGGTCAACGCACCGCTCGGTGCTGACAGTTTCCGGCAGGCGCCTTGACCATCCAGAACGGCAGATGTACCTGCATTTAATAGTGGCTAAGGATCGGTAATCCCCGACACAATAGGGCAAAAATCGCAAGGTGGCAATGATTAATGATAGCTGAGGGTTATCTGATACAGAGGGGCGCGGGTCTAGCCATGGTTTGGTACTCATCACGGCTGTTCCGGGCAGTTTCCGCGGTGGTGCTGGTGAGTGACCGCAGGGCATTGAAGAGAGTGGTGGACGATTTTATTGCTGCATCGGTATGGGGAGATGATCGCTCAGCCGCGCTGAAGCGTTTTAACAGATAGAGTCGAGGCGCACGCGCTCCAACGCCTTAAATAACAGGTCTACCTTGTATTTCAGGTGATGAAAATCGACCCATAGTTCTGCCAGGCCCTGCGGCTCAACGTCATAATAGCGGAAGGCGGTCGAGCGCGGGTCGACCTGGTGGAATTCCATTATGCGGTCACGCAGCCAACTTACATGGTCGGCGCGATACCGCCTACGGAGATAGGGATGCAACGCATCCCATAGGTTGCCCAACCCGTGTTGTTTTTTTGCCTCGGGTACCAATGCCTTGAGAAAGACCTCCAGAGCGTGCCTATAGCAGAACAGCACCGGATAGGCCGCCTCCCACGATTCCCTCTTTGCCAGCGCAGCCTCCAGCAAACGGTCGCCCGCCTCAGCGAATGCCCTGGCAACCTCAATCCCCTCCATTCCACCCATCCCAACCACAAGCGTGCCAAAATAGTATTCCTGCTCGCCGAGTCCATCAGGCGGATCCTCGAAAATCGGGCGGTTAAGGTCAAAAGGTTGTGTCGTCACGCCGCCTCCGGCCCACAGAGATATCCCGCGGGCTGATCTCCCACCGTCACAGTTTGGATTTATTCTGTGGTGCAAGACTGTTACAGACAAACGCGCGCACTTCAGGGCTCGATAAAGCCCGGAATCCGTTGATAAGCTGCTGCTCTTCTTCCGAAAGCGTAGCCTCAACTTCTTTTTCCTCAAAAAATGCAGCGATCGGTACAGACAATGCTATCGCAATTGCCTGCAGTCTGTCGGTATTCAAGCGGCTCGCGCCGCTTTCGTACTGTTGAATTTGTTGAAACTTCACATCAATTGACGAGGCCAACTGCTCCTGAGTCACACCTTTAGCCTTGCGAAACCCCCTAAGCTTTTCGCCAATCTCTTTACTGGTTAGTTTCTTTTTCATAGCCTCGCCTTTTTCAGCCCAGATTACAGTCAAGCAATGCGGAAATAAACTCGGCCTGGCTTGCATATGCTTGACAAATACAAGTACACCTTGTAGGCTTGTCCCTAACACCACCGTTGCCAGCTTAGCGATAACTTATTTTGCAGGGCGGATACGGGCATCTGTCTCCTACGGACAGTTACGCACGACTCATCGACCGTTGCGAATTCAGCCATCTGGCCAATCATGCTACTCGATCGTCAATCATTGACACTGAGGCAAAAATGCCATACTCGGACAAGGAAAAGCAACGGATTTACCAACGGGATTTCATGCGCGCGAAGAAAGCGAATAACCCCCGGTGGCATGCAGAGCTGACAAGACGAAAAAAACAAAACCGTCAGATAGTACAAGACATTGTCGCTCAGATCAAAAGGAGTTTTGGCTGCTTGCTGTGTACCGAAAAAAACCCTGACAACCTGCATTTTCATCATGTTCTGCCAGGCATGAAGCTCGCTACCATCTCTGATTTAGTCTCTAACAGAACAAAATTGGTATCTATACTCAAAGAGGTTGATAAATGCGTTTGTGTTTGTACTGCATGTCACAAGCATTTCCAAAAGACAGTCGACTACATCACAGGCAACATAAAGGATGAAAGGTGGTACACAGACTGGGGGTTGAACGAAGCACTAGAATGGGCTAGTATTCACCCACAGAGCAGGCTTAATAAGAACAATTTTTTGGAGGTGATCAAGGCTGTCGCAAAAAACTGTCAGTATCAAGATGTAAAACAGTTTTACCACCTGTAAGTCCAATACAGTCAAAGGAGGTGATACGTAAATGAAAGACACTCTTGAAAAAGAACTTGACAAAATACTCATCGGCGGACGATTGAAAGCAATCGGTGGCCAAGGCATTAGATCACTGCATAGCCATTTAAGCATATCAACTGTCCATCAAGTGGCTGAGGTGATCCTTAATCTTACAATTCCTATAACCAACTTCACAAGTAACCCGGATAAATACTGTGAACTATGGCACAAAGAAATTGACCAGGATATTCAGGGAATACGATCTATGCTGGAGTTACTCGAGCAGGCCTATCAAAAAGTCGACGTGACAATGCAACATGTAAACAAGCCCTGAGTACGTCTATGGTAACAGGATGGTAACAGGGGATTGTTCATATCACTCCCGCAAATCGTAGTGCCGCATACGGAATATTGGCCGGAAGTCTAAGCGAAACGTGCCGTTACAAGGCAGCTTGGGAGGTTTCGTGTGAATCAAATGGCGACACAGTGGCTGGATGATCTAATAGCTTACGAGGATGCTGGTGGTTGGATACCCGAGGACATAAAGGAAAACCTCTTCTGGTGTCTTAGTGTCCAAGACTTCACCATCACGATCTACACGGTGCGCTACAACATCCTATGCGACCCATTCGCATCGGCAATCGAATGGATCGAAGAAAATGGTCCTGACGAACCGGAACCGTGGACACCGAAACCAATTTTCGGTCTTTGACTATGAAGATAAGCGAAAAATCCATAACTGAACTGATAAATCGTGCGAGATCGCGACCGGGTGAGAACCTGGCCCTTGTTGCTGAGCGCTGGCAGACCTTGCGAGAGGTGCAATGGCCTTTCCTTCGGCATCTCGCTCGGTTATCACTTTCCACACCCGATCAGGCGGTCAGTAATGCTGAGATGTCACTTGTCCTTGAGAATGGCTCAAAGTTCCAGTGCTTTTCAGCTGACCGCCCAGATCAGATGCGGGGCCTTCATTTTACTGGCATCTTGCCCCTAGAGGAAATCACAGAGTCAGAGGTGATCACCCTCATCAAGGCGGGAATTATTCCGCCCAGGTACGTGCCGCCAACTCTACCCAATTGATCACTTAAACGCGGCTTCAAGGGGGATTCGCGCAATGGAGACAGAGCATGGCCGCAACCTGAACTGCAAAGCGAAGTGGCTTAAGTCAGTATCATGCGGGACCTGATCGACCGTTACCTGACCGGCTGCCAACAAGTTGCCATCGGCGAAATCCGCCCGAAATGCCGACCGCCACTGGGATCCCAGTGGTGGTCAGTTTTTTTTGTCGGCGGCGATCCGTTTGCTGTCAGTCGGCCAGCTTGGCCTCGTACTCCTCGATCAGGCGCCGGAAGGTCACCTCCAGCCCGGGGTTGGCCGCCTCTGCGTCGGCGTAGGCCGTGATCATGGCCGCCCGCACCGTTTCGGGCAAGATGCGCTCGGCGAGAGTGTAGAGGATACTGTTTTCTTTTTCAATATGGTCGCGCAGCAGGGCGCAATACCCTCTGGCGTTTTCGGCTAGTTCATCTACGGCGTTCTCGCCGGCCAGCAGGCGCTGCGCTGCGTCTTCAATGCCGCGAACGAAAGCGCGCCCATGGTCGTGCTCCATGAGCATCGCCGCGACTGGCGAGTTCTGTGCGGGCATACCATTGGCCACCAACGCCTTAAACAGCACGTCTTCTTCCTTTGCATGGTGAAAATGGTCGGCATAGAGCCTTATGAACGGCAAGGCCCCCTCCAGGAAAAAGTCCCAGTCGGAAAATTGGCCCGTCTCCACGAGGGCAACGTTCTTCTCCACCAGCGCAATCATGCGCAGGATGAGTTTGTGCTCTTCGACCATCATGGCCGTGACATTGGTCTTCATCTAAACCCTCCTATCCCTGCTTTGCCGAGGTTGTGGATCAGGTCGCATGGCGACCTCCGTGCTTCCAGTATGACCCTATTATAAGTGATTTTTTTGGTGCCAACTATGACCCAGGTCAAAAGGTTAGCCTATTTCGCCAGCCGTTCATGGCAAGAGGGCTTTCACTCTTACTGAAGAAGCGTCTGATTCTGAGCGTTAACGAAGGATACTTTGCGTTTCGTGGCGAGATATGTTAAGGAATCCCCACCCCGCGATGGGTTTACTCAGGGATGAACGAGATTGAAGGCGAACTGAAAAAGTGTGGTTGCACATTATAATGACGGGCCTTTGAGGGGGAAAGATGATTAACCGTGGATCGGAATGGCGAAGGTGGGAGCCGCATATTCACGCACCGGGAACGCTGATGAACAACCAGTTCAGCGGCGCTAATGCGTGGCACGAGTACCTGACGGCCCTAGAGCAGGCTTCTCCCGTCATCGAGGCCGTTGCCGTCACCGACTACTATGTGACCGATACCTACGAGGAGGTGCAGAAATATAAAGCGGCCGGGCGGCTCCCCGCCATCAAGCTGATCTTTCCGAATGTGGAACTGAGACTCGACGTCGCCACAGCCAAAGGCGGTTTCGTTAATCTCCACCTTTTTGTCAGCCCGGAAGATCCAGAACATATCGAAGAACTGCAGCGCCTGCTCTTACGCCTGCAATTCAACGTCATGCAGGATCGTTTCGATTGCACCCGGGCGGATCTCATAAGGCTCGGCAAAAAGGCCGATCCGAGCATCACAGACGATCGCGCGGCGCTGGCATATGGGGCAAGTCAGTTCAAGGTCAATTTTCAGCAGTTGCGCGAGGTATTTTCAGAGAGTGGATGGGCGAAAAAGAACATCCTCATCGCGGTTGCGGGCGGGGCAACCGACGGCACGTCTGGCGTGCGGGGAGCTGCAGATCAGACGATCCGGCGCGAAATCGAAGGCTTCGCCCATGTGATCTTTGCGGGTAGTTCAGCGCAACGAGAGTTCTGGCTCGGCCAAAAGGATCTCGACCCTGGCGAAATCCGGGCCAGATACTGCGGTCTGAAACCTTGCCTACACGGCAGTGACGCCCACAAGCTCGACGATATCGCCACGCCGTTCGGAGATCGTTTCTCCTGGATTAAGGGTGGGCTGGAGTTCGATGCGTTGCGGCAGGCGTGTATCGATCCCGGCGGCCGTGCGCATGTCGGTGCCGAACCGCCGGCGTCGGCCACACCATCGCAAGTAATCTCCGGAATCGAGATCCTTAACTCGCCTTGGATAAAGACACCGATCATTCCGCTCAATCCCGGACTAATCGCCATCATCGGCGCCCGCGGTTCCGGAAAAACCGCGTTGGCCGACATGATCGCAGCGGGATGCGATTCGATCCCGGACGAGGCCTGGAATGCTAAGAAATGGGCCAATCCTTCCTTTCTCGTGCGCGCTCGGCCCCTTATCGGCAATGGGATGGTCAAAGTAAGCTGGGCGTCGGGAGAGCCTAGCACACGCGCGCTCGATGGTTCTGATGCAAATGGACCGCTCAGCTACGAGCGCGTGCGTTACCTGTCGCAGCAGTTCGTCGAGGAGCTGTGTTCATCGAGCGGCCTGACGGACGGTCTACTGCGCGAAATCGAACGTGTGATCTTTGAGGCCCACTCTGACGACACCCGAGATGGCACGTTGGACTTCGCCGAGTTCCTTGAACACCGCGCGTCGCGTCATCGTCTCGCACGCGACCGCGAGGCCGAGGCCGTATCTCATATTTCCGAGCGGATAAGCACTGAACTGGAAAAGGAAAAACTTATTGCGGCGTACGTGGGGCAGGTCGCGCAGAAGGTGAAGCTTGTCGACGCCTATACGGCTGACCGTGCAAAGCTCGTTTCGGCCGGCAGCGAGAAGAGAGCTCAGCGCCATACCGACTTGGCGGGAGCAGCCAACCAGGTCAGAGCGAAGCTGCGGCAGTTAACCGGCCAGCGTCAAGCCTTTCTCGCCCTTCAGGACGAGGTCGAAGATTTGCGGCGTAATCAAGCCCCAGAAGCGCTGAGGCAAGCGCAGGCGCGCCATACGCATAGTGGCATGTCAGCGGAGCAGTGGGCCACCTTCATGTTGGACTATAAGGGCCCGGTCGATAGCGATCTCGACAAATACGTGAAATGGGTCGACGGCAAGATCGCCGAGCTCAAGGGAACGACGCCATTGCCGGGCGATGAGAACACGCCGTACTTTTCTGAAGACACCGACCTTGGCACGCTGCCACAGGCTTTGCTTGAGGCGGAGATGGCACGGCTGGAAAAGTTGGTCACCGCCGACAAGGAGGCACAGCGCCGATACAGGGCGCTTTCGGGCAACATCGCGACGGAGACCGCCGCACTGCAAACGCTCAACGAGAAGCTGAATGACGCCAAGGGTGCAAAAGATCGCGCACGTGAGTTGCAGACGCAGCGCGAAGAGGCCTATGGCAGGGCCTTCGATGCTCTTGTCGCGGAGCAATCGGTGCTGGAGGGACTCTATGCGCCTCTCATGGCGCGGCTCACTGCGGCCTCCGGCACGCTTAAGAAGCTTTCCTTCTCGGTCGCTCGCGTGGCCAATGTGGAGCAATGGGCGGCCGAGGCCGAAGACGGCCTGATCGACCTGAGGAAGGTGGGGGCTTTTCGGGGAAAGGGCACGTTGCTCCAGAAGGCAAATCAAGTGCTCAAGGGGGCTTGGGAAACCGGGGATTCGGCCGCTATTATCACTGCAATGTCAGAGTTCCGGCGGCTTTATCAGAAGGATCTGTTGGACCATTCCCCGGTCGCCCAAACAGATCAGGTGGAATTCCGCGCTTGGTCAAAGCGATTCGCGCAATGGCTTTTCAGCACCGATCACATCACGATCCGCTATGGGATCGACTACGACGGTGTCGATATCCGCAAACTGTCGCCGGGCACCCGCGGCATCGTGCTATTGCTCCTCTATCTGGCATTGGACGACAGCGACAACCGGCCGCTGGTAATCGACCAGCCGGAAGAGAATCTCGATCCCAAGTCGGTCTTCGACGAACTGGTACACCTCTTTATCGAGGCCAAGTCGCATCGCCAGGTGATCATTGTCACGCACAATGCAAATCTCGTGATCAACACTGATGCGGATCAGATCATCATTGCAGAAGCCGGGCCGCATCCGCAGGGCGCTTTGCCACCCATCACATATCGATCCGGTGGCCTCGAGAACTCAGAGATCAGAAAGGCGGTTTGCGACATTCTTGAGGGAGGCGAAGGCGCGTTCCAGGAGCGAGCGCGGAGGTTGCGCGTGAGGTTGGAACGGTGAGGATCTGGCGAGAATCCTTGGCTGGCCGCCGCGCACTCTCCCGTAGTGCAGCATAACAGCGTGGTCAGTCGCTGCTGGCCGTTCAGCGGACACAGATTTTCGTGCATGACGTCGCCGTAGACGAAGTCGAGAGTGATCCCCGGCCCGCCATCCACAGCAGAGCACAAGGCAACGAAACAAAAGAGGATGCAATGTGGAGGAATTATGGAATGACGCGGCTACTGCCCCGAGACCCAAGGTAGTCCTGGAGGGCCTCCCCAACTGCCTGGGCGATCTTCCGCTGGACCTCCGGCCGCGTGAGGGAAGCCTCCTCCTCGCGGTTCACGATCACCCCGCACTCTAACAGGACAGCAACCATGGAGTTGGACTTCAGTACAGCGAGCCCGTCCCTCCGGTAGATGCCCCGCGCCGGGTCCAGCAGAATGTGCCTTTCCCCGGGGATATCCTGGGCATGGTGCCAGGTAGGATGGAATCCCGCCTGGCGGAGCCGGTCTCCGATCGCCGCGGCCAAGGCCCGGTTCTCAGCTGCGAACCGGCCCCTGCCGGAGACGAACAGGGAGAAACCTGAGAATTTGTCACAGTACCTGAGGTGCTTTCCCTCATGCACCCAGGGCTGGAGAAACTGCTCTTGGACCGAGTCGTGGTGAATCGAAACCAGGATGTCCGTCTTGCGCCGGTGAGCTGCGGGGACACGCCCCTCCAGGGGGAGTTCCTGGTCTAGGTTGAGGATTCCCGCTGACAACTGCGGCACCTTGGCCAGTTCGCGTTCCAGAGCGAGTGCGACTTCTCTGTTGAAGCTGTACTCGCTCTTGCCGCGCGCACTGAGGGCCCCCCCCTTGGCGGGGGAGTGCCCGATGTCTATGGCGACTGTCGTTGCCACCTGCCGGCTGCCGGCCCAGACGGGCAGCGCCAGGCATGACAGCAGCAGGAACGCCAGAGCCTTAATGGTTTCGGATATCACGCTGAAGGATACTCTGTTTTTCATCCACGATCTTGAGGGAATCCCCCGTCTTCTGCAGGATCCACGTGTTGGCCGCAACGCCGTTGACCGCCTTATTGGCGTTATCTACGAAGAAGCTGAACTTGAAGGACACGCTTTTGCGCTCAGGGGAGCCGGGTACCTCCGCCACAGTGACTGAGCTGTTCCAGTCGCTGCGGCTTTCGCGCCAGCGCTTGAAATGGCTCGCCTTGTCCTTGCGGACCTCGGATTTGGTCACGGTCCCCCAGGCGAAGTAGTTCACCTTGTCCGCATAGAACGACATGATCTCGCCCAAGTCGTGGGAATCGGTAGCGCGCAGGAACCGGTCCACCATCTGCCTGGCTTCACGCGAGGACAGAATCAGTTCCGCGGTCGTGCTTACCGGTGCCTCCTCGTGTGCCACCACGGGCGTGGTCTCAGGCTGTGCCGCTTCGGCCGCCGGGGCAGGCGCACTGCCGCCGCGTACCAACCAGGCGTGGATCATGCTCTCTTTGGATCCGAAATCCGTCTTCCCGTCGAACATATTAACCGCCCAAGCCGTCAAAGACTTCTCGGTCGAGGTCCAGAAGGTATTTTCGCCGACGTAGGGGAAACCGACCTTCCCGAAGAACTCCCCTGGCTTGGCCCCCCCTCTACCCGCCATCTGCTCTAATTCCTCCTGGGTGGGGAGGCGCCAGTCGGAGAACCCGGCGTAGTTCATGGTGCGTGCCTCTTCAATGGCCTGGCTCCAGGTCATTTTCCGCTCGCTGATCGGGTTGTCCCGCATCCAGGTCAGGCCGGTCTGAGTGTCGAGCACCACCTGTTTTTTGACCTTGAAGCCAGAATTCCGCACCAGGTCCGCAAGAGCGCGGGCCTCCTTTTGCTTCTCCTTTTGCTCCTCCATATTCCGCCGCTCGAGCGCAGCATTCTCCTCGGCAATCCGCTGCTGCTGCTCGCCCTTTTCCCGCTCCCGGCGTTCCGCCTGCTCCGCCTGCTGTCTCAGGTACTCCTTTTTTACCACCGGTGCGAGCAGATACACGGCGGCCAGCGAGCCGAGCACGACCAGCCAGCCGTAGCGCTTCCACCAAATCTTGCGCTGCTGCTGCCGTTCGATTCTAAGGCGTGCCTCAAGTGCAACCGCCTGGCGGTGCCTTTCCTCCTCCTCGTCCCGCCGGCGCCTGGCCTCCAGTTCTTGGAGGGCCTTTTGCTTGCGCCGCTCTTCCGCCTGCTGCAATTCCTGCTGGCGACGCCGTTCCGCAGCCTGGCGCTCCTCCTGTTGGCGCCGTTCCGTAGCCAGGCGCACTTGCTCCTTCTTGGCCGCTGCTTCTTTATCCGCCGCGACGATGTTTTGCTCGATCTCATTCAGCAGAGTGTCGCCCAGCCAGTAGACGGCCGGGTACTTGCTCTGGAAGGTTCGCAGTGCCGAAAGGACCTGGTGGTCGTTTAGGTCGCGTAATTGTTCGATGGCATCCTTGTAGCTCCAGTCCCAGGATTCGACATCGTGTCCGATCGCCTGCGCCAGAAAGTAGCGGCCATAGTTGCTTAGCCCCTCGTTGATGCTGCTGTCATCCTTGAAGCGCGGAAAGTCGTCGAGGGCATCCGCAACGTAGTTGAGCAGGATGGAGAACTCCTTCAGCTCGCCATTGCCAGGAGCAAGGGAGGTGGCATGGTTGAGCAGAATCGCCGCCGGCCTGAACAGATCTTCGGCTTGGTTCTTCTTCCCTGCCTCCCACACCTCGTGGGCCAATTGCGCCAGGCGCTCTGCGACCAAGGTGCGCAGGTCCTCGTTATCGGTCGGAGTGAGCCTGCACAGCCGCCGGGCTACTTGGTCCACACCGGAGCTTTTACTCTCGAAGATGTCGACCCGGGCCAGAAACAGAAGCGCTTCTAGTGAGGTCAGGTCAAGTGTGTCGCTGACGGCACGCTCGGCCCAGGAACGGGCCAGCTGGTAGTTAGCGCCCTTGAGGTGGCACTCTGCGATCTCCAGGAAGTCCTTCAGGTTAAGCGGTTCCAAGCTGTGGGCCGCCTCGAATGCTGCGACGGCACGGGAGATCGTCTTGCCCCTGTTGCTGCTACCCTCCTCGAGCTGGGACGCCTGGATGCGCAGGGCGACCCCCAGGTTGCGCCAGTAGAGATGGGCGCTGCCGGCGCTCTCAGTGAGTTTCTCGAAGACCTTCACCGCCTCGGGATACTGCTCATTGTAAAGGAAGGCCAACCCCAGCCGGTTCTGCACCGCTTCCAGCGACGGGACCAGCAGGACCACCCGCTTCAGGATCTGGATCGCCTTGGTCCATTCCGCACGATCCTCATGGGCCGCGACAGAGGCCAGGAGCTTCTCGACCTCCCCGCCGTTTTTCTGCAGGTCGTCGTACTGGACGCGCGCCTTCGGATCTTGCAGCGTCTCGTAAGCGGTGACCACCCGCTGGTATCCCTCGGGGTCCTTCTCCGGGTGATGCTTTTTGATGGAGCGGTAGTAGCCGCGTTTGAGCTCCTCCTCGCTGGCATCCCTGGCCAGCCCGAGGATCTCGTAGTATTCGAAGGCCATCTAGCCCTCCAGATCGTACATAAGGTCGACCAGCCGGTCCCCTGCCGCGGTGATCTGCTGCTGGGCGTTGGCGGTCAGCGCCTGTTTCAGCTCGACCACGGCGGCGCCCAGCTGCTGCCGGGAACCGGCGGGTGTCCCAGGTAGCAGCCGCTCCGCCTTCTCGATGATCCCCTCGAAGTTGCGCGCCTTGTCGCTCGCCTTCCACAGCTCGCGCACCCGCTCTCCGGCCTCCGCGACCTCGGCGTCGTCCATCCGCCTGGAGGACTTGCCATAACTTATATGCACGCTCTTCCCCGTGCTCGGGATGGATGCCTTGATGAGTGCCAGTCCGTCCAGGTCGTAGCTGAAGTCGATGACCACCTGATGCGGGCGGCCCCCCACCGCCTTCGGGATGTCCCGGATTTCCGCGTTGAGACCGGTATCCTCGCACTCGTGCGGGAACTGCGCCTTCCCGGTGCGGTCCTGGAAAACGGAGAACTCCAGGGACTCCTGGTCGGTGAAGCGCAGGGTCAGGTCTTCGTAGCGCCGGGTGAAGGGGATCTTCTGGTTGCGCTCGATGAGCGGCTTGAAGACCAGCAGTTCGTTGTAGCCCACCTGGGTGCAGATATCGATGCCGAGGCTGAAAGGACTCACGTCGGTCAGGATGATCCCCTTTTCGTCGTCGATGAGCCCCATGGCCAGTGCTGCCTGGATCGAGGCCCCCATCGCCACCGCGAGGTCGGGGTGTACCCCCGAGCTGGGCTCCTTGCCGAAGAGCTCCGTCACCAGGTTGCGCACCGCCGGGACGTAGGTGGTCCCCCCCACCAGGAGCACCCGCTTGATGCTGCTGGGCCTGAGCTCCTTGGCCTTGAGCGCCTCCCGGACGCAGGCCCGCGCCCTTTGGAGCACCGGCTCGATTGCCTTCTCGAACTCGCCGCGCTGCACCTCCTCGTCGAGATCGACCGGTTTGCCGTTACTGGTGTGGAAGTTGGCGAGGTCGACCTGGGTGCTCATCTGGCTCGAGAGCTCGATCTTGGCCCGCTCGCAGGGGTGCTTCAGCTGCTCCCGGTGCCGCTGGTTCAGCACGAAATCCGGGTGGCGGCGCTGGAATTTGGCCGCGACCAGCTCGATCAGGGCGTCGTCGAACTCCTTGCCCCCCAGCAGGGGGTCGCCGAAGCTGCACTTGACGTCGACGACCCCTTCCATCATCTCCAGGATGGTGATGTCCAGGGTGCCGCCGCCGAAATCGAAGACTATCATCTGCTCTTCGAGGTCGAGGTTCTGGATCCCGAAGGCGAGGGCGGCCGCGGTCGGCTCGTTGATGAGCCGAAGAACGTTCAGCCCGGCGATCTGGGCGGCGCGCTTGGTCGCCTGCCTGGCGGCATCGGGGAAGTTGGCCGGGACCGTGATCACAACGTCCTTGATGACCGTGTTAAGCGTTCCCTCCGCGGTCTCCTTGAGTTTGCGCAGGATCAGCGCCGAAATCTCCTCGGGGCGAAAGGAGCTGCTTTCGGAAGAGTCCCCCGCCAAAACCCGTACCGACTGGTCGGTCCCCATGAGACGCTTCACCTCGCGCACGCCCCGCTCCGAGTCGGCGCGCCTGCGTGCGGCCTCGCCCACCACCGTCTCGCCACTGGGGAGAAAGGATACCAGCGACGGCACGATCGGAGTCTTGGTGGGAGGGTCGGGGATGACAAAGGGCTCGTTGTTGCGGAACACGCAGATTTCAGAGGTTGAGGTACCCAAGTCTATTCCAATCGCATAATCACTCACGTGTGCCTCCTGGCAGTGGTAGTTAGGTCTCCGGTTCAGGCTTGCACGGCGGCATCGGCAAAATCCCCCTCCGGGGCGAGCACGGGTTGGGGCTGGAGCAGGTGGGCGCCGTCTTCCACCTTGAGCGCCGGCCCATTGGAAACGACGACCTGCGCGGGCTTTAGGCAGCGGGCGCCGATGCGGAACCCGAAGTGCTCAACTCCGACTAGGTGGTCCTTGGCGACCTCGGAGGTCTCGCCCCCCTTCCACTCGTGGAAATGCTCATCGAACGGCTCGCCGGGCTTGGGCGCGATGACCTCGAATCCTAGCGTTTTCAGTTCCCGGGCCAGGTCCCTCGCTACCTTGTCGTAGGTCTCCAACTGTACCGGGTCTAGACCGTCGAGAAAGAGGCTGCGCTCCAGGTACTCGAAGAAGCGGACCACGCTTTTCTGCCAACCCTCCAGCTCGTCGCGCAGCATCATCCCCTGTTGCCTCTGCTCGATGAGGAGATCCTCAAGGGGCTTCCTAAGCGGTAGCATCTCCTCGACCCGTTTGGGCAGTTCTTCCCTCAGCTGCTGCACAATTTGGCTGTTTTCCTGGATGGCGGCCGTATTCCGATAGTATTCCTTACCTGCCTTGCGAATCTCGTCCAAGGCACCCGGCAGACTCGCTACGGCTTCCAGCTCCTCCCTGCGCAAGGAGGTCCAGACGTAAAGAAACAACCCCGCAGTCAGAAGGAGTGCCGCTACGGCAGTCCCTGCGATCTGCGCGGGAGCGAGTTGGGCATAGGAGGCGACAAGCACCGCGACTGCACCGCATACGCAGGCAAGCGGAGGAACGATTGTGGCGGACTTCAGCATCTGGATCTCCTTGTGGTTCTTGACGCCAATACTTGATGCAGTGAAAAAGACCCACACCACCGTATTTTGCATCTTAAATATTGGCCGGGATATTCATCTAGCCAAATCATTCAGAGACAGCAGGCGTATTGGCAAAAGGTTGTTCACATTCAGACATCGCTAAATTGGAGTGCGCATAATGAAGTGTTAATCATCTAATGTCAAGGCCGATTTCCCTTGTTCTACATGAGAAAAACGATGACTTTGACAAGATCGGCTCACTTGCTGAGAGACACACTTGTTTTCCATTCATCACATCGATGGCGTTTGTGCCATATTTGGAGACTGACGCCTAGCCTGATCCATTGCAAGTCTTTTTTGGGATCGATAAAATTCTGAGATCCGTTTGATGAGGTAATTTCAAACGAAGAGAGAAGATGCAGAAGGTGGATGTCGTGCAACGCGGCAACACCCTGTTCCGTAGGGTCACTTGCAGGTCGAGCAGTTCGTTCTCGAGAACGGCCTCCCCCTCCATCTGGGGCTCGCGGCACTAAGGCCCCCTTTCCCACTGGGCCACCGCCGCAGTGGCGGTGAAGTTGCCGGTCACGTTGGTCGCGGTGCACCCTATGTCGAAAAACTGGTCAATACCCATAATGGGGTAAGAGCCCGACTTGGGGAGGCTGATCATGTGAAGCGTGACGGACACCAGTGAAGAGAGAGCCACACCGGCCATCCCCTCGCTGTTGATCATCAGCGCCTCCTGTGGCTCCCAGTGAAAAGCACTCTGCCGGAATTTTCCAGGTGCGGCATTATCGGTATAGTGTAGAGAGAAATTCGGTACCCTACCGACTGTATCATGCCGTTTATTCATTCATTTAATTTTTCGGTACGGAATCTGGTGGTGATACTCGCACGCCGACCGTTTCCATCACGCCAAGGAGGAGGATATCCTCTTCGAGGCGCTCATCGAGAACGGCATGCCGCGGGCCAACAGCCCGGTCGCCGCGATGCTGATGGAGCACGACCAGGGACGCGCCTTCGTGCGCGGCATGGAGGAGGCCGCCACCAAGGGGCTCGCCGGCGAACCGGGGCAGGACGCTGCGATCGTGAGTAACGCCCGCGGCTACCTGGAGCTTTTGCGGGAGCATATCTCGAAGGAGGATGAGATCCTCTATCCGCTGGCGGAGCGGGTGCTGCCCGCCGAGCGGCGCGAGGCGATCGTGCAGGGGTACCGGAAGGCCGAGGAGCAGGCGGCGCAGGGCCTGGAGGCGCATTACCGGGCGATCGTGGAAGAGTACGAGAGAAAGCTGGGATAATCTGAAACAAATCAATTAGCCACGGAGACACGGAGGGCACGGAGAAAGTCAAAACCAAGAGCTTGAGGGTAAATCTGAACCGTGCCCACCTGAAATGCTCCTGACACCTTGATACAAAGAAACCCGGTAGAGCGTTGTCGCTGTACCGGGTTTCTTTGTTATTCCGTTTACCTGACTCATTGAAGTACGACGTATCCCGGTCGTTTTGTCTTTGACTTTCTCCGTGTACTCCGTGTCTCCGTGGCAAAAAAGTTTTGCCTGGCTCCTGCACTCGTCTTAGGTCAGATTGTCCTCGACCCGGATGAAGTTGCTCTTCTCGCGGATCACGTCGAAGCCGTCGATCTCGGCCAGGGCGCGGCGCACATCCGCCTCGCGCGCCTCGTGGGTCATGATGACGATCGGCACGGTCTCGCTCGCGCTCCTCGCACTCTGCACCATGCTCGCGATGGAGATCCCGCTCGACCCGAGCGCGCCGGCGATGCGGGCCAACACGCCGGGCCGGTCCAGGGCCTGGAAACGGATGTAGTACTTGGTGACGATCTCGCCGATCGGCTTGATGGAAAGCTGGGCCACTTTCTGGTCCAGGTAGCCAAGCGGCGCGCAGCGGCGCGAAATCCCGGCCTCCAGGTTGCGGGAGAGATCCACCACGTCGCCGACGACGGCGCTCGCCGTGGCGTCCATCCCGGCGCCCCTGCCATAGAACATGACCGGGCCGATGAAGTCTCCGGTGAGCCGGATGGCGTTGAAGACGCCGTGCACGTCGGCCAGCGGGTAGTCGATCGGGATCATGGTCGGGTGCACCCGCGCCTCGATGCGGTCACCGTCGCGCTTGCCGATCGCCAGCAGCTTGATCCGGTAGCCGAAGGATTTGGCGAAATCGACGTCTTCCGAGGAAACCGAGGTGATCCCCTCCGAGTAGATGTCCTTCAGGTCAACCCTGGTGCCGAAGCAAAGGGACAGCAGCAGGCAGAGCTTGTGCGCCGTGTCGACTCCCTCGATGTCGAAGGTCGGGTCCGCCTCGGCGTAGCCCAGCTCCTGGGCGCTCTTCAGCACGCCGGCGAAGTCGGCCCCTTCCTGGGTCATGCGGGTGAGGATGTAGTTGCAGGTGCCGTTCACGATGCCGAGCACCGTGGAGAAGCGGTTGGCCGCCATGTTCCCCTTGATGGCCGACAGCACCGGAATGCCGCCGCCAACCGCCGCCTCGAAGAGGACCTCGACTCCGTGGGCCCGGGCGGCCGCGTAGATCTCCTCGCCGTGCACCGCCAGGAGCGCCTTGTTCGCGGTGACCAGGTGCTTGCCGTGGGCGATCGCCTTGAGGGCGAAGCTGCGCGCGGGCTCGTAGCCGCCGATCAGCTCGATCACCACGCTGATCTCAGGGTCGGTCAGCACCTCGTCGGCATTCTTGGTGAGGTGGATCCCCTCAGTGCAGACGCCGCGGTCGGTCGTGATGTCCAGGTCGGCGATCGCCTTGATGGAAACCTGTGATCCGGTCTTCTCCTCGATGAGGCTCGCGTTTTCTTTCAAGAGCTTAACCACGCCCGCGCCGATGGTGCCGAAACCGAGCAAACCTATCTTTATCTCTTTCATAATACCTCGCATTAAGTATGGAAGTTTACTCTGCGGAACCCGACCTGCCTCTACGTCTTTCCTTAAACATCTCTTCCCCTTGGCAAGCTACCCCTGCCCTTTGCGAGAGGGCTTGGCCGCCGAAGCCTTGGCGCAGGCGGGGCGCCGTTGGGGCTTTGCCCTGCCGCCCGGGCTGCTCCGTGGAGACTCCCTCACCCCTGCCCCTCATCCGGGGGGCGAGGGGATTAGTCTAGTCAAGGGGAGTTACGGCGGGGATTGTTGCGATGAATAGTCACCCTGGGCGGGGGACGCCACCATGCTTACGCCCTGTGAGGGGATGAAGCGAACTCTCCTGCTACGCGGCCGCGGCGCCTGCATCCGGCGAAATGCTGCCGGGCAGCTAAGCGCTATTCCTTATCGGTGACGCTGGAGGCGATCTCGTCCAGTATCCCGTTCACAAAGGAGGCGGAGTCTTCGGCGCCGAACTTCTTGGCAACCTCGATCGCCTCGTTCATGGTGACGTTCTTCGGGATGTCGGGCCGGTACAGCAGCTCGTAGACGGCGAGGCGCATGATGTTCAGGTCCACCCGCGCCATGCGCGACATGCTCCAGTGCTTGGACTTCTCCGCGATGCGGGCATCGATCGTCGCCAGATTGGCGATGACGCCGTTCACCAGCTCGGAGGCGAAGGCGAACGCCTTGGAATGGATCTCGAGGGTCGGCTCCTCACCCTCTCCGAAGCTCTCCATGATCCGCTTCAGGGTGAAGCTTGCGTCCTGCGGTACCAGGTCCTTCGAGTAAAGCGCCTGCAGCGCCAGTTCTCGACCTTCTCTGCGTGCACTCAATTATCCATCTCCTTGAACAGGTTGGCGATCTCGATGACGGTCATCGCCGCATCGAACCCTTTGTTCCCCGCCTTGGTCCCGGCCCGCTCGATAGCCTGCTCGATGGTGTCGACCGTCAGGACGCCGAAGGCAACCGGCACGCCGGTTTCCAGCGAGACGTGGGCGATCCCCTTGGAGACCTCGGAGGCGACATAGTCGAAGTGCGGCGTGGAGCCGCGGATGACGGCGCCCAGGCAGATCAGGACGTCGTACCTGCCGCTTTTGGCCATTTTCTGGGTGGCGAGCGGGATCTCGAAGGCTCCCGGGACCCGGGCCACGGTGATCTGGGAGTCGTCCGCGCCGTGACGGATCAGGGCGTCGAGTGCGCCCTCGAGGAGCCGCTCCCCGATGAAGCTGTTGAAACGGCCGACGACGATGCCGACCCTGAGCCCCTCGGCGTTCAGTTTTCCATCGATGAATTTTGGCATAAGACACTCCGGTGTAAGAACAGGTTCAGGTTTCCGTTCGCTGCGCTCACAGGTTAAGGTTGAGAAAGATGACGTGGAGCAGGGAGGCGGGTGGCCGGGCGGAACATCGCTCGACCTCAACCTTGACCTCAACCTGCCTCTATATGTTTTCCAGCAGGTGCCCCATCTTGTCGCGCTTGGTCTTGAGATACTTCACGTTGCTCTTGGAGGCGGCGATCTCGATGGGTACCCGCTCGACGATGTTGATGCCGTACCCCTGCAGCCCGACCAGTTTCTTCGGGTTGTTGGTCATGAGCCGGATCTTCTTCACGCCGAGGTTCACCAGGATCTGCGCCCCGATGCCGTAGTCCCGAAGGTCGGCCTTGAAGCCGAGCGCCAGGTTCGCCTCCACGGTGTCCTGACCCTGGTCCTGCAGCGCGTAGGCCTTGAGCTTGTTGGTGAGGCCGATGCCGCGCCCTTCCTGGCGCATGTAGAGGATGACGCCGGTACCGTCCTTCTCGATCTGCTCCATGGCGCTGTGCAGCTGGTCGGCGCAGTCGCACCGGATGGAACCGAAGACGTCGCCGGTCAGGCACTCGGAGTGCACCCGCACCAGGACCGGCTGGTCGCCGCGGATGTCCCCCTTGACGAGCGCCAGGTGCTCCAGCTTGTCGATGTCGTTTTCGAAGGCGACGGCGCGGAAGGAGCCGAACTGGCTGGGGAGCGCCACCTCGACGGAGCGGCGCACCAGGGTCTCGTGCTTCAGGCGGTAGGCGACCAGGTCCGCGATGGTGCAGACCTTGATGCCGTGCTCCTTGGCGAACTTCTTCAGCTCGGGCATGCGGGACATGGTGCCGTCATCGTTCATGATCTCGCAGATGACTCCGGCAGGCTCCAGGCCTGCCAGGCGCGCCAGGTCGACGGACCCCTCGGTCTGCCCGGAGCGCACCAGCACGCCGCCGTTCTTGGCCCGCAGCGGGAAAATATGCCCCGGCCGTGCCAGGTCGTGGGCCACCGCATCGGGGGCCACCGCGGTCAGTATGGTGTGGGAGCGGTCGGCCGCGGAGATGCCAGTGGTGACCCCCTTTTTCGCCTCGATGGAGACGGTGAAGGCGGTGCCGAAAGACGAGTTGTTGTTCTGCACCATGGGCGGCAAGTCGAGCCGGTCGCAGCGGTCGGCGGTCATGGTGAGGCAGATGAGGCCCCGGCCGAAGCGCGCCATGAAGTTGATCGCCTCAGGCGTCACGCACTGCGCCGCCATGGTGAGGTCGCCCTCGTTCTCCCGGTCCTCGTCGTCCACCAGGATCACCATCCTGCCGGCTTTGATCTCTGCGATGGATTCCTCAATGCTTGCTACTGACATATCTTATGACCCCTGTTAACCTTTGATGCAAATGAGAATTTATGTCACATAATCTCACATTATGCTTTATTGTTTTGTAACCATCTAATTTTGCTACAGGTCAGAATACCCCCAGCTGGGTCTGGGTTCGCTATGGGTTCGCCAGTTAATTGTTGCCCAAGTTCAGGTACCACGCCCTAGACGGAAGACAATATCAAAAAAAGGGGCGGAATGGAAACTGTTTCTCCGATTCAGCTATTACGGCTGCTTCGCCTGGCCCCGTTCCGCCGCTTCCAGGAGCTTCGCTACCGATGAGTCCGAGAGCAGCCAGCCGCGCCAGGGTGCCGGAGTCCCCTTCTCCAGGCGGATCGCTTGCGACTCGGGCATCACTACCTGCGGCGGTGTCGACTTGAACAGTGAGCACCCGGTCAATGCGCTCAGTAACAGCAGCAGCGTTACCTGCCGTGATGTCCGCCCTGCCCTGCTGAACATTTTCATCATGAACCTCCTGTGCCCTAGCAGGCGCAGCTGCCTGCCAGACATGAAAGAGTGCAAGAAAGATCGACCCCAGAATTGTGATGATGGGCCCGATGCTCGCCAGCATTAGGAGCCTGCCTGGTTCTGGGAGGCTGCGGCGTCAACCAGGGTAGTTTCCAGGGCGTTGACCGGCTGTGCCTTAGTCAGCGCTTCCGGCAGCTTTGCGGCGACCGTGGAATCCACAATCGTGGAAATGGTGCTGACGAGTTGGGCCTCGACCTTCGGGTCTTTCTTCCCGATGAAGTAGCAGATCACCGCGACGAAGACAGCTATGGCCACCGTCTCCAGGTTGATTGAGCCCGTCTTCAGATACGGCTGCAGGAGCACTCCGATTGCGCCGAGGATACCGAGGACATTGGTCATGGCGTTGGGGGTAACGACGGGGACCGGGATGACAATTTGATTCTGAGCCATGATGCTTCTCCTTTTGATTGTGAGCTTACGCTCGGTTGACCATATCCGCCGGGTACTTCACCGGATCTTTCGCGTGGAGGGCCTGGTAGAACTTCACCGCCTGTTCATGGGCCGCCTTGACGAGCTGCGCCGGATCGGCGGAGTTGACTGCTGAGAGTGTAGCCGGACCGAACTTCCCGTCAGCAAGTGCACCTACCGCGCGCTGCAGAAGAAGAACGCATTCCTTTAGGCCCATGTTGACGCCCTTGTCGAAGGCCCAGTTAGCCACCGGTTGAGCGTTGATCTGCCCCATCCAGGGTGTCCAGAAGTTCCGACGATAGAAGTCCTGGACCTTTCCGATTAGGTCGGGATCTTTTCGGAGCTCCGTGTTGATCTCTGCCCGGTTCAGCCCATTGGACTTGAGGAAGTCAATCTTCGCCCATCCCTCCCACCCGGGCCAGTAGGCGCGGTTGATGCCGGCGCAGACCTCGGCGCCATTGTTGTCCTGGGCGAACCCGGGGAAACCCTCGTTTACCAGTGTTGCTTGAAATGCCGGGTTAAACTCGGCCATCGCCGTAAACCTCCTTTAGTTGCCAGTGAGAGACCTGAGAGGAACCCAGGTACCGGGACTCCCCGTTACAGTACAGAGCCAGTCAGTGATGACATACTTGCTGCCCGCGGTTCCGGTCTCCACTGCCGTGGTGTTTTGGACCTTTGTCCCCTTGTAATAGACCGTACCTCCCGAGGAAGGAACGGAGCTCCTGTAGTTGTACTTTGCGTTCTGCTCGATGAAAACATTCGTTCCTGAGACGCAAATAACGAAGATGTCGGTATCGAAGTAAAGTAGGCCGACTGCCTGATTTCTCCGGACATAGAGAAAATCCATCGCCTGATTTGCCGATGCGACCAGGGGGATCTCCAACAACTGGTAGGTCTGGGACGTCCCCCGGTCATCGATGACTTTGTTCCCCTCAAAGGTATAGTAAGGATTTCCCGACCTGACCATCATCGCCGAGAGGGTGGAGGTATTAACGCAGTTGTTGTTTTTGAAGGTGTTATCCAGGACCCTGACATGCGAAGGGGTTACGGTGTAATCCGTTCCGCTGAAAACATCGATCAATAGGCCGTAGTTCGGGAACCCTTTGACAGAGTTATGCACGATGTCCACGTTGAGCATTTTGCCAAAGATATTGATTCCGGAGCATCCCGCGCCGGAAGAAAATGTTGAGCCGCCTCCATCAAGGTTATTGTGGGAAAGCTCGACCCCGTAAATTATAGCCGCACTGTTGATCGAATAAACCTGGATACCAGGGCCCATCCAGACATAAGCGGAATCGTGAAGCGACTGGTTGAGAACCGTGTTCAGAGATACAACGATGTTTTTAAGGTTCCCGGTCGCCGCGACAACGCTCGTACCGCAAATCATGATGCCGCCGGCTGCCGGTAGGCCCTGCCAGCTTTCGCTGACCTTCCCCATCCCGTAATCGATAATCTTATTGCCGATGAGGGAAAGGTTGTTCCCGCGCGCGTAAATTCCCACGGCATAACTGTAGATGACGTTGTTGAACGACAGGTTGATGCCTGAGGAAATGTTGTAGGGCGCGCTGTTGTAGTCGGGATAGATATAGATCCCGTGAACACATTCCCTGACGGTGTTCGCTACCGCCAGAATCTCGGTAACGTCAGCCGAATTCTGGCCCTCGAAGGCAATCCCGTACCAGCATCTGGTCGCCGTGTTTCCCGTAAAAATGAGCGGGGTTCCCTGGTTCGGTAGAGCATCGTTACCCCATCCGCAGGGTTCAACATGGAAACCGACGTTGCAGCGGTTCGTTGTGCCCAGAGTGAAACTGGGCGGCATCGTCTCGCGCTGCCCGATCACGGTATTGCCGATGATCCGCCAGTGCCCGATGGGTCCGGCGTAGGTCATGCCCCCGCCCATATTCCATGCCTGGAAGTTGAAGGCGTTCCCGTCATGGATATTGTTCGCGCTCGCGACTACTGCGTAAAGAGCGTCCACGGTGTTGCCCTGGGCCAGGAGGTCGAAACACCCAACCGCCGATATTCCAGCGTGCTTCGCGTTTATGGCCCTGACATTGAGGATCTTGACGTGGTCGCAATTCTGGATCCAAAGGGCTCCCCTGCCACTACCGACCATACTCGACCAGGCCGAATCCCAGGCCGGGGTCACTCCGGTCATGTCGAGCGTCAGGTTCTCAACTCGGATGTTCTTATACCTGGACGACCCGGTCGCGTCGGGAATGTTGTTGATCTGCAGGAGGCCATGGCGGGAAGAACAGGTCCCATTATCCATGGCGTAAAGACCGGCCCCCTCGTCCGCGGTGATCGTCACGTTATTGCTGTTGATCACGTCATACTTCGAGGTAGCGAAGATCGCCAGGAAGTGGATATGCCCGCCGCCGCTTGCCTCGATACAGCGGTACATCAAATTCAGGGCCGCCTGGTTGTCAATGACGGTTCCCGACTTCGCTCCCCACCATTCCGGGTAAACCTTTTCCACCGACTCGGGATAGAAGGTGATGGCTCCCGCTCCGCCAAAGACCTGATAGGGACCTGCGGTCAAATGCCCCGAGATCGTCAGCGCGCCAGCATTGTTGATCATCCCCCCGGGTAAGACCTGGATGTCTGATGTAAGGACGCTGGGAACCGTATTCCATGCCGACGAGATCACCAGGCGCTTACCTGAAGCGGCAGCGGCCGCATCGGCAAGAGCCAACGTGGAATAGGAAAGCGCATCAAGGGTTGCTCCTCCCATCGCGGTCATGTCGGGAGGGGGGATCAACGAGGCGTTGCCGTTCGTGTCGAAGCCGAGGACCGTCCCCGCCCGGGTCACCTCGGGGAGATCGGCTCCGGTAGCGCTCGATAACGGAAACCTGATAGCCCGGTTCGCTAGATCATTCACCTGCTGCAGCTGCATGACGATCCGGTCGTAGGACTTTTCATGGGAGGATGCGAAGAACGGGCCCCCTTCAGGGAATACCGCCGGCTGGGTCAGCGACATTATCCTTTGCACGACCAACTTCTCGCCGAGATTGATGGCGGAGATCAGGTTCACATCCCCGCCCAGGTTCCCGGTATATCCGAACAGAGTATAATCCGTGGTCTCGGCGAGCGGAATGGTGTTCCTCGAAACATCAATCTTAGACACCAAGATGTCGGAGTTCTGATTGAAATTGAAGGTGAACGAGAAAGGCCCGGTGCTCCCACTCCCCAGAAACGTTGCTTTGCTGCTGGTTGACGTCAAACTCATTTAGACCTCCAGGTCAATGTTTGGTGGAGACTGCGATGATAATTGCCACTATTGCGGAAATAAGGGCAGTCGTTACTGCCCCCCAGAGGCCTGAGTTACGAGTCTTGGCCAGCTCGATCGGGGCCTGTTCCAGCGCCTGCACCCGGATAAAGAGGATATCGTTGACGTGCTTGCGGTCTGCCACCTCGATTTTAAGAGTCTCAACCAGCCCATCGACCTTAGCGCCCTGGACGGCGATATCGCGCATGAGCTTGTTATTCTCCTTCTGCCCTTCCTTGATCTCGTTCACAGCATCGGCGATAGTGCTCACGGCCTGGTTCATCATCGCCATGTTAATTTCCTGGCGACATGCAGCAGGTGTCCCCCGATCGTCTTCAACCTGCAGTCCCCCCTGGAATAGACAAACCGCCGAGTTTTCTCCCATAAGCACTCCCTCCCGAGCGTTTTCCGCCACCTTAGTCATCTTCGACTCCACGCCGCAATATCACCTGCAACGGAATTAATGTTTTTTGCGCCTATAGAGGATATCCGCCAGGGGACTCCAGGGGTGTTCCGGAGTATAGTTCCCGGTCAACACGTCATAGAGAAACTTCCCGGTAATGTTCATCTGGCTCGAAGGCAAGCCGAGCGCCCAGCCTCCGGCATTGGTGGCGGACCGGGACAACTGCTCACCTGTAGCGTTGCCCTGCTCATACTTCAGCGCTGTGATGGGGAGGTCCTTCATATCCTTTGCCATGTCGAGCATTGGGATACTTGAGAGGTGGTAAGGCTCGCCCGTGATGTGCGACTCCAGCCCCTTGCCGACCTCGCGCACGATCGGAATACCAGCGGACCATTCAGTCGAAATCTTGGCCAGCAGCCAGGCTCTCCACTTATCCGCGTCCTCCCCGATCGCCGGGGCCTTACCCTGCAGGAGCGGAAAGAGAATAGCGTTGGCGAGGTAGTTGCCGATGAACACCCGCATCATCAGGGGCGTTGCCTGGGCGAGTCCGGTAACGGCAGCTTTGCCGGTGGCCTTCGCCACGTCCATTTCATTTCCGGCCGTGTTGACCGCGTTGATGTACTGGTTCAGGTTGACGATGACGGGTCCCATCCACTGAGTGAAGTTCCGCATGATGGGATTGCTCTCCGCAGGAGAGAGGTCCATAGCGGACCCCGCTTCATTCGTGGTCCGGATCACGCTGTCTGCGAAACGCGCCGCGCGCTGGTGAGCCTCCGCCGGCGGTAGGTCCTGGTACATCTGCTCCATCCCCTGCTTGTACGCCCCGGTGAAGGTAGCCACGGCCTGCATCTTGTAGAAGTGGGCCTTCAGCTCCATGCCGAACTTGAACACCGTGGACATCACGTCATGCTTCCCGGTCAACCGGTTCATCGCCTCTACGAAGTTCTGGTTCACGTTCTGCTCGATGTGCTGATAGTACTGGCTGTTATCCTGGGCGAACTGCCAGGATTCCCCGGGGCTGTTGACGGTGGCCGCCAAGGCGCCGTGCACGATGTTCTTGATGTCGAGCTGCTGCCACGCCTGCAGGAAGACGGCGTTGACAGACTCGGCGAAGGCGTTGGTGATCTTGTAGGAGATATGCATGGCGGTAGCGCGAGACCTGGTGAAAGCAACCGCTCTTTCCCAGTCGCTCGCCCCGGGCCCCGCGTTGGTCGAGTTATAGGAGACGATAGACTGCAGCCACTTCTGCAGACGCAGCGGCATCTCTTTGCCGTACATCTTCACCAAGGCGGCCTTGACTGGCGCGATCTTGGTTACTTCCCCAGCATCCCCGATCACCTCCTGCAGGCCGGAAAGAATCCGGTTGGCCTGGTAGATCGGTTCCCGATACGCGATGTCGGTGATGACGTCATTCAGGTGGCGCGTGGTAATGTTCTGCCAGTCGGTGCTGACCGGATAGGCGGCCTCTGTGCGGGCGATCAGGTGCCCGCGCTTGGTAGACGCCCGGGAGAAGGAGTCGGCGTACTGCTTCAGGTTGAATTCCTCCTGAGAGTTCACCTGCTGCTCGCCGGCGCGGGATGCCTCGGAAGCATAAACCATCGGGAAATAGCCGCCGTCATAGGTCCCGTAGGGCGTCACGACCTTACGGAGCTCCACCCACTCAGGCTCCAGTCCGTTCCACCGTTTCGCCAGTTCAGCCATGTGGGGCTTGAGCTTCGCCATCTGATCCCAGATATGCTGCACTAGGTCCCAGTCGCCCTTGGTAAGAGTACGGGTGATCTCGGAAACGGCGTCAGCGGAAAGGGGCTTGCCGCGCTCGTTATTGGCATCGTAGTAGCCGCCCCGGGTGACCTTGTCGAAGTTGGAGTCGCTCCCGAAATGCATAGCCAGCCCGATCAGCTGGCTGCGTGAAAAGTTCCGGTCTAGGGATTTGATATAGATACCAGCGGGATCGTGGATGGCCTTCGCCTGCTCCTTCGGCATTCGATCCAGCATCTCCACGGTGCCGAAGAGGACCTGCTGCAGGAGATCGTTGAACTTCGCCTGACCGTCGAGTAACGGGTTCCAGATGAAATCGTGCATGGGGCCATCCGGGCCACCGTCGATGCGGCCGAAGACGTTCAACTCCATCCTCTCCAGTCCAGAGAACAGACCGCCGATAGTTTTCCCTGCCTTTTCCCAGCCGGTCATGGAGGTACGGTCCAGGTGATCCGGCGCGGAGTTCTGCTTACTGGCGTGGATCCTCGCGGCCATCTGCTCCTGGACGTCGTGCAGCTGCTCGGCGCGCTGATCGCTGCGCACTCGGTTGACCGCCTGGACGACATGCATGATCGACTTCACCGAGTCGTAAACTCCGCGCAGCTCGTCAACCGGGATATCTCGGTAGTTGGCGCGGTAGGTCGGGTCGAGTAGACGCTCGTCAACGGGGATCTCCCGGCCATCGTGCTCATCGGAGAAACGCTGGAGGTACTCAGCGAGGGACTCCCGATTCTGGAGCTCGATGTTGCTGACCTTGACGAGCTCGTAGCGGTCAAGAATGCCGCGCACCTGGGAGAGCATGTCCTGCGAGGCCTTGCCGACTCGCTGCAGCGTCTCCAATTTTCCGGCCTTCACCAGGTATCGGTACATCTTGTCAACCTCGTCCCTGGTAGCTGCCGCCTCCTTATAAAGGTAGTGGTTCAGCAGCTCCTTGAACTTCGCCTCAGACGCCGCGCCCCAGTCCTGCTTACCAGCGGCCTCAAAAGCTTCCCTGGACGCCTTGCTCTCGGCGCGTGCGTAGATCTGCGGCATGATGTCGCGCTCCCGCTTCCCGGCCATGGTCGCCGCGGCAATGCTTTTGAAGTACTCCGCCGGCGGGATGGAATCCTTCACATATTTCCGCCCCTGCTGCGCCGCTTTCTTCGCAGCACTCGCCTGGGCCTTCAGGTCGTTGATCTCGGCCTGTTTGGCTCCGCGCTCGATGGCCAGTGACAGTTTTGACTCTGCTTCCTTCCAGCGGGCGTTATAGTCGGCTTCCCGTTTCGCCTGGTCCGCATCGACCTTGCCCGCCTTCTTCGCGGCGTCGACCGCCGGTCCCGCCTCGGAGGCCTTCCGCTTGAGGACCTTCAGTTCGGCGCGTAAAAGGTTCCCGTGCTCGTCATTATGGACCGCCTCCAGGGCCTTCTCCGGGAGCGAGCCGTCCGTTAGCAGGTTTCCGTGCTCCTGATCCATACGGCGGGCGGCCTCATCCCGGACGTAATCCTTCATCCTGGGCGCCTCCATCATCCGCTTCAGCATCTCGTCTCCGGAGGAGAACCCGAAGTGCTGAGCTATATCGTCGGGAGAAACGCCACCCTCCCGCGCGTACATGCGTCCGAAGCCGCGGGGCATCCCCTTGACGAACTCTTCGCCGTACATGTCGACTAGGGCCTGACGGTCCATCTTGACGGGAAAATCTTCCCCGTTGAACTCCTTCCCCTTGGTCAGTGCCTCGAATGCCTGATACACCGGTTCCCGTTGCGCCTCGGCGGTCACCTCTTCCTTCTTCTTGTCGAGAGTTTCCTTCCACCACTTGGTGGTTTCCCTGGTCTTCTCCTTCAGCATGTCGCCGAGCAGCTTGTCGTGAGCCTTCTGCATGTCCTTGGCGCCCATCTTTGCATAGGCGTCGAACTCCGCCTTGCTGACGCCCATGTCCTCGGCCGTGGCAAAGAGCGGCTGGTAACCCTGCTGCTTCCTGGCGGCCGCGATCTCTTCGTCGGTAGCGAGCAGCCGGTCGAAGACGCCACGTACATCATCGGAGAGTTTCACGTCGGAGAAGTAGGTCTTCATCTTCCGGTAGACCTCGGAGAGCCAGAGGCTGAACCGCGTGAACGCCCCCTGCAGCTCCGGAGATGGCGCCTTGCCTTCCCCGAAGTAGGCCTCACCCATCTTTGCGAACGCCTCATGCTGCTCGGTGGTCAGGGAGGCGTAGTCCTTGGCGCCCAGTTTGGTCAGGATCGCTTGGAAGTCGTCCTTCAACTGTTGCGGGGCGTCCTCGTGCTCAACGTCGCGCGCCATGCGCTCCAGGAACATGTGGGAGGTCTCGTGCAGGAAGGATGAGAGATCCGCATGCTCGAAGAACTTCATGTTGAAGCCGGGATGATCCGGAGAGAAAGAGAGGCTGGCGCGCGGATCGTCGCCGCCCTGGTAGAGAGCCTTGACGTCTTCAGGAGGGTGCGATACTATTATCTCGGGATTCCCGCCGTCGCCATGGGCGTTAGAGAGCAGGGTTCGGGCAACCGAATCAGAATCTTTCGCGGCGGGATACCTTCTTGCACTCGCCAAAGATAGCGTCTTCTTCCCCGTTCTAACCTCTTCCACTACCATCAGAGTCCCATCAGGCATCCGCTTCACCGAGGCGATCAAGTCTTGTCCGCGGCTATTCTTGGCACCGTGCGCGATAGCGTCGGGGGAAAGAAGAACCTCCGGGATAGCTTTGATATCTTCCGGCCTCATGACGAGTTGGCCGCGGGCCTCCTCTCTCTTAGCGTTCCCATGCTGGGCCAGGATATGCTTCACTGAATACATGTCAGCCTGGTGGTGATAACCGGCGATATCGATCGACGGAGCAACCGCTGAGACCTTCCAGTCGGGCACAGGGGCGATGTCAATTTTCTTATTGGTGTTGGATTCACCCACGGCCATGTCGTGGAGCTCACCCATTTGTGCGCCGGCATCCGAGATCTTCTCCTGGTGCAACTCTCTCTGCCCCTGCAGGTCGCTACCTGCAGCCTTGGCTCCGGTGATCCGCTCCATCTTTAGCGGGTGTTCCTGGTAGTAGGACCAAGCGTCATGTGTTGGTTCCAGCCCGTTCCGGACCCTCTCCTCATTCCTCCCTGCAGCTTGCGTGCGCGCATTCGCCGCGATGATCTCTGCCTGCTTCTTAGCCGCATCCGCGCCGTGGACTTCCTTCAGCTGCTGGTAGGCATCGGCGAAGACCTGGCGCGCCGGCGCATCAGCTGCGTGAGCCGCGTCCGCCTGGTCCAGATATTCCTTGAGGCGCTGCTCCTTCGTCGTTTCGAAGTCGGCAGACTCCGCCGGCGTCATCCCGCCCAGACTCTCCCGGGTGTTCTGCACCAGATCCTTGTACTGGTCGAGTCCCGACAGCTTCGTCACGTACTCCTCAACGGGGATCGCGATGTCGCTGCCGGTGTGTAGTGCCTCGTAATAGCGCGAAGGGTCGCTCAGCGTGGTCTCCGCTGCCTCGGCCGGATCGATGCCGGCAGACTGAAAGAGCTCGTTCCACTTCTCGACCGGGACATAAACATCGGACTGCGCGCCGTGCTC